>JAABUR0100006301.1_pt1 | contig 14589 bp, 13 predicted proteins | sample 5560091 | NCBI WGS metagenome assembly JAABUR01 (sample SAMN10711879, study PRJNA513375) | rock metagenome | isolation source: Antarctica rocks | place: Antarctica: Victoria Land, University Valley sud
CACCACCTCGGGGTTGCGCCACTCGAGGTCGGGCTGCTCGGCCAGGAAGAGGTGGAGGTAGGACTGGCCGCTGGCCTCGTCGAGGGTCCAGGCCGGGCCCTCGGTGAAGGCCGCCACCCAGTTGTTGGGGGGCGCTCCGCCGGGGCCGGGGTCCCGCCACGTGTACCACCCCCGCTTGGCGCTGTCCCGACCCGCCCGTGACTCGACGAACCACGGGTGCTGGTCCGACGTGTGGTTCGGCACCCAGTCGATGAGCACCCGGATGCCGCGGCCGTGGGCGTCGGCCAGCAGCCGGTCGAAGTCTTCGAGGGTGCCGAAGATGGGGTCGACGTCGCAGAAGTCGCTGACGTCGTATCCGAAGTCGGCCATCGGCGACCGGAAGAAGGGGGAGATCCAGACGGCGTCGACGCCGAGCCACTGGAGGTGGTCGAGCCGGCGGCGGATGCCCTCGAGATCGCCGACCCCGTCGCCGTTCGAGTCGGCGAACGAGCGCGGGTAGATCTGGTAGATGACGGCGGACTTCCACCACGGCTCGGCCACCGTGGGACCCTAGTGAGCCGGTACACTCCCGAACCGGACCAGGACACCAAGTGGGAGTTGGCCCGTGAAAAAGGGTCGTCATCGCCGTTTCGAGGAGGCGCGCGCGCTCAAGCGCTCCACCGAGCCCTCCTTCGAGGAGCTCCTCGACAAGGCCGACGAGAAGTCCTGCCCCGAGTGCGGCGCCGATCCGGGCCACGACCACGCCGCCTGGTGCCTGGCCGACGAAGCGCCGGTCGAGGCCGACACCGACGACACCTGGGGCTGAGCGCGGCTTCGCCCCGCTGCTCACCCGCGCGCCTCCCCATGACCACCCCCCGCTTCCGCAACGTCGCCCTCGTGGCCCACGTCGACCACGGCAAGACCACCCTGGTCGACGCCATGTTGCGCGCCACCCACGTGTTCGGCGAGCACCAGGCCCTCGTCGACCGGGTGATGGACTCGAACGACCAGGAGCGCGAGCGGGGCATCACCATCCTGGCCAAGGCGGCCTCGGTGCAGTGGGGCGACACCAGGGTGAACCTGGTGGACACGCCCGGCCACGCCGACTTCGGCGGTGAGGTCGAGCGGGCCCTGGCCCTCGTCGACGGCGTGCTCCTGCTCGTCGACGCCGCCGAGGGCCCGCTGCCCCAGACCCGCTACGTGCTCTCCAAGGCGCTCGCCGTCGGGCTCCCGGCGGTGGTGGTGGTCAACAAGGTCGACCGCGCCGACGCCCGCCCCGACGAGGTGCTCGACGAGATCTACCAGCTCTTCCTCGACCTCGGGGCCGACGACGCCGACATCGAGTTCCCGATCGTGTCGACCGTGGCCCGCGAGGGCCGGGCCGTTCCCGGCATCGGCATGCCCGGTCCCGACGACGACCTGACCCCGCTCTTCGAGGCCATCGTTCGCGCCGTGCCCGCCGCCGGCGGCGACCCCGACGCCCCCCTCCAGGCCATCGTCACCAACCTCGATGCCTCGGACTACCTCGGACGGCTGGCCATCGGCCGGGTGGTCCAGGGCACGTTGCGTCGGGGCGACCAGGTGGCGCTGCTCGACGAGGAGGTGGACGAGGGCCAGGCCCCTCTGCGGCGCAAGCTCACCCACCTCCTGGGGTTCGTCGGCGTGGGCCGGGTCGACGTGGAGGAGCGGGTGGCCGGCGACCTGTTCGTGCTGGCCGGCTTCCCCGAGGTGGAGATCGGCGACACCCTCGCCGACCCGGACCACGCCAAGGCCCTGCCCCGCCTCAGCGTCGACGACCCGGTGCTGCGCATGACCTTCGGGGTGAACACGTCGCCGATGTCCGGCCGGGACGGCACATACCTCACGTCCCGGCACCTGAAGGAGCGCCTCGACCGCGAGGTGCTCGGCAACGTGTCGATCCGGATCAACCCGACCGACTCCCCGGACGTGATCGAGGTGGCCGGCCGGGGTGAGCTGCAGCTCGCCGTGCTCATCGAGTCGATGCGCCGTGAGGGCTACGAGGTGCAGGTGAGCCGGCCCGAGGTCATCGTGCGCACGATCAACGACGCCCGCCACGAGCCGGTCGAGCGGGGCGTGGTGGACGTGCCCGACGAGCACGTCGGCACCGTCACCCAGGCCCTCGCCCCCCGCAAGGGCCGGGTCACCGACCTGCGCAACGGCGACCCCGGCCGCACCGTGGTCACCTTCGAGGCGCCGGCCCGCGGCCTGATCGGCTTCCGGGGGATGCTGCTCACCGCCACCCGGGGCACCGCCCTCCTGCACACGCACCACGCCGGGTGGATGCCGTGGGCCGGCGAGCTGCCCCACCGCCAGGGCGGGGCCATGCTGGCCGACCGCACCGGCACCACGACGCCCCACGCCCTCGACAACCTCCAGCAGCGGGGCGTGCTGTTCGTGGGCCCAGGCGAGAAGGTCTACGAGGGGATGGTGATCGGGGAGAACGCCAGGCCCGGCGACATGGTGGTGAACGCGGTGCGGGAGAAGCAGAAGACCAACATCCGCACCCACAGCCACGACGAGGGCGTGAACCTGGCCCCGCCCAAGGTCCACACGCTGGAGACGGCGGTGGAGTGGATTGCCGACGACGAGTTGGTGGAGGTCACCCCCACCGCCATCCGCATCCGCAAGAGGGTCCTGGCCGAACAGGACCGCCGCCGCCTGTCCCGCTGACGGCGGCGTGGAGCCGGCGCTCAGCCCGAGAGGGGAGCGCCGCGCCGGACCGCCGGGTGGGGCAGGAGCGTCTCCTGGCCGCGGCGCTCGAGGTGCTCGACGAGCATCCGGTAGGGGGCTTCGCCCACCATCTCGATGATCTCGGCGGCCAGCTCGAGGTACACCGGCCGGTGACCGACGAACGCCTCGGGGTCGTCGGTGCACCACCAGTGGAAGTCCGAACCGCCCCCGCCCCAGTCCCGCCGCTTCCACTCCCGCAGGGTGGACGTCACGTGGCCGTGCGGGTCGACGTCGTCGACCCTGCGCAGCGGGAGCTGCCAGCACACCTCGGGCTTCCAGTCGATGTGGCGGTCACCCTGCTCGATGGCGGCCCGGTGCAGCGCACAGCCCGGGCCCCCCGGGAAGCCGGGACGGTTCAAGAAGATGCAGGCATCGTCGACGAGACGGGTGACGATCTCGCCGTCGCGGTTGACCTTGATCGGGCCTCCCCGCTTGCGTGACGCCCTTCGGTGCTGCCACTGCGCGTCGGTGAGCCGCCGGGCCATGGCCTCGGTCCGAGCCCGGTCCTCGGGCCCGGTGAAGTGGGCACCGTACGAGCAGCACCCCTGCTCCAGCTCCGGCGCCGGGCCGGTGAGCACGCCTGGGCAGCCCTGGCCGAAGATGCAGGACCAGTTGCTGGTGAGGAACGTGAGGTCGAAGACCCAGGTGCGCTCCTCGTCGGGGTCCTCGAAGGACACGTACTCGTGGGGCGACGTCGGATCGTGCGGTTCCGGGTCGACCTCCACTGCCGCGACCCTACCCGGCGGTGCCGTGGCCGCCGTCAGTCCAGAGCAGCCCGTTCGGCCACCTCGGACCACAGCTCGCGGTAGCCGAGGGCAGCCAGGCTGCGAGGCGCCGCATCCACCGTCGGCACCTGCTCGTCGCCCATCCGCTCGACCGCCGAGGACACCGGCACCGACGCCCGCAGGAAGCGGCGGTCCCCGGCCAGCTCCGCCTCGATCCGCCGGTGCAGCGGCTTGCGCCGGTCCACGAGCGAGAGGAAAGGAGCCAGGAGGTCGGACGAGCCGGTCTCGGCGACCACGAAGTCGGCGAAGTGATCGAACGCCCGGAGGCCCAGGGGTGCGGGGATCACCGGCACGAGCAACAGGTCGGCGACGGCGACGACCGCTTCGGTCGCGGCGCCGAGCCCGGGCGCGCAGTCGAGCACGACGACGTCGTAGCGGCGGCCGGCACCGGTCAGCAGGCGGCTCAGCAGGCGCTTGGGCTTGCGGGCGCTCGCCAGCATGACGTCGGCGTTGCGGAGCGAGGGATCGGCCGGCACCACGTCGATGCGCCCGTGGTCGGTGGCCTTGACCGCGGCCCGCAGCTCCCGGTCACCTCCGAACAGCTTCTCGGCGCCACCCTTCAGCTTCGGGCGCAGCCGGAAGCAGTGGGTGGCGGCGCCCTGGGCGTCGAGGTCCCACACAAGGGTGCGGTGACCGGCGGCGGCGGCGAGGGCGGCCAGGTTGACGGCGGTGGCCGTCTTGCCGACACCACCCTTCAGCCCGGTCACGGCGAGGACCCGCACGGCGAGCAGTCTGGCCGACCTCGCCGGACAGATCGGGGATCGCTATGGGCTATGTTGAGCACATGCGAGTGCACATTGCTCTCGACGACGGGCTCGTCGCCGAGCTCGACCGGAGGGTGGGCCCTCGTCGGCGGAGCGCGTTCATCGCCGAGCTGATCCGACGGGGCCTGGAGGACGAGCAACGATGGGACGACATCCAGTCCGCACTCGGAGCCCTCTCGGACACGACCCATGAGTGGGACGAGGACCCCGCCGAGTGGGTTCGAGAGCAACGGCGCAACGACGCCCGGCGGGCCGGCTGACAGGAGCGGACCCGGGTGAGCCGACTCCTGTTGGACTCCACGGTGCTCATCGACGCCCTTCGGGGTCGGCCCGCCGCCGCTCGGGTCGAAGGGCTCCGTCGAACCGGCACGGAGCCCTGGGTGTGCGCAATCTCGGTCGAGGAGATCTGGCGGGGTCTACGACGACCTGAGGAACAGAGGGTGCGACGCCTCTTCAACGGCCTTCGTCTCGCCCCTCTCGGCGTGGCCGAGGGCATGCGTGCTGGCACGTGGCGCCGCGAGTTCGCTCAGCGAGGCGTGACGCTCCACCAAGCGGACTGCTTGATCGCGGCCGCCGCCGCCGGAGTCGGTGCGGGCCTCGCCACCGCCAACGTGGACGACTTCCCGATGGCCGAAATCACCGTCGAGCACTGGCCGACGGATGCTTGACTTCGCCCGCACGGGCCGACTCCGCCGGACCGGCGCGCGAGGCTGGCCCAGTGGCCGGTGAGTTCGACGACATCCGCTCGCGGCTCGAGGGCATCGCCGAGGAGCTCGCCGACCTCGCCATCGTCCGGCTGCGCGAATCGATCGACGCCGGCGGCCACGAGCTGCCGGTCGACGAGAAGCGCCTCACCCGGGCCCGCCGGGCCGTGGAGAAGGCGGCCCACATCCTCTCCGAGCCGGATCCGGCAGGCTGACGGCGATGGGGTACCGGGCGCGGGTGGACCACGACGTGTGCGTGAGCTCTGGTGCCTGCGTGCTCGAGGCCCCCGAGGCGTTCGCCTACCAGGACGGCCCCGAAGCCTTGGCCGTCGTCCTCCCCGGTGCCGCCGACCTCACCGACGAGCGTCTGGTAGAGGTGGCCGGGTTCTGCCCGGTGGGCGCCATCTCGGTCCGCGACGAGGACGGCAACGAGGTGCCCTTGGCCGGTTGAGCGGCGCCGCGTCAGGCCGGGACGGCGCGGTCGTACAGGGTGGTGCGCTGCTCGAGGGTGCGCCCGAGCGGCTCGACCAGGGCGGCGAAGCCCTCGGGATCCATCGACTGGCCGTGGCTGGCCCCGGCGGCGCGGGAGATGTTCTCGTTGACCAGGGTGCCGCCGAGGTCGTTCACGCCGGCCTGCAGTAGCTGGCGGGCACCGGCCACGCCGAGCTTCACCCACGAGGCCTGGATGTTGTCGACGAAGCCGTCGTAGGCGATGCGGCCGACGGCATGCATCAGCACCACCTCCCGGAACGTGGGGCCCCGCCGCGCCTTGCGCTGGAGGTAGATGGGGGCGGCCATGTGGACGAACGGCAGCGGGACGAACTCGGTGAAGCCACCGGTCTCGGCCTGGAGGGCCCGGGTGCGCAGGATGTGCCGGGCCCACGAGCGGGGCGATTCGACCGAGCCGAACATGATGGTGATGTTGGACCGCAGGCCGACGCCGTGGGCGGTGCGGTGCGCGTCGAGCCACTCCCCGGTGTCGATCTTGTCGGGGCAGAGCACGGCCCGCACCGGGTCGTCGAGGATCTCGGCGGCGGTGCCGGGGAGGCTGCGCAGGCCGGCCTCCATCAGCCGGACGAGGTAGGTGGCGAGCGGTTCGCCCAGGCGCCGGGCCCCCTCGGTGACCTCGAGGGCGGTGAACCCGTGCACGTGGATCCCGGGGGCGGCGTCCTTCACCGCCCGGGTGACGTCGATGTAGTAGTCGCCGTCGAAGTCGGGGTGGATGCCGCCCTGGAGGCAGACCTCGGTGGCCCCGTCGTCCCACGCCTCGCGGGCGCGGCCGGCGATGTCGTCGAGGGTGAGCAGGTAGGGCTTCCCTCGCAGGTTCAGCGACAGGGGGCCCTTCGAGAACCCGCAGAACCGGCACTTGAAGGTGCACACGTTGGTGTAGTTGATGTTGCGGTTGCGGACGTAGGTGACGACGTCGCCCACCGCCCGGCGGCGGAGCTCGTCGGCCACCTCGGCCACGGCCGCCACCTCCCGGCCCCGCGCCGAGAAGAGGATGACGATCTCGTCCTCGCCCACGGCCTGGCCGGCCCGCACCCCGTCGAGCACCTCGGAGACAGCGGTGGGAGCCGGATGGCGAAGCCGTTCCGCCGGAGGCGGAACCAGCAAATGCGGCTCCGCGTCGGCGCCGCTGTACCAGGCCGTGGAGCGGCGCCCGACGAGCACCACCTCGGCGCCGTCGGCCACGTTGCGCACCTCGCCGACCTTCTGGGGGAAGACGGCCCCGGGGTCGTCGCGGGCGAGCCCCTCGGCGTCGCTGCGGTCGAGCACGGCGAAGTTCAGCCCTTCGTCGAGCCAGCGCTCGGGGGCCAGCGCGTACTCGGGGTAGATGGTGAGCCGCGGTGCCAGCTCGAACCCCGCCGCCTCGGTGACCGCCTGCAACCGCTCGCGGGCCGGCCACGGCCGTTCGGGGTTCACGTGGTCGGCGGTGACGGGGGAGACCCCGCCCCAGTCGTCGATGCCGGCAGCCAGCAGGGAGGAGAAGTCGTCGGACAGGTTGGGCGGCGCCTGGAGGTGGACCTCGGGCGGCAGGATCAGGCGGGCCAGGGCGATGGCCTCGAGGTACTCGTCGGCCGGGCAGGGCGGGGCGGTGTGCATCGCCGTGCCCGCCTTGGGCAGGAAGTTCTGGACGATCACCTCCTGCACGTGGCCCCCGCTCCGAGCGGCATCGGCGATGGCCTCGAGGGCGGAGACACGGTCGGCCCGGCTCTCGCCGATGCCGACGAGGATCCCGGTGGTGAAGGGCACAGCCAGCTCGCCCGCCGCCGCGAGGGTGGCCAGGCGGCGCTCGGGCGTCTTGTCGGGCGAGCCCCGGTGGGCGTCGAGATCGGGGTTCAGCGTCTCGAGCATCATCCCCTGGGAGGGTGCCACCGCCCGCAGCGCGGCCAGCTCCGGGCCGTGGAGAGCGCCGGCGTTGGCGTGGGGCAGGAGGCCGGTCTCGGCCACCACCAGGGCGCACATCGCCACCAGGTAGTCCACGGTGGAGGCGTAGCCGTGCCCCTCGAGCCAGGCCTGCGCCGCCGGGTAGCGGTCCTCGGGCCGTTCGCCGAGCGTGAAGAGGGCTTCGTGGCAACCGGCCTCGGCGCCCCGGCGGGCGATGGCGAGCACGTCGTCGGGGCTGAGGTAGGCAGACTCCAGCCGGGCCGGCGGCTGGGCGAAGGTGCAGTAGCCGCAGCGGTCGCGGCACAGCATGGTGAGGGGGATGAACACCTTGGGCGAGTAGGTGACCCTGCGCCCGTGGGCGGCGTCGCGTACCGCGCCGGCCCGCTCCAGCAGCTCGGGCAGGGGGAGGTCCAGGAGGCCGGCGGGCATGCGCAGCACGCTACCGGCGAGTCGGGTTCTGCACGGAAAGCTCAGACCGTCGTCCGGCCCGCAGTTGTCCGGCTTCGCCGGAACAGGCGCCGTGCTCATGGGTCGCTCGCCTGACGGCTCGCTCCTATGCGGTGGGCAGCTTGGAGCCGGCGGCCGGGTCGACGAGCCACATCACCCGCTCGGCGGAGATGCGGGCGGCGGGCACGTCGTCGCCCCGCTCCACGGCGGCGAGGGCGTCGGCCTTCTCCTCACCCGAGACCGTCACCACGACCAGCCGGGCCCGGCCGATGCCGGCGAAGGTGAGGGTCATGCGCTCGTGGGGGTTGTCACCGCTCGGGTCGGAGTTGAGGGTCACCAGCCGGCCCGGGTCGGCCTCGAGCGCCGGCGAGCCGGGGAACAGCGAGGCGGTGTGGCCGTCGGCGCCGAGGCCCAGGTGCACCAGGTCGATCCGGCCCAGGTCCCCGAGGCGGAGCTGGTACGCGTCGACCTCGGCGCACCGCATCAGGTGGGTGGCGTTGGCCGCCCCCACGCGGTCGAGCAGGGCCTCCCGGGCGAGGCGGTAGTTGGAGTCCTCGTGGTCGTGGGGCACGCAGCGCTCGTCGCCCCAGTAGACGTCCACCTTCCACCAGTCGATCTGGGTGTCGCCCTCCGCCGCCAGTCGCTCGTAGCAGGCCCGGGCCGTCTCGCCCCCCGACAGGGCCACCGAGAACGGCTCGTTGGGCCGGGCGTGGTAGCAGTCGATCACCCGGGCGGTGAACTCACCGGGGACGTCGTCCACCACGACCATCCCCGCCAGGCCCCCCACGGCCCCGTCCTAGCCCTTCGATCCGAGGGCGTCGGCCTTGGCCTGCAGGGCGCCGAGCAGCTCGTCGTAGGACTTCTCGAAGGCGGACACGCCTTCTTCCTCCAGCACCCGGGTGACGTCGCGCATCTCCACGCCGACCTCGCCGATGCGGTCCACCAGGGCCTGCGCGCCATCGAAGTCGGCGTCGGCCGTGCGGGCCAGGGTGCCGTGATCGGCAAAGGCCTCCAGGGTGGCCTCCGGCATGGTGTTGACGGTGTCGGGGGCGATGAGGCGGTCGACGTACAGCGTGTCGGGGAGGGCCGGGTCCTTGGTCGACGTCGACGCCCACAGGGGGCGCTGCACCCGGGCGCCCGAGGCGGCGAGCGCCTCCCAGCGGGCCCCCGAGAAGCGTTCAAGGAAGAGCTGGTAGGCGAGCTGGGCGTTGGCCACCGCCGCCCGCCCCTTCAGCTCTTGGGCCTCCGGGGTGCCGACCGCGTCCAGGCGACGGTCGACCTCGGTGTCCACGCGGCTCACGAAGAACGAGGCCACCGAGCTGACCTTGGACAGGTCACCGCCGGCGGCGGCCAGCGCCTCGAGGCCGGCCATGTAGGCCTCGATCACGTCGCCGTAGCGCTCCAGGCTGAACAGGAGCGTGACGTTGATGCTGCGCCCCTCGGCGATCATCTGGCGGATGGCGGGCACGCCCTCGACCGAGCCGGGAATCTTGACGTACAGGTTCGGTCGGTCGATGCGCTCGTGGAGCTCACGGGCGCTGGCCAGGGTGCCCTCGGTGTCGCGGGCCAGCGACGGTGCCACCTCCACCGAGACGTAGCCGTCGAGCCCGTCGCTCTCGTCGAACACGGGGCGCAGGAGGGCCAGGGCGGAGTCGATGTCGGTGGTGACGAGGTCCCAGTAGGCCTCCTCCACCGAGCCGCCGGCGAGCGAGTCGGCGAACTGCTCGTCGTAGTCGGCGGCGTCGGTGATCGCCTTCTGGAAGATCGACGGGTTGGAGGTGATGCCCCGCACGCCTCGCTCGATGAGGCGTGCGAGATCGCCGCCGGTGATCCACCCCCGGCGCAGGTTGTCGAGCCAGGGGCTCTGTCCGTGGGCCTGGTGCAGGTCGTGGAGGCGGGTCATGGTTCTCCCTCAGCTGAGGTCGTCGAGCAGTTCCCGGGCCCGGTCGGCCACGTGCTCGGGGGTGAAGCCGTACATCTCGAGCGCCTTCGTGCCCGGCGCCGAGGATCCGAAGCGGTCGACGCTCACCATGGCGTCCGCCCACCGGTCCCAACCGAAGGACACGCCCGCCTCGACCGCGAGGGTGGGTGACTCCGAGGGCAGGACCTGCTCCTGGTAGTCGTCGTCCTGGTCGGCGAAGAGCTCCCACGATGGCATCGAGACCACCGAGACGTCGAGGCCCTCGGCGGCCAGGAGCTCGGCGGCGGCCACGCACACCCACACCTCGCCGCCGGTGCCGACGATGACGAGGTCGGGCGTCGTCGCCTCCACCGCCCGGAGCACGTAGGCCCCGCGGGCGACGCCGGCACCGTCGGTGCCCTCCAGCACGGGTAGGTCCTGGCGGCTGAGGGACATGGCGACCGGGCCGTGGTGGTCGACGGCGATCCGCCACGCCGCCGCCGTCTCGTTGGCGTCCGCGGGGCGGAGCACGAGCAGGCCGGGCATGGCCCGCAGGGCGGCCAGGTGCTCGACCGGCTGGTGGGTGGGACCGTCCTCGCCGAGGCCGAGGGAGTCGTGGGTGAAGGAGTAGACGACGTGGGCCTCGGTGATGGCGGCCAGGCGGATCGACCCGCGCATGTAGTCGCTAAAGGTCAGGAACGTGCCCCCGACCGGGAGGGCGCCGCCGTGGACGGCCATCCCGTTCATCACGCCGCCCATGCCGTGCTCGCGGACCCCGTAGTGGAGCTGGCGGCCGGCGGGCTCGGTGGCCGACTGCACGCCCTGGTCGGCGATGGTCGTCCCGGTGTTGCCGGTGAGGTCGGCGCCACCGCCCATGAGGGCGGGCACGCACGGCAGGAGGGCGGCGAGGCAGGCTCCGCTGGCCTTGCGGGTGGCGATCTTGTCGCCCGGCTCCCACCGGGGCAGCGCCTCGGACCAGCCGGGCAGGCCGGTGCCGGCCAGGCACGCCTCCCACTCCTCGCGGGGGCCGTCCCAACCGGCGAGGCGCTTCTCCCAGGCCTGCCGGCGCTCGCCGCCCCGCCGGCCGGCCCCGCGGTACAGGTCGAGCACGTCCTCGGGCACCCAGAAGTCCTCGTCGGGGGGCAGACCGAGGATCTCCTTGGTGGCCCGAACCTCGTCCTCGCCCAGCGGGTTCCCGTGGGCGTGCTCGGTGTCGGTGTAGTTGGGCGAGGGGTAGCCGATGTGGCTGCGCAGGATGATCAGCGAGGGGGCGTCGTCCACCGAGGCGGCGTTGCGCAGGGCCGCCTCGAGGGCGTCCATGTCGTTGGCGACCTCGCCCACCCGGTCGACGTGCCAGCCGTAGGCCTCGAACCGCTTGCCGGCGTCATCGGAGAGGGCCAGCTCGGTGGGACCGTCGATGGAGATGTGGTTGTCGTCGTACACGTAGATGAGGCGGCCGAGGCCCAGGTGGCCGGCGAGGGAGGCGGCCTCGTGGCTGATGCCCTCCTCGAGGTCGCCGTCGGAGCAGATCACGTAGGTGCGGTGGTCGCAGAGCTCGGCCCCGAAGCGGGCCCGGAGGGACCGCTCGGCGATCCCCATGCCCACTCCGTTGGCGAAGCCCTGGCCGAGGGGACCGGTGGTGATCTCCACCCCGGTCGTGTGGTGCACCTCGGGGTGCCCGGGGGTGGCCGAACCCCACTGGCGGAACGCCCGCAGGTCGTCCAGGGTGAGGCCGAACCCGGTCAGGTGCAGCATCGAGTAGAGGAGCACCGAGGCGTGGCCGCAGGACAGCACGAAGCGGTCGCGGTCGGGCCAGTCGGGGGCAGAGGCGTCGTAGTCCATGACCCTCGTCCAGAGCACGTGGGCGAGGGGGGCCAGGGCCATGGCCGTGCCCGGGTGGCCAGAACCGGCCGCCTGGGGCATGTCCATGCTCAGGCCCCGGATCACGTTGACGGCACGCTGCTCCAGGTCCTCCACCCCGCCACACTAGCGATCAGGCCTCCGGGCACCCCCGGCCGACGACCCCTGATCCATGGGCGGAGCGGGACGAGAACGTGTTCTAGTATCCGGCGAGATGCGACAAGGGGGTCACCATGGCAGTCCATGACCGCCTCTTCATCGGAGGCGACTGGGTCGAGCCCGAGGGCACGGGCACCATCGAGGTGCGCTCGCCGGCGACCCAGGAACCGGTGGGCCGGGTGCCCGAGGCCAGCACCGCCGACGTGGACCGCGCCGTGGCCGCCGCCCGGCGGGCCTGCGACGAAGGGCCCTGGCCGCACCTCCCCCCGACCGAGCGGGCCGCCGTGCTGGGCGCCATCTCCGCGGGCATCGTGGCCCGCAGCGACGAGTTGGCCCGCCTCATCAGCGAGGAGAACGGGTCGCCGGTCTCGTGGTCGATCATGGGCCAGGTCTTCTCGGCCACCATGGTGGCCGACTACTACGTGGGGCTCGCCGCGGAGTACCCGTTCCGGGAAGAGCGGAGCGGGCTGCTGGGCTCCTCGCTCGTCCGCAAGCTCCCGGTGGGCGTGGCCGCCGCCATCGTGCCGTGGAACGTGCCCCTCTTCATCTCCCTGTTGAAGCTGGCCCCGGCCATGGTGGCCGGCTGCCCCGTCGTCCTGAAGCCGGCCCCCGAGACACCCCTCGACGCCTTCGTGCTGGCCGAGATCGCGGCCGAGGCCGGGCTGCCGGCGGGGGTACTGAACGTCGTGCCCGCCGGCCGGGAGGTGGGCGAGCACCTCGTCACCTCCGAGGGCGTCGACAAGGTGTCCTTCACCGGGAGCACCGCCGCCGGTCGCCGCATCGCCGGCCTGTGCGGCGAGCGCCTGCGGAGGGTCACCCTCGAGCTCGGCGGCAAGTCGGCCGCCATCGTGCTCGACGACGCCGACCTCGACCACGTCGTGGCCAACCTCCTGCCGGCGGCGATGATGAACAACGGGCAGGCGTGCGTGGCCCAGAGCCGGGTGCTGGTCAGCCGCAACCGGGAGCGGGAGCTGGTCGACGCGCTCAGCGAGGCGGCGGCCAAGCTGACCGTCGGCGACCCCCTCGACGCCGCCACCGAGATCGGCCCGCTCGTGGCCGAACGCCAGCGCGACCGGGTCGAGGGCTACATCGCCGCCGGCCGCGAGGAGGGCGCCCGGGTCACCGTCGGCGGGGGCCGGCCCGGCGGGCTCGACTCGGGCTGGTACGTCGAACCGACGGTGTTCGCGGGGGTCGACAACTCGATGCGCATCGCCCGGGAGGAGATCTTCGGCCCGGTGGTGTCGGTGATCGCCTACGACGACGTGGATGACGCGGTGGCCATCGCCAACGACTCGCCCTACGGCCTCTCGGGATCGGTGTACGGGGCCGACGTGGAGGCCGCCGCCGAGATCGCCGGCCGGGTGCGCACCGGCACGTCGACGGTCAACGGCTTCATGCTCGAGTTCGGGTCCCCGTTCGGCGGGTTCAAGGCCTCGGGCCTGGGCCGCGAGCTCGGCCCCGAAGGCCTCGAGGCCTACCTCGAGCTCCAGTCCATCAGCCTGCCGAGTTGATGGCGATCGCCTCCGGCGCTCGCGTGGCGGCTGCTCGCATGGCGCTCGCCACGCCGCCGGGCTGAGCGCGAGGCCGTGGCCCTTCCCTCGCCCCGTGATCGGGACGCCGCCCGGGAAGCGCTCACCACCTGGCTGTCGGCCCGCCTCGGGGGACCGGATGACCTCGTGCTCGCTCGATGTCATCACCTCCGTTATGAGCCACAAGGGCACTGTCCTTGGGGTGGCACAGAAGCTGGCAACCGTCGACTGCCGCAACCCTCTCGGCAAGGCCTTCGGCCGGTGTCCACGCTCCGACCGCTGAGCGCCTATCGCGCCTCGGGCGCGGGCTGCTGCTTAGCTTCTTCGACCCGACATCCTGACCCGTTCCGGTGCGATCGAGTCGACCGATACCGACATGTGACTTCACGAGGTTGTGACCGGTTCTATGGGGCGGACGGCTCTAGGGTCGCTCCGGCTCTGTCGTGAGTACTTCTCCCGCCTGGTACCGCTCAACGTGGTCGAGAACGAGGCGGAGAGATCGTTTCAACGGCGGAGTTCCCTCAACTCGGAGCGCGGCTGCTTGTCGTCGCTCGAACCACCTCTGGTGGAGGGCTCGACTACGCACGTCGAGTCCGCCGTCGTCGTAGCGGGCCGCCCAGGCGAGGAACTCGCTGTCGACCGAGCCGTCGCGAAGTCCGCGCCCACGCAAGCGCTCAAGCCTCACGGATGTAGGAATCGAGAGATAAACGATCAGGTCGCAGGCATCCACGGTATTTGCGCCCCAGCCGACCACCGAGCCTGCGAACCACCGATCGGATCGGACGACGACGACGCACCCGACGTCCGGCCCGAGCTCGTCGAACTCGTGGAAACGGGGCCATCGCCCAGAGGCCGTCCGATGCTTCCACTGTCGACAGGGGTACCTGAGGAGGTGATCGCGTCGATGGGCGAGACAGCTTCAAATTCGAGGCCACCGCCCACACCCTCGTCTACGCTCTGACGATCGGGCACGAGACTTCCATCTCCCTCCTGGTCGACGTTTCGAACCGACCCTCGTGATCTACTGCTGTGGCAGCGACAGCCGCCTCCCGGGTTGGCAGGCGCCGTTGTCGAAGCCCTATCCGATGCGCAATCACAAGAGCCTCCAAGGCGAATGTCACGGCCTCGCTGCCGAACTTCTCATACCCGCGATTGCAGACGCTTCCGGCTCCCGTGACATCGGCGGCGTCAGCATGCACCCACCGTGGGGACCCGGAACCTGTCAAGGGGCGTGAGACAACTTCTCATGCGGATTGGATGAGTGCTTCGGGTGATGGTTCGTTGATCCAGGCGACGGTGGGCAGCTTGGGAGGTGCGGGTCGG
>JAABUR0100006313.1_pt1 | contig 14572 bp, 12 predicted proteins | sample 5560091 | NCBI WGS metagenome assembly JAABUR01 (sample SAMN10711879, study PRJNA513375) | rock metagenome | isolation source: Antarctica rocks | place: Antarctica: Victoria Land, University Valley sud
CGAATGCGCCGCTCCTCACGCCCATCCTGCGGCTCGCGGGCCGTGATCAGCTTCGGCATGGCGACCTCCTCCAGCGACTCCCGATCAGGCCAGAAGTCTACCGCATTTGAGGAATGGCGCATTAGGGCGTCGCGCAGAAATAGCTATCCCGTGCCTGCTATACTCCTGCCGCTGGGGGCGTGTGCCGTTCGTGGGGGGCGTGGGGTGGAGCTGACAGAGCCGGTGAAGGCGTTGCTGCGCGAGGCCCGGGCGGGCAGCGCCGCGCGGAGCGCGAGCTGGGCTGGAGTCGGGTAACGATCCGCAAGGGGCAGCGCGAGCGGGCCAGCGGCTTCCGCTGCGTCGACGGCTTCGCGCTGCGGGGGCGCAAGCGCGCCGAGGCGCACCTGCCCGACCCGACCTTCCGCACCACCCGGCTGTACACGCGGCTGACCGCCGCCGAGGTGCGCCGCCAACTCATCGCGCAGCGGGGCTACAGCGACGCGGCGTTGCCCTGCGTGCAGACGATCGGGGCGCAGCGCAACGCGCTGGGGTCCCATCCCCAGACGGTCGCGAAGGCCGCACCCCCCAAAAGAGCGCCCAGACCGACGCCCTCTTCGCCGCGGTGAGCGCGGTCAAGCGGGCGGCGGACGCCACGCCGGAGGTGCTGCGGGTGTCCATGGATGCGAAAGCCACGGTCAAGCTCGGCCCGTTCTCGCGGCGCGGCAAGAGTCGCGTGGCGGTCGTCGCCGCCGACCACGACTTCCAGCCGACGGGGACCGTGACGCCGGTGGGCCTCCTCCTGCCCGCGACGGACGAGGTGTTCCTCTACGGCGTCACCTCCAAGGTAACCAGCGACTGCTTGGTCGATCGGTTGGTGCAGTGGTGGGAGGCGGTGCGCGCCCGCTTCACCCACATCACGACCCTGGTCCTCAACCTGGACAACGGACCGGAGCGCCACAGCCGCCGTACGCAGTTCATGGCGCGGCTCGTGGCCTTCGCCCGGCACTATGGCCTGATCGTCCGCCTGGCCCACGACCCGCCCGACCACCGCAAGGACCACCCGATCGAGCGCTGCTGGGGCATCCTGGCGCAACACGGGAACGGCACGCTGCTCGACGCGCTCGACACGGTCCTGCGCTACGCCCGGACGATGACCCGGAAGGGCCCCGTCCCGGCGGTGGCACTCGTCACGACCACCTCCCCGAGCGGCGTCACGCTGACCCAGGAGGCGCTGGCGACAGTGGCAGCGCAACGCACGCGCCTACCCGGACTGGAGAAGTGGTTCGTGGACATCGACGGACCGGCGCTCACTCGTCGGGAGGCATAATCATTTGCGCACCCCATAGAGCAAATCGCGGACAGATTGCTCGGTGCGAGGAGCCACGAGGGCTGAAGCGCTGGGCTGAGGGCACCTGCGGTGCCACGAAGCCCCACCCGCAAGCGGGTACCCGGCGCGGGCTCCAGCGCAATTTGTTCAATCACCAATTTGCTCAATCACAAGGACGGCAGGAGAGGATGCTATCGTGACCGACCTCCTCGGCCTGCACAGCTATCGCTTTCGACGTTCCGAGCGGCGCTCCCGAGGGATCGTGGGTATCTTCATCGCCGTCACGCTGCGGCTTACGTCGCCGCCCGCGCGCGTTTGCGACGGCGGACGACAGTGAGCATGCCGAAGACCAGGATGAAGATTGCCGCTGGGAAGAACAGCGGCCCGCCGAGTGCGGCGAGCGCAAAGAGCGGATTGTCTTCGGGATAGCGCGGGTATCCGCCGCCCTGGCGACGGTAGAGCTCAGCGAAGGCTTGCTGCTGCCCTTGCTCGGTCGCGAGTGCCGTGAGCAGGCCGTCATAGTCCCGTTCCAACCCCTCGCGTCCCGGCGCGCTTCCCCACAAACCTTGCTGTACTCCCAGGTCCAGTTGCGCGAATGTCGCCATCATGGCGTCCTGCGCGGCGCGGCGCTGTGCCAAGAACGCCTGCTGCTCGGCGGTGGGCGTCCAGCGTACGCAGCCGGGGCCGAGATCGCACCGCTGGCCGTTGGCCGCCAGCTGCTGCAAGCGCGCCGCCCACTCGGCCTGCGTCGGGCGCGTTGCGCTGCCATTGAAGAGCGTCCGCTGCAAGGCCGCGATCCGCAGGTCCCAGGTGGCCCGCATCGACTCGTCGGCCGTCATCTGGGGGCTGCCGCTCGCAAAGGCGACGAGATCGAGGAAGAACGCCGGATTATCGGCGGCGAAGGCCGTCTGATCGGAACCCAGGCCATTGGAAAGGTTCGGCAGGCCGAGGTAGACGACATGCCCGGTGCCGCTACGCGCCTCGACGATCAGTGGCTTGCCGCCATTGTCGGTGGCGATCACCGTGGCCTCGGCGGGCAAGGCGTGGAGCGGGTAGAACCATTGAGAGGCGCGCAGTGCGTAGGTGCGCCCGGCGAGGCTTGCGGCGACGGGCCGTGTCGCTTTCATCACCGGTTGGCCGCTCGCGGTCGGTGCTTCGAGGTAATGGGCCTCATCGCCGCGTAAGTCGAGCCCGAAGCGCGCGAGGAGCGCGTTGAGATTGTTCGGGCGACCCATCGCCCAGGGGATAACGAGCAAGTTGCCGCCAGCGCGCACGTAGCGTTCGAGCGCCAGCAGCTCATCGGCGGAATAGTCGTAGCTGACCTCGCGGTTGCCCGACTGATCGCCGACGCTCGCCGAGCCGCTGAAACCGGTCAGGATGACGAGATCGTTCCCGGTGAGCGTCTCGGCGGTGAGACGGAAATCCTGATTCTGGCCCGGCGAGCGCGCGGTGGTGCGGTACTCGTGGGTAGTGAAGATTTGCCCGAGTTGGCCGGTCCACAGCGGCGCGAGCGGTGTTTGCCCGTGCTGGCGTTCACTGTTATCGATCAAGATCACCGGGCGCGCGGTGTCGAGTTCGTGCGCCTGGCCGCCGGTGGGGCGACAGACGGCGATGAGCGCAACGGCGATCAGCAGCAGCACGCGGCGCATCGCTGCGCGGCGCCGGGGGTGTCGAGGGGTGATCATGGAGTCGTACCTCCTGCCAGTCAACTGGGTGAACATTGTCCCTAGCGAGTAGTGGATCGGTGTGATAGCGCCGAAGCGGCCGACGCGTGCTGCTTAAACGCCACGCAAAAGCGCGGGTTGCGGCCACGTTAGCCGCAGCCTGCGCTCGCGAGGTACATAGGGACGCAAGCCGAAATACTTCTCCCAACCGCGCTACTGCCAAGCGGCAGCCGTTCATGACTATCGGCATGGCGCACGCCAAACCGGGAGGATTATTTGTGCTCGTGTCCCTTATTGGGCTTTGTCAACACCTATTGGGCCTGGGCGTCGGTGCTATGCAGTGTCACCGATGCGACTGCGGCGCAAAACACCCAGGGTGCCTCTCGCCACTGCTCGGGGACGTTACTTCGTGTCGCTGAGGATCACGAAGCGGTGGGGGCTTGGGTCGCCGTTGGGCTAGCAGTGAGTCTTTCATTATCCTCTGCGACTGAGGCGCATGTCGGCGGCGTGGCGGCACAACCCGGCCTCAAGGGCGCGCCGCGGGGCGTGCGGCACGGACGGCGGGCTGCGGGGGCGGTGCGGATCGCTGCAAGGATTCACTGCTGGTCGTCCGCGCGCAGCGCGCGCACCGGCGAGCGCGCGAGCCACCCCGCCGCGACGAGCATCCCGGCCGCGGCGAGCGCGAGCGCGGGCCGGAGCCCGAGCGCCTCCCCGGCCACCCCGCCGAGCAGGCTCCCCGCCGCGATCGCCCCCCAGCCGCCGACCCGCACGATCGCGTTCACGCGCCCGCGCAGGGCCGGCGGGGTGGCCGCCTGGACCAGCGCCAGCGACGTGACCCCACCGACCGCCTCCGCCAGCCCGGCCAGCGCGCGCCAGCCGAGCAGCAGCGCGAGCGCCACCGGGAGCGGCCCGCCCGCCAGCGGCAGCAGCAGGCAGGCCGCCGCGCGCAGGGTCGCGGCACCGACCAGCGTCATCCCGGGGCCGGCGCGCCGGGCCACCCGTCCGGCCAGGAGCGCGCCCACCAGGGCCGTCGGCCCGGCAGCGCCGACGACCAACCCGAGGGCCCCCGCCGGGATGACCAGGTCGCGGGCCGCGTAGACGAGGAAGATCCCGGTCGGCACGTTGGCGCAGACCGCCCCGGCGGTGGTGCCCAGCAGGAGCGGGCGCAGGGTCGGGTCGCCCCGGACGTGCCGGAGGCCGTCGACGATCGCCCGCCCGACCGGGGTCGCTGCGGCGTCCGGGGCGGGCGACGGCTCGGCGGTGCGGAGCGTCCGCAGCGCCAGCGCGGCGGCCAGGGCCGCCAGCCCGCCCGCGCCGACGGTGGTCGCGGCGCCGAGCAGTGGCACCAGCAGGCCGCCGAGGGCGGGGCCGACGAGCTGCGCCGCCGCCTCGCTCGCGCGCAGCGCGCCGTTGCCCGCGACGAGCCGCTCGCGCGGCACGACCCCCGGCATGTACGCCTGGTAGGCGACCACGAAGACGAGCCCGGCCGCCCCGCCGAGGCCGGCCACGAGGTAGAGCAGCGGCAGCCCGAGGAGGCCGAGGTGCGCGGCGAGGGGGACCGCCCCGAGCAGGGCCGCGCGGGCCAGATTGGCGCCGACGAGGAGCGGTCGCCGCCGCCGCCGGTCGACCCAGGCACCCACGAGGAGGCCCAGTACGAGCGCGGGGAGGGTCTGGAGCGCGGTGAGGAGGCCGACCTCGCGCGCGCCGGCCCCCAGGCCGACGGCGGTCAGCGGCAGCGCGAGCTGGGTCGCGTTGAGGCCGACGAGGGCGACGGTGTCGCTGCCCCACAGCCGCCGGAAGTCCGCATCGGCCCACAAGCCGTTCGATCGCGCGCGCATGGCACCCCCTGGGATTGATGCCCCCGGGCGGGGGCAACGGAAAAGCGCCAACACGAAGTCGGCGCCCTCCCAATCCCAGACGAGCGGCTATGGCCTGATGGCCCCGGGTTCCCGCGCGTTCGACCGCGCGGCGCTCGCCAGCTACCCGGGGCGTGTTGTCGCTCTTAGCATAGCACGGACGGGCCACGAGGCAAGCGGCGCGACTGTAGGTAGCAATACTCATTGGGCTTTGTCAATACCTATTGGGCTTGGACACCAATGCCGTGCTATGATCCTAATCTATGGGGATGCATCCTGAGCAACTCGCGTTCATCGACATCGGCGGGCACCGGCTGGCGAGTGCCTTCCATGCGGCGCCCGGCAGGCGGGTGGTCATCTGCTGCCACGGCTTCCTCGGCAGCAAGCTCGGCCCCCAGCGCTGCTTCGTCCGCCTCGCCCGCCTGCTCCAACGGCGCGGCGTCTGCGCGCTCCGCTTCGACCAATACGGGAGCGGCGACTCGGCAGGCGACTTCTTCGATTCGTCGTTCGATGACTGGATCGCCACCACCACGGCGCTCGCCCGTCGCTACCGCGACGATGGTTACCAGGTGGCGCTCCTCGGGCAGAGCATGGGCGGGGCGACGGCCCTGGCCGTCGCGGGCGACCTCGGGAGCGCCGTCGCCGCCGTCGTCGCCTGGGTCCCCGACCCGTCGGTCGACCCGATGCCGCCGGGCGCCGACTGGAGCGAGGAGGGCGGCCAGCGGGTGCGCCGGCGCTACTGGCGGGAGGCGCACGACGCGGACATCGTCGGCCGCTTCCGGGCGATCGCCGCCCCGACCCTCGTCTTCCTCGCCACTGCCGACGCCTACGTCTCGGAGGAGAACCGACAGGCGCTCATCGCTGCCCGCCGCGAACACCAGCGGATCGACCTGCTGGGGGGCTGGCCGCACAGCGCCTGGACCTACGACCAGGCGACGCGGGTGATCGCGCAGTCGGTCGATTTCCTCGTGGCCAGTTTCCGCTCAGTCTCGTAGCCCCGCTGAGGCGTTCGTCAGCCGATGGGCCCGAGGCGCACCGTTGGCGCATCGGTGGGCTTCGCACTCTGGTTCATTCGGCGCATTGTGGATAACGTGTGGGAAAGTCCCCGCTTGGTGCCTCCCCGCCCTGGCGCGACCGGGATCGCGCTGTCACCCGTATCCCGGATCGTGATGGTGCGGTAGTACAATGATAACCATGCGACACTATCGCTGCGTCTTCATCGATTGGCACGGCACGCTCTCGACCGACCGCCTCTGGGGGCACCACCCGGCGTTCGCGGCGCTGGCCGCCCCGCTCTTCGCGCCCACCGGCGACCTCGCGGCGCTGCTGCTGCCCTGGCTCCGCGGCGCGCTCGCGAGCGAGGCGATCGTCCGCGCCCTCGCCGAGGCGGGCGGGGTGGCGTACGCGTCGGCGCTGCGGGAGTTCATCGTCGGCTGCCGGCGCATGGCCCTCGTGTCCGCCGAGATACCGGGCTTGATCGCCGCGCTACGCGGGCGCGGGATCACGGTGGCGATCGCGACCGACAACGCGGACGCGTTCATGCGCTGGACCGTGCCGCGCCTCGGCCTGGAGCGCCTCGTCGATGCCATCCTCTGCTCCTCGGATCTGGGCGCGGTGAAACCCGATGCGGATGACCGCGGGCGGAGCCTGTTCTTCGACGCGTTCCTGCGGCGGGAGGGCCTCGGCCCGGGCGAGAGCGTGCTCCTCGACGATAGCCCCGACGTGGGCGGGCGGATCGGGGCGTTCGGGATCGACTATCGGCAGCTCACCCCGGCGGCGGGCGGGCTCCTGCCCGTGCTGTGGCGGCTCGCCCACGGGTGCGCCTTGCCTACCGCGGGCCACCCTGGGGTCATGCGACGCGCGTGCCTTGCTACGACACAGGAGGACCGGATGCTGATCGACGCCGGGGGCCATCGCCTCCACCTCGAGACGTTCGGGCAGGGCGCGCCCACCGTCGTCTTCGATGCGGGCCTGAGCGATGCGGCGGAGCGCTGGGGGACCGTGCCCGCCCTGGTGGCCGCCTTCGCGCGGGTTTGCGTCTCCGACCGGGCGGGCCTGGGCCGGAGCGAGGTCGGTCCGCTCCCGCGCACGAGCGGGCGGATCGTGGACGACTTGCACGTCGCCCTCGCCCGGGCGGGCGTCGCGCCGCCCTACGTCCTCGTCGGCCACTCCTTCGGCGGGCAGAACATGCGCCTGTACGCCAGCCGGCACCCCGCGGACGTCGTCGGCCTCGTGCTGGTCGACGCGCAGCACCCCGACCTGGCGCGACGCTTCGCCGCCATCCTCACGCCGCCGGAATGGGCGCAGTTCCTCGCGGGCTACACCGCGAATCGCGAGGGCGCGGACCTGCTGGCGAGCGACGCCGAGATGGCGGCGGCCGCCCCACTCCCGCCGGTGCCGCTGGTCGCGCTCGTGCGCGGGATCGCCCCGCGCCCGGAAGATTTCCCGCCCGCCTGGCCGATCGCCGCGCTCGAGGTGGTCTGGCAGGAGCTGCAAGGGCGGCTGGTCGACAGCGTCCCCGGCGGCGAGCTGTGGCGGACCGCGCGCAGCGGTCACTACATCCAGCGGGACGAACCGGACCTGGTGGTCGCGGCGATCCGGCGGGTGGTCGATGCGGCGCGCGCGTGACCCGCGCGGCGCGTGCCGCCCGGTCGGTAGGCGGCGGTCGGGACGGTGGCAGACCGTCGCCCTGCCCGGCGATGCCCGACCTGGTATGCTGGATCCCGCCGCCGATCAGCGAGCGGCCTGCGGTGGTGTGCACCACCGACCACGCGCCAGGAGCCAGCATGCGTATCGTCGGTGTCCGCTTGCGCCGCGCCTAACGGGGCCCGCGCATCGTCCCTGCCGCGGCACAATTAGTCCCGACGCGATGACCGCACCGGCCTGGCGCCGCCGTGGCCGGTCTCCCTTTATCCGAACGGGCCCTGCAGACCGTCGTTCCCGCGTCCCAGTCCGGGGCGTGGCGTCGCCGTGCGTCCCGTTCGCGATAAGGAATTCCTATGCGCTCGCTGCGCCCTCTTGCGCCCTACCGTCGTGTCCTCGCCCAGCGCCCGTTCGCCGCCCTCTGGGCCGCCCAGGCGATCTCGAACGTCGGCGACGCCCTCTACAACGTCGCCCTCCTCTGGTATGTCCTCGACCGCACCGGCTCGGCCCTCGCCGCCGGGGGCATCGCCGTGGCGGCGGGCGTCGGCGGGACCCACGGCGGTCGCGCCGCCGCCGCCTGCCTCGACCGCCTGCCGCCCCGCCGGGTGCTCCTCGTCGCCGACGGCGCGCGCCTCGTGGCCACGGCCGCGGTCGCCCTCCCCTGGCTCCTCGGCGCCGCCCCGCCCCTCGCCTTCCTCTACGCCCTGGCCGCGACCGGCGCGGTCGCCGGGGCCTGGCACGGCCCGGCCCGCGCGGCGACCATGCCGCGGGTCGTCCCGCCGGGGGACCTGGTCGCTGCCAACGCCCTCGAGGGGGTGGCCGCCAACCTCACCAACACACTGGTCTGGGCGCTGAGCGGTGCGGTCGTCGCCGTGCTCGGCCCGGCCGCGGCGCTCGCGCTGGACGCGGCCACCTTCTTCGCGGCCTTCCTCGCGATCCGGGCGGTTGCGCTGCCGGGGCCGGTGGTCGGCACGCGGGCCCGGCCATCGGCACACCGCGCGGAGGTGCTGGCCGGGTTCCGCGCGATCGGGGCGACGCCCGCGCTACGCGGGTTCTTCGGCCTGCTGCCGCTCCACGCGCTGGCGGGGGGCTGCTTCTTCGCGGGCCTCGCGCCGTTCCTGCGGCAGCAGCTCGGCGGCGGGGCCGCGCTGTACGGGCTCCAGGGCGCGGCCTACGGGACGGGGATCGTCCTGGCCTCCGCGCTGCTCGGCGCTGCGGCCACCCGGCGCGTCGGCCCGCTCTACGCCGACGGCGTGCTCGTAAACGCCCTGGGGAATGTCGGCTTCGCGCTGGCCCCGTCCGTCCCCGCGCTCCTCGCCGCCGCCCTGGTCGCCGGGCTGGGGGTCGCGGCGCTGGCCATCGGCGAGCTCGCCCTGCTCCAGACGGTCGCGCCGCCCGCGTCCCGAGGCCGGATCCTCGCGCTCGCCACGCTGCTCGGCGGCGGCCTCTTCCCAGTCGGGGTGGCCCTCGGCGGCTGGCTCGCGGACGGCTGGCGGGCGCAGCCGGTGCTGCTCGTCGCCGCCCTCGTCCACGTCGCCCTCGGCCTGCGCTTGCCCGCCAGCCCAGCGCTCCGCGCGGTCGCGAGTGCCGACGGGGGCCCGGCGGACCCGCGGCGTTGACGCCGCGCACTCCCGCCCGACCCCACCGGGGTGCCGACGCCCCGGCGCCACACGCCGTCACGGCACCACGACAGGAGCAGCACCGCTGGCCCCCGCCGCCGCGACGCGCCTCCCGCTCATCGCGCTGCTGGGCGCGAATACCATCGCGCTGGTCGGCAACCAGCTGACCTTCATCGCCGTCCCCTGGTTCATCCTCCAGACGATGGGCAGCCCGGCCCGGGCCGGGCTCGCGGCCGCCTGCGCCGCCCTGACCGGCGCGCTCGCCGCTTTCTTCGGCGGGCCGCTGGTCGACCGCTGGGGCTCCCGGCGGACGAGCGTCGCGGCCGATCGCGCCGGCGGCCTCGCCGTGGGGCTCATCCCGCTGCTCCACGGCACGATCGGGCTGGCCTTCTGGCAGCTCGTCCTCCTGATCGTCGCGGGGGTCCTGCTCGACGCGCCCGGTGCCGCGGCGCGGGAGGCCCTGCTGCCCGACCTCGCGGCCCGCGCCGGGCTGCGGCTCGAGCGGGTCAACGCGGTCGCCCAGGCCCTCTGGCGGGTGGCCGGCCTGCTCGGCCCGGTGCTCGCGGGGCTGCTGCTCGTCGGCCTCGGGTCGGGCGCGGCGCTGGCCCTCGACGCCGCCAGCTTCGCGATCTCGGCGGCGGTGCTCGCGGTCGCGGTGCCCCCGCGACGGCGCGCGGGCGCACCGGTCGCCCCCCCTTGGCCGTCCGGCGGGCGGGCCTACCTCGCCGGGCTATGGGCAGGGCTTGACTACCTCCGGCACGATCGGGTGGTGCTGACCCTCGTCCTCAGCTTCACCGCCCTGAACGCTCTGGGGGAGCCGCTCTTCGCACTGGTCCTGCCGGTCTATGCCCGGCAGGGCCGCGGCGACGCGGCCGACCTCGGCCTCCTGCTCGCGGCGTTCGCGCTCCTGTTCGCGCCGCCGTTGCCGGTGCTCCTCGGCGCGCTCGCGCTGCGGGGCGCGGCGGGCGGGCCGCTCAACCCACTGGCCGTCACCGTCTCCCAGGAGCGGATCCCGGCCCACCTGCGCGCGGGTCTTCGGCGTGGGCCGGGCGCTCGCCCTCGCCGCACCGCCGCTGCGGGCGCTGGATCGGCGCTGAAAGGATGGTCGGGATGGTTAGCCGGGTGACCTCTGGGTTGCGAGGCTCCGGGGGCGTCAGCCCGCGACCGCGGGTGCTGCCAGCACCCGCGGTGTCCGCCTGCGCGGACCGAGACGTAGACTGGTCGGCCATGCTGCGCGATGGTGGAGGATGCCCTGATCGTCGGTGCGGCGCTGCTCGGGGTGAGCGCGTTGGCCGCAGTCGGCGGTCGCGGAGTATTCGATCCGGGCGAGGCTGTCCTGGATGCCGGTCAGTCTGGATCGGGCGCACGGTCGGCAACCGTTGGCGCGTCGAAGAGTGCTAATTCCTCGGCCGTCGGTGCCTCGAGCAGCGCGAACCATCGCGCCAGGTCTTCCCGCGCGATGGGCGGGTTCTCCCGCGCGCGCCGCCGGATCCGCTCGAAGAGGACCTCGAGCGGTGCCGAGAGGTAATGCAGCTCGACGGCGGCCCCGAGCGCGCGGGCACCCAGCCGTAGTGCATCGCGCTCGGATCGCGCCCAGGTGCCCCATTCGATGATGACGACGAGACCCTGCCGCAGGAGTCCCTGGCCGAACGACCATTGCAACGCCTCGATCCGCGCGCGCCTGTCCTCATCGTACAGGTCGATCGCCAACGCGTCCATCCATTCGTCGGGGGAGAAGCGGAGCGCGCCGAGACGGTCCGCTAGCACCTTGGCGCGCGTGGTCTTCCCGGCCCCCGGCAGTCCGCAGACGATAATCAGCCGCGGACAAAGGTTCGGTTCATTCATGGGTGAAATATACCGCAGCATCGCTTCCGGTGTCGGGTTGCTGCGTCGGCTGCCAATTAACCCCTGCCGGTCCTTGGTCGACGTTGACGCTCCCCTCGTATCGGCAGTAGGCTGGCCGGAACGGGCACGCGACGATAGTGCGCATCAGCCCGTCCTCTCCCTACCTGACGCGGCCTGCCCATGGTGTGTTGACGCTTCGCTCCTTCCAGCTACCCGTCACCGCGCAGGACGTGCGGGCCGCCGTGGGTGTCGCGCTCCCCGCTGCGGGGTGGCAGCACCCGGGTTGCCGCCCGTGCGCCGCGACATCGATGAAGAGGAACGCGGCCATGACGGACACCATGCTGTCGGAGCGGCCCGAGTCGGGCGCGCTGGTCTATCGCTGTTTGCTCCCCCAACCGGGCGCCCGGAGGCTCCTGCTCCTCCCGGGCGAGCGAGGCTGGATGCTGCCGGGGTGGGCGCATCGGGGCGCTGACCGGCCCTTCTTGCCGGTCATCGACGGGGTGCCCCATGTGGCTTTCAGCAATCGGTTGGACCGGGGCTCTTTCCTTGAGTCGGGCAGTTTCAGCGCAAACAGCCCTGTTTATGGCAGCACAACGATACTGCCCCTGTCTGTCCCGGACATACACGACGGCCCGAAAGGGGTGAGCCTATCCTGGCGCAGGGTGGGATACTTGCGTAGCGCACCTGCGCCAGGTGGTATTCGGGAGGCTCGATGCGGACGACGACCCTTGCGATCCACGGGTACCGCGACGAACCGGTGCCCAATCGGTTCCATCGCCAGGACCTAGAGGCGGACCACCTGGCGCTCGTGCTGCCGGGCTTCGGCTACAGCTGTGACATGCCGCTGCTCTATTTCACCGTCAGTCACCTGCTCGATCGCGGGGCCGATGTGCTGCAAGTCGACTACGCCTACGACCGCCGCCCGGACTACCAGTCGCTCGCCGCCGACGAGCGGCACCGCTGGCTCCTCGCCGACGTCGCCGCAGCCTGGCAGGCCGCGATGGTCCAACGCCCGTACCGGCGTTTCACCGTGGTCGGGCTCTCGCTCGGGACGCGGGCGCTGCCCGCGCTCCTGGCGACCGAGCCGCGCCTGCGGGGGGCGCGCACCGTCTGGTTCTCCCCCGTCTGGCGCGAGGACGCGGTCGGCGCGCACCTGCGCCGCGCGGCCCACCCGGCCCTCGTCGTGATCGGCACCGCCGATCCCGCCTACGACGGGGCGCTCGTCGCGGCGCTGCGCGTGGCGGACGGCTGCACGGTGCTCGTGGTGCCGGACGCGGATCATGGCGGCTTGGAGATCCCGGGCGACGTCGTGCGCTCGGTGCGGGCGCTGGAACAGGCGCTCCACGCCGTGCAACGCTTCATCGCGTGATCCGCCGCCACGACGCCGGCCCGGTCCGTCGTGAGGACACCGTGGTAAAAACGCTATGTGTGAGGGAACCATGGGCACCGCACACCTCCGCCCCTTCACCGCGGCCGATCGCGCCGCGTGCCTCGCCGTCTTCGACAGCAACGTCCCCGCCTCCTTCGCGCCGGACGAGCGCGCGGGCTTCGCCGCCTATCTCGACGGGGCGGGCGCGCGCTATCTCGTGCTCGCCGACGCCGACGGCGCGATCGTGGGATGCGGCGGGTACGGCCTCCGCGCGGATGGCACGACCGCGATCCTGCGCTGGGGCATGGTCCTGGCCACCCACCACCGGCGCGGGCTCGGGCGCCAGCTCACCCTGGCGCGCCTCCGGCTCACCGTGGCGGACCGCGCCATCGCGCGGGTCGTCCTGTACACCACCGGGCAGACCGCCGACTTCTATCGGCGCCTCGGCTTCCGCGACACGGCGGTCCTGGCCGAGCATTACGGCCCGGGGCTGGACCAGCACGCGATGGCGGCCGCGGTCGACGACGCCTTCCGACGACGCCTCGCGGCGGGGTGAGCGGGCGGCGACGGCCGCATCAGCGGCGGGGCGTCAGGGACGCGCGGAAGGCCAGCAGGCTCCCGCGCGCGTAGTCGGCGAGGTCGGGCAACGCGAGCGCCTCGTCGAGCGCGAACCACGCGTGGTCCCGCCCCTCCGTCAGCACGAAGGCCGTGTCGGTCGTCGGCCAGGGTGCCCAATATTCACGCCACCGCGACCCGTCCGGATAGGTGCCGTGGCGCAGCGCGACGACTCGGGCCGGGTCGAGGACGGCCCCGAGTTCCTCGCGCAGTTCGCGGCACCACGTCGCCAGCAGGTCCCCGCCGTCCGCGGGCTCGGCCCCGCCCCCGAAGAACGCCCACAATCCCGCGCTCGGCGGCTGGTCGGCGGCGCGTAGGTGGAGCAGCACGCGGCCCGAGTCCGCGTGAGAGAGGAAGCCCACCGCCACGTCCCGCGCCATCATCGCCCCCACGGCGTCCCGTCATCCCACCGGTCGCCAGCGGCGCCACCGGTCCCCGGAGTATACTCGCCCGCACCAGGGATCGCAGTTGCGGAGGCACGGGAGGACGGCGATGGCGGCCACGGGTGGGGACACACCGCAGGTCCGGATCGCGGCGCGGGCGCTGATCCTTGTCCCTTTCAGCCTGGGATTGAACTGAGGCACATTCCGCGGGGCAGATGGAACTGAGGGACATGACATAAGAAATTTCGTGCGACTGAGGCACCATCGTGCCCAGTTTTGGCGGTCCGCGGCGGTCATAAGCACTGGTTGTTCATGCGACTGAGGGACATCGTGCACAACTTCGTGCGACTGAGTGACATGGCTTGATGCGACCGGGGCTCAAATAGGCCCGCTGATGCGACTGAGGCTCAAAATCACCCCCGTGCGGGCCTTCTGGCACCGCGCGGGGGTATTTCTTCGCGCGACTGAGGCTCAGCCCATGCAACTGAGGCTCACGAGGCCACTTTCGCGCGACTGGGGCGCACTTCCTGGCGCGACTGAGGCTCAAGATCAGGGCGACTGAGGCTCAAATGGGTCCGCTGACGCGACCGTGAGGCGTCCCCGCCACCGCCTGGCCTGGTCGTGGCACCGGTCCTGCACCCACGGCCCATATGGTGCCCGGGCCGGTGCCGCCGACCAATCAGGGGGGACGGATGTTCGCGGGGCTGTCGCTGCCGCTCTTGTTGCTGCTCTTCGCCGGTGCCGCCGCCGCCGTCTGGTTCGCGGGGGTCACCCTCTCCAACGCCGTCGACATCCTGGCGACGCGCCTCGGCTTCGGGGAGGCGCTCGGCGGGCTGATCCTCCTGGCCTTCGCCACCAACCTGCCGGAGCTCGCCATCACCGTCAGCGCCGCCCTGACCGGGAACCTCGGCCTCGCGATCGGCAACATCCTCGGGGGGGTCGCGATCCAGACGGTCGTGCTGGTCGCCCTCGACGTCTGGGGCGCGGGGCCGACCGAGGCCCTGACCTACCGGGCGGCGAGCCTGACCCTGGTCCTCGAGGCGGCGCTGGTGATCGCGGTGCTGATCGTGGCGATCATGGGGAGTCGGCTGCCCGCGGGGCTGATCGTCGCCCGCCTCGCGCCCGGCGACGTCCTGATCGCGCTCCTCTGGGGGGGCGGCCTCTGGCTCCTCGGGCGGGCGCGGCGCGGGCTGCCCTGGCACGATGCGCACGGGGACGCGCCCGACGGGCAGCGGGAGCCGCGCGGCGTCGCCGAACGCAAGAAGGAGCAGG
>JAABUR0100006314.1_pt1 | contig 14570 bp, 14 predicted proteins | sample 5560091 | NCBI WGS metagenome assembly JAABUR01 (sample SAMN10711879, study PRJNA513375) | rock metagenome | isolation source: Antarctica rocks | place: Antarctica: Victoria Land, University Valley sud
CGGTCGGCAGCGCCCAGGTGGACGTCCCTCCGGCGGCCGAGGCGACCACGCACCTCGTCGGCATCGTCCGGACGACGACCCGGGCGGTCTCGGGGGTCGTCCAGGACTGCGTCCGGGCCTGACCCGCAGGTTGCGGGTCTGGGCTCCCGAACAAGGCTGCGGGCCTGCCGGGCGCGCACGGCATACCGGACTTTGCTAGAGTGGTTCCTTCACATGATGGGTCTGGACCCGACGATCCGGCTGACAATCCGGTGGGTCCGGGCCCTCTTGCGTCAATGACCAAGGAGTACCCCCGTGTCCGACACTGCCACCACGAGCTTCCTCACCCAGGAGGCCCACGACCGTCTCAAGGCGGAGCTGTCGCAGCTCTCCGGCGAGGGCCGGACCGACATCTCCAAGAAGATCGAGGCAGCTCGCGACGAGGGCGACCTCAAGGAGAACGGTGGCTACCACGCGGCCAAGGAGGAGCAGGGTCTGATGGAGGCCCGGATCCGGCAGCTGACCCAGCTGCTCGACAGCGCCACCGTCGGCGAGACCCCGCCCGACGACGGGGTCGTCGAGCCCGGGATGCTCGTCACCGTCGAGATGTTCGGCGAGGAGGAGACCTTCTTGCTCGGACACCGGGAGATCCAGGACGGCTCGGGCCCGCAGGTCTTCTCGCAGCAGTCCCCGCTCGGCGCCGCCATCCACGGCAAGTCGGTCGGCGACACCGCGAGCTACCAGGCACCGAACGGCAGGCGGGTCGAGGTGCGGGTCGTCAAGGCCGAGCCCTACACCGGCTGACCCGCTTTCCGACCGAGCGCACCAACTGGCGGTTTGCCGCCCGAGATGTCCGGCTCGGACGACCAGCCGGTGCGCTCGGTCGGCGACGGGACGTCCAGCCCGGCGGCGGTGCTCAGGCGCAGACCACCCGGTACCCGTCCCGGTCGAGAGCGGCCAGCACCTTCGCGCAGTGTTCCGGACCCGTCGTCTCGAGCTGGACGGCGATCTCCACCTCGTCAACGCTGAGGCTCGCCGCCGTGCGCACGTGCTCGACCTCGAGGACGTTGGCGTCCGCGACCGCGAGGTCGGCGAGCAGGCGGGCGAGCGAACCGGGCCGGTCCGGCACCCGAACCCGGAACTGGAGGTAGCGGCCGGCCGCGACCATCCCGTGCCGGATGATCCGCAGCATCAGGAGCGGGTCGATGTTGCCGCCGGACAGGACGGCGACGATCGGGCCGCCCAGGTGTCCGGCGCCCGGCTCCAGCAAGCGGGCGACCGCGGCCGCGCCGGCCGGTTCCACGACGAGCTTGGCGCGTTCGAGAAGGAAGAGCAGCGCCCTGGACAGGCCCGCCTCGCTCACCGTGTCCACGCCGTCGACGAGCGCGCGGACCAGCGCGTAGGGCACCTCGCCGGGGCAGCCCACTGCGATCCCGTCGGCCATGGTGGCCATTCGTTCGAGCGCGACCGGCCGGCCCGCCGCCAGTGACGACGGGTATGCCGCTGCCTGCTCGGCCTGCACCCCGATGACCTGCACGTCGGGCTTGAGTGCCTTGACGGCGACCGCGATGCCGGCGAGCAGCCCGCCGCCGCCCACGCTGACGACGATCGTGCGCACGTCCGGGCACTGGTCGAGGATCTCGAGGCCGCAGGTTCCCTGTCCGGCAACGATGTCGACGTGGTCGAAGGGGTGGATGAGCACCGCGCCGGTCTGTTCCTCCCATGCCCTGGCTGCGACGAGGCACTCGTCGATCGTCGTCCCGACGAGCTCCACGGTCGCCCCGTACGCCCGCGTCGCGACCAGCTTCGGCGTCGCCGCGCCGTGCGGCATGTACACCCGGGCCGTGATGCCCAGCAGCTGTGCGGCGAGGGCCACCCCCTGGGCGTGGTTCCCCGCGCTCGCCGCGACCACCCCGCGGTCCTTCTCCGGCCCACTGAGCAGCGCCATCCGCGTGTACGCGCCACGGATCTTGAACGAGCCGGCCCGCTGGAGGTTCTCGCACTTGAGGAAGACGTCCGTACCGGACCGCTCGGTCAGCGCGCGGCTGAACTCCAGTGGCGTGGGACGCACGACGCCGCTCAGCAGCTCTCGGGCCCGGCGGATGTCGTCCAGGCAGACGGTCATCGGCAGTGAGGCCATGGGCGCACGATATCCCCCGGTCGGAGCCGTTCCTGGCGGGACCGCACCGGCTGAAGCCTCCAGCGCGGCGACGGGCGCCGACGAGCCGGTATGCCGGTATGCCGTGGCCGCGGTGACGCGCCTTCCCCGCTCAGGCGTGGGCGGTCAGCGCCGCATCGAGGTCGGCGACGAGGTCGTCCACGTCCTCGATGCCGACCGAGAGCCGCACGAGGTTGGCCGGCACCTGGAGCTCCGTGCCGGCGACGGACGCATGGGTCATCCGACCGGGGTGCTCGATGAGGCTCTCCACGCCGCCGAGTGACTCACCCAGCGTCCAGAGCCTCGTCGCGCCGCAGACCGCGACGGCGGCCTCCTCGCCGGCGGCGAGCAGGAACGAGACCATTCCGCCGAAACGCCTCATCTGCTTGCTCGCGACGACGTGGTTCGGGTGGTCGGGCAACCCGGGGTAGAGCAAGGAGGCGACGGCGGGGTGCCCGGTGAGGAAGTCGACGACCGCCTCGGCGTTGTCACAGTGCCGCTCCATGCGGACCGCCAGGGTCTTGAGCCCCCGGAGCACCAGCCAGGAGTCGAAAGGACCGGCCACTCCCCCGATCGCGTTCTGGTGGAACGTGATCCGGTCCGCGACATCCTCGAACCCCGGCACGGTGACCTCCTGTGCCGTCACCACGGCTCCGCTGACGACGTCACTGTGCCCACCGGCATACTTGGTCGTCGAGTGGGTGACCACGTCGGCGCCGAGGGACAGCGGGTTCTGCAGGTATGCCGTCGCGAACGTGTTGTCGACGACGAGGACCGCGCCAGCCTCGTGCGCGAGCTCGGCGATGGCCGTGATGTCGGCGATCCCGAGGAGCGGGTTCGTCGGACTCTCCACCCAGACCAGCTTCGTGGTGCCGGGGCGGATCGCGGCGCGTACCGCGTCGACGTCGGCCACTGGGGCGACGGAGTGCTCGATGCCCTGCGCCCTCGCCACGGTGTTGAAGTAGCGGTAGGTGCCCCCGTAGGCGTCGGACGGGACGACGACGTGGTCCCCCGACGTCAGCAACGCCCTGACGACGGTGTCCTGGCCGGCCAGGCCGGAGGCGAATGCGAACCCCCGGCCGCCGCCCTCGAGGGCCGCGAGGCACTCCTCGAGCGCGGTCCGGGTCGGGTTGGCCGAGCGGCTGTACTCATAACCGGACCGGAAGCCCCCGATCCCGTCCTGCTTGTAGGTCGAGACCTGGTAGATGGGCGTGACCACCGCTCCGGTGCTGGGGTCCGGGTCCTGGCCGGCGTGGATTGCACGGGTGGAGAAGCCGGGGATCTGCGAGGAGTCCATCGTCAAACCCTAAGGGTGCGAACCGTCGAGGGGTCAGCAGTGGCGGCATGGGGAGCCGGGAGAGAACCAGGAGTGCCCCGTCGTCAGGGGCCCACGCACCTCGCCAGCCGGGCGACGAGCGCCGCCGCCCCCATGGGGTCGCGGACGTCGTCGGCAGTGATCCGCACGACCCGCCACCCGAGGTCCTCGAGGATCCGGGTCCGGGCGATGTCGTGCTGCCACTGTCGCCGCTCGGTGCGGTGGTAGTCGCCCTCGTACTCGCCGACGACCCGCGCCTGCCGCCACACGAAGTCGCCGCGCGCGACCCACTCGCCGAAGTCGTCGAAGACGTCCCCGTTGAGCTCGGGCTCCGGCAGGCCGCCGCGGGCAAAGACCAGACGGGTCCGGGTCTCCATCGGTGACCCGGACCCGACTCTCAGCAGCGGGAGGGCCCGGCGAATCCGCGTGACCCACCTCCCGTGCCGGCGTTCCTCGACCGCGCTGGTGAACGCGTCCAGCCCGACCCGTCGCCGGGCCAGGACGGCGTCGCCGAGGATGACGAGGTCGTCGAGCCCCAGCTGCCCCGCGAGGTCGCACCACGCGCTGACGAAACCGGTGACGGGCAGCCCCCGGACGGAGGTGACATCCCGCGACTCGAGCCCGCGCTGACCGCGCACCCCCCGTCGCCGGACCCGGGTGCTGGTGGACGGTCGCATCACCGACAACGGCTCGCCGGGGTGCCACGGCACGGGCACGGGCAGTCGCAGCAGGCGGGCCGCGGTCTGGTGTGAGTAGGCCCACGGCGCGGGGAGCACCAGCGCCACGGCTCGCGCCGCCTCCTCCACCGACGCCGGTATGCCGTGCACGCGCAGCCCCCTCGACGGTGCGGCCAGGGACACATGCCGGGTCCGCCCCCGGGTCACGCCGGCCAGCTGCGCCTCGCCCGCCGTGAACGCCCGCTCCGACAAGGGGAACGGGAGCTCGCGGGGGCGACGGGACACCAGCCGATCCTGCTCCGCTCCCACGGCGCCCTGCCGGGGCCATCCACAGGTGGTCGCCGGCGAGCTCGGGCTGGCGGCCGGCGGCCACCAACCCGGTGAGGGGTCAGGTGTGGTCCCCAACCGCGCCGCCAGAGAGCCACGCCTGACCTCTCAACCGGGCTGACCGGGCAAACGGGGCGGCACCGCGGGACGCCAGCCTCCCGGCCCGTCAACTCGTCTTCTGCCACTCCCGGCTGTAGCCCTCGACCTGGAACCCCAGCTCCCGGTTGACGGCCAGCATGTGGACGTTGTCGTCGGCGTTCCACGTCCGGACGGACGGCACCATCGGCAGGTCACGCATCACCGCGAGCGCGTTGGCCGCCTTGAGGCGCAGCCCGAGCCCGTGACCGCGGTGCTCACGGAGCACGATGGTGTTGCTCTGGTAGGCCAGCTCGGGTGTTCCCGCCGGGACGCTCAGCTGGTGTAGCCGACCAGCCGTCTGCTGGGCACGTTCCGCGCCAGCGACTCGACGACGCGCCGTCCGGAGTCGAGCTGACGCTGGTTGGCCGCCCGCACCCGCGCGGCGTCCCACTGCTCCTCCTCGAGCAGCAGGGCGCCCTGAGGTGCGTCGGTGCTCATGCGCCGGGCCAGCAGCGCCCGGTCCTCGAGCCACGCCTCCGGGATACGGTCGCGTGCCGTCTCGATGACGTAGTCGTCCGCCCGGGCGCGCAGCACCCGCTCCAGCGCAGCCGTCCCCATCGGCAGGGCCAGGCCACTGCGCACCGCCGTCTGGGCCGCGGCATACCCGTGACGTCCGGCGAAGGCAGCCGAGCGGTCCTCGCCCCCCGCCGGCCACTCCGTCTCCGCCACGAACACGCTCCGGCCCCCCTCGCGCGCGGTCTGCTCTGCCCGCCTAAGCAGCGCGGAACCAGTGCCGCGCCGGCGCCACTGGGGGTGCACGGAGAGCCACACCCGGGCCGAGCGCAGGTTGTCCCGAAGGGTCTCGATGACCTCCACCGCTCCCACCACCGGGCCCGAGGTCGTCCCGCTGCCGAGCGCCGCCCATGCCGTCCGACGGGTGTCCCCGTCAGCACGGTGGAAGGCCCGGACCTCCTCCAGTGTCCACGCGCTGCCCCCGGCGCCGAAGATCTCCCGCTGGACCGCCGCGTGCACCGTGGTCCATCCCCGCGCCAGGTCGTCGTCGGCGGGGTCGAGCAGGTCGACGGGCACAACATGGTCCATGTGGCACCACTCTGCCGGACTCGACCGCGGACGCGCCGGGACCGGACGCGTCGGGACGTGGGACAATGGGCGCATGATCTTCGGACTCGGCAGGAAGACGACCATGCCCTCGCGTGACGAGGCGCTGCCCGGTCGGGACACGCGCCCGTACGCCGTTCACCCCACCCATGTCGTGCTCGGCACCCCGCTGGAAGGCCCGTGGCCGGACGGGTCGGAGGTCATCTACCTGGCGATGGGGTGCTTCTGGGGGGTCGAGCGGATCTTCTGGAAGGAGCCGGGAGTGGTCTCGACCGCCGCCGGCTACATGGGTGGCTACACGCCGAACCCGACCTACGAGGAGACGTGCACCGGCCGGACCGGGCACGCCGAGACCGTCCGGGTCGTCTACGACCCCACCCGGACCGACGCCGAGCTGCTGCTCAAGGCGTTCTGGGAGAACCACGACCCCACCCACGCCAACCGGCAGGGCAACGACGTCGGCACGGCATACCGCTCGGCCATCTACTGGACGACCGCCGACCAGGAGCGCGCCGCCGCGGCCACCCGCGAGGCCTTCCAGAAGGTCCTCACCGACCACGGCCGCGGCGAGATCACCACCGAGATCCGCTCGGCCGAGGACGCCGGCCCGTTCTACCTCGCCGAGGACTACCACCAGGGCTACCTGCACAAGAACCCCGGCGGCTACTGCAACCACGGGCCGAACGGCTTGACCTGCCCGGTCGGCCTGCTGCGCCAGGACGAGGTCCCTGCGCAGCAGGACGTGCGCCCGCCCGGCTGACCCCCTCGATGCCGACCGTCCGGGCCGCCGTCGAGGCGGACATGCTCACGCTCGTCGACATCTACAACGCGGAGGTCAGGGGCGGCATCTCTACCTTCGACACCCAGCCGGTGACCCGCGACCGCTTCGAGGGATCGCTGGGCACCGACCCCCAGGGCGACCACCTCCTCGTCGCCGTCGAGGACGGGCAGGTCCTCGGCTACGCGTCCTCGCACGCCTACCGTCCCCGGCCGGCCTACGACGGCTCCCGGGAGGTCTCGGTCTACCTGCACCCCGCCAGCCGGGGAAGGGGGGTCGCGCGGGCCCTGTATGCCGTGCTGCTGCCGCTGATGGCGACCAGCGGCGTCCACACGGCCGTCGCCGTGGTCGCCCTGCCGAACCCGGCCAGTGTGGCGCTGCACACCTCGTTCGGCTTCGCCCACGTCGGGACCCTGCAGGAGGTCGGCCACAAGTTCGGCCGCTACATCGACACCGCCCTCTACCAGCTCACCTTCGCCGCTCCCGGGCAGTGACCGACCTCCCGGTGGACCACAGGACGATGCCCGGACGCCGTCGGGCCACAGCGGCCATAGGCTGCGCCCATGACGATCCGCCGAGTCGCGCTGCTCACCGGCGGGGGCCTCGCGCCCTGCCTGTCCGCCGCCGTGGGCGCTCTCATCGAGCGCTACACCCAGCTGCTCCCGGACGTGGAGATCATCGCCTACCAGCACGGCTACCACGGCCTGCTCACCGGCTCGAGCATCGTCGTCGACGAGCCCGCCCGGGCCCAGGCCCACCTCCTCGCGGCTGCGGGTGGCAGCCCCATCGGCAGCAGCCGGGTCAAGCTGACCAACACCGCCGACCTGACCAGGCGGGGGCTGATCGCGCCCGGCGACAACCCCCTCGAGGTTGCGGCCGAACGCCTGCGCGCCGACGGGGTGGACGTCCTGCACACCATCGGGGGGGACGACACCAACACGACAGCAGCCGACCTGGCGGCCTTCCTCGAGGACCGGGGGTACGAGCTCCTCGTCGTCGGGCTGCCCAAGACGATCGACAACGACATCATCCCCATCCGGCAGTCGCTCGGCGCGGTGACAGCGGCCGAGCAGGCGTCGAGGTTCGCCCAGAACATCCTGGCCGAGCACAGCTCGAACCCGCGGATGCTCGTCCTGCACGAGGTCATGGGACGCGGGTGCGGCTGGCTGACCGCGGCTGCGGCCCGCGAGTACCAGGCGTGGCACGCCGGCCAGAAGTGGGTGCCGAGCATCGGCATGACCCCCGAGCGGTGGGACATCCACGCCGTCTACGTCCCGGAGATCCCGGTCGACATCCCGGCCGAAGGGGCCCGGTTGCGCGCCGTCATGGACGCGACCGGGTGTGTCAACGTGTTCCTCTCCGAGGGCGCCGGGGTGACCGAGATCATCGGGCAGATGGAGGCGGCCGGCGAGGAGGTGGCGCGCGACCCGTTCGGGCACGTCAGGCTCGACGAGGTCAACCCCGGGGCCTGGTTCGCCGAGCAGTTCGCCCGGCTGCTGGCAGCCGACAAGACGATGGTGCAGAAGAGCGGCTACTTCTGCCGGTCGGCTCCGGCCAACGCGGCCGACCTCGAGCTCATCCGGGAGATGGTCGCCGTCGCTGTGGACGCGGCCACCTCCGGGACCTCCGGTGTCGTCGGGCACGACGAGGAACGCGGTGGGCAGCTGCGCGCGATCGAGTTCGGGCGGATCGCGGGGGGCAAGGCGTTCGACACCGACCAGCAGTGGTTCCGGGACGTCCTGGCACGCACCGGTCAGTAGCCGGGCCCACCGGCGCCGGACTGCTCCGGCACCGGGCCTTGGCGTCCATGCCCCCGCCCAGTGGCCACCACCACGGCCTGACGGCTCCCCCGTACAGTCCACCGCATGCGCATCGTCTCGCTGCTCCCGTCGACGACCGAGATCCTCTTCACCATCGGGGCGGGCGACGACGTCGTCGGCGTCACCTTCGAGTGCGACGCGCCCAGGCAGGCCCGCAGCCGCCGGATCGTCTCCACGTCATCACTGCCCGCGGGCCTCAGCGCCGCAGAGATCGACCGGACCGTCACGGCGCGGTTGCGGGCCGGGGAGGACCTCTACCATCTCGACGCCCGCGCCCTGACCGACCTCGACGCGGACCTGGTCGTCACCCAGGACCTCTGCGCCGTCTGCGCGGTGGACGTGTCGGTCGTCGACGAGGCGCTGGAGTACCTCGGCTGCCGGGCCGAGGTGCTCACCATCGACCCGTACACCGTCGACGACGTGCTCGCCTCCGTCATCGTTCTCGGGCAGGCCACCGGCCACGAGGAGGAGGCACGTCGGCTCGTCCACACGCACCGCGAACGCCTGTATGCCGTGGCCGCGGCCGTCCGCGGCCGCCCGGCCCCCCGTGCGCTCGTCCTGGAGTGGACCGACCCCCCGTTCGCCCCCGGCCACTGGGTGCCGGAGATGGTCTCGCTGGCGGGGGGAACCAGCGTCATGGGTGAGCCGGGCGCGAAGTCGGTGCGGATCACCTGGGAGCAGGCTCTGGCCGGTGACCCCGAGGTGGTCGTCGCGGCACCCTGCGGCTACCGCCTCGACGGGGCTGCCGCTCTGACCGGTGCCCTCCTCGAGCACGGGACCCTCCCGGACGGCATACCGGTCTGGGCGGTCGACGCCAACGCCTCCTTCGCGCGCCCGGGGCCCCGGCTCGTCGACGGGGTGGAGGCCCTGGCCGCGATCTTCCACCCCCGCGTGATGGGCTCACCGGACCCGACGATGGCCCGGCGGATGCGCTGACTGCGGCCAGCTTAGGCTGGGGCGGTGAGCCGGGCCGTCGAGGAGTCGAACCGTCGGCTGCTGCGGGCTCGCGACGCGATGGACCGCACGTACGCCGGGGTGCTCGACGTCCCCACCCTGGCCCGGATCGCCCACGTCTCGGAGGCGCACTTCATCCGCACGTTCAAGGCGACCTTCGGGGAGACGCCGCACCGCTACCTCCAACGACGGCGCGTCCTCGGCCTCGAGGTCAACACCGACCAGGACCTGGGGTTCATGCGCTGGCTGACGGTCAGCGTCCCCGGGGAACCCGACCACGAGATCCTCCTCGAGCGACCGGGCGCACCGGCGCACGACCCGGCCACCGAGGGGCAGATCCGTGAGCTGTCAGCAAGGGAGCGGGCGGCGGCTGGCTGGCGTTCAGCACCGACGACGTCCGCGGGACCTACGAGGAGCTGAAGGCCAAGGGGGTGGAGTTCACCCAGGAGCCGACCGAGATGTCCTACGGCACCGACTGCGCGCTGCGGGACCCGTTCGGCAACCACATCCGGATCGGCCAGCTGGCCAAGGACGCCCCGGCGTAGCGCCGGTCGCGTCCGGCCGGACGAGCACCCGGCGCTCGCTCACCTGACGACTCCCTCGGCGTGCAGCCGCGCGACCTCGTCGACGTCGATCTCCATCGCCGCGAGCACCTCGTCGGTGTGCTGCCCGTGCAACGGCGACGCGGTCCGGAGCACGGTCGGGGTTTCCGAGAGCTTGATCGGCGACCCCAGCGTCCTGATCCGGCCCTCCGTCGGGTGCTCGAGCTCGACGACCATCTCCCGGGCCAGGACCTGCGGGTGGGCCAGCGCCTCGTCGACGGACTGGATCGGGCCAGCGGGGACGCCGGCGTCCGAGAGCAGCTGCGCCCACTCCGACGCCGGTCTTGCCGCCAGGGCCCCCTCGATCAGCGGGAGCAGCTCGGCACGGTTGCCGACGCGGTCCGGGTTCCTCAGGAACCGCGGGTCGTCGGCGAGATCCCCGAGTCCGACGACCCCGGCGAACCGGCGCCACAGCCCGTCGTTGCCGGCAGCCACCATCAGCTCACCGTCAGCGGTCGGGAACCCTTGGTAGGGGACGATTGTCGGGTGGGCGGACCCGTAGCGCCGGGGCGTGCGCCCGGTGGCGAAGTATCCTGCCGCGACGTAGGTCAGCCAGGCGACCTGGCCGTCGAGGAGCGACACGTCGACGTACTGCCCGCGACCGGTCCGGTCCCGCGACCACAGCGCCGCGAGGATGCCGATGGTCACCCACATGCCTGCCCCGAGGTCCGCGCCGGCCACGCCGAGCCGGACGGCGTCCCCGTCCTGCGGCCCGGTCACGCTCATCACCCCTGACATCGCCTGGGCGATCGCGTCGTAGCCCGCTCGGGGGCCGAGGGGGCCGGTCTGGCCGAACCCGCTCACCGACCCGTACACCAGGCCCGGGTTGGTCGCCGAGAGCTCCTCGTAGCCGAGCCCGAGCCGGGCAGCCGTCCCCGGCCGGAAGTTCTCGACGACCACGTCGGCGGAGTCCGCGAGGCGCCGGACGATGTCCCGGCCCGCGCCGTTCTTGAGGTCGACCGCGATGGAGCGCTTGTTGCGGTTCACGGAGTGGTAGTAGGCCGCGTCGGCCCCGACGAAGGGCGGTCCCCATGAGCGGGTGTCGTCCCCCGTCCCGGTGTCCTCCACCTTGATGACGTCGGCGCCGAGGTCGGCGAGGACCATCGAGGCGAAGGGACCGGAAAGGATCCGGGTCAGGTCGAGGACGCGTATGCCGCGCAGGGCGCCCTCGTGCTCGACCCACGGGAGCCCCGGGGCGGCTCCGGTCATCCCGCGGCTTCCCGGGCGGGCACGACGACCCCGTCGACGACCCGGCCCCGGGGCATGAGCAGCAGCGCGCCCATGGCGAGCACGCAGCAGATGACGATGTACCAGCTGATCCAGGTGCTCGACCCGGTGCTGTTGAGGATGGCAGCCGCGATGAGCGGTGCCGGACCGCCGGCGATCACCGAGGCGAGCTGGTAGCCGATGCCGGCACCGCTGTAGCGCAGGTTGGTGCCGAAGCTCTCGGCGATGAGGGCCGCCTGGGGGCCGTACTGCATGTCGTGGAAGACGAGCGACAGGACGATCGCGAGCAGCACGAGTCCGGAGGCCTTGGTGTTGAGCAGCCCGAAGTACGGGAAGGCGTAGAGCGCCGTGCAGACGATGCCGGTTCCATACATCGTGCGCCGGCCGAACCGGTCCGACAGGTGCCCGAAGAGCGGCACGGTGACGAGCCCGAGGGCGGCGGCGGCGAGCGTGTAGTTGAGCAGCTCGCCCTGGGCGATCTTGAGCTGCTTGGTGCCGTAGGTGAGCACGAAGGTGATGAACAGGTAGAACGGAGCCTGCTCGGAGAGCCGGACGAAAGCGGAGGTGAGGATCTCGCGAGGGTGGTTCTTCCATACGTCGACGAACGGGCGCTTGACCACCGTCTTGTTCTCCTTGACCTGGGCGAACTCCGGGCTCTCCAGCACCCGCAGCCGGACGTAGAGGCCGACGAGGACGAGGACGAAGCTGACAAGGAAGGGCACCCGCCACCCCCAGCTGAGGAACGCCTCGGGCGTCGTCACGCCGGTCATCAGCTTCACCATCCCGGTTGACATCAGCAGCCCCATCGGCACCCCGAGCTGGGGGAAGCTGGCCATCAGCCCCTTGCGGTGGCTGTCGCCCCACTCCATGGACATCAGCACCGATCCACCCCACTCGCCGCCGACGCCGATGCCCTGCAGGATGCGCAGGAGGGTGAGGATGACCGGCGCCGCGAACCCGATGCTGGCCGCCCCGGGGAGCAGACCGATGAGGAACGTGGCGACCCCCATGAGGACGAGGGTGGTGACCAGGGTGGTCTTGCGTCCGACGCGGTCCCCGTAGTGGCCGAAGATCGCCGCCCCGATCGGGCGCGCCGCGAACCCGACGAACAGGGTGCTGAACGAGGCCAGGACGCCCGCGAAGTCGGAGCCGCCGGGGAAGAACAGCTTGGGGAAGACCAGAGCCGCCGCGGTCCCGTAGAGAAAGAAGTCGTACCACTCGATCGTCGTGCCGACGGTGCTGGCCAGCACCGCCCGGCGCCGGTTCGCGACGAAGTCGCGGCGCTCCTCGGTCCCAGCTGTCATGGTGTCCTCCAAACTGGCTAAGCCACTTGGCCACTCGGCCAACACCCGGCATACTGACCCCGACGGGGCGCCCTGTCAACAGGGTCGACGGCAGGCGCCCGGGAGGAGATCGGGATGGGCGACGAGCTGCGCCCGGTGGCTCGCGCCAGGGTGTACGAGCAGGTCATCGAGCGCCTGCGGGCCCATGTCGACGCCGCCGGACTGAGGACCGGTGACCGGCTGCCCCCCGAACGCCAGCTGGCGGAGCGGCTCGGCGTGAGCCGGTCCTCCGTCGCGCAGGCGACCATGGTGCTCGAAGTCCAGGGCCTGGTCGAGGTGCGCCAGGGCGGTGGCGTCTACCTGCGCCGGGACACCCTCGACATCGAGCCGGTCGCCGACCTCGTCGCCCGCAAGCAGCGCCTGCCGGACATCCTCGACGCGCGGGACGCGCTGGAGACCAAGCTCGCGGAGCTCGCCGCGGTGCGGCACACCGAGGAGGACCGCAGCCGGATCGACTCGGCGATGGTGGAGATGCGCCGGCAGGTGGCCGCGGACGAGGCCCCGATGGAGGGGGACCGCCTCTTCCACGCCGCTGTCGCGACGGCGGCGCACAGCCAGCTGCTGTCCGCCTTCTACGACGAGATTCAGGTCGAGATCGGCGAGAGCCGCGCCGAGTCGCTGCGCCAGCCGGGCCGGCCCCGGCAGTCCCTCGCCGACCACGAGCGGATCGCCGCCGCGATCCGGGCGCGCAACCCCCGGGCGGCGGCGGCGGCGATGCACCGGCACGTCGACCACGTCAGCCGGGTCCGGCTGCTCGCCTGGGACCCGGGCGGGAGCAGGTGAGGCCGGCGGCCAGGCGGAGGGATCCCCCGGCGGCCCGGCTCAGTCGGCGAGGAACCCGAGCAGGTCGGCGCGGGTGAGGACGCCGACCGGCTTGCCGTCCTCGACGACGAGGACGGCGTCGGAGGCCTCGAGCTCCTTGCGCGCCGTCGACACGGGCTCCCCGGCACCGACGAGCGGCAGGCCGGGCTGCATGTGCCTCTCGACCGAGTCGGCGAGGTTCGCCTGGCCGGTGAACAGCAGCTCGAGCAGAGCCCGCTCGCTGACCGACCCGGCCACCTCGCCGGACATCACCGGCGGCTCCGCCTTGACGACGGGCATCTGTGAGACGGCGTACTCGCGCAGGATCCCGATCGCGTCGCGGACCGTCTCGTTGGGGTGGGTGTGCACGAGGGCCGGCAGCTCGCCGCTCTTGGAGCGCAGCACGTCCCCGACGGTCTTCTCCCCAGCCTGGCGGAGGAACCCGTAGGAGCCCATCCAGTCGTCGGAGAAGATCTTGGACATGTACCCGCGTCCTGAGTCCGGCAGCAGCACGACGACGACCGCGTCCCGCGGCAGGTCCCGGGCAACCCTCAGGGCCGCGACCACCGCCATCCCGCACGAGCCGCCGACCAGCAGCGCCTCCTCGCGGGCGAGGCGCCGGGTCATCTCGAACGAGTCGGCGTCCGAGACGGCGATGACCTCGTCGACGACCGACGGGTCGTAGGCGGCGGGCCAGAAGTCCTCTCCCACCCCCTCGACCAGGTAGGGCCGTCCGGTGCCACCGGAGTAGACCGAGCCCTCCGGGTCGGCGCCGATGATCCGGACCGTCCCGCCGGAGACCTTCTTGAGGTAGCGGCCGGTGCCGGTGATGGTGCCGCCGGTGCCGATGCCGGTGACGAAGTGGGTGACCCTGCCGTCCGTGTCGGCCCAGATCTCCGGACCGGTCGAGGCGAAGTGGCTGTTGGGGCCCTCCGGGTTCGCGTACTGGTTCGGCTTCCACGCCCCGTCGATCTCGCTCACCAGCCGGTCGGAGACGGAGTAGTAGGAGCCGGGGTGGTCCGGGGCGACCGCTGTCGGGCAGACGAGCACCTCGGCGCCGTAGGCCCGAAGCACGTTGAACTTGTCCTCCGAGACCTTGTCGGGGCAGACGAAGACGCACCGGTAGCCGCGGCGCTGGGCGACGAGGGCCAGGCCCACGCCGGTGTTGCCCGAGGTCGGCTCCACGATCGTGCCGCCGGGACGCAGCTCGCCGGACCGCTCGGCCGCGTCGACCATCCGCAGCGCGATGCGGTCCTTGACTGACCCCCCGGGGTTGAGGTACTCCACCTTGGCCAGCACCAGGGCCGAGACGTCGGCCCCCGCGACGACGGAGCTCAGCCGCACCAGTGGGGTGTTCCCGACGAGGTCGGCGATGTGCTCGGCATACTTCAC
>JAABUR0100006315.1_pt1 | contig 14568 bp, 12 predicted proteins | sample 5560091 | NCBI WGS metagenome assembly JAABUR01 (sample SAMN10711879, study PRJNA513375) | rock metagenome | isolation source: Antarctica rocks | place: Antarctica: Victoria Land, University Valley sud
AGGACGCGGCGCGGGTCATGGGCCACCCGTTCGTCATGGGCGAGCGGCTCACCAAGGCGATGCCCCCGGCCATCATGGGCAAGGACATCCCGCTGTCGGGCATCTTCGACCCCGGCCACCCCCGCTACGGCGAGGCCGCCGAGTTCCGGCGGGTCCACGACGAGGACCCGCAGGCCCAGGAGGTCGTCGCCACCGCACTGGGTCTCGAGGGCCTCAAGCGGCAGTGGGGGGTGCACGCGGCGGGGGTCATCATGTCCAGCGAGCCGCTGCTCGACCTCATCCCCATCATGCGCCGTGAGCAGGACGGGCAGATCATCACCCAGTTCGACTACCCGAGCTGCGAGCGGCTCGGGCTTGTGAAGATGGACTTCCTCGGCCTGCGCAACCTCACCATCCTCGACGACGCGATCGCCAACGTCGAGGCCAACCGCGCCCAGAGCGTCGACCTCGAGCGCCTGTCGAGGACCCTCGACGACCCGGCGACCTACGCGCTGCTCGCCCGGGGTGACACGCTCGGGGTCTTCCAGCTCGACGGCGGCGGGATGCGCTCGCTGCTGCGGCTGATGAAGCCGGACAGCTTCGAGGACGTCACCGCGGTCGGCGCCCTCTACCGGCCGGGTCCGATGGGCGCCAACAGCCACACCAACTACGCGCTGCGCAAGAACGGCCAGCAGCCGGTCAGCTACCTGCACCCCGAGCTAACCGAGGCCCTCGAGCCCATCCTCGGGTCCACCCACGGGCTGATCGTCTACCAGGAGCAGGTGCTGCAGATCGCCCAGCGGGTCGCCGGCTACAGCCTCGGCAAGGCCGACCTGCTGCGCAAGGCCATGGGCAAGAAGAAGCGCGAGGTCCTCGACGCCGAGTACGTCGGCTTCGAGGCGGGCATGAAGGCCGGTGGGTACTCCGCGGCGGCGATCAAGACGCTGTGGGACACCCTCGTGCCGTTCTCGGAGTACGCGTTCGGCAGGGCGCACAGCGCGGCATACGGGCTGGTGTCGTACTGGACCGCCTACCTCAAGGCCAACTTCCCCGCGGAGTACATGGCGGCCGTGCTCACCAGCGTGCGCGACGACAAGGACAAGTCGGCCCTCTACCTCAACGAGTGCCGCCGGATGGGCATCAAGGTCCTGCCGCCGGACGTCAACGAGTCCGTCGCCGACTTCGCCGCGGTCGGCACCGACATCCGGTTCGGGCTCGCGGCCGTGCGCAACGTCGGGCGCAACGTCGTCGACGCGGTGGTGGCCGCGCGCGAGGCGAAGGGACGCTTCGGCTCCTTCGAGGACTTCCTGCGCAAGTCGCCGGCGATGGTCATGAACAAGCGCACCATCGAGTCGCTCATCAAGGCCGGAGCCTTCGACTCGATGCAGCAGAGCCGCCAGGGCCTGCTCCGCGTCCACGAGGCCTACGTCGACGCCCTCGTCGACGAGAAGCGGCAGGAGGCCGTCGGGCAGGACTCGCTCTTCGGAGGGTTCGACGAGGGCGAGGCGGGACGGGTGGAGTTCGTCGTACTGCCCCCCATCCCGTCGGCGGAGTGGGACAAGCAGACGCTGCTCGCGTTCGAGCGCGAGATGCTCGGCCTCTACGTGTCCGACCACCCGCTCTTCGGCATCGAGCGGGTCCTCGCCCAGCACGCCGACACCTCCATCGCCGCGCTCATGGGAGATGACCCGAAACCCGAGGGCACGCCAGTCACGATCGCCGGGCTCATCACCGGCCTACAGGTCAAGCGGACGAAGAAGGGGGACCTCTACGCCGTCGCCACCGTCGAGGACCTCGACGGGGCCATCGAGTGCATGTTCTTCCCGAAGACCTATCTCGCGGTGTCGACGATGCTCGGCAACGACGTCGTCTGCGTCGTCAAGGGCCGGGTCAGCAACCGTGACGACGCCATCTCGATCTTCGCCCAGGAGCTGACCCTGCCGGACATCAAGGACGGCCCACGGGGGCCGGTGGTGCTCACGCTGCCGACGGCACGGGTGACCGCCGTCGTCGCCGAGCGGCTTCGGCGGGTGCTCGGCGAGCACCCGGGCGTCACCGAGGTGCACCTGCGGCTGACCCAGCCGGGCCGCTCGACCCTGATGAGGCTCGACGACGCGTTGCGGGTCACCGCCTCGACGGCGCTGTTCGGCGACCTCAAGGCGCTCCTCGGCCCCGCCTGCCTCGGCTGAGGTATGCCGTGCGGGCGGCAGACCGTGCTCACGTCACCGGCCGCCGGCTCTCCGCCCTCGGTATCGCGCCGTCCGCCGGCAGCCGCGGGGAGGTGACGGTCCACGACATCGTCCGGGCGCACGGGGCGATGCAGGCCCAGGACCACGCCGGCGTGCTCTGGTCCGTGGGGCTGCGGACGGGGCACCGGGTCGAGGCGGTCGAGCAGGCCCTCGCCACGGCCGAGGTGGTCCGCAGCTGGCCGATGCGCGGGACGCTGCACCTCACGGCGGCCGAGGACGCCTGGTGGATGGCCGACCTGCTCGCCGGCCGGGCCATCGCCAGGGCCGCGACGCGGTTCCGGCAGCTCGAGCTGACCGACGAGGTGCTCGGCCGTGCCCGGGAGCTCGTCGGCGAGGCGCTGGTCGGCGGTCGTGCGCTGAGCCGGCCGCGTCTGTTCGACCTGCTGCGCGACAACGGGATCGCGCCGGAGGGCCAGCGGGGCATCCACCTGCTCGGCCGGCTCAGCCAGGTCGGGATGCTCTGCCAGGGGCCGCCCGACGGGCGCCAGCCGACCTTCGTCCTGCTCGACGAGTGGGTCCCGCACCCCCTCCGGCCGTCGCGTGAGGAGGCGATGGCGACCCTGGCCGAGCGGTACGTGCGCAGCCACGGCCCCGCGACGGAGCGCGACTTCGCCGGCTGGACGGGCGAGACCCTCGGCTTCGCCCGGGAGGCGCTCGGGCTCCTCGGCGGTCGCCTCGTGCGCGAGCAGGTCGACGGCACCGAGATGCTCAGCCACGTCGAGTCGCCCCCCTCGGCGACCCGCCCCGGCGTCCGGCTCCTGCCCGGCTTCGACGAGTACCTCCTCGGCTACAAGGACCGCTCCGCCGCGCTGCGCCCCGACCACGCGCGGCTCACCGTGCCCGGCGGGAACGGCATGTTCATCCCGACGCTCGTCGCGTCGGGGGAGGTGGTCGGGCTGTGGAGGCGGACGACGAGGACGCGGCAGGTGGACGTCACGGTGACGCCGTTCGACGAGCCGAGCGCGCGGCGCGCCCGGGCCGTGGCGGGTGCGGCAGCGGCATACGGGCGCTTTCTCGGGCTCCCCGTGCGGGTGCGCTGGGCCGCCCCCCAGCCTCACTAGGCTGTCCCGGTGCCCGAGAACCCGCCGAGCGGCGCCCCACCCGCGACGCCCGCCCCGAGGCTCGCTCCGAGGCTTGATCCGAGGGCCCCGGTGGCCCCCGTGCACCCCACGACACGCACCGTCCACGGGGACGAGGTCGTCGACGACTTCGCCTGGATGGCCGACCGGGAGAGTCCCCAGCTCGCGGCGTACCTCGCCGCCGAGAACGACTACGCGGCGGCGATGACCGCCCACCTGCAGCCGCTCGCGGACGAGATCTACGACGAGATCAGGTCGCGCACCCGGGAGACCGACCTGTCCGTGCCGGTCGCCCACGGCGGCTGGTGGTACTACTCGCGAACGACCGAGGGGGAGCAGTATGCCGTGGACGCGCGGGTCGCGCGCTCGCCTGGCCACGGGCGGCCCGACCTCGAGGCCGGGATGGCGCCGGCCGGCGAGCAGGTGATCCTCGACGAGAACGCCGAGGCGGCCGGGCACCCCTTCTTCGCGCTCGGCGCGAGCGAGGTCAGTCCCGACGGCTCGCTGCTCGCCTATGCCGTCGACGTCACGGGCGAGGAGCGCTTCGACCTTCGGGTGCGGGTCATCGAGACCGGGCAGGTGCTCGACGAGGCTGTGCGGGGAGCGGGGTACGGCGCCGCGTGGAGCCTGGACGGCCGCTACGTCCTCTACACGCGGCTGGACGACGCGTGGCGGGCCCACCAGGTGTGGAGGCACGAGGTCGGCACACCAGCGGAGCAGGACGTCCTCGTCGTCGAGGAGCCGGACGAGCGGTTCTCCGTCAGCGTGGGCGCCTCCCGTGACGACCGGCACATCCTCATCGCCACCGGCTCGAGGACGACCTCCGAGATCTCGATCCTCGACGCCGACCGGCCGCTGGACGCCCCCCGCGTCGTGGCGCGGCGCCGTGAGGGGGTCGAGTACGACGTCGAGCCGGCGGGCGACCGGCTGCTCGTCGTCCACAACGCCGGCCGGACGAACTTCGAGCTCGCCTGGGCGCCGCTCGACGCGACGGGCCCCGAGCAGTGGCAGCCGCTGGACGTGACGGCCGGGGACGAGTACGTCCTCGGCGTCGAGGCGTTCGACCGCTTCGCCGTCGTCTCGCTGCGCAGCGACGGGCTGACCGGGCTGCGGGTCCTCCCGCGGGACCCGGCCAGTGCCAACGGTTTCGGTGCGGCGCACGACCTCACGTTCGACGAGCCGGTCTATGCCCTCGGCACGGGCAGCAACCCCGAGACGAGCACGACCGCGCTGCAGGTCGTCTTCGAGTCGATGGTGACCCCGCGGACGATCTACGACTACGACGTCACCACCCGGGCGCTCACCCTGCTCAAGCGCCGCCCGGTGCTCGGTGGGTACGACCCGGCACAGCTCGAGCAGCGCCGCGAGTGGGCCACGGCGCCCGACGGGACGAGGGTGCCGATCTCCCTCGTCCACCGCAGGGGGGTCGAGCCCGACGGCTGCGCGCCGGGGCTGCTCTACGGCTACGGCTCCTACGGGACCAGCATGGACCCGTACTTCTCGGTGGCCAGGCTGTCGCTGCTCGACCGGGGGTTCGTCTTCGCCGTCGCGCACGTCCGGGGTGGTTCCGAGATGGGGCGCCCGTGGTACGAGCAGGGGCGCCTGGAGCACAAGGCCACCTCGTTCACCGACTTCATCACGTGCGCCGACCACCTCGTCGAGTCCGGGTGGGTGGACCCGGACCGGCTCGCCGCGGAGGGGGGCTCGGCGGGCGGCCTGCTCGTCGGCGCGGCGGTCAACCTGGCCCCCGACCGCTTCCGGGTGGTCCACGCGGCGGTCCCCTTCGTCGACGCGCTCACCACGATCCTCAACCCCGACCTGCCGCTCACCGTGGGGGAGTGGGAGGAGTGGGGCGACCCGGTCGCCGACCCCGCGGCATACGCGCTGATGAAGTCCTACACCCCGTACGAGAACGTGGCACCCCGGGACTACCCCGCGATCCTCGTCACGACGAGCCTGCACGACACCCGGGTCTACGTCACCGAGCCGGCGAAGTGGGTGGCCCAGCTGCGCCGGACGGTTCGCAGTGACCCGGGGGAGCGGCCGATCCTCTTCAGGACCGAGATGGCATCGGGGCACGCTGGCCACTCCGGGCGCTACGACGCGTGGCGCCAGCACGCCTGGGAGACCGCTGTCATCATCGACCGGACGAGACCGAGGCGTGGGGCGGTCCCGGACGGCCGGGACGGCCCGGGTGGCCCGTCTCCGGGGTGACGGGTGATGGGTGACCGGTGACTGGTGGCTGGTGACTGGTGGCGTCAGCGCAGCCGGTCCCGCGCGATGACCTCCACGGTGACGAGGGTCGCGAGGGACTGGACGAGCAGCAGGGCGACGAGGACCAGGAGCTGCACCGCAGCCGCCTGCAGGGGGGTGGCGCCGCCGAGGAGCATCCCGACGAACGCGCCGGGAAGCGTCACCAGCCCGACCGTCCGCGTCTGGTCCAGGCCCGGGACGAGGGCGAGCGCCGCGTCCGGGCGGGCGACCAGCAGGGCCGAGTCCCGCCGGAGGAGCCCGATCGAGAGCCCCGCCTCGAACTCGCCGTGGCGCTGCCGCAGCGCGTCGAGCGCGCGCCTGCCGGCGAGCGTCGTCGCCGTCATCGCCCCGCCGATGAGGATCCCGAGGATGGGCACGACGGCGACCTCGGTGAGGGGGACCAGCCCGCTGGCGAGCAGGCCCGCCCCCACGGGCACCGCCGCGGCGCAGACGGGGGCGGCAGCCCACCACCAGCGCCCGCCCGGGGCGATCCGGCGCCCGGACGTCAGTGCGGCCGTCGTCAGCATGAGGGCGACGAACATGGCCGTCAGCCACCACGACCTCAGCACCGCCGCGATGAGCACGCCGACGACGCCGAGCTGGAGGGTGGCCCGCGCCGCGGCGGTCAGCGCGGCCCGGGAGAACTGCAGACGGCCGAGGTGGCTGACGAGGGCCGCCAGCCCGGTGAGGACGAGCAGCACCAGTCCCAGGCGGACGTACCCCCCCGTCCCGTTGACGGCCAGCAGCGAGTCGGTGGGAGCGCGCACGGTGCCATTATCGCCGGGACGGGACAGCGGGGCGTCCGGACCGGCGGCCCGGCAGACCGGCCGCCACGCCCGCGCCCCTAAACTCGTCCCATGATGTCCCGGCTCGACCTGCGCGGTCGTGCGCTCGACGTGCGCTCCCTGCGCGCGGCACTGCCCCGCGCCGAGTTCGACGTCGAGGCGGCCCTCACCGAGGTCCGCCCGATCGTCGAGGACGTCCGCCAGCGTGGGGCGGCCGCCCTCCGCGACCTGTCCGAACGCCTCGACGGCGTCCGTCCCCCCGCACTGCGGGTCCCCCCAGCGGTCCTCCGGGCGGCGCTCGAGCAGCTCGACCCCGGCCTGCGGGCGGCCCTCGAGGAGTCGATCCGCCGGGCCCGGCTCGTCCACGCCGACCAGCGCCGCAGGGACACGACAACCGAGGTCGTCGAGGGCGGGACGGTGACCGAGCGCTGGGTCCCGGTGGACCGGGTGGGTCTCTACGTGCCCGGCGGTCTCGCGGTCTACCCGTCCAGCGTCGTCATGAACGTCGTCCCCGCCCAGCTCGCGGGGGTCGGCTCGCTGGCCGTCGCCAGCCCCCCGCAGAAGGAGAACACCGGCGTCTTCGCCGGCTTCCCCAACCCGACGGTCCTCGCGACGTGCGCCCTGCTCGGTGTCGAGGAGGTGTATGCCGTCGGCGGCGCCCAGGCGGTCGCGATGTTCGCCTACGGGTTCGAGGAGGAGAGCGACGGGGCGCCACCCCGCCGCGTCGGGTGCGAACCGGTCTCGATGGTCACCGGGCCGGGCAACATCTGGGTCGTCGCCGCCAAGCGCCTGCTCAAGGGGCTGATCGGCATGGACGCGGAGGCTGGTCCCACCGAGATCGCCGTGCTCGCCGACGACTCGGCCGACCCGGAGCACGTCGCCGCGGACCTCGTCAGCCAGGCCGAGCACGACCCGCTCGCGGCGGCGGTGCTGGTCACCGACAGCGAGTCGCTCGCCGACGCCGTCGACGACGCCCTCGGCCGCCGGGTCGCCGGCACCAAGCACAGCGGGCGCGTCGGCACGGCGCTGGCCGGCACGCAGTCGCGCACCGTCATCGTCGACGACCTCGACGCAGGTCTGCTGGTGTGCAACGCCTACGCCGCCGAGCACCTCGAGATCCTCACCCGCGACGCGCAGCGCGTCGCGGCGCGGGTCCGCAACGCCGGCGCCGTCTTCGTCGGGCCGTACGCCCCCGTCAGCCTGGGTGACTACGCCGCCGGGTCCAACCACGTGCTGCCCACCGGCGGCTGTGCCTGCCACAGCAGCGGGCTGTCGGTGCAGTCGTTCCTGCGCGGCATCCACGTCGTCAGCTACGACGAGGCCGCGCTGAGAGCGGTGGCCCACCACGTCGTCACCCTCGCGCAGGCAGAGGACCTGCCGGCGCACGGCGAGGCCGTCATTGCCCGTTTCGGGGACGCGCTCCCGGAGCCGGGGCCGCGATGAACGACGCCGTCTACGACCTGCTGCGCGAGGACCTGCGCGGCAGGACGCCCTACGGCGCGCCGCAGCTCGACGTCCCGGTCCGCCTCAACACCAACGAGAACTCGTATGCCGTCCCCGAGGACGTCGTCGCCGCGCTGGTCGCGGCGGTCGCGGCGGTCGCCCCCGCGCTCAACCGCTACCCCGACCGCGACTTCACCGGGCTGCGCGAGGCGCTGGCGGGCTACCTGCGCCGGCAGGCGGGGACGGCGCTCACCCCGGACCAGGTGTGGGCGGGCAACGGCTCGAACGAGGTGCTCCTGCACCTCGTCCAGGCGTTCGGGGGTCCCGGCCGCGCGGCGCTCGGGTTCACCCCGGCATACTCCATGCACCCCCTCATCTGCAGGACGAGCGGGATGACCTGGGTCGACGGGCTTCGCGGTGGCGAGGCGTCGGGGTTCGACCTGCGCGCCGCGTCCGCCGTCGCGCAGGTGCGTGAGCACCGGCCGCACATCGTCTTCCTCTGCTCACCGAACAACCCGACCGGCACGGCGCTCGCCCCCGACGTCGTCGAGGCGGTACTCGACGCCGCACCGCGCTCGCTCGTCGTCGTCGACGAGGCGTATGCCGAGTTCGCCCGGGACGCCGGGGACGCGTCCTGCCTGCGGCTGCTCGCCGGCCACCCGCTGCTCGTCGTCACCCGCACGATGAGCAAGGCGTTCGCCCTCGCCGGCGGCCGGCTCGGCTACCTCGCCGCGGCACCGGACCTCGTCGACGTGCTGCGCCTCGTGCGGATGCCGTACCACCTGTCCGCGACGACCCAGGCCGTCGCCTGCGCGGCCATCGAGCACCACGAGACCCTCCTCGCGACCGTCGAGGCGATCAAGGGGCAGCGCGACCGCATCGTCACCGCGCTCGGCGACCTCGGCCTACGCCCGGTGCCCAGCGACGCGAACTTCGTCCTCTTCGGCGGTCTCGCCGACTCGGCGACGACGTGGAAGGCGCTGCTTGACGACGGTGTCCTCGTCCGTGACGTGGGCATCCCCCACCACCTGCGGGTGACGGCGGGCACCCCCGCGGAGACGGGCGCCTTCCTCGCCGCCGTGGGGCGACTGCCCGACTCGCACCGGCTGAGCGAGCAGGACGACCCCGTGCCGGACCTCACCGACGAGGAGAGCTGACCATGGCCGAACCCCACGACACCGGTGACAGGGGTGACACCGGTGACACCGCTGCCACTCCTGGCGTCGCCGGCTCCGTCGACACCGGTGCGCCGGCGCGGCGTGCCCACGTGTCCCGGACGACGAGCGAGTCCTCCGTCGAGCTCGAGCTGGACCTCGACGGCACCGGTGCCGCGGACGTCAGCACCGGTGTCCGGTTCTACGACCACATGCTCGCCTCGCTGGCCAGGCACTCCCTCATCGACCTGGCGGTCACCGCGAAGGGGGACGTCGACGTCGACGCCCACCACACGGTCGAGGACGTCGCGATCGTCCTCGGCGACGCCTTCCGGCAGGCGCTGGGCGACAAGCGGGGCATCTCCCGCTTCGGCGACGCGACGGTGCCGCTCGACGAGGCGCTCGTCCACGCCGTGGTCGACGTGGCCGGTCGCCCGTTCATGGTGCACACCGGCGAGCCCGCGGGCCAGGAGTACGTCGTCGTCGGCGGGAACTACGTCGGTTCCCTCACCCGGCACGTCTTCGAGAGCTTCGCCTACCACGCCGGCATCGCGCTGCACGTGCGGGTGCTCGCCGGCCGGGACCCGCACCACATCATCGAGGCCCAGTTCAAGGCGGTCGCCCGGGCGTTGCGCGCGGCGGTCGCCCTCGACCCGCGCGTGACCGGCGTCCCCAGCGCCAAGGGCAGTCTCTGACCGTGGGCCGGTCGACCCTCCGCAGCGCCCCCGGTCCGGCGCGATGACCAACCGGGTCGTCGTGCTGGACTACGGCAGCGGGAACGTCCGCTCCGCCGTCCGCGCGCTGGAACGCGTCGGTGCCGACGTCGAGCTCGCCGCCGACGAGGGCTCCGCCCTGGCCGCCGACGGCCTTCTCGTGCCGGGGGTCGGCAACTTCCACGCGTGCGTGCGCGGGCTGCGCGCGGTCGACGGGCCGCGGGTCATCCGGGCCCGGCTCGCAGCCGGTCGCCCGGTCCTCGGTGTCTGCGTCGGGATGCAGGTGCTGTTCGACGGCTCGAGCGAGCCGGACGGCGGTCACCCCGAGGCGGGGCTGGGGCAGTGGCCGGGCACGGTGAGCCGCCTCACCGCCGGCGTCGTGCCGCACATGGGCTGGTCCTTGGTGCGGCCCGGCGCGGGCAGCCGGCTGTTCGCCGGCGTCGAGCAGGAGCGCTTCTACTTCGTCCACTCGTATGCCGTGCAGCAGTGGGCGGGCGCTCCGGGCTCCGCTGCCCCGGTGGTCACCTGGACGACGCACGGGGTGGACTTCGTCGCCGCCGTGGAGGCGGGTTCCCTGTGGGCCACGCAGTTCCACCCGGAGAAGTCAGGCGATGCCGGGGCCGCCCTGCTGGAGAACTGGGTGGCGATGCTGTGACGACCCGCAGGCGGCGCCCGACGACGCGCCCCGCCCGCGCCCGGCGCCGCCGGACGAGCGGCGGGTCGTGGGCCTACCCCGCCCGTCGCCGGCGACGCCGAGGTCTGCCGGCCACGATCGGCGCGGCGCTGGGCACGCTGGCCGTCACCAGCCTGCTCAGCGCCTCGTGGGCGGTGCGCATCGGCCTGCTGCTGCTCGTGCTCCTCGCCGGCCTCGGCTACCTCGCGTGGACGCACCGGGCGGAGGCGGCGGAGGCCGCGGCTCCCGAAGGCGCACCGCCCGACCCTGCCGCCGAGGAGCCCCCGGGCCTCCCTGGCGCACAGCAGGGCGACGGACCGTGACGGGTGCCGGCCGTCCCGACCGGCTCGAGCTGCTGCCCGCCGTCGACATCGCCGACGGGCAGGCGGTCCAGCTCGTCCAGGGTGTGGCGGGGACCGGCGGCCGGTTCGGGGACCCGTGGGAGGCGGCGAGGGCGTGGCAGGACCAGGGCGCGGAGTGGATCCACCTCGTCGACCTCGACGCCGCCTTCGGCCGCGGGTCCAACCGGGAGGTGGTCCACGCCATCGTCGGCCGCCTCGACCTGAACGTCGAGCTCTCGGGCGGGATCCGCGACACGGAGAGCCTGGCGGCGGCGCTGGCGTCGGGGTGCCGTCGGGTCAACATCGGCACCGCCGCCCTTGAGGACCCCGAGTGGACCGCCAGGGCGGTGGCCGAGTTCGGCGACCGGATCGCCGTCGGTCTCGACGTGCGCGGGACCAGGCTCGCTGCCCGCGGCTGGACGGCCGAGGGTGGCGACCTCTGGGAGACGCTGGAACGGCTCGACCGCGAGGGGTGCGCCCGCTACGTCGTGACGGACGTCAACAAGGACGGGATGCTGGCCGGGCCAAACCTCGAGCTGCTGGGGCAGGTCTGTGCCAGGACGGACCGGCCCGTCGTCGCGTCGGGCGGGGTCTCGACGATCGAGGACATCCGCAACCTCCGGGCCCTCGTCGGCGAGGGTGTCGAGGGCGCCATCGTCGGCTCGGCGCTCTACCACGGCGCGTTCACGCTCACCGAGGCCCTCGACGCCGCGGGCCGACCGTGACTGCCCCCGGCCGCCGGCGGACCGGTGGCGACGGGCCGTGGGAGCAGGCGTTCGGCTACTGCCGCGCGATCCGGGTCGGCGACCGGATCCTCGTCTCGGGGAGCACGTCCGTGCGCGACGGGCGGGTGCGCCACCCTGCCGACCCTGCCTCCCAGATGCGGGTCGCCCTTGAGACGGCGCTCGCGGCGGTGGTGCAGCTCGGGGGCAGGACCGGTGACGTCGTGCGGACCCGGATCTACGTCACCCACCGCCGCGACTGCGACGCCGTCGGGCGGGTGCACGGCGAGGTCTTCGCCGCGGCGCCCCCCGCGGCGACGATGGTCATCGTCAGCGGCCTGATCCACCCCGACATGCGGGTGGAGGTCGAGCTGGAGGCTGTCGTCGAGGGTGGTGCGCCGTGACGCCCGGCTCGTCGGGGGGCCACGCCACCGAACCGGACGGGAGCGCCGCCGCCACCGAACCGGACGGGAGCGCCGTCGCCACCGCGTCCTGGTCCGGGCGCACGCTGCCGGCCAGCGGCTTCGAGGACGACAGCGGCGAGCCGGACCCGCAGCTGGTCGCCGCCCTGGCGGCGACCGCCCGGCGTCCGACGGCGCGACGGGAGCGGGACCTGCTCGACGCGGTCGCCGGCGCCCGGTGGCTGGTCCCCGTCGTGGCGGTGCACGACGTGGTGGGCGGCGCGATGGCCAGTGCGGCGGCCGGCCGCGGGGAGCACGCCGTCGAGGCGTCCACCGACCTGGCGGTGGTCCTCGTCACCGGACCCGGCGGCCAGCGCGGGCTTCCCGTGTTCACGGGTCTGTCCGCGCTTCAGGCGTGGAGCGCGAGCGCCAGGCCCGTCCCGGTCAGCTCGGCGGCGGCCGCCCGGGCGGCCCTGTCCGAGGGGTGCGAGGTCATGCTCGTGGACCCCGGCTGTGAGCACGCCGCCGTCCTGCGCCCCAGCATGGTGTGGGCCCTCGCGGAACGGCGCCCGTGGTTGCCGGGCCACCTCGACCCCGTCCTGGCGGAGGGGATTCGGCGCTCCGTCACGGCTGAGGACGTGGTCGGGAGCCACGCCGTCGACGCGGGCGAGCTCGCCGGGGCGGGGATCGTGCGGGTCAGCCTCGCCCTCCGCGCCGGTCTGGGCAGCGAGCAGGTCCGCGAAGTGCTGGCCCGCATCGGGGAGCGCGTCGCGTCGGACGCGCAGGTGCGGGTCCGGCTCGACGGCCTCGCCTTCCGGGTCACGAGCACCGGCGCCTCACCGGAGCGCGATGCCCCGCCGCCGACCCGGGCCGCATCCCCGGGTGAGGGACTCAGGCCATGAAGCCCAGCGGGGTCCCCGGCTTGTCGAGGACGCGGCTGGGGTCGGCCCCGAGCACCCGGTCGAGCAGCTCCGCGTAGACGGTCCGGAAGTCGGTGCTCGTCTTGAGGTCACCCGCCACGAGGTCGGTCAGCGACGGCTCGTCGCCGTAGAAGCCGGCCTTGACCCGGTCCCCGATGACGAACGACGGTCCGGCCGTGCCGTGGTCGGTGCCCTGGGAGGCGTTGGCGGCCACCCGCCGCCCGAACTCCGAGTAGGCGAGCACGACGACGTCGCGGGCCCGCGCGTGCCCGGCCATCGAGGTGCGGAACTCGGTCAGCGCCGCGTCGACCATCGTCAGCTGGGCCGTCTGGGCGGCCTTCTCCTCCGCGTGCGTGTCGAAGCCCGTCGCGGACACGGCATACACCCTGGGCGGTGCCCCGGCCTTGATGCACCGGGCGACGAGGTCGAGCTGGTCCTTCAGGCTGGTACGGCCGCCCCCCTGGTCGGCCGGCTTCGCCCCGCTCGCCCGGTCCGCGAGCACCGGTGCGAAGGTCTGCTGGACCCGCTGCTGCGCGGCGTAGGAGGCCACGACGAGCTTCGCCGCGGGCCCGTCCGACGGGTCGGGCTGCCCGAGCGCGGCCAGCGACGGCAGCGTGGCGCCGGAGCGGGTGGCCGCGCCGAGGGACAGGGCGGCGGCCGTCGCCTTCGTGCCGACCGCCAGGGGCGGCAGCACCTCGCCGATGTTGAGGGCGAGCAGCGGGTCGTCACCGGCGACGTCCAGCCAGCGCCCGATCCAGCCGCTGTTGACCGGGCTCTCCGGGGAGGCGGTCTGCCAGATGTCCATCGACCGGAAGTGGCTGCGGTCCGGCTTGGGGTAGCCGACTCCGCGGATGATGGCGACCTGCTTGTCCTGCCACATCTTCGCGAGCCCCTTCATCCCCGGGTTGAGGCCGAAGTGGTCGTCCAGCCTCAGCACCTCGCTCGCCTGGTAGGCCAGGCCCGGCCGGGCGTCGTGGTAGGCCGGGTCGCTGTAGGGCACCACGGTGTTGAGCCCGTCGTTGCCGCCGTACATCGTCAGCAGGACCAGGACCGGGGTGCCACCGGGCAGCGGGGTCTCCCGGGCCCGCCGGAACACCTCCTCGAGGGTGACCCCGGCGGCGCCGGCCAGCACCGCGGCGGCACCGGCGACACCGGACGCGCGAAGGAGGGTCCGCCGGGTCAGCCCGTCCATCGGCTTGTTGGTCTGCAGCGGTGGGAGTGCCATCAGTTCACCAGGTATTCCGGGCTGACCAGGGCCGTGGCGACGAGCTGCTTCGGGTCCTTGGTGACGGTCCGCAGCTGCGCGGCAGTGCGGTCGGAGAAGCGGGTGAGACCGAGCAGGTGCGCGACGGCCTCGACGCGGGTGGTCGCGCCGGCCGCCTCGATCTCGTGCAGGTCACCGACCATGACGAGGGCCCGGGCGGCCTGGAGCCGGGTGCCCGCGGACGCGGTCGAGAGCCAGGCCTGCCCGGAGGGCCAGCCCGAGACGTTGGGCGGGAAGAACGGCGTCTGCCCCAGGGCCCGCAGCGCCGGCAGGAACTTCGCGATGGTCGCCTCGTCGTTGGGGACCCGCAGCGCGCGCGCCGCGCCGACGAGCCACTCGACGGGGGTGACGACGAGCGAGCCGGGGGAGCCGGCGAGTGCCGGGTCGGTCAGCATCGCCGTGAACAGTGTGGTGAGGTCACGACCGCTCCCGTATGCCGTGAGCATCCGGTCCAGGGCGGCCTGCGGCGGGGCGGTGGGCGCGACCAGCACCTGCCACCACCGGGTGGCGAGGTACGCCGGCGCGGCCGGCTGGGCCAGGACCGCGCCCACGAACTGCGCGGCGTCGAGGTTGCCGGTGACGCCGAGCACCG
>JAABUR0100006316.1_pt1 | contig 14566 bp, 16 predicted proteins | sample 5560091 | NCBI WGS metagenome assembly JAABUR01 (sample SAMN10711879, study PRJNA513375) | rock metagenome | isolation source: Antarctica rocks | place: Antarctica: Victoria Land, University Valley sud
AGTAGGTCTCGGGGTCCACCTCCGGCCGGTGCTCGATGTATTCAAAGGCAACTTCAAGGGTTCGCTTCAGGCTGAGGAGCGACTCTTTGTCAGCCTCGCACGGCAGGATGAGCCAATCGGCGGCCATGATGGCGTTTAAGGTCACTAGGTCCAGGTGCGGGGCGGTGTCGATGAGGATGTAATCGAACTGGTCGAGGAGCGGGACAAGGGCTCGCTGAAGAATCGTGTCCCTGAGCGGCTCGTTCGCTAGGGCCTGGTGGTCGAGGCTCACGTCTCCCGGCGTAACGAAGAGGTTTTCAATCGGGGTCTCGCAAACTATCTCCTGAAGCTTCTTCTTCCTGAGAGCTTCGGCGATGGGAAGCATGTCGTCCGGGGGCCTTATTCCGACACCGGAAGCAATCGGGGCCTGGGGGTCGAGGTCCATCAAAAGGACTCGCTCTCCCTTCCGGGCAAGCCCGGCGGCGAGATTGGTAGCGGTGTTGGTCTTCCCGCATCCCCCCTTTTGGTTCGTGATGCAAATCGTTGGCATTGCTCGGTTTCCAGTGCCGTCATAAAGCCGGCAAATTGATGGGCCGGCAAAATGCCGGACGGTCATCCGCAAGGATGGTCGCCCGAAGCCGCCGGGCTGTCAACGGAAATCGGCAAGATGCCGGGTGGGGGCCAGTTTGTTCCCGGCAATCTGCCGGGAAATTGGAGGGGGCGGGCTGCCTCAAACCAGCTCGGCGAAGCTCTGGAAGAGGACCGTGAAACGATGATTCGTCTGCCAATCGGCCTTGATGAGGTCGGCCTCAGCCACGCTGATGGTGCCGCTCCGGATGAGGGCGACCATCACGCTCAGTACCACACGGCAAGCGCGATCACACCGGCGAGTGCGATCGCGCACCCGACCAGGAACAGGTCAAGGACGTGTGGCGCGCCGACGGCGAAGCACGCGTTATCAACCGCGCTGATGACCCGGAGCCACACAGGCTTGTACTGGGGGATCACCTTGACGCTCGGCTCGATCACGCGGGCCGCACGCCGGCCGCTCTCGACGGCACCCTCGATGCTCCACACGTCGGCTTCCGTCTCGGTGTGCGCCCCGGCCAGGACCAGGTTGGGGACCGGAGTGGCCTGGGTCGGCTGATACGGCTGCGTGTCGGTCGTCGTCACCCACTTCGGCTGGCGCGGCCTGATCCCGCCCGGAGAAAAAAACCACTCGGGCCAGACTTCGACCCTGACGACCGGAACCGCCTTCCAGCTGCGGCCGTTATTGGCCTCCTTGACCAACGAATCGAGACCCTCGCAACTGCCCAGCTGTGCCATCACTTCCTCGATGAATTGGCCCTTGGTGCAGCTGATGAGCGGCACACCGTGGAGCCGGCCGGGGACCGTCGCCACGCACGCGGTCCCGGTCCACAGGGACTTCACGCCGTCACCGAGAGCCACGTCTGCCGCCCATGCTTGCTCTTGGGCAAAGAGCGTCAGGTTGAACTCGGAGTCCGCGACGACTACCGCGGTGCGCTCGCGCGGCCAGGCGATCTTCTCCGCGAACGCGATCCGGTAGGACACCTGCGTGTGCGGGCCGCCCTGCGTCAGGGGGCGGAAGAGGCGCAGCTGCTCTTGTCCCGCGAGCGCCGGGGTCCGCCCTAGGATGTCTGCCGCGGCGAAAGGGGTCGTGGCCAGGACGTAGACATCGGCCTGCACCCGGGCACCGGACCCGAGCTGCGCGGCGGTGACGGCCGTTCCGTCGTAATCGAGCTTGTCCAGGGGCTCCCCCCAGAAGAACCGCACGCCGTTCTTCTTGAGGTGCCAGACCCACTTGTCGAACCAGCACTCGCTGCTCGCGCCGCGCAGCAGCAGCCAGCCGTCACGCGCCCCGTGAGTCCATGCGGGACCTTCGTCGTCGGCTTTGTGGGGGTGCGAGGGCTTGGTCATCAGCTGCTTGCGGAAGAACTGGCCCGCCTGGTGAAACGACACGTTGGTCCAGTCGGAGCCAATCCACGGCCCGAAGGACGCCCTCCATGTCCGCCATCCCAGGTCACTCAGGACGGGCTTCCACTGCTCGGCGGCGTTCAGCCTGGAGTAGTACTCCCGGGACCGGCGGTCGGACGCCCACGTCTTGAGAAGGAGCCAGGCCAACCGGACGCCCTCCCACCGCCCCATCCGGAACATCTTCGGCAGTTCGAGTATTCCGGAGTAAAAAGCCGCCCGGCCGGTGTCGGGAGCGAGGCAGAAGTCGATCGGCCGCGAGAGGCCCTTGTCGTACACGCTCCCCATCTCGTCGAAGGGGATCTGCCGCAGCAGGTCGAACAGGTTGTGGTACCACGGGCCCATGCCGTGCCAGGAGTACTCGGAGGGCATGCTCCTGTCGTCCGGGGCCCGGGCACTCCGGAAAAACCCTCCGGCTTCGTTGTCGGCCTCGTACACCGACACCACATAGCCGAGTCGGGCGAACTCGTGTGCCGCGCTGAGCCCTGCAATGCCGGCCCCGAAAACGGCCGCGGTCTTAGGCATGCTGTCGTCCCCTCGTGTCAGAGGCTATCCGGGAATATTTCCCCAGGAAATCGCAGATGGCAGAGGTCAGATCACAGACTGATGGAAGAAAAGCCGTCGGAATCCATCGTCACTCTGCGATCTGACCTCTGCCATCTGCCTATTTTTCTGGATTAATTCCCGGATAGCCTCTCAGTGCTTCGCTGCCCTTGCTGAACACCGCGGTCCGTAGGCCGTGTGTGGACAAAGCCCAGGCAACCGGCAGCCCCAGTCCGTTCACCGCGGCATGGATCTTGGTTCCGACTCCGCCCCAAAGCCTGTCGCCGCGCACGGGTGTGTTGTGGGCAGGCATGTACCTTGTTGTGGGTAGGCATGGGTGCGGCATGGGTGACCTGCCTGAGGGAGTTTGGCCGGGCGGCTGGCCTTTTGCTTGCCCGATTTCCCCAGGGCGGGCGGTTCGATGTTGCCGCGAGCTGTGGCACGTTGTTTGCGATAGAGTTGTATGGCACCGCCGACGGCGGGGCAAGCGTAAGAACCTGGTGGAGGCTACCAATGGCGAAGTGTGACGTGTGCGGAAACGACTACGACAAGGCGTTCACCGTGACGCTGGCCGGACGGACGCAAACGTTCGACTCCTTCGAGTGCGCCATCCACGCGCTCGCGCCGACCTGCGCCCACTGCGGTTGCAAGGTCATTGGCCACGGGGTGGAACAGGACGGCACCTATTACTGCTGCGCCCACTGCGCCAAGCACGCGGGCGTCAAGGGCGTTAAAGATCGGGCATAATGAATGCCTTTGCTGCCCGCGACCGTGACGCCCGTGACGCCCACGGCTCAGAAGTTGTCCTTGCGGACGTGTTCGCGGATGAGTTCCTTCAGCCGCTCGATGGTCTGGATCTCCGTCTGCTTGCTCTCCTCCCAGAACCGCTGGAGTTCGGGGAATTTGTCGGCGTTCTCGATGTATTGGTCGTACCGCCACACGGCGTCGAGACGCTTGCTCAGGTCGTGGATCATGTCGTGGTCGTGATCCTGGATCGCCTTGGTCTTGCCAACGAGATCGTCCTTCTGAATGTCCTTTTCGCTCATAGCGCATCTCCTTTTCGGGTGAGCCCTCGGGCGGGGACCGGCGACGGTCGCCTCAACGGCCGCCCATCGCCTGGACCATCTCACGACACGACTTGGCGCACTTGCGGAGCGACTCGATGACCGCCTTCATCTCGCCGTCGTTGAGCTTCTCGCACGCGGCGATGCAGTCGTCGCAGCACGCGGCGCAGGCCCGGCAGGTGTGGGTCATCAGCGGGCTCATCCGCGCGACCAGCTTGCCCGCCGTGGAGCAGACATCGCCGCAGTCGACGCACAGGTGCATCGCCTTGGCGTAGTCCTGCTTGCCGGCCTGGACCTGCTTGTAGCAGTGGTGGAAGCCCTGGTTGCAGTGCTTCTCGCAGTCCACGCAGTCCTCGGCGCACCGCTCGTGGATGTCGTCCTTGCCGCCCTGCGCGGCGCGCGCCTCGCCAGTACCGGCCACGGTCGCCAGCCCGGCCGCGGTCGCCCCGAGGACGCCCAGCAATTCTCGACGAACCATTGCGTTCTCTCCGTCGGAAGTCCTTGTACCGACGACCCGCACCGCGCGGGCCGCCACCCCCGTCGCCAGCACTTCGGATGCCGGCGTGGAAGTCGACTCGGCAAGACCTGAGCCGCCTAACGACCTAGCTCAGCGGACCGGCCCACGAGGCATATCCGCGCGACCAAAGACGACTGCGGCCGGGTCCGCTGCAGCGCCAGGTTAGACGGCCCGCGCCAAGCGTGATGGGCCGCACCGCGATGGAGCCCGAGGGCAGAGCCGCCACGGGCCACGCCGACGCGATCTCGCCGCCGCCGCCCAGGATCGCACCGCCACCGACCTGACGCAAGGGCCTGATGCGGGATCGCCGGCTAACGACCAGGTTCAGCGGCCCGCGCAGCGGGTCCGCTGCAACCGTGGGTTAGGCCTTGAAATTGCCTGCATTACCCTGTTAACCACGGGAATTAGTGATGTCCCCTTTTCCCTTCCAGTTGCCCCGGAGTGAGTCGGGGTCGTGACGCATCACCTCGACGAGGGGACGATCGATCAGTGTGCCCATGGCTGCGTTAGCTCCGAGGTATCTGGTTTGAATTTGGCTGCAACCTTACATGCGGTTGCTGATTCCGGTGGAGGTTTCACCGAAACGCCTTGATCACCGCGTCAAGCTCCACCCTGAGCGACTTGTCATGGTGCAGGATCGGCGGGATCGTCCGGTCGACCTCAAGCAGCTCATAAACCGCCATCTGCGCGACCCTGACCGAGTACTCGACCGTGAAGACCACATCCTCGGGGATCTCGACAAACTGGCCGACGAAGGCGAGGTTCCTGGAGATTTTCGGGACGGGCAGCGGCCTGTCACCATACGAGCGAGGCATGAACATGCTGGTGATGTAGGGCATCTTGCAAGGGATGCAGTTCGCGGAGGCGACGGCGTCCGGATCGAAATTCAGGTGCCCGCAAAGCTCTCGCAGGATGTCCCTGCCGTCGCAGTCGGACATCGATCTAGGGACGAAGTTGCCGATCCGATCCGGATGAAGTGCATATCCCCAGAACACCTGGACTTCCGGGGGTTGTTCGGCAAAGTGTGGCTGATGGGCCAGTACGATCGACATCAGCCACTGGGAATCCTTGAACGTGACCAGACCACCGGTTCCGGCACGATTGCCGGAGAATGCCTCCATCTGGTCGAAGAAGCCGGTGTCCCCGAGCGTGACCGTGAAGGACTCCCAGTACGATTCAGGGATGCTGGAGTTGAACGCCGACGGGTTGCCAAACTCCGGATGGCCATCCGCCAATTTCTCCCAAAGGACCCAGCCACCGCTGTCCTTCTTTGTCAGGCGTCTGGGCGAGGTCGTCATCGAGCCGAAGCTTGATGCATCGGTCATCGAGCCGTTCTGGACAAAGACCAGATCGTCATCGCCGACCGCGATGGCTTCCCTCTTGCCATCACGCGTATATCGAATGCCGCTGACGCACACTCCGTTCTGTTCGGTCTTCAGATCGACGTCCGTCACGGTGCAGTTGGCGACCAGCTTGACGCCCTGTGCCCCGAGCCAAATCGACAGCGGTCGCACCAACGAATCGAATTGGTTGTAGACCGTCCGCTTGACGCCGGCCAGGGTCTCGATTCGCGAGAACTCCAGCATGAATCTGTGGAGATAGCGCTTGAATTCGACCGCGCTGTGCCATGGCTGGAAGGCGAACGTCGTGGCCCACATGTACCAGAAGTTAGTCGTGAAGAACGGCGGCGACAGCCAGTCCGTGATGCGGCTGGCCCCCAGTTTCACTTCGTCGGCCTCGGCGAGTTCCACGAGTTCGATGCGGTCCTGCATCGAGAATCCCATCGACTCGACGTCGAGCTTGGCGCGATTTCGGTCCACGAGCCGTGCCTTGGAATCCGGCCTGTTGCGTTCATTGAACTCGATCGTCTCGTCGAACACGGTCTTGCCGGGCGACGTCAGTGAGGGGATCGATTTGAAGAGACCCCAGGTGCATTCGTAGTTGTCGGTCGTCAGCATGCGGCCACCGCGAAGGGTATAGCCATCCTTGGGGTTGCCGCCACCGTCGAGGCTCCCACCTAGGACCGGCAACGCTTCGTAGATGGTGATATTGCGACCTGGGACGCCGGCGTCGCGAATCATGAAGGCGGCCGCTGCCAGGGAGCCAATACCGCCACCCACCAGGTACGCCTTGCGGTCCTCGACGTCGGGCTTGCCGGGACGTGTGGGGCGCGAGGCCGATGATTGCCGTGCCATGTCTTCGTCTCCTCGTTCACTATGGCGAGAGCCGGCGAGAGCCGCGTGGGACGATTCATCGGATCAATCCTAGCCCCTCAGCCTATCCTCATGGGACTTTCCAGGGACCGGGACGCACGGCCAGCGCACATTAATTTGCTCGAAATCAAGGTGTTTCCGCAAAAATGGCTAAGAAAAGCCAGTGTCTTATGAGGCCCTTGGGTCGGTTTCCCCTCGAAAACTGGGAGAATTTCTGACCGTCACGGATTTTGGGGGTGGTGCAGCATGCTGACATGACATGACGACTCGGCCATGATCAACGGTGGTGAAGGAGGTGGATCATGGCCAAGTCGCTCGCGACACGAGCGTCGCGAGGGCATCGTACCCTCTGCCTGCCCATCGCGGAAGAAACCTACCGCCGGATCGTCGCCGACCCCGCCGAGTTCCGCCGCACGCTCGACGACTGCTTCCGACGGATGCCCGAGCTGTTCCCGGCGAAGTTCGCCGATGGGTATCAACTCAAGGACGACCGCACCTCGTCCAAGCAGGAGGTGCCCATCCGCCGCATCATCACCCGGGATGGGACCTCCTACAGCATCCGGCCGTCGTTCCTGATGCCCTACATGACCGCCCGCGTCGAGGACGTCGAGGGCCCGCTGTTCCTCCGCAAGTTCGGCGTCCCGTTCTGGGCCCTGGCCCGCGTCTTCGGCGACGACCCGATGTTCTGGTACCGCCTGGAGTGCGGCCTGGGCCGGTTCAGCGTCGCCGGGGCCACCGTCCGCCGGGCCGAGTTGCCCGAGCACCTCCTGGCTGATGAGCACCATCAGGCCCTCGATGGCCAGAAGGTCTACATCGCCACGACCGTCGGCGGGGGCTGCGTCCTGGGGGCGGAGCCGTCCCCGGGGGCGGGGACCGACGACCTGGAGGCCGCCTACGCGGTCTTCAAGGAGGAGGCCCTCGACATCACCCCGAAGTACACGCCCAGGACCGTCAACACCGACGGCTGGAAGGGGACCAAGGCGGCCTGGAAGGCCCTGTTCCGCCGTGTGGTCATCCTCCAGTGCTTCCTGCACGCCTACCTCAAGATCCGCGAGCGTGGCAAGCATCTGAAGGAGCAGTTCGCCGAGGTCTCCCGTCGGGTCTGGGAGGCGTACCGGGCGCCCGACCGCCGGTGCTTCGGGCAACGGATCCGATCGCTACGGGGCTGGGCGAAGGGGCACCTCGGCGGGGTCGTCCAGGAGAAGGTGATGGGCCTGTGCGAGAAGCGGAAGAGGTGGTCGGTCGCGTATCAGCATCCCGGAGGCCACCGGACCAGCAACATGCTCGACCGGCTGATGCGGCCGATGAACCGCTACTTCGATCACGGCCAGCACCTTCATGGCTCGCGTGGGGCATGTCGGCTGCACTGCCGGGCCTGGGCGGTGCTGTGGAACTTCTGGCCCTGGCACCCGGCGACGGCTCGGAAGAACCAAGGGTGGAGGTGTCCCGCCGAGCGACTCAACCGGCACCGCTACCACGACTGCTGGCTGCAAAACCTGCTGATCTCCGCGTCGCTCGGCGGATACCGACGTCCTCACCCCCAAAATCCGTGACGGTCAGGATTTTGTGGGAAGAGCTTCGGCGAGCTGCGCCTCCCCGCCGCGTCGTCATCGCTTCTCGACACGGGACAAGTCCGAGTTTGCAGGCCCGTTGAGGACCGTGCCAAAGCGGTCGAAACGCGAGCCGTGACAGGGGCAGTCCCACGTCTTCTCAGCGTCGTTCCAATCCACGATACAGCCCAGGTGCGGACAGACCGCCGAGCATTCGTGCAGGGCTCCCTGCTCGTCGCGGTAAGCCGCCACCTTCGACAGGCCACGCCGGACCACGGCACCCGTGCCGGTCGGGATTTCCTCGGGCGAGCTGACCTCGCCCCCCGTCAGCCAGTCCCCATACTGTTTGACGACGTTGAGGTTCTCCTTGGCGAACTCGCCTGCGGCCCGCAACGTCTTTCGGGAAGGATCGTAGAGCGTCGCCCAGGCGTTCTCCCGACCGAGGATCAGGTCGGTCAGCAGAATGCCCGCGATGGTACCGTGGGTCATGCCCATCCCGGAATCGCCGGTCGCGATGAGGACGTTCGGCTCGTCCAGCGGGTTCGGCCCGATGAAGGCGAGTCCGTCGATGGTCTCCATGACCTGCCCCGACCAGCGGAACCTGACCTCTTGCATCATCGGGAAACGCTCGCGTGCCCACGCTTCGAGGCGGGCATACCGCTCCGGCTGGTCGTCGGCCTGCCCGGTCTTATGGTCCTCCCCGCCGACGATGAGCACATCGTAGCTCGGAAGCCCGCCCTGCTCGTGAGCCCCTCCTTCGGCGGGCAGGGCCTGGAGCCTTACGTAGTGGTAGGGGTCGAGCGTGTCCCAGAAAAGCCCCTTAGGGACGGACCCTCGGGGCACGAGGGCACCAATGACGTATGTCAGGTAGGGTGCCTGCTTCGTATGGATGGCCACGCGGTCGTTGACGGGAGTGTTGGTGGCGACCACGACGGCGTCGGCGCTGACCATCGGACCGGCGGTCGTCTTGACCCGTGCGGGCGTGCCGCCCTCGATGCTCTCGGCGTGGGTCCCGGTAAAAATCCGGCCCCCGTCCCGCTCGATGGCCCGTGCGAGCCCGGCGAGGTATTTGAGCGGGTGGAACTGGCCCTGGCCGGGGAAGCGGAGGCAAGGCCCGGTGTCGAAGGGCGCGAGCGGTGCTCGGGGCAGCCGCTCGACGGCGGTCAGGCCGGCACGATGGGCTGCGGCAAGCTCGCGGTCGAGCAAGTCTTCAGTCTCGCCGGGCGGGAGGAACAGATAGCCGTCGAGCCGCTCGAAGTCGCAGGCAATCTTCTCGTCGTGGACAATGGACCCGATTCGGTCAATCGCCGCGGTATGGCTCTCGGCGGCGAGCCGGGCCCCCTGCGTCCCGTGGAGCCGCTCGATTTCGAAATAGCGATCGTCGAGGGCGTTGCTCAGGTGGGCGGTCGTCCGCTGGGTCTGCCCCCCGGCGATCGGGCCGTCATCGAGCACGACGACCGACTTGCCCGCTCGTGCCAGCAGGTATGCGGTCGTCATCCCGGCGATGCCCGCACCGACCACGCAGACGTCCGCCTTCGTGTCCTCAACGAGGGCCGTTTGCTGCGGCATGGCTGTCGTCGCCATCCAGACGGAGGTGCTTTGCCCCGAGTTATCCTGTTCCATAGCTGTTGCCTTTCCGTCCGGCGTCCGTGGTAGGGCCTATAGCCAGACTCGTCGTAGAATCAGATGCTGCGGCCTGCCGCAGGCTCGCTCTCAGCGTAACCCGGTTCGATGATTGGTCGCAAGCAATGGCTCGCACGCTGGAAAGGTGACCCCTAAGAGCCGATGGGCCTTCCGCCCTTGAGTTCGCTCTCTCGCGGCGGGTAGGCTCCGCCGTTTTCCTTCTCAACCTGCTCGATGGCGTATCTGACGCCAATCTCGGCGATGCTGGCGATGGTGAGCCGCGGGTTCCAATAGGCCGCGTTCTTCACCCGTTCGATGAGGTCGTGAGTCAGGTGGACCGTGAGCTTTTCCTTCTTCTGGCTCTCGGCCTTGCTTGCCTCGGGCTGGGGCTGCGGTGCCTGCTCTGGGCGGAGCGGCATGACGACGTTGTTCGCCTGGGCTTCCTCGTTCGCTTGCTCCCCTACTCGGTCGGGGATGAGCGTCTCGAATGGGTCGTTCTTGATGGTGCTGGTTCTAGCCGTTTGCGACTTGGCCATATTCGATGCTCCCCCGTGCTTCCTGAGCGATGACTTCTTCGGCGAGCTTCCGGTAATCCTCGGCCCCTGAGCTTCGTGTGTCGTAGGCGGTGATAGGCCCACCCTGCGACGGGCACTCGGCGAGCCGAACGTTCTCGCGAACCTCGGTTTTGAAGACCAGCTCGGGGAACCTCGTGCGAACCTTCTCGACGACTTCCTTCCCGTGCTTCGTGCGGCGGTCCACGCGGCACGCGAGGATGCCGGTGACGTTCAACTCCGGGTTGAGCCGCTTCTTGACCAGCTCGACCGTCTTCCAAAGCTGGGCGAGCCCGTGAAGGCCCATGACGTGGCACTCGACGGGAACGAGGACCTCGCTCACGGCGTTCAGAGCGTTCACGGTGAGGATGCCGAGCGTCGGCGGGCAATCGATGAGGATGTAATCGAAGCGGGCGTCACCCAGCTCCTTGAGCTTCTCCTTGAGGCATTGCTCCGCTCCGGGCTCCCCTGAGAGGGCCTTCTCGGCTCCGACAAGCCAGGGTGAGGAGGGCACGAGGGAGACACCTTCCGTCCCGGTCTCGAAGATGAGGCTTGCGAGCGTCGTCGAGTCCGGTTCGGCGAAGAGGTCAAAGACCCCTCTCCCGCCCGCGGTCACGTCGAACCATTGGGTAGCGGAATACTGCGGGTCGAGGTCAATGAGGAGAACCTTCTTCTCCTTCTCGGCGAGGGTCGCGGCGAGATTGACGGCCGTAGTCGTCTTCCCGGAGCCCCCTTTCTGGTTCACGACGTCCCGCCTTCGACGGGCTCACGGTCGAGAGAAAACCAGCGAGCCCAAGAGGCAACGTGCCTGTTCCCCGTGAGGAGATGTTGTCCTGCGACGACGCTAATTCCCCTCGTCCACTGATTTCCCTTCAAGAGAGGGTTCACGGCATAGGCGGCGAAGATATCCGCGTAGCGGAATGGCTCTCCCTTGGCCCGTGAGACTGTCGCGTCAAGAGCCGCGATGAGGGCGGGATGTTTTACAATGTCCCCTTGGTTTCCAGCCTTCTCGTGATGGTCGTAGGCCAACGTTCCCCCTGCTTCTAAATGAGAATCCGCTCAACTTCGTCGAGCGTGATGGCGTCGCTCGTGCGGTCATAGAGCTTCGTCGTCCGCGGCGACTCGTGGGCGGCGATGGCTTGGGCGTTTTCGATTGTGCCGCCGTTTTCGAGGTAAGCGGTGATGCCGGTTGCTCGGAACGTGTGGTTGCAGAGGTCGGCCGGAAGCCCGACTGCTCGGGCTCGCCTCTTAATCATTTTCAGAGCGTCGTAACGGCTCATCGGGTTTGCGGTGAGCGTGCGGTGTCTGTCGATGGTGCGAAAGAGCGGGCCTTTCCGGTCCTGAGCGATGCCGGCGGCTTCAAGGTAGGCATCAAGATACGCTTCGGCGTTGTGGTGAGCGGGAACCTGGTGGAGCTTCCCGCCCTTCTCGTGAAGCCGAAACCATCCTCGGCGTCCCTCGGTGTAATAGTCCTCGACTCGCATCCCGAGTGCGGCCCCAACTCTCGCGAAGCTGTAGACCATGACGCCGATGAGAGCCCGGTCTCGCTTGCCGGCGATGGTCTCCGTGTCGATTGAGTCGAGGAGCTTCCTCGCCTCGTCGGCTTTGAGAACGGGGGTCCTTCCCTTCTTCACGATGTGCTTCGGGCCGCGGACGGAAGCCGCTGGGTTCGTGCTCACGACCTGGCCGGTCACGAGGTAATCGAAGAGCATCTTGATTGCGGCAAGGTGCTGCTTCACGGTCGGGCGAGAGCCGGGGTGCTGTTTGATGTAGGCCGCGACGATGACGGGCTCGACCTGGTGAAGCCCGATGCCCTTCGCGTCGCACCAGTGAAAGAATCTCGCGACTGCTCGGGCGTAGGCCGCTCGTGTGTGGTCGTTGTGGATGTTCGCGGTGAAGAACTCGACGAACCGTCTCCCGGCTCGCTCGCCCTGGTCGGCGATGATGGCCGGAAGGTTGAGCCCTCCGCCTACCGGCGAGAGCCCCCCCTCCCCTGCCCCGCCATCGGGGCCTCGATACCTCGAAATCTCATTCTTCATGTCTCAAAGCTCCGCGGCCCCATTTGCTACCTCATAACGCCCTTTATGAGGTAGCATACTCGCTCCTCTACGGCTGAGAGTCAACCGGCAAAAACCCGGCAAGATACCGGCCGGAAACCGGGCGGACGAATGCCGGTAAGATGCCGGCCCGGCAGTGTGCCGGCAGAAAGCCGGTTTTGCCCGACTCCGCGTCAAGACGGCTCGACGGCGAAGCCGAAAAGGAGAGAGGTAGCAACGACGGTCCCTCGGAGCACGGACGATGCCCGAAGAGCAGCTAGACGCCTCGCCCGCGAAGACACGGAAGCGGCAACCGGCCAAGGCCGCAAACCGGCAAAGCGTCGCGAAGGTCAAATCAACTATCCATCTGAGCGTTGGAGGGTCTCAACGGCTGACCGTTCACGCGGCGATGATGGGGATGGACCGTTCCGAGCTGGTCGAGCAACTCATCCGCGACCATCTCCGGCGGTTCGTCGTGAGCGACAGGGGAGGGGCGGCGTCGGCTGAGTCGGCTGAGTCGTGATGCCGGCTGGCGGCCGGCGGATTTCCGGCATTATGCCGGGCCTTCGCCGGGAGTGTGTCGGCATTTCGCCGGAACAGAGAAGAGGGTAGGGGGGTTCGGGGGGAGGGGACTCGTCCCCCCGAAGACAATCGCGAGTCGCGGGCGAAGCCCGCATCCTCATCCCTGCGTTAGGGGGCGGGAGGGGGCCGTAGGCCGTCCCGCAGGGACCGAAGCGAAGCGGAGCCCGAGAGCACCCGACCGGCGAAGCCGGTAACGCCCACAATCCCGAAAATCTCCACGTTTGCTCATTGCGGAGGTGGCCGGAATCCGACCACCTTCCGCCTCAATACTCCTCTGGCAAGAGCACGCATGTCGAAGAGCGGTCGGCCTCGGTGATGACCCAAAATTTCACGGCGTTCGCTCCGCGGTAGACCGACAAGAGCCGGAAACCTTCACGAAGGGCCGTCTCGTTCTCTCGCCAGTCGTGGCGGCCGACCTCTCCCCAATCGCCTCGGTGATGCCGGGCGAGGGCATCCCCGATGTCCTCACGACTGAGAGCGTCCAACGCTCCCGGCGTGCTCACGACCTGGCCCAACTCGAAGAGCGGCCCTTTCGGGCGCTCGACTCGTTCCCGCTTTACCCTCTCGAACTCCGCGGCAGAATACGCTTGCTCGTCGTCTTCGTCGGCCTGGTCGGTCTTCTCGTCATCATCTTCCGGGTCGGGCTCCAGGTCCTCAAGGAACGCATCGGCTATCTCGTGCCAATCAACCTCAGAGAGGGCCGCGGTCAAAAGGTCTGAGAACATCGAAGCCACTCCGAGCGGCGATGCCTCCTCAAGCTCGCTCCTCAACTGGTCGGCAAGGTTGAACCTCGTCGCTTGCTCGACGCTCCAAATCCCTTCCTCGACGTTTGAACATACCGGGGCCTCTCGCCGATGCTGCCTCGCTGCATCCCGCCAATACCGATAGGTCCCCTGATCGTTTGCCAACCACAAGTGAACACACCACGTCTCGTAGTTCTTCCACCCGTTGTATTCCCTCGCTTCGTTGCTCATTGGTTTTCTCCTAGTTTTTGAGTTCGCAGCCGCTGCTGCTGCTGCGAACTGACTAGGCCCTCGCCAATGAGAGCGGGGGGTGGCCGTCCAGGCAGGCCAGACGGAGGGGAATCACCCGGCCTGCACAAGGCCCGCCGCGAAGCGGCCCGAAGGGCAGGGCCGCGGAAGGTTGGGGATACCGTCTCGCCTGCCTTGACGGCTGGGGGGCAGAGCCCCCGAAAACGATTCCGTTCAACCGGATTGGTCTCTCGATTCGGTTCCCCTGCTCGATACAATCAAGCAAGCAAGGCCCGCGTGCCTTGTCCGTGCTCCGCTCCGTCCCTCGTCGCTAGGAGCCCCTAAACATCGGCGAAGTCGGCGGCTTCCCGCCGTCTGGACGTGCTCACGGCACCATCAAGGTCTCTCTGTCTCCCGACTCTGTCTCTCTCCTAGCTGCGTGTGCGTTGGCCGTCCCCTCGCGGGGGTCGTCAGCGGGCATGGAGCCCATCCGCGGACACCACGCGGGCAAAAAAGAGGGGTGAGACGTATGAAAGGAGTGAAGTTCGCAACAGCAGGCTGGAAGGATATAGGCGGTTCGAGGTTTCGTCGGCCCGGCTTGTCCGGACCGATTGACCTGTTTTTAGTGGCTCGTCAGAATCCTGAGACCGGAGAGATTCGGTTTGAGGTTCGAATACCCAACGCCGAACGCATCTCCTTTAGAGATGATTTGGGCGTGCTCCTCCAATGCTTCGGATGGGGGATGGCGGGTCTGGGTATGGACGCTGCTTTGATACCGCCCGAAGCTTGGCACGACTGCTGTCAGGTTATCTGGAAGGTTGAAGGCTGTTTGCGGCTCGAATGATTGAGATGGTACCTGGCGGCTCTTGTTGCTTTGGCGACAAGAGCCGCCTCTTTCCCTCCCTTTCGAACTCGCCGCTCGGTACAATCACGGTAGCCAAGGCC
>JAABUR0100006311.1_pt1 | contig 14556 bp, 9 predicted proteins | sample 5560091 | NCBI WGS metagenome assembly JAABUR01 (sample SAMN10711879, study PRJNA513375) | rock metagenome | isolation source: Antarctica rocks | place: Antarctica: Victoria Land, University Valley sud
CTTGTATCTCTGCTGCTAGTCTGCTGTCTCCCCTTAATTTTTGCACCCATACTTGCAGCCTGCTTTGTCTTGCAGCTTTCAGATGAGACAGTCTCACTCTCAGCTGGCCTCTTGTTCACCTGTTTGTTTGCATCACAATTTTGCTCAGCGGCCTGTCTGGTTCTCTTGTGAGCCTGCCTTTTGGCTGGTGGCTTCCTAGGTGCCAACTTCGGTACCTCTGTTTGCGTAGGTCTGTGGTGCCACACTTTGGTGCTTAGCACATAGATAGGCACGGGGTTTGTGCGCCGTCGTTTATGCATGTGTGCATCCTCAGTGCGCTCAACAGGGTTGACAATGGCTGTTGTCTCCTCTGCTGCGTCAACACCGACCACTGTTGTCTCAGCTTCCCTCCCAGGTCTAGAAGGTATGTCATTGACTCCTACTTTATTTCCATCCTGAAAAGCCTTTTGCCACATGCAATCCGCCTGAGACTGCCATGGGCAGGCCTACCTTCTGCAGGCTTACATAGTTTTGGCTTGTCTTCGGCGGGCTCAGGCCGGCTTACTTTGTCTAAGGCAGACCTAAGCAGACTTGGCCTTATTGAGACAGGCTCATGCGGCTGTGACTTGTTTGGATCATGCTCAGGCAGGTTTTCCTTGCCCCATTGGTCCTGCACACCCACTAAGTCTATGCATTGTTTCCTAGCTACCTGGCCCTGCTGTCTTTCCCGCCATCCCACTGTAGATTGCGCAGTAATGCATATTTTGTCAGGGGTTGTGTATTCCAAGATATCAATAACTTGTGTGTACCCCTCATCTGTCGCCCCACATATACTGTTGTGGCTGTAGGCGCTCCCTTTAGCCAAGATTTGGACGGACCCTTTCAGTGATCTCCATTCATGGTTCGTCAGCAGCACTGGGCAACTTCTCTCTGAGTCAAGTAGGTACCATTGCTGTGTTTCTGGGTGCTTTCTGATGCAAACAGCATGTCCATACCCTCTGCCTTGGTGTGCCTCAGTCCCTTGATGCCAGCTCAGCATAAAGGCGTTCTGGTCAGCAGGCAGGCCGCTCAAGAAGCGTTCTGGTGCTGATCCTACGGGAATCTTGTCAGCTACAGAGCTTAGTCTGACAGTGGGTGTACTGTGGTAATGTAGGAATGCGTTTATGACAACATCTGCAAAGTTTCCTTCATGTGGACACCAGATTCCTCCCCCTTTAAGTGCAGCTCCTAGTCCAGTGTCTGTGTTGGCATGATTCTTGCAGAAGTTCAGAATGTCCGCTGGCTGTATTGCATTTTTGCCAAATAATGCGTTCAGTGCATGTATTTGACAAAACTTCCTTAATTGCTTCTCCATGTATAGCCCAGTGTTGCTGTGAATTGGCTCTGCATGCAGGTGTCCTCGCCAGTCCTTGCCGCCATGTGTACCACCAATTGGACAGCTGTCTTGCTCAGGCTCTTCATTACTGGCGCTCTCAGCTGACTGTCTTGTCTTGGCCTTCCAGATATAAACAGGGACTAGCAGCATGTCTATGCTCCCAACAGATATCGATCTCACGTACCTTGCAATTCCCAGTAGGCTCGTTAGGAGTTTGCAATGTCTCTTTTGATCAGCCTTTCTATGTCTGTATCTAATTCGTGACCAGTATTTCCCATTAGCGCACCGAGGGTGGTCAAATTGAAATTGCTTCGTGAACCACATGTGTGCTATGGTCATGCTACTAGACGTAAGCCATTGTGTCAGGTATGCTAACACTATTTGTACCATGTACCCTAGAACAGTTATGTAGATGCAGTATATGCTATCGTCAAAGCAATGTTGGTTTTCGTGTGTAGTGGTGTATGCGCAGCAAATGAGTGACAAATTAGCAGCACCATGTGTCTGTTGCACTGCTTGATCTCCTCGTTCAACAAGATCGACAATGCAAAAACTGCATCTTCGCAACCACAGTCTAGTCTTACATTTCATGTTTTGGGTATAATGCAGCAACCATAAGAAGCTGTCTGGTACAGCTAAGAACAATTTAATCACGGATGTGACTGCAACCGGTATTAGCAAGCCTATCAGTGCTGTGCTAATTTCGCACAGTGTTGATAAGGTTTTGCTTCTGGCCATCTGTTGCATGTCCCATGCACTCAAGCTCCTCTGTGTATTCCCTGCAACACCGAGGCTTTTGTCAACTTGCACTAATGGGCTTGCAGCAGCACAGCCTTGTCCATGCGTGTCTTGCCAAACATAGTGTGTGTATGCACTATTGCCAGGAATTGGCACCTCCATGCTTGGGAGCAAGCCATTGTGTACAATGTACAGGTCATCAGCAATGATCCAGACAAAGTCTGGCTTAAGACTGGGCAGCATTGGCAATATGATGTTTTCAAAGCTAGTGTACAAGTGTGAGACTGCAACTGCCATTTGGGTGCTATGCCACTTGACTGCATCCAGAGACCATCCTGGTGCCGACAAATAGCTGTTCACGCTCGTGTGAGTGCTTGTCACAGATGTGCATTGCCTTATATCTATGTATATTGTCAGTTTGTCTGCGACTAGCATGCTAGCATCATACACTTTGCTCTGATTATCTTTAGCTGTGTGCATATTGCTCATGCTGTGAGGTGTCTGGTGTTCATTGGCATGTATGCCTGTAGAGCATGGCTTACCGGCTCTACTGCTGGTCTGGGGAAGCTGGTGGCATGTGCTGGTCCTGGTCTGGGTTGGCTGCAGCATATAGCTGGTTGTATTGAGCTCCTGCCAAGGCTTGCTCCAGCTTTTTGGCAGTGTCACTGTCTGTTGCCTGCATCGGGAAATGCTTTCAGCAGAGACCATGCTTGGTGGTTTTTTCTCATTGCTGACATTGGCAGCATTGCAGATGTTTATAAACTCATGTGCACTGCATGAGAGCTTGCTGCTGTACAGCTTAGTCACCATTGCCTTGACTGTGCTCACCTCCTGGATATTTCGCTTCTTGTGCAAGCGCTCTTCTTCATCGTCAGCAAGGCCTTCAGATGAAGGCCCTGCAGGCTCAGCACCAGCTGCCAGGATTGCATCAAAAATGTCAGGGGACTCAGCTTGGGCTGTGAAGTCCACATTCTGTGGTCGAGACTGGGCTGGCATGCCCTTGATGCCTTCTGCTGCTGCTGAGCTCTGGTTCTTGAGCTGCTTAGCATTCAGGATAGCCATTTCCTGAGCTGATATTGGCTGCTCAGAGGTGATCTTCACTACGGAGAGCCAAACGTGCTTAGGGGCCGCTGAGTTGCTCTTCATTACCATTCTGCCCCATTGGGAGCTGCCATGGGTTGTGTACAGCAGCGTAGTACCACCCACTGTGTCCCTCATCTCTTTGCTGATGCTGACAAAAACTACCAAGGCAGCTGTCAGTGGCTCTGCTGGCTTGAACACTATGCAAAGCCCTGCCTTTGAGGATAGTTTCTGCTGCCTGTTGCCGCTAGTGATGCCAAGGTACGACTCTCCAGCTGGGGTGAACATAATGCTGTTCACGTTGTTGATGTTAATCTCGTCAGCTGTCCGCACATGTCCCTTGCTGTCATAGAAGTACAGCTGAGGATCTTCTGGCCGTCTGAGAATCTTGCCATATTTCTTGGCTGTTCCACAGAGGAGAGTGAAGTGCTGAAGCAGCATTTCTGGCTGCGCATGGTCCTTTGCACGTGGCAGGGAGTCAGAGACCACTGCATGCTGCCAGGTTGGGTCACTGTTTGCTGTGCCAGTTGCTGGAGTGAGACGGATGTGAAACTCTCCTGGCACTTTGATTTCCACATATTTGCAGGTGCGCAATTTGGTGGCTGCTGCAGCTGAAAAGGTGTGGTAGTGAAAGTGACCGTTAGCACTGTGGGGAGCCGTGCTGTGCATCTCCAGGATCTGGAGAGTTGGGTGGGTGATTGCTGTGTCCATTGCAGCAAGTTCAGTCAGCCCTACATATGTCACAGCATTGCTGATATCTGATGGGATGACATAATATACAGTCATACAATTATACAACTGTATTGCTGGTCTATCACATTTAGTTCTTTGGCATGTCAACAGATGATTCACACTACTGCACGATTTCAATCTTGGATTTGCATTCAAAGTCAATGTTCCATCCATGATGAGGCAAGCAGTGTTGCACATATCTTGTGGTGTGGCATGTTGCAAGGCATGCAATGCGTCGCTACTCGTTGAGTTGCACTTGCCTTTTGCCATGTGCATTTGCACTAGATGAGTGTAGATTGTTCGACTCCAGTCTTCCATACACTTGCCAGCCCAGAGATGGGACTTGGGATTGGGATTAACATGGTCCCCAGTCATGAGTGTATCCACTCTCATTGGAAGGCTTTGCTTGCGGTCCCGCGTGTCATAGTATGGGGCAACCACAGTGAAGGTAGGTGCTCCAGTTCTGACCTTGCCTGTGCCATCGCTGCACAGCACTTCATACTGGTTCAGGGGGCTGTCTGGCAGGCTGAAGGTAGCCAACAGCTGCGGCACCAGGTCTGGATTGAACTGCGGCTCTAGCTGATAAGCCTCTGTGCCGCTTGCCTTATATGTTCTGACCTTGTCTTTGGGGATGCTGATCACCACCCCAGGTACTAGCTTGTTGCACTTCAGCATCAGATCTGCTGCAATGCCATCCTCTGTGCGCTGAACGCCAAAGTCCTTGGCTATTGCTGATACTCGTATCTGCTTCCTCCAGTCCTGACTGTTGACTAGACTTGCCTGAAGCGGCACACCAGTTACCTGCTGATGCTGATAAGCTGCGCTTGATGCTAGCAGCAGATTGAACCGTTTGCTGGACAATGGGGGAACATCTTTGTTGGCCGCTAGATTCTGTTTGAGGCTGACATAGCCTGTTGTGGGTCGGGGCTGGCCAACTCTGGGCAAAGTTTTGTATACTGCCTCCCTAAACGTTTGCTCGTCTTGTTCTTCTACGTGGAACAGAGCACCTGCATCAGCCGGTCGTCGTGGTTCAGGATTGAGTTTCGCGACAGAGCTTTTGGTGATCGTGCGTTGAGTGTCTATCACTTGACATGGCTGTGTACTAGTCAGATTTGTAGTGTCCCTTTCTGCAGCCCAACTGTGAGCAAATCGATCGTAGCTTTCTCTCGCAAAGTCCTTGAGTTTTTCTGCGATGTCTATCTGCGATGCGTTCTGCGTGGCTTTAAGAGCCTTTTCTGTGATCTGTTCTGAGTGCACAACAGCCGCTCTGTGCCCACACAATAAGGTACTCCCGCAAGCGGGCCAATATTGTGTGGGTGCAGCTGTGGCATGCGTGTATGCTGTGCAAAGGTGCAGCGTCAACAGGCAAGTCACCCAAGTGAGGCGGGATGCATGGTGGAACTGACCGTTTTCTCCGGTCAGGTATGCGCCCGTCGCCATCTTGCTGGTGTCTTCCTTCTGTGGCTGCGTACTCAAGAGCTTAGCGCTCTGATGTTTTGTTCCACTGATCAAGGCAAAATGCATTCCTCACTGTTCAGTAGTGCTCTGCAAAACAGGCTCACAGCAGGCATGTGTCACTGTAATAGCACCTGTGGAGATTCGTTCTTCATACAGGTGTGCAGTGAGCCAGCTCAAATGCACTGCAGCACTGGTCTGGGCAAAACACATTCCCCACTGTTCAGTAGTGCTCTGCAAAACCGCCTCTTTACTACTATACAAGCTTCAGACTTTGATCAACGATACATGCAGTTGAAGTACAGCGTCCTCTTGTAAATAACGTGTCAAGTCGAGCTTGCAAGTCTGCACAGCTTATTTCAACAGATGACATGCAACAGACATGTTGCATTCTTGATCGGCCATGAGGCAAACCTTATTTGAATCAGTCGTTCTTGACGTTTGTCTCGTCAACGTGTTGACTGTGTCACATGTTTGACTTGTTTGTCGTTTGGCTATCATTCTCTGTGTCATTTGGCTGATTTGTCGCAGGTGCAGCTGCATTGTCATCAGTCAAACGGTGGTTCTTGGACGTTGCTGGGTACACGAGTAATAAATTGCTGCCTTTTCAAAAAACATTCCTGAAATTAGGTCATGACAATGTACAAATTAACTCTTGGATCAGGGTTCCAACAAAATACGAAAAGCTTGTATCATTCAAGCCATAAATGTGAACTTTCCTCAAAATCCTTGGCCACCTTGGCCATAGTTTTGGTTCTCGCTTGCAAACCATCAACCTGCAAGAAGGGATTGGTGGGGCTCGTTGGCGTTGTTAATCCATTGGAATATGACTTGCCTGTTGTTGTGTACATATATTGGTCAGGAGCCAAAACCACTTTGCCCAATGACCGCCAGTCGGCAGATTCGATCCTGCTTTTGCCTGTGGAGCCTTGTGGAGGCCCGGTGGAGGATATCTTTGTGAAACACTGGCTGAGCGGCTGAAACGCTCAGATGTAGACCGCGCAAAGTAGACAGAGGGGCGAGCAAGTTTATGAAGTTCTTCTAGAACACCTTATGCTTGCAAGGGACAGATATCCAAAATAGACAAGCAGCTTGGACAAGTTCTGAAGGTTACGTAGCTGATCTATCTTCAAGAAGGAACAGTTTCCACGACGTTGCACAGCTGCATTTGCAACATTCCGCCATGAAATATTGGTGGGGCACAAAGACGGTAGATCGTTGTTGAGTCATGAACGAGGTAGCATGCGCCAGCAAGCAATTGTGGCAAGTGCAGGTCAACTTTTGCGTTCTCAGACCTGTGATGCGCAGACAGCATGCTGGATGAGCTAAGCTCAGTCATTTTGAGTGAAATTTGAAGGCTTACTAAGTTGTAAAAAGTTACAGAGCCTTGGAGAGATGTGACAATGACTGCAACATTGTGGTCCTTGGCATCTACCATTGGCATCTACCAAACCTTACACGATCTCTACCTAGGCCATCACATTATACAGTCTGGCTGGAATCCGTGTAAAGACAAGGGATTTAGCTGTCCAATGAGGCTGCCTTTGGGATTTGAAACATTGCCACATACAGAAGCTACAAAAGCAGATACTACAGGCATCACGCAACATTCGTTGACATCCTTCAGTGGCTCCTGTTCCAACCTCAAATCACACATCATTGCACACTTGCTTGACTTCCACGACCTCTGGGGGTGTGTACTCAGAGAGAGCAGCACCCAAAGTGCGGACTGGACCTCGGCACACACCGTCTTTCACATTGTTGTGCCACAAAGTCCGTGTCTCTTGAGCAAGGGCACATGGTCCACACCAGCACCACAAGCAACAATCCCCAACAGAGCTGCCTGGAATTCCAAATGCTTTGCGCATCTGCGTTCTACGTCGGCCAGCATAGACGGCACCCACACTGATGGGAATGGCCAGTGCAGCAATTAAAACTAGCAAGAACAGCACAAAAATGGGTAGCATGGGGGGCAAGAAGCATTCTGCAGCCCAGATACAAGCCATTGTCAGGACCTCACAGAGCAGAACCAGCAAATGGCAAATGACATATATGCATGGCCGCAGTAAATAGGGTCCTACCTATGATGGTGCCATTGGGAAATGAAGGTGGGCTGTTGGCATTGGTACAAGTAAGGCCAGCTGGAGACAAGTACCATAAGAGGGAGCAACCAGCAAAGAGGATAAAAAGAAAAGCCTGCCAGACAGGGGACAACCGCAAAGCGTCCTTCATGTTAAGCCTGCATATCACAAGAAAGGCAGGTAAATGGGACGCGTCACAGTTCACCCTGGTCTGCATATATCTCTAAGGATATGTGTCGTCTGATCAGAAGCGTACAACGGCAAGAATAGCAAAGCAAAACCTGTCATTCCTACCCAAAAGCTATGCACGGAGACCCTTGGACTAGAGCACAAGCTCCGCAGGAGACTGAGTCGCAGTCTGGACAGGGATTCAGCACGGCTCCATACCATCGTCTGACGTCGACCGGTCGGTCGACCACCGTTCCGGGGCTGGTCGCGACCGGCTGGTTGATCGACCTCTCGCTGGTGCAGAGCGGGAGATGTTCTTGGCGGAACCCGGGATCAGATAGTCGGGGCGGCCACGACCTGATTGTCCTTACTGCTCGAGCGGCCGGGGTCAGCGCCTGCGCAGTCTGCACTTTTGCAGCTGCCACAGACATCAGGTATGCCGATTGCAGCGCAGGCCTTTGGAGTGGAGGTTGTTGATTTCCTGGCGTACTGGGTGACGTACAGCTTTCGTCGCATGTCTTTGATCACTCAAATATGTTGATAAGCTTGGGATAAACACTATTGCATCGCCAACTCCTGAGTCAGCAGGTCGTTGGGGATTATGTCAATTAGAAAACCTAAACTTCAGAGTCCCTGCTGTCAGAGGGTGCCTTCAATCTTTCATGAAGTGCTGGACTGCGCCAGCAGTCTAAGTCCAAGTCCAAACACCAACGAGCACACCTTTCGCAACTGTTTGTGCAAGTTGCATCAGATTGCTGTTCTGAGCAGCTGACTGCTGCGGGGTGCGTCTGCAAGTAAGTGCGCTCGAAACAGAGGCTTAAGCCTGCTTGAGCTTGCTGCTTGCACAGGCTTTCCTCTCTTTGATAGGAAAGGCTGCTCACTCAGCAAACATCTGTCATTCTGTGCAACGAGTCTAGCTAGCAGCTTGCTGCTTTGCTTGAGAATCTGCATACTGGGCCTGTTCATCTTAGCTATAAATTGCAAGCGCCCTTGCAATCTGTCATATTAGTTGCAATCTGTCTGCTCAATCATGATCTGTCAGCTTGGCAGCAGTCTGTCAGCTCAGCTGCAACAAGGCAGCTCAGCTGCGATGTGTCTGCTCAGCTCAGCTGCTATCTGAAGGCTCAGTTGCAACCCATCAACTCAGCTTTCATCTCAGCTGCAACAGGTTGGCTGAGCTGCAGTCTGTCTCCTCATTTGTATTCTGCCCGCTCGCCTGCAGCTTGTCAGCTCAGCTGCGGTGTGTCAGCTCAGCTGCAGTATGTCAGCTCGCCTGCGGTATGTCAGCTCGCCTGCAGTCTGTCAGGTCTGGCTGCACACTGTCAGCTTAGCTGCACACAGCCAGCGAGCAACAAATGAGTCCAGCTGCACACGTTCAGGGGCCCTGCAACCTGTCAGCCCAGCTTTGACCTGTCAGCTCAGCTGCGATCTGACAGCTGCACTCAGGACTGTCCAGTTTGCCATCTGTCGGCTTTGGCTGCAGCTGAGCTGCAGTTTGTCACCTCGGCTGCAACGGTCCTAGTCAACTTCAAACTGACAGCTCAGGTGCACACCTTTCAGCCCCGCTGCAGTTGTTCAGCCCGTCTGCAATCAGTTGCAGTCAGTCAGCACTGCTGCACAGTGTCACCTTCTTTGCAGATCTGCCTTCATGATTTCAGTCCAGCTGCAGTCTGTCAGCTCAGCTGTATTTTGTCAGCTCAGTCATGATATGTCAGCTTGGCAGCAGTATGTTAGGTCAGTCTGTCAGCTCAGCTGCAACACGGCAGCTCAGCTACGATGTGTCAGCTCAGCTCAGCTCAGCTCAGCTGCTATCTGCAGGCTCAGTTGCAAGTGTCATCTCAGCTGCAACGCGTCCATTGTCCAGTTGCTGTCAGCTCAATTCACCTTGTCAGCATTAAGTTGCTGGCACCAAGGCACAGTGCATTCAACATCGCTCATACACCACCATCAGCTCAGGATAACTTAAGCTGCCACTGATGCTTGCTGAATGTGACTTTTGTGATACATCAATCAGTTGCTGATGAAACATGCTGCGCATTGGATTCACAGCATATGTGCCCATTTCCAGTGTAGCACTCAGAAGCGCATAACATCAATGCATGCGCAGCTGACTGCTTGATGCACTGACGTTTTCTGCTGATTGCTGCTGACCGAAACAATCATTGTGTTATGGCCCTTGTGATCGTTGTGCACTGGACCCACAGCCTTTGTCCATGTCCAGTACACCACTCAATCCCCACCACATCCCATCAGACTCTCCACAAGAGCTCCAAAGCATCTCTGTGCCAGAGCTGGATGCATGCACACGCATTACCATCAATATCAAGTAAAACACAACAATGCCCAGAAAGATCCACAGACTAAGCACAATCCTCCCAATCAACATCCACCTTTGGTTCAGTACTGGCTGACGCCAGTAGCTCATTTTGTTTGCATTCACAGAAACATCAAGAATAGCGAACGAAGTGAGCAACAGGCGTCAGCCTGTCCCCTTTAAGAGAGGTGGGAATTTTTGTTAACTTTTTTTTAGTCATAACGTAACATTTTATTCCCTACACATACATCACAATACACAAGTACAATACATACCACAAATCCCAATAAAGTCCATATAGCTACCCATCCATACATCCCCCCCACACGCTTCCCACAACTTCTCCACAACATACTCACAGACTCTGCCCCGTCCATTTTCCCACCAGATTACCACTCAATTCCCACAACACCACCTCAGACTAACCACAGATCACTACAATTAACTCTGTGCCAGAGCGTGATACATGCACACTACTGGATCAGCATCAAACCATTGGTCCATGTCTGCTTGCTGCTGGTCCAGATGTCAGTGGGATCAACCTAAAACAAATCCGCTTCACTAGGGAGATGTGCTTTCTGTTGTGCCTTGAGCAAACAAGGATTCTGCTGCTGCAGGTGGGGGGGAGCCTGACACGCTGGGGGGCCTGGAGCCTCTGGGGGGTTAGCAGATGAGACAGCCAATGGGCCCTTGGGCAAGAACTCATTGGTCAGCCTGCAAGCAAGATGCTATGCTGAGAGGGAGGCAAAGTCTTAGAGACTTATTGTTGCTGCAGTTGTGTGGAATATGTTTCGTCTTCACCTCTGCTGTGCAGCAGCCATGCGGGTGCTTGAGGTCTTCGTTACTGGTATACAACACAATTGTTGAGGACTGTGAGCATAGGCCAACGAGCTGGCTGACAAAATTATGGCCATGGACTGCGGAGCAGCCCTTGCATACAACATGTAGCGATTTGTTTTCAAGGCAGTGCATGACAGGCCAGACCTCTGATTTGCATCATGATCAGCTTGGCTAGTTGGTGCAGATGCAATGCCGGTTAGCAAGCTTGAAATTGGTGGGAGTGCTACTGATTAACATTCCTTGGGTCAGAGTCATGATCTGAATTGCTAGCTACTTGGTCCAGTGTACTGTGCTGATCAACAATGTGCTATCATTGGCGACTGATTCCAACTCACACAATCAAGGCGTCTGCTGCTGCAGATTCACAGAAAAACACAATGCAGGTCTCTTCCAAGCTGTGCATGAGACTCAGAAAAAAAGCATGGCAGCCACTGAGGGCCTACTTTGAACCTGCAGGCATGGCAGCAGTAGGACCACGGCTCTGGAGGGTGAGCATACTTGCAGTCTGGACGGCTGCAAGTGCCTCTCAGGAAGTTGTTGCAGACCTCTTTTCCCTGCCAGAAGTCTTTTGCAGCAGCTTTGCGGGGTGCTGCTGCCGCTGAGCTGGTGCTGGGCTGGTCTGACCTGGGAGGTGCAGCTGTGACGTATCTGGAGGCCTTGGCAACAGTGCAGCTCATTGTGGAGAAGGCGTTCTCAGCAGCTAGCCACATGAATTCCAGCCGTTCGCTAGGGTGCTCATCAGCTGCTGCTTTGGCAGCTGCCTTGATGTTGCCGTTGATGGTCAGGACGATAGTGCTGATGGAGAAGCTGAAGAGGGGCGCCCTGAGCAAGTCTGACAATGATAGCCATGATGGAACCCATCATGACTGGGATGTACATCTCAGCCATACCGTTGCCGCTGTTCTGATTGATGGCAGTGAGGATGTAGCCTTTGCAAGCTGCCACGGGCTGTTGCACCTGAAAATGGCATTCTTATTGTCAGCATGTGCTGGGGCAGCACAAGCAAGCCATCCTGCATGGATTGGCTGAGCATGCAGCAGAGATGGCAGCAGTTGTGATCGTGTATAGCAGCAGCAATGCCTGCAAGTGGTGGCATTATTGATGCGCAAAGTTCGTTGTGTGCTCATGCATATGCAGATTATGGGTGCATAATTGGAAGATGTTCATTGTTTGATTGATCCTATCTATGCATGCAATCTAGGTTTGGGGTTACATTTGAAGGCAACAATCAAGGCGAAGATTGTATGGAGGAAAAGATTGTATGGTAAATTGTTATTGTTATCTGATGTTCAGTACAAGTTCATATTCATTGACAACTGTGATGGCCATCACAAGGTGTTGCTTGCAAGATATGATACTGCCTGAGTAACAAAGGTTCATGTAACGCGAATGCATCTGTTTGTGAAGGAGTGCGTTTGCTCTGCATGGATGAGCATGATGCTGCTGGTACAATGACATTGAATATGACTCTGAGACAAATGCACAACTTCTGCACATCCACATCTGTGTTTTGAAACAGGGCTGTGATGGGGCATGGGCCTGTGCCCTAAAGATTGTATGCATATGACTGTCTGATGCCAAGGCGTTGTCATTTGGTTGCTGCTGTGCGTGTATATGCATAGCAACAAAAATGCTTACCTCCTCATGGGGGTACGGGTTCCCAAAGAGTGGGGCATAGGTCCTAATGATGTCATGCTCATCAGTGGCAAAGCTGTCCAGGAGTGTTACAGCGGTGAAAGCCTCGACCATAGTGATCATTGGGCAAAGGGGGGGAGGATGGCTCTCTTCCCTGGGCGCTGAGGGGGTTGGCACTTCTGGAAGTGCTCCATGGGGGTCTGCTCGCTCGTAGTCTGCAGCCATGCAATGCAGCTGAAGGCAATGCTGTTCATGAGTGAGAGAGCATACGCTGCGCAGGCGCTGAGTGACATTGTATCTATGAGTCTGGTGAGAGCTGATAGCACATATTAGGGTTGCAGCCCTAGGAGAGGAAGCGTTGCAATACTTGCAGGTGTGCAAGGGCTGTGAACCTTTTACTGCTCCATACAAGCATTGCACAGTAAAAATCTGCGAGGCTCAGCTGAAGCGAGGTCTGCGAAGCCAGCAGAAGCAAGGTCTGCAAAGCTCAGCAGAAGCAGCAGCGAGTTGCGCGTGTGTGCCAAGCTCTATGGCGATGGGCGTGTGTCAGCAGTGAGCATGAATTTTGGAGCAGGTAACAAAGGAGCTCTATGCAAGTGTATGATCCTGGTAGTAATGCTGACGCACAATATGTGCGGGTCGTCACGAGACCACACCTTAGAATTCTATGATGGTCATCAAACTTTCGCAACAGAAAGTGTCCAGGTGAACATGCTGCGCAATTGCGCAAGCCAGATGACGATCAAGAGTTGTATGCGTCTGACTGCAAACGAATCAGCTCTTCTAACCGAACGACGGGCAGGTGCAGGACCGCTGGAGACCGAGCCGCATGAGGTAAAGCGCATACCTTCTCCTGACCGAAGTTATTGAGGCGAAGTCGTTGAGGGTCCTCCTAGCTCCTGCATCGTGAAGGCTCCTTTCCCCTCTCGTTACGCGTGTGGCTGTGTTGGGATGTGGGAACTCGCCCGGTTCGGTAGAGCCCGTTTTTCACCCGAAGAGGGAGTCTCGTTGCCGGCAGGCTTGGCAGCATCTTCAGCAGTCTTACCGTTTCTATCGTCGACGTTGTCCTCCGTTGCTTTCGGGTTGTTGTGTTCGTTGGAGACTGGCGGGTCTGTCATCGTTTTGCAGCTGTGATATGCTAGAAACTTGCAGCTGTGTGTTCTCACAGCTGTAGCAAGTTCTTCCTGTATGAGCAAAGTTTGCAAGGCGCTAAGATGTGAGGCAAAGCATGTGACTGTGGGAGGGTGGACGTCAAGTGACCCTTAGGACCACGTAGAGATGGCGACAAAGCACGTGCATGTGACTGTACCGATTCGATTCCGATTCGATTCGATATGTTTAATGTCCTGGGGGGCAACTGGGACCCAACAGACAGAAAATTCAGTTCAGTGAATCAAGAAAGGTATCTGTGATGTCTGATACAGCTCATAGCATGCATGTGTAAAATACATATGTGAAATCCTGCCTAGACGTGTTGAAATTATTGTACATCCTTGCACAACCAATTGGCAAAAGTGTCTGTAAAAGTCAGCATAAAAACGGTGATAAACCAACTTTAGTTGCCAAATGCACCAATGTATATGTGCCTGCTAAAAGGTCAGTACAAAGACTCAAGTTGCACTAAACTTAGGCATCTGGAGCTGTAGTTGCCCCATGCCTCCTGCATGTGCGTGTCTTGTCAGCGTGGCGGAACTTCAATGAAGATCCTCTGTAAAAAGGCTTGTGGCCCTTTGACTTCAGGGTGTCAAAGTCTGCAGACATGTCTTGCCTTTGCTTCTGTTGCAATCTTGTCAGATCATCGTCATATCTGAGGCTGACTTCTTTAAGGTGCTTTGCATGCTTGAGGAAAGTGTGCTTGTCATTCATCGACCTGAATTGCACACGTATCGGACGTGGCCTATTCTGATCTGGGCAGTATGTACCCAACCGTGCTTGGTCCCACTGAGCACCTTCACAGTTGCTGCCATCTGGCATACACTTGTCCAGGAGTGAAAGAAATTCTTCTATTCCATGGTCATCTTCTTCTGCAGTCTCTTGCACGTTGTACACAATCAGATTGAGCTGCCTCTTTTCTCTGTCCAAAGCCTCAGCCTTTCGGTCCAACTCCCGAAACCTTTGCTTGTGTTCCTTGAGCGAGAGCTCTGCTTCTGCCAGCCGTT
>JAABUR0100006323.1_pt1 | contig 14555 bp, 12 predicted proteins | sample 5560091 | NCBI WGS metagenome assembly JAABUR01 (sample SAMN10711879, study PRJNA513375) | rock metagenome | isolation source: Antarctica rocks | place: Antarctica: Victoria Land, University Valley sud
TTACACCGACAAGCAGGTCAAAGCGCTACCCCTGCAACGACGTGACTTCCACGGCGAGTGGAACTACCGCCTGCTCCCCAGCGACACGCCGACACGATGAGGAGTTATTTCGTCGCGAATCCTAAGAGCACTTGGGAGGTCATCGACATCAGAGAGCTAGGCCAGTGGCGATCGGCGTCTCGGCGTCGTGCACGCACCGCCCGCCCACCCAAGTGGAGCGGATGCCCAACCCGGCGATCTCCGCTGCCGGAGCCCGGAACGGGTCGGCCGATAGCTCGACGAAGTCCGCCAGCATACCCGGCCGCAGCCGGCCCTTGAGGTGCTCCTCGCCGGAGGCGTAAGCCGCGCCGGTGGTATAGAGCGCGAAGGCCTCCGCCACGCTGATCCGCTGACTGGGCCCGATGAGCGTGCCGTCCAGGGCCCGACGCTCCGCGCAGCTGGTGATCGCCGCGAGCGGCTCTAGTGGCCCGCAGGGGTAGTCGCTCGAACCGGCCACAGCCACCCCAGCGTCGAGCAGGGAGCGGTGGGCGAACATCCGCTCGAGCCGTTCGGTGCCGTAGTACCCAGCGAGCTTGTCGCCGTGGAACCAGGCGTAGGAGCCGAACGGCACGGCCACCAGCCCGAGCGCCTTGATCCGAGCGATGATCTCCTCATCCACAAGCGTGCAGTGCTCGATCCGGTGCCGGAGTTGCAGCGCCTGCCCTCCCGCGGCGCGCGAGCGTTCGTGCGCATCGAGCAGCAGCCGGATGGCCCGGTCCCCGTTCGCATGGACGGCGAGCACCACGCCATCGCGCGCCGTCCGGAAGACGAGGTTCTCGAGCGCCTCGGTGGCCATGGTCTGCATGCCATGGTCCTCCGTCCCCTCGAAGGGCTCCTCGACGAGGCAGTTACCGCCGGCGCACGCCCCGTCCACGAAGGCCTTGACCCCCACCAGTCGCAGGTGTTCGTCGCCGAGACCGCTGCGCAGCCCGAGTGCTGCCAGGTGGTCGTAGTGGGGGTAGGCGAGCAGGATGCCGGTACGCAGTGACAGCAGTCCGGCGGCCCTGGCCGCCATGAGCAGCGCCACCTCATCGGGCCCGCACAGCGCGTCACAGCAGGAGGTCAGGCCGACGGCGTGGAACATCTGTTGGGTGCGCACTAGGCCCCGCAGGCGCTGCTCCATCGTCGAGGGGGGAACAACCGTGGGTTGCCGGGCGAGTGAAGGGTACGCAACGTCGAAGAGCGCCTGCTCGAACAGCACGCCCGTGAGGTGTCCGTCGCCGTCTCGGCCTAGTGCGCCGTCTTGCGGGTCGAGGCTGGTGTCGTCGAGCCCGGCAGCGCGCAGGCCGGCCGAATTCAGCACACCCCAGTGCGCGGCCACGTGGACGAGCAGGGTCGGCCGGTCCCCGGTCACCGTGTCGAGAAAATGCCGATCGACGATCCCGCCACCAGTGGTCTTGGCGTGGTCATAGCGCGAGCCGATGACCCACTCCCCCGGGCCGAGGCGCTGGGCCTCGGCTCGCAGCAAGGCCACCAGAGTCCGCTCGCAAGTGGCCACCTCGGGCGAGCAGTCGACATGGAGCTGGTTCTCGGCGGTCATCGTGGGGTGCACGTGGGCGTCGTTCAGCCCGGGCAGCAGCACTCCGTCGAGTTCGATCACCTCGTCGGCGCGGAAGCGGCCGGCCAGCTCACGCGCCGTGCCCGTGGCGACGACCCGGTCGCCGAGAATGATCATTGCCTCGGCCGTCGGTCCATCGAGAGTGTGGATCCGCTGCGCCCGCACCATGGTCCACCTCACTGCGCTCTCTGGCATCACTGGTGTCACGCGGTCCATCCCTTCGTCTGTGCCGTTGCCGCCGACCGGCGTGTGCCGGCCTGCGCTGCCGACATGTCCTATTAGGCCAAGAAGGCGGCCTGGCCGACCGGTACCCGGTCCAGTGGCGCGAGGGTGATCCTCCGCCCGTTGACCTGCACCGGTGACCCGTCCATCGGCACCTGCACCGACGGGACCGCAGAGTTGCGGACCATGTCAGCCCGCGTTAACCCCTGCGCGCCGTGGACCGGCAGATACATCGGGCCGCCGACCAGGTCCGGACCACCGAGCGCGGACTCGGCCACGAACGTTGCCGCCAGCCGGCGAGGCGCGCCGCCCATCGACCCGAAGAACGGTCCCATCAGGCGGGGCTGGCTCAGCCGCGTGGACCCGTTGCCCTGGCCGGTAGCGCCCCATGCCACGAACCCGGACTTGATGACGAACTCCGGCTTCGCGCCGAACCACGCCGGCTTCCACAGCACGATGTCGGCGAGCCGGCCGGGGGCGATGCTGCCAACGTCGCCGGCGATGCCGTGCGCGAGGGCTGCGTTGATGGTGATCTTCGCCAGGAACTGCAGCACCGTCTCGTTGTCCGCCCCGTCTCCACCGCCCGGGCGCAGCGCCGGGTGCGCGGCCAGCTGGAAGGTCCGGCGCACCGTCTCGCCCATCCGGCCCATCCCGAGCGAGTCGCTGTTGATGATGGAGATGGCCCCGAGGTGGTGCAGGAAGTTCTCCGCCTGGATTCCCGCCTCGTGCACCCGGCTGCGGGTCGTCTCGAGGTCGGAAGTCAAATCCGCGTGCTGCCGGTGGACCGTCATCGTCATCGGGAAGAGCTCGGCCACGGTATGCCGTGCGTAGGGAACCGTCGGAGTCGTGGATGAGCCGAGGACGTGCGGCTGTTCGAGGATCTCCGACAGGTCCGGGTGGCCGCCGCCGCCCTCAACGTGGTAGGCGTGCACAGTCCGGCCGGCGGTGGCGGCGACGGTGTCGGCCAGCATCCCGAACTCGTTCAGCGTGTCGCTGTGCAGCGCAACCCCGACGTCGGCCTGGGCCGCCACCGACAAGCAGGCGTCGACGCAGGCTGGTGACGCGCTGTAGTCCTCATGCACCTTGAAACCGCCCGCGCCCGAGGCCAGCGCCGCCTCCATGGCGACGGTGTCGCGCGTGCTACCCCTGGCAAGGAGCAGCACGTTGACGGCTGTGTCCCGCAGCGACTCGGTCAGGACATGGAGGTTGCGCTTAGGGTTGGCGCCCACGTCCCAGACGCCTCCGATGCCCATGCCGACGATGGTCGTGACGCCGGCGCTCAGGCCGACCTCGAGCAGGGTCGGGGCGGCAAGGTGCACGTGCGAATCGATGGCTCCTGGGGTCGCGATGAGGCCCTCGCCGGGCACCAGGGCGGTGTGCGGGCCGACGATGAGGTCGACGCCGTCGAAGACGCCCGGCGAGCCGGCCCGGCCGATGCCCACAGTCCGCCCCTCCTTGACGCCGATGCAGGTCTTGCGGACCCCGAGCAGCGGGTCGACGAGGACGACGTTGGAGATCAGCAGGTCCAGCTCGGAGTCACGGCGGCGGCCGTAGAAACCGTCACGCCAGGTCTTCCCGCAGCCACCGAGGACCTCGTCGCCGTACGGCGTGTCGTCCTGCTCCACCTCCAGCGTGAGGCCGAGGTCGCTCAGCGCGATCCGGTCGCCGGTGGTCGGCCCGTAGATGCGATGGTAGGTCTGGCGGTCAAGCGAAGTCATGGCCGTTTCCTTCCTGCTGCGGGTGCTGGGGTCGGTCGCTTGGAGCGCTCTCCCACGGGACAAGGGTCACGGTGCGGGTCTCACCCGGCGTCCACGCCAGGCTCGAGCCGGCAGGGATGTCCAGGCGCCACCCGATGATCGGCTCCCCCTCGACGTGCAGCAGCGGGTTGATCTGGCTGATGTCGACGTGGCTGGTCACCCGCACGGTGCGAGGGGACTCGTTGGTCACGGTCACCTGCCGGCGCGGCCGACCGGGGTTGAGATCGCGAGGTGGCCCTTGGGAGCTCACGAGATCACGTGCCGTGCCGATGGGGCTGACCAAGTCGACGAGAAAACTGCCCGCCGGGAAGAGGGCGTCCACCTGCAGATGAGCCACCATCTCGGGGACCCCGGGCAGCACCTGCTCGGGACCGAGCAGGACCTTGGCCCGCGTGACGACCTCGTCGAGCTCCATGCCGTCCCAGGCCCATTCGTGGACCTCGTCGATGATCAGGGCCGCCGCCTCCGTGGCGCCCAGCCGTGCGCCCCGCGCCAGCCGGCGCCTCGCCAGATCGGCAGCCTGGGCCACGACCAGCCGATCACGCTCCTGGGCTGTCAGGTGCATCAGGACCCTCCCTTCCAGAGGTCGGTGGGGTCGAAGGCGGCCCTGCCGTCGATGATCGTCGCTAGCACCTCGATGTCACGGATCTGCCTCGGTTCGACCGCCGTCGGGTCTTGCGAGAGGACGGCGAAGTCGGCCACCATGCCCGGCGCCACGCTGCCCATGTGCGGCTCCAGGAACGCGGCATACGCGGAGCCGTAGGTGTAGGCCCGCAGGGCCTGCTCGGCGGTGAGCCCCTCCTGCAGCGCAAACTCCTGCCCGCTGTCGGTCTGCCGGTTGACCATGTCGTGGATTCCCAAGAGCGGGGCCCCGTCAACGACCGGCCGGTCGCTGCTGCCCGGAAGCTCGATCCCGGCGTCCAGCAGGGACCTCCCCCGGTAGCACTGTGCCACGCGGTCTGCGCCGAGCGCGCGGATCATCCCGTCGCCTAGCTCGCCGATGAAGCGGCCCTGCGGGTTGGGGATGAGGCAGAGCTCCGCCATCCGGGCCACGGCCGAGTCGCTGGCGACGCCGGCATGCTCGATGCGATGGCGATGACCATCGCGGGGCACCTCGCGCAGCGCCGCAGCATACGCATCGATGACCGCGTCCACAGCCCGGTCACCGATTGCATGGGTGGCCAACTGCCAACCGGCGCGGTGCGCGGCGAGGATCGTCTCCTCGAGCTGTCCTGGCGCCATCGCGAGCATCCCGTGGTTGCATGGGTCATCCGCGAAACCCTCGTTCATGGCGGCGGAGCGGCCGATGAGGGACCCATCACTGAAGAGCTTCATCGGGCCCAGCCGCAGCCACAGGTCGCCGAAGCCGCTGACCAAGCCGAGGCCGTAGCCGAAGACGTCGTCGCCGTGGGCGCCGGGGATCATGGCCGCGCTCGTGCCGTCAGGCATCAGCGTGGTGCGCACGCCGAGGACGCCGCAGGATCGCGCCGTTTGGAAGGCGAACGCCTCGGCTGGGGCGCTACCCGCCAAGCCAGCTCCCACCCCGGCCTCCTGGACAGCCGTGAGCCCCTCGCTGAGGTACTGACGGTGCGCAGCCTCGATGTAGTCCACCATGCGGTCCACCGGGGTGGGCCAGGTCAGCGGCCGCAACAGCTCCATCGCCGACTCGAGCAGGAGCCCAGTGGGCCGGCCATCGCCGTCGCGCTCGACTCGGCCGCCGGTGGGGTCAGGCGCGCTGGCGATGTCGAGCTCCCGCAGCACCCGCGAGTTGACAAAGCACATGTGCCGGGAGTTGTGGCCCAGACGTACGAGGTGGTCCGGCGCGAGCTGGTCGAGCCGGTCCAGGCTGGGGTGGCCACCGAGCTTGTTCTGGTCGTAGTTCTCGCCGAAGATCCACGAGCCTGTGGGGAGGCGCCGCGCCGCTTGGGCGATGGCCTCGTAGAGCTCCTCGAGGCTCGTGATGTGCGGGTGGCGCAGTTCGACGCTTGTCAGCGAGCGCCCGTAGAGCACGGTGTGGTTGTGTGCGTCGTGGAAGCCGGGCACCAGCGTGGCGCCCCCGAGGCTGATTCGACGGCGGGCCTCCGGTGCGTCGCGGGCGCTGGAACCCACCGCCACGATACGGCCGTGGTGGACCGCCACCCAGGCAGCGCGCGGCTGGTGGGGGTCGACCGTGAGGATGGTCGCGTCCGTGACGACGAAGTCGGGCTGCCCCCCCGTCCGGGCGCCGACCACGCTCACTCGACGACCTCCAGGGCGAGGTACTTGTTGCGGATCGAGTGGTCGGCCTCGAACTGCTTGGTGGTGCCGTTGAACACGATCCGGCCGGTCTCCATGACATAGACGCGATCGGCTAGGGCGAGGCAGAAGTCGAGCCGCTGCTCGACGAGCAGCACTGGTATCCCGTCGCTGCGCACGTCGCGCAGGACGTCGGCGATCTGCTCGACGATCACCGGTGCAAGGCCCTCGCTCGGCTCGTCGAGGAGCAGCACCCGCGGGTCCGCCGCGAGCGCCCGGGCGATGGCGAGCATCTGCTGCTCGCCGCCGGAGAGCCTGTCGCCGTAGCTGCGCCGTCGGTCGGCCAGCTGCGGGAAGGTCTCGAAGATTCGCTCGAGCGTCCAGCGGGAATCGGGCTTGAGTGCCAGGCCGAGGTTTTCCTCCACCGACAGCGCGGCGAAGATTCCCCGGTTCTCGGGTACGAGCTGGATGCCATGGCGGGCGATCTTGTAGGAGGGCAAGCCGCCGATCTCTTCCTCACCCAAGACAAGCCGGCCATCGCGGCGGGTCAGCCCCATGATGGCGCGCAGCGTCGTGGTCTTGCCCACGCCGTTGCGGCCCAGCAGCGCCACGGTCTCGTGCGCCTCGACCCGCAGATCCACGCCATGCAGGACCTGCGCTGCTCCGTAGTAGGCGTTGACACCCTCGAGCCGGATCACACGTGCCCCCTTCCCAGGTAGGCATCCCGCACCTGCTGGTTGGTCGCCACCTCACGCGGTGTGCCCTCCGTGAGAACCTTGCCGCCGACCAGGACGCTCACCCGATCCGCGATCGCCAGCGTGACGGGCATGTTGTGCTCGACGAGGACCAGAGTGTGGTCCGGCACGAGCGAGCGTAGGAACTGCTCCATGCTCGCGATGTCGTCCACGCCCATGCCGGACAGCGGTTCGTCGAGTAGCAGCAGCTCTGCCTCGCTGGCCATCGCCATGGCGATCTCGAGGCGACGGCTCAGACCGTGGCTGAGGTTGCCGGCCTGGACGTCCGCGTACCGGGTCAGCCCTGCCCGGTCGAGGACGGCGGCTGTCACCTCTAGGGGCGCGTTGTAGTGGCGGGCCGCGCGGAGGGCGCTGCGGCTGATGCCCGGCATCACCGCCTGCGCGGCGAGCCGCACGTTCTCGCGCACCGACAGCTCCTGGAAGGAGCTGCTGATCTGGAACGACCGGGCCATCCCGAGATGCGCCCGGCGGTGGACGGGCAGGTCCTGGATGGGCTTGCCATCGAGGAGCACCCTGCCGGAGGTAGGCCGCAGCTGCCCGGTGAGCACGTTGAACAGGGTGGTCTTGCCGGCACCGTTGGGCCCGATCACGGCGTGCAGGGCCCCGCGCTCGATTCGCAGGTCGACGTCCTGGAGAACCTCGAAGGCGCCGAAGGATTCGAGAGCGACTCGGCCTCGAGGATCGGCCTGCTCTGAGGTGCGAGGGCCTCAGCGGCGGACATCGGCGTTCACTCCTTCCGTGTCCCCGGGAGGGTCCGGTGCGGCGTCGGATGCGGTCCGCGTTCGGCGGCGCGCGAGCCCGGCCAACGCGATGAGGCCGCCGTGCAGACCGCCCTTGAAGAAAAGGACGATCCCGATCAGGGCCAGGCCGAGCAGCAGCTCCCAGTAGGGCCACAGGTTCGATAGGTACGTGTTGAGGACGACGTAGACCACCGCTCCGAGCAAGGAGCCGTAGAGCGACCGAATGCCGCCCAGCACGGTGATGATGACGATCGTGATGGCCATCTCGCTGTGTATCCCCGAAACCGAGGCGGAGCCGACGAAGAAGGCGTAAAGGCCTCCGGCGATGCCGGTGATGGCGCCGGAAACCATGAACGCGACGAGTTTGTAGGCCTTGACCGAGTACCCCAGCGCCTCGGCGCGGGCCTCATTCTCCCGGATGGCGGTGAGCACCGAGCCCACCGGGGAGTCAACGAACCGCTGCAGAGCGACGAAGAGGACGACGAAGATCGCGCCGGCCAAGTAGTAGAACGTCGGCCCGGGACGGGCGATGAAGAAGCTTTGGCCGAAACCACCGAGCGAGGCCAAGGGCAGTCCGCCGACACCGTTCTCGCCGCCGGTGTACTCCTTGAACACGTAGGCGAGGAAGTTCGCGGTCTCCGCGAAGGCGAAGGTGATCATCACAAAGTAGACGCCGAGCCTGCGGATCGCGAAGGCTCCGACGAAGGCAGCGACCAGCGCGCACAGGACGGCGCACACGATGAGGGCGGTGGAGAGCTGGAACCCGAGTCTGGTGGACGTGAGGGCAGCGATGTAGCCCCCCACGCCGAAGTAGACGCTCTGGCCCACCGAGAGCAGGCCGGTGTAGCCCAGCAGCAGGTTGCACCCCAAGGCGGCGAGGGCGTAGATGATGACCAGCGTGGCCACCGACCACGAGGGCGACAGAAGCCCCAACAGGATGACCGACCCCAGGCTGATCACTGCTGGACGCACCAGCCCGCCTGCCCCGACGAGCCGGGCGTAACCGGATAGCCGGGTGTCAACGGACACGGGTGACCTTCCCGAACAGGCCGTCGGACTTGACCATGAGGACGACGAGCATGGCGATGTAGATGACGACGCTGCCGTAGGCAGGCGCGAAGCCGATGGTGAGGCTCTGGGCCAGGCCGATGAGGATGGCGCCGATGAACGCGCCGAGGAAGCTTCCCATCCCGCCGACCACAATGATGACGAAGGCGATGCCCAGGACCTCGCCGGCCGACCCGGTGTTCAGGCCGCGAGTGGGGGCGGCCAGGACGCCGCCGAGTGCCGCCAACCCCACGCCGATGGCGAACGTGAGGGCGAACAGCATGCCCGTGTTGATGCCGAGACACGCGGCCATGTCGCGGTCCTCCGCGCCTGCCCGAAGCGAGGCCCCGAACTTGGAACGCTCGACCAGCCACCACAGGGCGGCGCCGGCCAGCACCGCGAGCACCATGACGAACAGACGGTATGCCGGGTAGCTGGCGAACCCGAGATCCACCACCCCTCGTAAGGCGTCCGGGGGCTGGGTGCTGCGGTTGGCCGGCCCCCAGATCATCGTCGCGAGCTCTTGGATGACCAGCGTCAGGCCGATGGTGCCGACGATCTGGAAGGCGGGGTCAACCTTGTAGAGGCGGCGGATCAGCACCGGTTCAAGCACGAACCCGAGCAGGCCGATGGCCAGTGGTGCCGCGACCAGCGCGATCCAGAAGCTCACGCCGTATCCCAGCAACGACCAGCTCAGCAGCGCCCCGAGGACGAAGAACGACCCGTGCGCGAAGTTCACGAAGTCCCGGACTCCGAAGATCAGGGTGAGGCCGACCGCCAGCAGGAAGTAGATCATGCCGGTGCCGATCCCGTTCACCACCTGGTTGACGAAGAGGTCACCCGACATGGGCTACTGCCCCAGCGGCGTGAGCTTGCAGCCGGTTTTCTCGACGGGCATCGGCTTCCCACCGGACTGGACCAACTTCATAAGGTCGTCCGGGTCGGCCTGCTCGCCGGCCGGTCTCCCCACCAGCACGTAGTAGTCCTTGAGGAGCTGGTGGTCGTCGGCCCGGAAGACCTCGTCGCCCTTGACGCCCTTGAACGGCTTGGAGGCCATCGCCTTGACGATGTCCGAGCTCTTGGTGGAGCCAGAGTTGGTGACCCCGTCGAGCATCGCCTTGACCTGGTAGTACGAGGCGGCCAGACCATAGGAAGGCTTGGTCTGGTACTTCTTCTGCACTGCGTCGACGAGTTTCTTGTTGTTGGGCGTGTCCACTCCATGCCAGTACTGCGCGCCCGCGTAGATGCCGACCATGTTTGCGGCGCCGATGGCCCGGAACTGGGTCAGCCCCGTCGACCAGACGATGACGATCTTCATCTTCTTGTGCAGGCCGAATGAGATCGCCTGCTTGATGGTGCTGATCGTCTGGCCGCCCACGTTGAGCACTGCCAGCACGTCCGCCCCTGAGGCAGCGGCGTTGTTGAGATAGCTGGAGAACTCTGTCTCCTGGGTCGCGTGGTAGGCGTTGCCAAGGACCTGGCCGCCGTTGTTCTTCACGGCCTCGGACGTGCTCTCCAGCAGCGCTTTGCCGAACACGTAGTCGGGGTGATGCAGAACCATTTCTTCAGGTTCGGCTCCGCCTTCATGACGGCGTTGACCGTCTCCTGCCCTGCCGTGTACGTGTTGTTAGACCAGCGGAATGTCGAGGTCCGGCACTGCTCCCCGGTGATCTCGGGAGCGCCGGCGAGGGTGCAGAACACCCCGCCGCCGCGGTTGACCTCGGTGCTGATGGCTAGCGCGATGTTCGACAGTTGGGTGCCCATGAAGAGCGTGTTGCCCTTCTCGATGTTCTCGCGGACCTGGCGAACCGCCTGGTCGGTCTGGGCGTTGGTCTCGCCGAAGACGAAGTTCAGAGCGAAGCCGCCGAGCTTGCCGCCGTACTCCTCCTTGATCAGCTCGACACCCTGCCGGATCTCCGCGCCGAGCTCGGCGTAGATGCCAGTGAACTCGCTCAGCGCCACGACGGTGACCTGGTCACTGCCGCCGGCATTGGCGCTGGCACCGCCGCTGCCTCCGGCAGTGGGGCTCTTCGAGCAGGCGGCCAGCGAAGGCACGCCAGCGAGGGCACCGGCAGCGAGCGCACCCCGGACGAAAGTGCGGCGGGCGAGCGGTTCGGTCATGGTGAAACCTCCAGGAAAGGGCGGCCGACATAGTGGGTGTGGGCGGTCGGGAGGGCTGAGCCGAGTTGACGGCGGCGCTGCTCGAGGACGGGCAGCGTCTGCCGGGCACGGGCGAGCCTGCCCCGGTCGATCTCGGCAGTAGCGTGGCCCTGCTCGTTGCCGAGGCCGGCCAGTTGGTAGCCGAGTGGGTCCATGATGTGGCTGCGGCCCACCATGGTCGGGCTGCAGTCACCCGAGGCAGCCACGTAGACCGTGTTCTCCAAGGCCCGGGCGCGGACCATCGTGGTGAAATGGTCCTCCTTGCCTTGGCCGATCGGCCAGGCGGAGCACACCAACAGCAGGTCCGCTCCGGCGTCGACCAGGCTGCGGGCGCACTCGGGAAAGCGCACCTCGTAGCAGGTGATGAGACCGATCGAGAGGTCTCCGACGGTGAAGAGATCGGTTCGAGGCGCGGCTACTTCCACGAGGTCGGACTCGCGGAAGCCAAAGGCGTCGTAGACGAGGAACTTACGGTGGTAGGCGCGCAACCCGTCGGGGCCGACCGCCACCACCGTGTTGTAGGGCTTGCCACCGGCGCGGCGCTCGTACATGCCTACCACCAGCACGACCCCCGTGCTGCAGGCGACCTCGGTCAGGGCCTGGACGAACGGGCCATCGAGATGTTGCGCGACCGCACCCACCTCGTCTGCCGGCGACATGCATTGAAACATCGCCGCCTCGGGAAACACGGCGAGCTCGGCGCCCGAGGCCGCGACCTGGCGCGCCAGGTCCGCGATGCAGTCCAAGTTGGCCCGGACGTCCCGTCCGGGCGCGAACTGGCAGATAGAGATCCGCTTGCCCCGTCCTCCCTTGTGTGCCATGTGCATGGGCTATCACGGGAACGTATTGACCTACGATTCGGTTAGTCAATAGGTTCTTTGTCCGGGACAAATTCGTAGGAGCGGCGTGATCGAGAAGCTTCGCGCGGAGATGCGCGAACAGTCGGCGGACGGCGTAGCCCGGGCAGTGACGCTCCTGGCGTCGCGCGGGGACATACCGCCGGGCGAGCGGCTCCCCACTGTGCGTGCCGTCGCGCGCGTGCTGGGCATGAGCTCGTCCACCGTTGGTGAGGCATGGAGATCGCTTGCCGTACAGGGGATTCTCGATACGCAGGGTCGGCGTGGCACCTTCCTGAGGGCCAGCTACGGGAATGTCTCTGCGCGGCACTTCCGTCACATCCATGAGGTCCCGGTCAGTGTCGACCTGTCGACAGGCTACCCAGACCCCGAGCTGCTCCTCGACCTGCGTCCCTTCATCGCCGAAATCGCTCGCGGCCCCCGCTACGACGGCTACCCGGACGCGGTGGTCCACGACGAACTGCGCACTCTGTTGAGGGACTCGCTGCCCTTCGACCCGCCGAGTCTGACCCTCGGCACCGACGTCCTGCTGACCATGGCCGAACTCCTGCGGATCCTCACCAAGTATGGCGATCGTGCGGTTGTCGGGGCCGCTGAGTTCGCCCCCTATCTCGATCTCCTCGAGCGACACGGTGTCGAGCTGGCTCCGGTCCACCACGATGAGCAGGGGCTGGACCTTGAGGGGCTGCACGCGGAGATTCGTGCGGGGGCTGCGCTGGTCCTCCTGCAGCCGCGGGTGCACAACCCCACGGGTGGCATCACCTCCCCGATGCGTTTGAAGGCGATCGCGGAAGTATGCCGCGAGAGCGACACTTTCATCCTCGAGATCGACCACTTCGGCGGCCTGGCCTCGAGTCCCCCGATGACGGCGGCAACCCAGGCCCCGGACCAGACCATTCACCTGAGGTCGTATTCCAAGGACCTCCATCCCGACCTACGTGTGTGCGTCATCGCCGGCCCGCACAGTGTCCTCGACCGCCTCCAGGAGCGGCGGGTCGGTGGTAGCTGGATCAGCGGCGTGAACCAGCGGCTGCTGGCGGCCCTGCTAGCGTCACCGCAGGTTCTCGATCTGGTCCGCCGGAGCAAGGCCGCCTATGACGACCGGCGCAACGCCTTCGTCGAGGGCCTGGGGGAGCACGGGGTCGTGGTGCCCTCTCGGGACGGCTTCAACGTGTGGATCCCGGTGCGGTCAGAGGAGTCCGCGCTCGTCTACCTCGCCGCCCGCGGCATCGGGGCCGCCCCGGGCTCCCCCTTCATTACGAACCAGACGGTTGGGCCGCATCTGCGGGTGTCGATCGCCGAGATGAAGGACCACCACCGCGAGCTGGCCGAGATCATCGCCAAGGCCGCGACGATACGGCGCCTAGGCGCCTATCAGCCGCGGCGCTGAGCGGGACGGGCTCAGAGCCGGACCCCCGCCCAGGCGTCCGCACGCCCTGGCAGGTCCTTGCCGAAAGTGTCCGGGTTGGTGCCCAGCCGCTCCGCTGCCTCGACCGCGACCTTCTGCACGAGCGTCGTCAGCGCGAAGATGGACAGCGCCTCGCCGAGCTCCGGCCTGCTAAAACGGTGCACGGTGCTGCCCTGCGCCGCGACGACGTCCAGCGCCTCGCTGAGGCGGTTTCCGGCTGCAGCCTCGCCGTCTAGGCCTACCACCGTGTCGGCCGGCCCGAGTGCCACGGACGGCCCGTGGAGAAACTGCTCGCAGTTCCAGCCGGCACACGAGACGTATGAGGTCTCACGGGTCTTCAGCGCTCCTTCCGCTGCCGTCCAGGCGTTGATGCCGGCGCCCACGAAGTCCAGTAGTCTAGCCGGCGGCTCGACACCCGCGGGGCCAGCGTGGAGCTCGCCTGCCACAGCAGCCGGGACCTCGGTCAGCGCGTCGATCGGCGCACCGAGCTCACGAGCCAGCTGGGCGAGCCGAAGCAACGCGCACAGGTGGCTGGCAGTGAAGGCCGACGAAGTTTCCTCGGACACGGTGTCGAGGTCTGCGTCGGGGTTGCCCATCTTGGGAATGAGCACTGTGGCAGCACCCGCAGCCTGGGCCCGCTGCAGGACCTCTGAGGTGTACCGCTTGGTACCGCGGTGGCTGAGCAAGACCAGCGCGTCCTCCTCGGTGGGCGCGGGGTCGCCCGCGGCGGCGTCGGCAGCGGGCACCGCCCACGCCTCCAACCCAGCACCACGAAGCAGGCTCGCGCCCTGGCCGGCTGCGTGGAGGCTCGTCCCCGTGCCGACTAGCAACACGCGCCTACCACGAAGGCGGTCAGCGACCGCCGCCACCCGGGCCGCGTCGTCGAGCACTCTATGCAGCGCAGCAGGCTGACCATTCATCGTCTGGCGCATCGCACTCACAGCCGCTTCCTTTCCTCGTTGACCCGCGCCGTTCCGGATCCCGGCTTGGGAAACCCCACCCCCCCCCGCTGGGCAGCCGCTTCGCCTTAGTGTGAGATCTCGGTCCGCTCCGGGCACCGGGTCAAGTCCCGCTGGCGTCGCACACTACACGCCGCTCGACTAGCCCCTGCTGCGGCGGACCTGCGAGGGAGCGAGCGGTTGATGGACCTCTCCGAGGAGCAGCGGTTCGCGACGGTCAGGGCCAGGCTCGAGGATGGCCTGGCCCTCGGGGACCTTTCTCAGCCGTGGTGGTGCAGAGCGGCGCGACGTGGGCGCGGTTGTGATGGGTGGACGTTACAGGCCGCGCTCCTACATGCCGCGGCGAACCGTTCATCCGCGCGGCGTCGGCGGCGAGGGGCATAAGGGGTCACTCCTTTGGGGTGCCGGCCGTGTCGGCTTAGGCCGAGGCCGCGAACGCGTCTTCGAGGATGTTGAGCCCCTCTAGTGGTGTGTCTCGTCATTGGTTGACTGCTTGGAGCGCGACGCGGCCGCGGGCGACTTTGGCGAGGATCTGGTCGGCGGTGGCGGTCCACACGAACGGTCTCAGGTTGTCGTTGTGGGCGTCGAGGTAGTCCTCGATCTTGGCGATCAGGTCGGGCACGCAGTGGAAGACGCCGCGGCGTAGGGCCTTGTCGGTCAGCTCGCGGAACCAGCGTTCGACGAGGTTGAGCCAGGATGAGGAGGTGGGGGTGCAGTGCATGTGGAAACGGGGATGCTTGCCCAGCCAAGCCGTGACGTTGGGGTGTTTGTGGGTGGCGTAGTTATCGCAGATCAGGTGCACCTGCAGCCCCCTTGGG
>JAABUR0100006326.1_pt1 | contig 14553 bp, 14 predicted proteins | sample 5560091 | NCBI WGS metagenome assembly JAABUR01 (sample SAMN10711879, study PRJNA513375) | rock metagenome | isolation source: Antarctica rocks | place: Antarctica: Victoria Land, University Valley sud
GGGCGTCCTCGAAGGGCTGCTCCTTCTCCTCCCGCGAGTGCGGGGCGTGGTCGGTGGCGATGGTGTCGAGCACACCCGAGCGCACCCCTTCGACGATCGCCTGGCGGTCGGCCTCCGAGCGAAGCGGCGGGTTCATCTTCTTGTGGCTGTCCAGGCCCCGAACGGCCTCGTCGGTGCACAGCAGGTGGTGCGGCGTGGCCTCGGCGGTCACCTTCACGCCCGCGGCCTTGGCTCGCTCGAGCACCTCCACCGTCGCGGCGGCCGATACGTGCTGCACGTGGATGCGCGCGTCCTCGAAGGCGGCCAGCTGGCAGTCGCGGGCCACCATGCTCGATTCCGACACCGAAGGTATGCCCGCGACCCCCAGCAGCGCGGAGACCTCGCCCTCGTGCATGACCCCGCCGGCGGAGAGCGAGGGGTCCTCCTCGTGCAGGGCTATCGTGAGCCCGGCCAGCCTCTGGTACTGAAGCGCCTGGCGCATCAGGCCGGCCGAGCGTATGGGCAGGCCGTCGTCGGTCAAGCCGGCGGCTCCGGCGCCGGCCAGGTCGGCCATCTCGGTCAGGCGCTCGCCCCTCTGGCCCACGGTCACAGCGGCGGTGAACCCCGTCGGGACCCTGGCCTCCGTGGCCGCCCGCTCGCGCAGGGACCCGAGCACCGACGCGTTGTCGACCACCGGGTCGGTGTTGGGCATGGCCAGGATGGCGCAGAAGCCGCCCGCCGCGGCCGCGCGCGTGCCCGTCTCGATGTCCTCCTTGTGCTCCTGCCCGGGCGTTCGCAGGTGCACGTGGGGGTCGACGAAGGCCGGGAAGGCGTGCAGGCCATCTCCGTCGACCAGCTCGGCTCGATCCGGGGCCTCCAACGCGCCCGGCTCGCCCAGCGCCACGATCCGGCCGTCGAGGACGAGCAGGTCGCCAGGGCCGTCGAGCCCGGCGCGCGGATCGAGCAGATGGGCGCCCCGCACCAGCACCGTGGCCGCAGGCACGGGTGCGCGATCGAGCACGGAGCGAGTCACGCCGGCTGGGGCTCCGTGCCGGCGCGCTCGGACAAGCGATCGGGCTCTGTCACCGGGCCGCCGGCCAGCAGCTCGTAGAGCACCGCCATCCGCACGACCACGCCCGCCTGCACCTGATCGGCGATCAGGGCCTGTGGCGAGTCGATCACCTCCGCCGAGAGCTCCACGCCGCGGTTGACCGGGCCGGGGTGCATCAACAGCTGCTTGGGTCCCAGCCGGCGGGTGTTGACCTGGTACTGGGCGACGTACTCGCGCAGCGAGGGGACGAAGGACCCGGTCATGCGCTCGTGCTGCATGCGTAGGGCGTAAACCACGTCCGCCTGGCCCAGGTCGTCGAGGGTGTGGCGCACAGCGCAACCGAGCGACTCGACCCCGCGCGGGATCAGGGTGGGCGGCCCGCAGACCGTCACGCGGCAGCCCATGCGGCCGAAGGCGAGGATGTTCGATCGAGCCACGCGGGAGTGCACGACGTCGCCGACGATCCACACGTTCAGGCCCTCCAGCCGGCCCGCGCGACGGCGCAGCGTGTACAGGTCGAGCAGCGCCTGGGTGGGGTGCTCGCGCTTGCCGTCGCCGGCGTTGATCACCGCGGCCTGGGTCCAGCGAGCCACCAGCCCGGCCGCCCCGGCGGCGGTCGAGCGAAACACGATCGCCGCCGGGTCGTAGGCCGACAGGGTCTGGACGGTGTCCTTGAGCGACTCGCCCTTGTCCACCGAGGAGCCGGCGGCCTTCACCGTCACCACGTCGGCCGACAGGCGCTTGGCTGCGATCTCGAACGAAGACTGCGTGCGGGTGGAGGCCTCGTAGAAGAGGTTGATCACCGTGCGGCCGCGAAGCGTGGGCACCTTCTTGATCTCGCGGCCGGACACCTCGGCGAAGCTCTCGGCCCGGCCGAGGATGCGCTCGATGTCCGCGCGGGTCAGGTCGTCCACCGACAGCAGGTGGCCTTTCATCCCTCTCCCCTCCTGATCGTGATCTCGGCGTCCTCGGGGGCGATCGTCACTCGATCCTCTCCGTCGAGCTCCGCCAGGTGGACCTGCACCCGCTCCTCCCGCGCCGTGGGCAGGTTCTTGCCCACGTAGTCGGGCCGGATCGGCAGCTCGCGGTGGCCCCGGTCGGCCAGGACGGCCAGCTGCACGCGGGCGGGGCGCCCGTAGTCGAACAGAGCGTCGATGGCGGCGCGCACCGTGCGACCGGTGAACAGCACGTCGTCGACTAGCACGACCGTTGTGCGATCGACCGCGAAGTCCACGTGGGAGGCGTGCACCACGGGCTGGGCGCCCGGCTGGCGCATGCCGACGTCGTCGCGGTAGAAGGAGATGTCGACGTCGCCGAGGGGCACGGGCTCGCCGACGAGGTCGGCCACCAGCTCGCGGAGCCGCCCGGCGATCAGCGCACCGCGACGGTGGATGCCAACGATGGCGATCGGCTCGCCTCGGTTCTTCTCGACGATCTCGTGAGCGATGCGCACCAGCGTGCGCCGCACGTCGTCGCGGTCGAGAACGACCTTGTGGGTCAAGCGGTTCTGCCCCTTCCTGGCCTCTCGGGACCGGGTTAAAGGAACGGCACGGCGAATGTAGCAGTGCCCGCGGCGGGGTCGGCCGGGCCGAGGCGCAGTCAGCGGCCGGTCAAGTCGCACTTACCGGAAAGTTGAAGCGTTGTGGTCGCCCTGGCGCACACAACCCTTCATTCGTCACCGCGCACGTGCTCGGGCCCTCCGCGCTCGGGCAGCGGCAGGACCACCGAGTCGAAGTCGCGCGGGACGATCGTCGGCTCGAACACGGCGGTCGCCTCGGCCCGCAGCTCGCGTACGGGGTAGCGCGAGGACACGTGGGTCAGGGCCAGCAGCCCGACCTCCGCCTGGGCGGCGACCTCGGCCGCGTCCCGGGCGGTGGAGTGACGGGTCTCTCGCGCGCGTTGCGCGTCCTCCTCTGTGAACGTGGCCTCGTGCACGAGCAGGTCGGCCCGGCGGGCAGCGCCTCGGGTCGTCTCCGACGGCGCGCCATCACCGGCGATCACCACCGTGCGTCCCCGCCGCGCCTCCCCCAGGACCTGCTCGGGGGTCACCTCTCCCACGGCCTCGCCGCGCTGCAGCCGGCCGAAGTCGGGGCCCGGAGCCACGCCAAGCTCGCGGGCGCGGGCCTCGTCGAAGCGCCCCGGGCGCTCGTCCTCGACCAGCGCGTAGCCCAGCGCGCGCACGCCGTGGTCGACCTCGAAGGCGGCGAGCTTGTAGCCGTCGCCGTCCAGCTCCTCCCCGGGGTCGAGCTCGGTCAGGCGGAGCTCGAAGCAGAGCCGGCCGATAACCGGCCCGAGCACCTTGAACAGCCGTTCCAGCCCCACGGGCCCGTGGATGCGCAGCGGCTTCTCGCGCGCCTGGAGGCCGTAGGTCTTGAGCATGCCCGGCAGGCCGAGCACGTGGTCGGCGTGGAAGTGGGTGAGAAAGACATCGTCGATCTCGACCATCCCCACCGAGCGCACGAGCTGGCGCTGGGTGCCCTCACCGCAGTCGAAGAGGAGCTTCTCGCCCCCGCGCCTAACCAGCGTGGCGGGCAGGCCGCGGCGCGCCGTCGGGACCGAGGCCGCGGTGCCGAGGAAGATGACGTCGAGGTCCATGGCGCTGCCTATCCTGGCGGGGGCTCGTCCAGCGTTATCAATTCGAAGCTCAGCCGACCCTCCTGGACGCGGGCCTCGCCCATCGTGTGCGCGGGAGAGCGGCGGCGCTCGGTGGGGCTGCCGGGGTTGAAGATCTGGAAGCCGTCCTCCTCCTCGTGCAGCGCGATGTGGGAGTGGCCGAACACGACGGCGTCGGCGTCCGGGAAGCGCCGCCGCAGGCGCTGTAGACGCCCCTTGGTCGGTCCGGCGTCGTGGACCATGCCGATCACCGCCCCTTGGGCATCCACGATCCGCTCGATCGGGAGCTCTCGCCGCAGGTCTTCGTCGTCCACGTTGCCCTGGACGGCGAGCAGCGGCGGCCCGAGCAGCTCGAACTCGGCCAGCGTGGTGGCGCTCATCACGTCGCCCGCATGCAGGATCAGGTCGGCAGCGGCCATCCGCGCCACGCAGTCCTCGGGCAGCCGGCGCGGGCCGCGTGGCATGTGGGTGTCGGAGATCACTGCGATAAGCATCACGGCCAAAGTACGGCCCCAGCTATCTGAGGCTGCGGCCGGCGAGAGCCGGGGAGTGGGGCGTCTCGAGCGATTGGACCCACGACTCGAACGAGTAGTCCTCCGCGAGGCGAATACGCCGTCGTTGACCATTACGAGTCTCATCCAGGCGCAGATATCCCCTGAACGAAGGGCAGTCATCGACCGGCACCATGAACACTTTGCTCAGCGCAGGAACGTGAACGGCCATGACGTCCGCTCGCCCGCGGTAGTGAAGCTGCCCTCGGCCGTGGTCGGTGCTGCTGCTGTTGAACTCAACGCACCCATTGCGGACGCGCCCTGACTTGACCTGGATCCGCATCACCTTTCCCTCAACCGAGACGGCCCCCAGATCGAACGGAAGACCTTCTCCGAAGGGCACAAGCGCGTGGATCCCGGCTGCGGTGAGAGCCTGAAGGACAGCGGCTTCGGCGGCGTTGCCACGTGCGGCAGAATTCATGATCCGACGCTAGAGGTCCGACCGGACGAACAACCGTTCGCTTTGACCCGAGCTATGACCTCTGTTTCCTCTAGCCTTGCCGCTCCCGCGCCCGTAGCTCAGTGGATAGAGCGCTCGCCTCCGGAGCGAGAGGTCGCAAGTTCGAATCTTGCCGGGCGCGCTCAGCCTCGATTCGGTGCACCCATCAGAAACGGCTCGGGTTCGTGGCGCGGCCGCTGCACTGATTCACCCAGCTCGTGCCGCCTGGGGCGGCCAGACTCCACACCGCTCTCGCGGGTGCAGAAGGCTCTCGTCCTCGCCGCCCTGGGAGGCCTGTTGATGGCTGCCGCTGTAGTCGGCGGATCCCTCGCCCGAGGTCAGGAAGAGACGACATCGGAGCGGGAGGCGCAGGCGGTGCTGCGAGTGGTCAGGCGCGGCCGGGCCGCGGTCCTCGCCGACAAGCCCAAGCAGGTCTGTCGGTTGCTCACCCGGCGAGCGCGTTGGGAAGGCACACCGACATCTACCTGCTGAAGACCCCCCGCGGATGGGGAGGCGACTTCGCCCGCGGATGGGGAGGCGACTTCGCCAACTTCTCACCCTACGACGGCAGCAGCGGTCGCTAGCCAGGGCCTTCGCTTGATGCGCCGCATCATCGCCGGCCTCGACCCGCCGATCGGCGCCGCCGATTGTGGCACCCTATTCGAAAGTGGCGCGGCATATTCGAAAGTGGCCCGCCCATCCGGCACGAACGTCATCTCAAACACTCCCGGATGGCCTTGCACCCCCTTTACCCGCAGTCCGCCTGGGAACATTGTGGGCTGGTTGCAAAGAGCCTCGATGAAGCGCGCCAACGCACGGCGGAAGGCTCGCCGCTGCTCACGCGACAGCTTCGCGTACTCCGCATAGACGGAGTCCGGAAGCTCGTATGTCGGCATCGACTAGCGCCCTTCGCGCTCAAGCGCAGCATCGAGGCGATCGAAGCTCTCGGTGAACTCGGCCTCGCTCAGCGGACGGTTCGAGAACTGCTCGATCACTTCGTCGCTCGTCTCGGGCCGCAGCACGAGCGTCCCATCCTCGCGCCGCTCGACCACGTCGTAGCTCCCGGCGATCCCGGGCTCAGTCAGCGTCACCTTGATCGGTGCCTCCTTGATGCCGTCGATTGTGGCAACTCAAGGGTCGCCGTCGCGGAGGGCCTTCGCCAGCGCCGGGCGCCGCCGCCGAAGCGGTCACCCGGCTCAACCCAGACGCTCCGCATACCACGCATAGGTCTTGTCCAGGCTCTCGTCCAGGCCGTGGCTGGGCGCCCAGCCGAGCTCCTCGCGTATCGCCGTCGCGTCTAGGAACTGGCGGTCGATCTCGCCGTGGGGCGTGCCCTCGCCCCGGACGTCGGGCCGCACGTCGTGGCCCGAGACCGCGATCAACCGCTCCACCAGCTCTCGCGCCTCGAGCGCCGTCCCCCAGCCGGCGTTCCACGCCCGCCCGACCAGCTCGGGCCGGTCGAGCGATGCGGCGACCGCCAAGTAGGCGTCCACGGCGTCCTCCACGTACAGGTAGTCGCGCTGGGGCGAGCCATCCGAGCGGATCACCGGCGCATCTCCGGCCACCAGCGCGCGGGCGGTGTCGGGCACCAGTCGCGACCAGTTCACGTCCCCGCCCCCGTACACGTTGCCCAGCCGCGTGACCGCGACCGGCAGGTCGTAGGTCACCGCGTAGGAGCGGGCGATCATGTCGGTCGCCGCCTTGGACACGTCGTAGGGGTAGCGCGGCCGCAACGCGAAGTGCTCTGCGTAGGGGAGCTGCTCGTGCTCGCCGTAGGCCTTGTCGGAGGAGGCCACGACCACCCGCTGGACCGGGCCCCCGACCACGCCGACGGCCCGGCACGCCTCCAGCAGCATGTAGGTGCCGCGAATGTTGGTCTCAAACGTCGAGAGCGGGGAGCGGTTGGCCGTGCCGACGATCGTCTGGGCGGCCAGGTGAAAGACGCTGTCCACGTGATGCTCGTTGAGCGTGCGCACCAGCTCGGGGTAGTCGGTGATGTCGGCGGGCACGGTCACGCAGCGCCGTTCGATGCCGTCGGTGACAAACCGGGCGTCGGGATCGACATCGCGGCGCAGCGCCACGACGGTCGCCCCGAGGTCGAGCAGCCGCTCGGCCAGCCAGGTGCCGATGAAGCCCTGGGCCCCGGTGACGAGGACGTTTCGCCCCGCCCACTCGCTCTGGTGGGAGGCCTCGGGCACGCGCGCAGACTAACGCCGGACGGTGCGCGCGCCCGGCCCCGGGCTACGGTGCCAGCGGATGCGGATCCTGACCGTGGGGAACATGTACCCGCCGCACTCGCTCGGCGGCTACGAGCTGACCTGGCGATCGTCGGTGGAGCACCTGCGGTCCACCGGGCACGAGGTCGAGGTGCTGACTACCGGGTTCCGGCTGGCGAGGAAGGCCCACGTCGGTGACCCCTCGCACGTCCACCGCGACCTGGACTGGTACTGGCACGATCACGAGTTCACGCCGATGAGCCCGCGCCGGCGGCTGGCCCTGGAGCGCCGCAACGCCAAGGTCCTGCGCGACCGGCTTGCGCGCCTGCGCCCCCAGGCCGTGGCCTGGTGGGCCATGGGCGGCATGTCCCTGTCGATGATCGAGCGGGTCCGCCGGATGGCGATCCCGGCCGTGGGCGTGGTGGGAGACGACTGGATGGTCTACGGGCCCCGCGTCGACGGCTGGATGCGCGCCTTCCGCGGCGGCCGGCTGAAGTCGGTGGCCCGCCCGATGGGGGCGGCCACCGGCATCCCCACCACGCTCGACCTGGGTGAAGCGGCCCGGTGGCTGTTCGTGAGCGAGGAGGTGCGCGCCGACGCCCGCGCCCACTGGAACCTTCCCGACACCGACCTGGCCCACCCCGGCATCGACTCCGGCCTCTTCGCCGCCACCCCGCCCACGGCTTGGCGGTGGAAGCTTGCCTACGTGGGCCGGATCGACCCGCGCAAGGGGCTCGACAGCGCCGTCCGCGCCCTGGGGACACTGCCCCCGGAGGCCACCCTGACCATCACGGGCACCGGCGATGACCGCCACCTCGCCGAGCTTCGAGCCCTGGCCCGCCAGCTGGGGCTGGCCGACCGCGTGCGGTTCCAGACCCTCCCGCGCGAGAGCATCGCCACCGCCTACGCCGACGCCGACGCGGTCTTGTTCCCGGTGACCTGGCGAGAGCCCTGGGGCCTGGTCCCGCTGGAGGCGATGGCGGTCGGCCGCCCGGTGATCACCAGCGGCCGGGGCGGGCAGCGCGCCTACCTGCGCGACGGCGAGAACTGCCTGGTCGTCGACCCCGATGCCGGCGCCGAGACCCTGGCCGACGCGATCCGGCGGTTGGCCGGCGATGGCGCCCTGCGCGAACGGCTGCGGGCCGGAGGCGCCGAGACCTCCGCCCGCTTCACCGAGGCCGCCTACAACGACCAGATCGCCGCGGCGCTCGAGCGCGCGGCCGTGCGCTGAAGCTCGCCCGCATCTGCTGAGCCCTGAGTCGGGGCCTCATCCCCGCTCGGGGCGCACCAGCGCCGCGTGGCGGAGCACGCCGTCGTTTCCCCCCAGGACCCGGCGCAGCAGCTTGTGGGCCGTGGCCCGCGGACCGCGCCCGCGCGGCGGGTGGGCCGGTCCGAACGGGATCGCGTACACCCCGCTCTCGCGCTCCAGAGTAAAGCCCATCGAGGTCAGCATCTGCCGGTGCCCCGCGGGGTTGGGCACCTACCACTGGCACAGGTCGGTCATGCCCTCCAGCCGGGCCAGCGCCGCCCTGCCCCCCAGCGCGGTCAGCCACGGGTCGACCTGATTGGTGCTCAGAAACTGGCCCGTGCACACCGACCGGATCGCCCCCAGCGCTCGCAGCGGCTCGCGCAGGTGCAGCAGCAGGCTGCCGCAGACCACCACGTCGAAGGCGCCCACGGTCTCGGGGCTCAGGTCGTAGGCGCTGGCCTCGACCGCCTGGACGCCTGGACGGATGAGCCCAGGGCCTCGATGGCCACCCGCAGCCCCACCCCCTTCTCGGCCCCGGCGACCGTGCGCAGGTACTCGACCCCACGGGTCCGCAGGCGCACGGGCCAGTCCCACCGCTCGTGGTCGGCCACGTCGGCGGCCACGACCTCGCGGGCCCCGCGGCGCTCCATCTCGAAGGCCAAAAAGCCGTCGTAAGTGCCCAGGTCCAGGCAGCGCTTGCCGCGCACGTCGGGCCAGGGAAGCTTGTCGGCTATCGGTCGAAGGTCGAACCAGCCGGGCGTGCTGACGCCGGGTGCGACCTCGATCGTGTGGTACCAGAAGGGGGCGGCGGCCACGACCTCGCGGGCCTCTGCCTCAGAGGCCGCGGCGGGGCTCACAGGCGGGCCCGAACCGCCACGTGGCGGACCGACCATCCGGCCCGGGCCTCTAGCTGGAAGCGCCCGAGCTGCTCGATGCTGGTGAAGCCGGCGCTGGCCATCATCGCCTTCCAGGCCCGCCTGTTGGGCTCCCAGAACACGATGTCGGCGTCGCGGTGGGCCCGGTAGCGCGACACCGGGAAAGGCAGCAGGTCGATCAGCCGGTCATAGGACTCGATCGAGAGGAAGGTGTCTCGGCACAGCCCGGCGATCCGCTCCAGCGCGAGCACCTGGTCGCGCAGATGGATCAGCACGGAGCCGCAGAACACCACGTCGAAGGTGCCCAGCTGCTCGGGGCGGGCGTCGTAGACCGAGCAGTCGACGCGCTCCACCGACGAGCCCAGGGCCTCGTGGGCCAGCCGGAAGCCCGCGCCCCGCGGCTCGCTGGGAAACGACGCCGGCCGCCGGTTGGCCGGATAGTCCAGCCGGCTCTCGTCGTCGAGGTCGATGGCCACCACCTCGGCTCCGCGGCGCTCCATCTCGAAGGCCCAGAAGCCGTCCCACGTGCCTACGTCGAGCGCCCGCAGGCCGTCCATCCGCTCGGGCAGCCCGTAGCGGTTCACCACCGGACGGAGGTCGAACATGCCCTCCGTCTCGACGCCCGGCTCGAGCTCAAGCGTGTGGTACCACGACAAGTCGCGGGCGCGCTCGGCGATCGGCATCGGCCCCACCGTACTAGCCTCGGGTCCGTGCTCGGGGCCAGCGTCGACCGGATCGAGGCCGCGCTCGGGCCCGGCGATCGCGTGCTCGATGTCGGCGGCTGGGGACGGCCGTTCGCCCGCGCCGACGAGGTGCTCGACCTGATGCCCTATGAGACCCGCGGCCTGTACGGCCGCGACGGCAGCGGGGACGATCGCTTCGACGCCTCCACCTGGCACCGGATGGACATCTGTGCCCGCGAGCCGTGGCCCTTCCCCGACGACCGGTTCGACTTCGCCGTGTGCTCCCACACGCTGGAGGACGTGCGCGACCCGGTGTGGGTCTGCTCGGAGCTCCAGCGCGTGGCCCGGGCCGGCTACATCGAGGTGCCCTCGCGCCTGGAGGAGCAGAGCTACGGCTTCCAGGGGCCCTGGACGGGCTGGGGCCACCACCACTGGCTGATCGACGTCGAGGGGGCCGCGATCGAGTTCGTCTTCAAGCACCACGTGCTCAACGGCCGCGCCAGTGACCGCTTCGAGGCGGGCTTCCACGCCGGCCTGGCGCCCGAGCAGCGGGTGCAGACGCTGTGGTGGGAAGAGTCGTTTGCCGCCCGCGAGCGGGTGATCGTGGAGCCCGGGGAGCTGGACTCCTACCTGGCCGGCTTCGTAGCGGCCAACCGGGGGCTGGTGCACTCGGCCACCAGGTCCAGGCAGCCGTCGAGACCGCTGCGCGCGAAGCTGAAGTCCTCCACCGCGATGGCGTCGGCGCGGACGTCGGCGTGGCTGCGCTCGGCGGTCAGACGCCGGTCGTAGAGCAGCTGGAGCATCCGGCGGGGCGCCAGCCGGCGCAGCCGCAGCGGGTCCTTGGCCAGCAGCCGGTCGAGCTTGGCCCGCTGCTCGTCGAGCAGCGCCTGGTAGCGCTCGGAGCCGAAGATCCCACCCACCCGGACCTCCTCGAAGCACGGCGCGCACACCGCCTCCAGCTGGAGCGGGTCGTACTCGACGTAGTGGTAGGGATCGATGATCTCGTCCGCGCGCCCGAAGGTGAGGCGGTTGGGAGTGACGAAGACCGCCTTGCCGTCCCCGGCCAGCACGCGCGCCGCTTCGGCCAGCGCCCGCTCGGCGTCGGGCACGTGCTCCAGCGAGTGCACGGACAGCACCGAGGCGAACGAGCCGGCGGCGAAGGGCAGCGCCCGCATGTCGGCCATCACCGTCTCGCGGCCCTGGCCCTCCAGCGCCTCGGCCGACAGATCGACCCCCACGGTCTCCCGCGGCTCCAGCAGCCGGTAGCTGTGGCCCACCCCGCAGCCCAGGTCGAGCACGTTGCCCGGGCCCAGCATCGTCCCGGCCAGCCGGTAGGCGGCCACGTGGCGCTGCCAGGTGGGGCTGAAGCCCCGCTCGGGCGTGGTCACCCGCTCCCCGGTCACCGTCATCGCATGTACTTTCGTGACCGCCAGATCCCCCGCCGGTGCAGGATCAGGCACGCCGCGGCGCCCAGCGTCTTGAGACCGTAGATCGTGGAGGGCTTGAGCGAGATCGACGACGCGTCGTCGAAGTACAGCGACTTGGTGGGCACCTCGGCGATCCGGTAGCCGAAGTGCGACACCTGCATCAGCATCTCCGAGTCGAAGCTGAAGTCCAGGGCGTTGCGCAGGAAGGGCACGTTGACCAGCAGCTCGCGCGAGTAGGCCCGGTAGCCGGTGTGCATCTCGCTGAGGTCGGTGCCCAGGATCCGGTTCTCGACCGTGGTCAGCGCCCGGTTGGCGATCACCTTGTACAGCGGCATTCCGCCGGCGCGGGCCTGCCCCTTCACCGCGAACCGCGACCCCAGCACCAGGTCGGCCTCGCCCTCGATGATCGGGGTCACGAGCTTGGGGATCAGGCTGGGCTCGTACTGGCCGTCGGGGTGCAGCATCACCACCACGTCGGCGCCCCGCTGCAGGGCCTCTAGGTAACAGGTCTTCTGATTGCCGCCGTAGCCGACGTTGTGGGGATGCCAGATCGTGTGGATGTTCAGCCGCCGCGCCACCTCGACGGTGTCGTCGGTGGAGCGGTCGTCGACCAGGATCACCTCGTCGACCCAGTCGGTGGGAATGGCCTGAAAGGTGCGCTCCAGCGTCATCGCGGCGTTGCGGGCGGGCATGACCACGAACACCTTCGCCTCGCGCGGGTCAGCCACGGCGAGCCTCCGCGTACACCGTGCCGCCGCGACGCAGCGCGATCTCGGCCACCGACGCCACCGCGGCCAGCGGCAGCAGCGCGACCGCGGCGGCCAGCGCCACGGCGCGGTCGCGCCCGCCGAGCCGCTCGAAGCGCGCCTCGGGCCGGCGGATCGCGTCGTACAGGCTCACGCCGGTCACCCGCCCCACCAGCCCGTGCAGCCAGCCGAACAGGATCTGGCCGCCGCGGGCGTAGCTCACGCGCTCCACCTCCAGGCCCAGCTCCTTCATCCGCCCCAGCAGCGGGTGGGCGCCCACGTGCACCAGATGCCGGGGCAGGTCCAGGTGCAGCCAGCTGTCGCCGAAGGCCCGCGCCTGCAGGCTCTCGGCGTTGGGCACGGCCACCAGCAGCAGGCCTCCCGGGACGAGCAGCCCGGCGGCGTGGTCGATGGCGGCACCGGGGCGGGGCAGGTGCTCGAGCGAGTGCCACAGGACCACGGCGGCGTAGCGGCCCTCGTGCTCGGTCAAGTCCTCGGCGCGCACGTCGGCACGATCGCTCGCTTCCCCGGCGCGATCTCCGTCGCGCTCCAGGCCCACCGCTTCGCGCCCCGCGGCCGCGAGCGCGGCCAGCAGCGTGCCGTCGCCGGCGCCCACGTCCAGCACCGGGCCGGGCGGCGCCTCTGCGGCGATCCGACGCGCCAGCCGCCCGCGGGTGGCCTTCAGGATCCAGTCGCCCGGGCCCGAGAAGCGGCCAGAGTCGGGCCGGTAGGGCGCGTAGGCGGCATCCAGTTCGGCGTCGGTGGGCCAGGGATCGGTCGTGGCCACCCCGCACACCGGGCACACGCTGCGCCCGCCCAGGCGCGTGCGGTCCTCCCCCAGCGGGGTCTCACACCAGGCGCAGACCACGGTCTGGCCTTCCGCGGTCTGCGCCGGACCGGCCACGGGCCGGGAGGCTAACGGCTAGCCTGGCGCCGTTGGCACGTCGGCCAGGCAATCCCAGCGACATCCGGGGGCGCTGGGCGTGAGCGTCGCCGGCGCCGATCCGCTGCTCGGGGCGCTCCTGCTGGCGGTGGCCGGGTGGGCACTCGCGGCCGCCGGGGTGCGCGTGGCGTCGGTGCTTGCTCCCGCAGGCCTCGATCGACTGCTCGCCGCGATCGTCCTGGCCGTCGCCGCCGCATGCCTTCAAGGGCTGGGCCTGGGCCTGATCGGCCTGGGCGCCGACCCCTACCTGCTGACGGCGGCCGCGGTGCTCACCTTCGCGGCGGCGCGGGCCGCGCTTCCCGCGCCGGCGCTGGGCCTGGCCGCGGAGCTGGGCCGCTGGTGGTCGGCCCGCTCAGCCTTCCAGCGAGCGGTCCTGGGCGCCCTGACGGCGGTGGCCGCGGCCTGGGCGGGCTGGATGCTTCAGCACCCGTTCCTGGGCGAGGACGGAGTGCGCTACCGGCTGCCGACGGTGATCGAGTGGATCGGCAACGGCTCTCCGGGATCGCTGTACGCCGCGAGCGCCGACTACGCCACCGACGCCTACCCGCTGGGCAACGAGCTGCTGCTGGCCTGGCCGATGGCGATCGCCCGCAGCTTCGTGGCCGCCTCGGTGTGGAGTCCGCTGGCGGTGGTGTTGACCGCCGCGGCCGGCTGGCACCTCCTGCGGCGCCTCCGTGCTCCCGGTCCCGTGGCGGGGGCCGCGATCGCGGCCGTGCTGCTCACTCCGCTGAACATCGGCCACATAAACGAGCCCGGCGCCGACCTGCCCGCCCTGGCCTGGGCGGCCTGCTGCGCCGCCCTGTGCACCGGCGCGGCCAGACGCCCCGGCCTGCTGGCCCCGGCGGCCCTGGCCGCCGCTCTGGCCATGGGCGCCAAGACGACCGCGCTCGTCCCCGTGGCGGTCGCGCTCGCCGCCGGGCTCTACTCGGCCCGGGGCTCGCTGCGCCCGGTCCGCGGGGTCCTGCTGGCCGGGGGCGCGGCGGCCGTCGTGCTGGGCGGGTTCTGGTATGCGCGCAACCTTGTCCTGCACGGGTCACCGCTGTGGCCCTTTCGCGCCGCGCCCTGGGGCGATCCCTCGCCCCCGCTGATCGAGGCCCTGGACCACAGCCTGCTGGAACGCCCCCGGGTCACGCTGCGGGGACGGACCGACCTGTACGTGGACGAGCTGTCAGGGGCCCTGGTGCTGATGGCCGGGGCGCTGGCCGCGCCGCTCCTGAACCGGTCGCGAGCCGTGCTGGGGCTCTCGGCCGCGGCGGGCGTGGCGCTGCTCGCCTACGCCGCCGCACCGGTCACCGGACTGGGCGACGCGGGCCTTGTGGGCTTTCCCCTCCTATCGCTTCGCTACCTGCTGCCGGCGCTTGGCGTGTGCGCCGCCGCAATCGCCGTCGCCGCCACCCGCGGCGATCGGCGCGTGGCCCGAGGGGCCTTCGTCGTGCTCGCCGCATCGGCCCTGTGGAGCGCAATCGACTCGCTCGAGTTGGACTTCCCTATCGGCCCCCCGGTGGGCACGCTGTGGCCCGCCGCGATCATGGGGGGCGGGCTCGCGCTCGCGATGGGGGCCGCCGTGCGCCGGGTCCCGCGCACGCTGGCGCGGCCGGCCGCGGTGGCCGGTGTGCTGCTGGTGGCCCTCCTGGCCGCGCTGCCGGCTCGGGGCTACGTGAAGCGCGCCGCGGCCATGGACGCGGCGCCGCTGGTGGCCGTGCCCCGGTTCTTCAGCTCGGCGAAAGCACCCGGGCCGACCACCCCGGTGCTGTACTCCACCACCCCGGACGCGCGCGTGG
>JAABUR0100006327.1_pt1 | contig 14553 bp, 15 predicted proteins | sample 5560091 | NCBI WGS metagenome assembly JAABUR01 (sample SAMN10711879, study PRJNA513375) | rock metagenome | isolation source: Antarctica rocks | place: Antarctica: Victoria Land, University Valley sud
AATCCCGCTGGCGGTCGTCAGATCGACGACCGGGCTGGCCGCCAGCCCACGCAGGACGCCCTTCAGCCAGTCGACGCCCTCGAACCACCAGTGCCCGAACAGCTCGGTGTCGTAGTTCGAGGCGATCACCCCGGGCTTGCCATGCTCGTCGGCGTACTGATCGATCAGCTCCTCGACGAGGCTGACGAAGTGCCGGGCATGGTCGCCGGTCCGGCTGGTCGCGAGCGCCGGGTCGTAGACCTCCTTGGCACCGAGATCGACCCCCGGTCCCGAGATCCGCCAGTACTGCATCCCCGAGACCGCGTCCTTGCGGTGGAACTCGCGGTAGACGCCGTCACCGGGGTAGCCGAAGTCTCCTGACCAGACCTGCTGGGAGGTCCGGTTGTTCCGGGCCAGCACGGCGACCTCACCCGGCGCGTCGCCGACCCAGTAGGCCTGATAGGTCGTGCCAGGCTCACACTGCTCGTCGGGTCCGAGCGGGACCGAGTAGCGCTGCGTCACCATCCCGTAGGCGCCGATCGCGTCGCCGGCGGCGCGGCCGACCGGCTTGCCGCCCTCGACGAGGTGGGTCTCACTGAAGAAGACCTGGATGCCTTGCGCGGCCAGGAACGACTCCAGGCCGGGCCGCCGCACCGGATGGTCCGGGTCGGTCGTGTCCATCGCCGCCGGACGGTAGGCGCACTCAGGCAACCAGATCGCCTTCGGCGCCCGACCGAAGTGGCGACGGTATGACGAGACGCCCGTCGCGAGTTGCCCATAGATCGTCGAATCGCGCGAGACGAGCGGCAGATAGCCGTGGGTCGCGGCGCTGGTCGAGATCTCGATCATGCCACGGTCCTGCAGTGCCTTGAAGGCGCCGATCAGGTCGCGGCCGAACCGGTCGGTGAACGAGCTGAGGGTGCGGGCATACCACTGGTGGTAGTACCGCGCCAGCCCGACCATCCCGGCGTCGCCCATCTCCTCGAACCGGGGGATGTCGGCGGCGGCCCAGGCGGACCGTTCAGCCGCGTAGACGACGAAGTGTTCGGCGATCAGGGCGTCGGCGAGCTGCTCGGCCAGGATCGGCGTGATCCCGACCGTCAGCCGGAAGTCAACACCTTCCTCCTCGAGGTCGTAGAGCGCATTGAGCAGGGGTAGGTAGGTCTCGGCAATCGCCTCGTGGACCCACTCCTCACCGTGCGGCCACATGCCGGCTTCCCGGGCATAGGGGAGATGACTGTGGAGGACGAAGGTGAAAGCTCCGCGAGTTGTCGTCATAGGAGGATCTCCTTCCCGGATATCGTGGCGACCGATCCATCGTCGCGTCCCTTCCGATGGATCGGTTCTTCAGGATGTGGAACATCTTCACCACCATTGGCCAGGTGTCGGACATTGGCTGGGCGGTGTTGGCGAACAGTATCCATTGCGTGGCGTGCTTCAGGACCGGAGCGGGTGGGCGGTGTCCGGCGCCGTGTAGTCATAGGGATCGTACCCCCGCTCCTTCGATGTCGGGAGCTGGCGACCGTAGATCGACGTGATCTCGTCGAGGTCGGCGGCGAGCCCGGTGTGAAGCTGGTGCTCGTGGTAGCGCCAGCCCCAGTTCCCACCCAGCCGGCCCGGCGTGTTCATCCGGCCCTCGTCCCCCAGCCGCATCACGTCCTGGAGCGGGAATATCGCCGTGTCGGCGACGGACGACAGAGCGGTGCGGATGAGATCCCAGGCGATATCGGAGCCGTCCCGGCCCAGGTACCGCTGCACCTCGTGGCGTTGCTCGTCGCTCAGATGATGGAACCAACCGACGGTCGTCTCGTTGTCGTGCGTCGCGCTGTAGACGACGGTGTCCACCTCGTCGTAGTTGTGCGGCAGGTACACGTTGTCCGGGCCGTCCCCGAACGCGAACTGGAGCACCTTCATGCCGGGGATCTCGAGCTCCTGCCGCAGGGCAACGACGTCCTCCGTAATGATGCCGAGGTCCTCCGCGATGAAGGGAACGTCACCGAGCCGGGCGCGGATCGCGGCGAACAGCTCGGCGCCCGGCGCCTTCTGCCACTCGCCAGGCGTGGCGTCCTCGGAGCCGTACGGGATTGCCCAGGCCGCCGCGAAGCCCCGGAAGTGATCGACCCGGATGATGTCGACCCGGGCGAGGATCGCCCTGACCCGGTCGATCCACCAGGCAAAGCCCGTCCGCGAAAGCTCGTGCCAGTCGTAGTGCGGGTTGCCCCAGAGCTGACCGGTCGGCGAGAAGTAGTCGGGTGGAACTCCGGCGATGACCTCGGGCTGACCTCCGGCGTCGAGCCGGAAGACCGCCTGGTTGGCCCAGACGTCGGAGCTGTCCAAGGCCACGAAGATCGGGATGTCGCCGATGATCTGGATGTTGCGCTCATTGGCGTACCGCTTCAGCGTCGTCCACTGCCGGCGGAACTGGAACTGGATGAACTGCTGGAAGGCGATCTCGTCAGCCCACTCCGATCGCGCCCGGTCGAGCGCCGCCGGCTCGTGCCGCCGGAGCGGTTCTTCCCACGTCCACCATGCCGTCCCGCCGGTCGCGGACTTGGCGGCCTGGAAGATGGCGAAGTCCAGGAGCCAGTCCGCCTCGTCATCGCGGAAGGCCGCGAACTGGGCGTTCCGGGCCGGGTCGTTCTGCCCGCGGTGGCGCTCGTAGGCTCGCCGGAGGAGCGGCATCTTGAACTCGTAGACGGCGCCGAAGTCGACCTCCCAGTCGCGGAACTCGGGGATCTGACCGAAGTCCTCCGGCCGGAGGAGCCCCTCGCCGCCGAGCCATTCCAGCGAGACCAGCAGGGGATTCCCCGCGAACGCCGACGGTGATGCGTAGGGTGAGTCTCCGAGGCCGGTCGGGCCGAGCGGCATCAGTTGCCAGCGCCGCTGGCCAGCTGTCCCGAGCCAGTCGATGAAGCGGAAGGCGGCCGGTCCCAGATCGCCGATCCCGTGCGGGCCCGGGAAGGAGGTCGGATGGACGAGCACACCGCTCACCCGGTCTCGAGTCATGTCAGGCTCTTTCTGCGTTGCGACGAACGGTCCTGGGCGGGCATCGCCGCTTTCCCGGAGCTTCCGACCATCAGGCGTGACGTGACGGTGACTACGCGCTGAGGTCGAAAGAGCTCCCTTCGAACGGCTACGGCTCTTCCAGGCTGTCGCGCAGGATGTCGAGATGCTCTATTGCCATTCCCGTGCCCAACGCCACGCAGGAGAGCGGATCGTCGGCGACGTAGCAGGGCACACCCGTGACCTCCATCAGCAGATCGGGCAGGTGCCGCAGCAGCGCCCCGCCGCCGGTCAGGATCATCCCCTTGTCGATGATGTCGGACGAGAGCTCCGGCGGCGTCTCCTCCAGCACGGCCCGGACGGCGCCGATGATCGCCTCGAGCGGTTCGGTGATCGCATCGGTGATCTCGTTGGCGTGAACCTGGACGGTTCGGGGCAGACCGGCGACCTCGTCGCGGCCCCGGACCTCCATCATCACGTCCTCTTCGACCGGCATGGCGCTCCCGATCGCGATCTTGACCTCCTCGGCGGTCCGCTCACCGATCCGAAGGTTGTACTTCCGTTTGATGTAGTTCGCGATCGCCTCGTCGAACCGGTTGCCGCCGACCCGCAGGGACCGGGCGACCACCGTTCCGTTCAGGGAGATGACCGCCACCTCGGTCGTCCCGCCGCCGATGTCGATGATCATGTTGCCGGACGGGTCGGCCACCGGGACCTTGGCACCGATCGCCGCGGCCAACGGCTCACTGATCAGGTAGGCTCGCCGGGCGCCGGCATTCAGCGCCGCGTCGCGGACGGCTCGACGCTCGACGCCGGTCACGCCGGCCGGGACGCAGATCATGACCTCCGGCCGGACGAGCGAGAACCGGCCACAGCTCTTGTTGATGAAATACTTCAGCATCTCCTGGGTCACGATGTAGTCGGCGATGACGCCGTCACGCATCGGGCGGACGACCTCGATCGTGTCACGGGGCTCACGGCCAAGCATGTTCCGCGCTTCGATCCCGACGGCCTTGACGCGGCCGTCCTTGGCGGAGATGGCGACGACTGAGGGTTCGTTGATGACGATCCCGCGTCCGCGCAGATAGACGAGAACATTCGCGGTTCCGAGGTCGATGCCGATCTGTTTTGCCACGCAATCTTGCTCCGGGTTGCCGTCAGGGAAGCGAACGATGACGACGGCATCGACGTGTACTGCGCTGATTCTACCCGCAGGCGGTCCGATGGTGAGCACGGAGTTGGCCCGTGGCGATTTCGGCCCCGGTATCGTGTGCGTTTCGGACCCGAACGACATACGATAGGAACCAATTCGGCAGTGAGATCGGGGGTATCGCCATCGCTTGCCTGATCGACGAAGGCAGGAAGGATTTCCGTTGAGTTCGACTCCTGACGAACGATCATCCAGCGATGACCGGCACCGGCCCGATTCCGGGACCGAGCTGTCCACTGGTTTCGCCGATGCAGCGGCCGGGCATGCCGACGGCATGTCGACGACCGATCACGGCCCTCGGATAACTGATCTGCCAAAGTCCACTTCGCAACCGCCAGCCAGCCGCAAGCGGCGCAATCGGCGTGGGACGGAACGGGGCCAGCAGATTGGCAACCCCTCTGGTGGTGACATGGAGCCGGCTCAGCCAGGCGAGTCAGCGGGCGACCGCCTGGATACCCGCCCGGCTGCTCCAGCGGCGGCTCAACCGGCACGGGAACATATGCCAGCCACGCCGCGCCGGGCCGAACCCGGGAAGGGTGGCGAGCGAGGCACGAATCCAGCCTCGCGACCGCGCCGGACTGAGGGAACACGGCCACCGGACCAGGGCAACGGCCGGGGACTCGCCGGCTCTCCCCGGAACCCGAACGCCTTTGGCGAGATCCCGATCCGGCCCGACAACCGGACCTTCGACGGGCTGCACGACCGCCTGGTCTGCATCGCCCGATCGCATGTCATCCCGGAGGACTTCCCGGTCCACTACCGTCCGGCAACCGCGTCGGCCCGGCTCGGCGTCGTCGCCTCCTCCGGGTACGACCTGCTGCTCTGCGACCTCTCCCACGGCGGACCACATGTCTGGCCCGACCAGACGGTCGTTCCGGTCGGTCCCGAGCCCGATCCAGGCGATCGACCGGACCGGAACGCGTCGATCGCGTAGCAGCCAGCCAGCGGTCGCTCAGGTCGCTTCGGCCATGCCGGCGACGACGCGGCGGCAGACGTCGGCGTCAGCCAGGGCTCGATGTCCGCCGGGCGCGACGCCGAAGGCGGCAGCGGCGTGATCCAGCTTGTACCAGTGGGAGGAGGCGCGGCCTGGCTGCGCCGATGCGGGGCCAGCGAAGGCCGAGTACTGCCGCATCGCGCACTGCCAATGGGCGGTTGGAATCACGAGACCGGCCCGCTGGCAGCAGTTCGTCACCATCCCGGAGTCGAACGGCGCGTTGTAGACGACCACGCGCGACCCGAGCAACAAGCGGTAGACCTCGGCGTAGACGTCATTCCAGGTCGGTGCTCCGACGACGTCGTCGTCGAACAGACCATGGACCTTGCTGGTGGACGCCGGGATCGGCGCCTCGGGCCGGACGAGCGTATCGAGCAGCACGGTCCCGTCGGCGGCGAGGATCCCGATGTCGATGATCTCGGCCCGTGGGCCGAACCCTGTCGTCTCGGTGTCGAGGAAGAGGACCCGCTTATGGCGCATCGTCTCCGTCGCCCAATCGATCGCATTGCGCCGCCGGTTGGCGCCGAGGTCCGAAACGGGCGCTGGCCGCGGCCGTCGCCGCGTCGCGGGAGTTGCCGCCCCAACCGGAACCGCGGCCCGCTCCTGCTGGCGACGGCTCAGCCAGGCCTCGAACCCCTCGTCCCCACCCACGGTCTTGCTCATCAGGACTCCAGCACCCATCTCGCCGGCTCGGCTCGCCGGTCCCGTTCTACCGCAACGTTATCCAGAGATCTACCCCTTGTCAGGAGCTGTCAGGATCGCGAGATCACGGTACGACTCGAACGTTTCGGCACCGGTGATCGCCCGGACCACGATCTCGTCCACCGATCCGTCGTAGGCATCGAGCCGACGGGCGACCTCAGTGGCGTCCTCGCTGCCGATCGTCGTGTCGATGGCACTTACCCCGAAGCGGCGGAAATGCGCCGCGTAGGACGGGTACGAGCCCTACTGCTCCGCCTCTACGCGGAGACGCTCAATCGCCCCGTGATCGGTTGCCACCCGCACATAGGCCGTCACGCGTGGATTCGGGTGGCCAGCCGCTCCGGCCGCGCTGGCGACCTCGGCTGACGAAGTCTTCGCGGCTGCTGGTGTCAGCCAGTTCAGCAGAACGTCATCCCCGAGTGTTGCCGCCAGTTCAGTCATGCGTGGACCGAGTGCCCCGACGGAGATCGTCGTGGCTGGGTCGGCCTTCTCGCGCAGTTCGGCCACGGTCGTCCGCACCCGGCCAAGCCCATGAGGAGCCCTCCCGCTCCCGATGCCGATCGTGAGCCGGCCGGCCGGAATCCGGCGGCGCCGCACGTCAGCCACGATGTCCGCGGCGCCGCGCCGGTCGATCGGGATCACGCCGGTCGCAACCCGCAGCGTCGTCGTCGCCTCGGCCGCGGTGGCGCATCCGGCCAGGCTGTCGCCCTCCGGCGTGTCGTTGATCCAGATCGTGTGAAAGCCAAGCGACTCCAGCACGGGAGCCAGTTGCCGGATGATTTCGGGATCGAGCACTCCAGCGACACCGAATCCGCGATCCATCGTTCCCCCTTTCTCTTGCCGCCGACAGTATGCGCCGTGACCGGCCAGTCGCGGGAGGTCGCCAACGCTGACCATGGACGAACAAATGTGGGCAGAGACGCCGACGAGGCGTAGCATTCCCATGCTACGCCTCGACCGGATCGATTCGATGTCACGCGGTCAGCGCACCGCGCCCAACGCCAGACGGTGTTACCGCTTGGTGTACTGAGGCGCCTTGCGGGCCCGCTTGAGACCGACCTTCTTGCGCTCCTTGACCCGCGGGTCGCGGGTGAGGAACTTGGCCCGCTTGAGCGGCTGGCGAAGGTCGTCATCGACGCGGAGCAACGCCCGGGAGATCCCGTGGCGAACCGCGCCGGCCTGGCCGGAGACGCCACCGCCCATGACCTTGACGACGATGTCGAACTGGCCCTGGAGGTTGACCAGCCGCAGCGGCGCCATCATCGTCGCGTGCAGGATGTCCCGCCCGCCGAAGTGCTCACGGGCGGTGCGGCCGTTCACCGTCACTGTGCCCGTGCCCCGGTAGAGCCGGACGAGGGCCACGGCCGACTTCCGGCGGCCGGTGCCGTAGAAATAGCGAGAGCTGTCTGCCTGCTCGCTCATGGACGTACTCCTTCACCGCCGGTCCCCCGGCGAATCACACTAGTCTTCGGCGTGGCGAAGCGCGCCGGCCTTCTCGAATACGCTCATGGGGATCTCGGTCAGGTTCTGGGCGGCGTGCGGGTGCTCGGGACCGGCGTAGACCCGCAGCTTTCGCAGTTGGGCCAGGCCGTGGGGACCCTTCGGCAGCATCCCCTTGACCGCCGAATGGATGATCCGGTCCGGGTGGGTGCGGCGCATCTCGGCGACCGAGGTGGTCCGGAGACCGCCGGGGTAGTTGGAGTGGCGGTAGTAGTTGGTCTGGAGCTCCTTGTTGCCAGTGAGCACGACCTTCTCCGCGTTGATGACGACGACGAAGTCGCCGACGTCGACGTGCGGCGCGTACTGCGGCTTGTTCTTGCCCCGGAGCGTTGCGGCGATGATCGTGGCGAGGCGTCCGAGCGTCTTGCCCTCGGCGTCCACCATGTACCACGACCGCTCGACCTCGTTCGGCTTTGGCGAGTATGTTCGCCGATCCATCTTGCTGTCCTCTCGCCACACGGTCACATGTCGCCGGTGTGGTTCGGGCGGGTGCCCCGCCGTATCGTCGTGTCGCCCGGACGTGAACGTCACGTCGCGGCGTTGTTCGATGACCACGGCGGATCATCGCCGTATCCCACCCGCCACAGCGTCAACCCGTGGGCGGGAGCCGTTGGTGTCCCGTGCCGGCGGTCGCCCGCCATAAGGACCTGCCGGACCCAGTCGACGTCCCGGTTGCCGCGTCCAACCCGGACGAGCATCGCGACGATCGTCCGGACCATCTGCGGGAGGAAACCGTCGGCTGTGACTTCGATCGCGATCCCGCCACCCACCTGGCCGGGCGCCCACCACGGGGCGACCCGCTCGACCGAGACCTGGAAGACCGTCCGGGTCGTGCCGCGGGGCCGCTGTCTGGCATCCGACCAGGGAACCCCCTGTCCGGCTCCGGCAAGCGCCGCACAGTCCCGCTTGCCCAGGAACTCGATGGCCGCCGTCCGCATCGCCTCGATATCCAGGGACGAACCGGGCCGGAACCAGACATACGGTCGGCCAACCGGCTGATGCGATTCCTGGCCAATCATATATCGGTACTGACGCCACGTCGCATCGAACCGGGCGTGGAAGGCCGGCCCGGGCCGCCGCACCTCCCGTACCCCGACATCGTCCGGGAGGAAAGCGTTGATCGAGCGGCGGACTATCTCCGATCGCCGATCGGGCCATGGGTCCGGCAGGCTGACGACCTGCCCGACCGCATGGACTCCGCGATCCGTCCGGCCGGCGAAGGTCGTCCGGATCTCCGGCTGGCCTAGCCTGCCCAGCGCCTGGAGGAGTTCCCCCTGAACCGAGCGCTGACCTGACTGGAGCTGCGACCCCGCGAAGGCGGTGCCGTCGTACGACAACGTCAGGGCCAGCATCACGCCCGACGGACCGGCAGCCTGCTCGACCACCCAGCTACTTCTCGATGAACTCGATCAGCGCCATTGGGGCCGCATCGCCCTTGCGGGGCTCCAGCTTGTTGATCCGGGTGTAGCCACCCGGCTGATCGACGAACCGCGGCGCGATCACCTCGAACAGCTTGGCGGTCGCCGGGGCGTGGTCGATCTTGCTCATGATCAGCTTGCGGTGGAACGCCGAGTCCTCCCGGGCCAGCGTCACCAGCTTCTCGACGATCGGGCGCATCTCCTTGGCCTTGGCCTCGGTGGTCGAGATCCGCTCATGGAGGATCATCGAGATGCTGAGCTGCCGGAACATCGCCATCCGTTGGGCGCTGGTCCGATTGAACTTGCGATGGGCCTTCTGATGCCTCACGACCGTTTCCCTTCATCGCCGATCGCGGAATCCGCCTCATCGACGCGCAATGACGCGATCGCGTCGGTAACGTCACGCGTGTTCTCGTCCAGTCCGGCGCCCTCGATCTCGTCGAGGAAGCCATCGTCCTGATAGAGACCATAGTCGCCTTCGGGCAGGTAGCCGAACTCCGCCAGCTTCTCGCGAAGCTCGGTCAGGGACCGGGGACCGAAGTTCCGGATACTGAGCAGCTGGTCCGGATCCATCGTCAGGACCTGACCGACCCGGTCGATCTGTCGGCTGCGGAGCGCATTGAGGACCCGGGGCGACAGTCCAAGATCCGCCAGCGGCTTGCCCTGGACCTCGTCCGAGATGAATGGGCTGGCGGACGTGGCGGGATCGTCCTCCTTGCGGTTGAGCTCGGAGAAGACCCGGGCATGATTCATCAGAATGCCGCCGGCCGTCGCCAGCGCATCGTCCGCCTCGATCGTCCCATCGGTCAGGATCTCGAGGATCAGGCGATCGTAATCCTCGGTCTGTCCACGGCGGGATCGCTCGACGACGAAGTTGACCCGCTCGATCGGCGTGAAGATCGCGTCGATCGGGATCTCACCGAGCGACAGGACGTCCTGGGTCTCGGCCGGACGGTAGCCGCTCCCGGATGTCACCCAGAGGTCCATGTCGAGGACGGCGTCGGCCGCCTCGAGCGTGGCGATCGGCTGGTCCGGGTTGATGACGTCGATCTCGGCCGGCCAGGCGATGTCCCCGGCGCGCACGATCCGCTCCTCGTCGCTGTCCGAGCGGGCGTAGAGGTGGGCGCGGACCTCGGTGCTGATGTCCAGCATCCGCTTGAGGCGGACGCGCTTGAGGTTCAGCACGATCTCGGTCACATCCTCGCGGACGTGCTCGACGGTGGAGAACTCGTGCCAGACGTTGTCGATCCGGACCCGTGAGATCGCGACACCCTCGAGCGAGCGCAGGAGGATGCGACGCAGGGCGTTGCCGAGCGTCGTCCCGTAGCCCAGAGCGAGGGGTTCGATCGTGTAGCGGGCGTAGTTGAGCCCCTCTTCGGTCCGATTGATGTTGAACGAAACCTTCTCAGACAAGCGAACTCGCCTCCTGGTGGCGCCGGGCGGCGCACCGGCCAGCGACTCGCGCCGCGTCGCTGGCTCCGGCAATGATGGACGTGAAGCGCCTTGCGCCCGAACCGGTGGCACCACCGGCGCGGCCCACCCCCGGGCTGGCCGCGTTGTGACACAATCCTGCGAGCGCGGCTGGCGGTTCGTGTCGGGAATGAGCGGACCGCTTCGGGCTGCTCATCATGGTGCCGCCGGCGTCGAAACCGACCGGCGGCACCACTCGGAACGCTGGATTTCCGGACGGCTGGACGAACCCGACCCCGGACCCGATCCTAGACACGACGGCGCTTCGGCGGACGACACCCATTGTGGGGGATCGGCGTCGTATCGCTGATGGAGATGACCATCATCCCGCTGGCCTGAAGGGACCGGATCGCCATCTCCCGCCCGGAGCCAGGGCCCTTGACGAAGACGTCGACCTGCCGGAGACCATGCTCCTGCGCCTTGCGGGAGGCCTGCTCGGCGGTGACCTGCGCGGCGTACGGGGTGCTCTTGCGGGACCCCTTGAAGCCGTTCGCGCCAGCGCTGGACCAAGCCAGGACGTTCCCGCCCGGGTCGGTCATCGTGACGATCGTATTGTTGAACGTGGCCTGGATATAGACGCGCCCACGAGGGACGTTCTTGCGGTCCCTCCGACGAACACGCGTCTTGGTCCTGCCAGCGGCACCGGACCGTCGTCGTTCACTCATCGCGCTTCTCCCTCATCCTCATTGCCCGTTCGGCCATGTATCGGTCATGCGAATCCGCGACCGGCAGGCACCGAAACCGCCGGACTGGGGAGAATACTCCTCCCCCGCCCGGCGACCGCACTACTTCTTCTTGCCGCGCATGCTGACGGCGCGCTTCGGTCCACGTCGCGTTCGCGCGTTGGTCTTGGTGCGCTGCCCGCGTACCGGAAGCCCCCGGCGATGGCGCATCCCGCGATAGCAGCCAATGTCCATCAGCCGCTTGATGTTGAGCTGGATCTCGCGGCGGAGGTCGCCTTCGACGCGAACCTCGCGGTCGATCAACTCGCGGAGGCGGTTGACCTCGTCATCGGTCATGTCGCGCACGCGTCGATCCGGGCTGACGCCGGTTCGTCCCAGCAACATCTGGCTGGTGTGCAGTCCGATCCCATAGATATAGGTCAGACCGATCTCGATCCGCTTCTCGCGGGGAAGATCGATCCCGGCAATTCTGGCCATCGCCCTTGCGCCCTCCCGGACGGCGGCTGGCACCCTGCGCGAACGCGGGGCCAGCTCGTCAATACTCAGCCCTGGCGCTGCTTGTGCCGGGGGTTCTCACAGATGATGCGCAGGATGCCGTGACGCTTGATGACCCGGCACTTGTCACACCGACGGGTAACGGATGCGGTGACCTTCATTGATCGACTCCTGCGGCCTGATCGCGCCGAAATGAGACGCTTTCCGTCAGGCACAATGACGGCGCATGTTGTTGACATGCGCGCGAACGATTAGTGTAGCACGTTTGCCAGGCCCTCGGTCAAGACCGTCGGTGCGCCGTTTGGCATGACGACGATGTCGTGCTCGAAGTGAGCCGCGAACGAGCGGTCCGCTGTCCGGATCGTCCAGCCGTCCGCCTCGACCACGTACGCGGGCGCTCCAAGCGTGAGCATCGGCTCGACGGCCAGCGTCAGGTTGGCGACCAGCTCAAGTGAGTCCGCGCTCGACGCAATGTTCGGAACGTGCGGTTCCTCCCACATCGACCGGCCAATCCCGTGGCCGCCATAATCGCGCATGACACCGAGACCGTGGGCGGCCGCGACTCGCTCAACTGCCCTACCGATCGCTGAGAGGGACTCCCCCGCTCGCGCGGCGGCCACGGCTTCCGCCAACGCCTGTTCGGTACCGGACAATAGACGCCGAGCGTCGTCGGCGATGGCACCAACCGGATAGGTCCAGGCCGCATCACCGTGGAAACCGTCAAGAATCACCCCGACGTCGACCGAGATGATGTCCCCTACCGCCAGCACCCGGTCACCGGGTATCCCGTGGATGATCACCTCGTTGACTGAGGTAATGATCGTCTTTGGAAACCCCTGGTGACCGAAGAACGACGAGGTTGCCCCCTGCGATGCGATGAATCGGGCCGCCGCCGCATCCAGCTCTGCCGTCGTTACGCCGCTGACGATGAGCGGGACGAGCTGCTCATGGACGCGGACAACGAGGTCGCCGGCTGCCGCCATCGCCTCGATCTCGCCGGCGGTCTTGGGCCGGAGCAGTCCGCGTCCCGGCCCCACCGGCTTGTACGAGTTCCGGCGGGGAAGCGCACGCCGGGTGGCGCTGCGTCGGCTCACGGCGAGCTCATTCCGGTTACGCTCACATCAGTGCCGAGGCGCTTGCGCAGCTGCCCGACGAGGTCATCGTGGACGACCTCGACCGGACGCGCCCCATCGACCGATACGACCAGCCCACGCTGGCGGTAGATCTCAAGGAGCGGGGCCGTCTCGGTGTGGTACTTCTCCAGCCGGCGCCGGATGCCCTCGGGTGAGTCGTCGGTCCGTCCCCGCGCCATCAGCCGCTCGACGAGCTGATCCTCCGGAGCCGAGATCTCGATGACCGCATCGATCCGCTCCCCACGCCCGGCGAGCAGCTCATCGAGCGACTCCGCCTGTGGCGCCGTCCGGGGGAACCCGTCGAACAGCGCTCCCACAGCGGCCGGAGCATCGGTCTCGATGATCCCGCTTCCCGATCGGGCCTGACCGCTGGCGATCGCATCGAGTCGCTCGGCGACCAGCTGGTTCGTCAGGTCGTCGGTGATGAGGTCTCCCCGGTCGTAGATGACCTGGATCGCCCGTCCGAGCGGACTCCCGGAGGCGATGGCGGCGCGGAACAGCTCACCGGTCGACAGGTGATGGAGCCGGAGGGCGGGAGCGAGCAGCGCCGCCTGAGTTCCCTTGCCGGAACCCTGTGGCCCCATGACAATCAGATGCAACGTCCTACCCTTTGTCTGCGTCGAAAGCCGCCAGTGCCCGGATGCGCTCTGGGCGCAAGGAAAGGCCCGACCCCGGAGAACGCTCCGGAGCCGGGCGCTCGCGCTATCGGATGAAGCCTTCGTAGTTACGCATCATCAGCTGCGCTTCGAGCTGGCGCATGGTGTCGACCGCCACCCCGACCACGATCAGGAGCGAGGTCGAACCCAGCTGGAGCTCGTTGACTCCCGTGATCTGAGCCGCGATGAACGGTAGCACCGCCACGACGCCGAGGAAGACGGCGCCGACCAGCGTGATCCGGTTGAGGACCGTCCGGAGGTACGTCGCGGTGTTCTTGCCCGGCCGGATGCCGGGGATGAACGCGCCCTGCCGCTGGAGGTCCTGCGGGATCTTCTGCTGCTCGAAGACGACGAGCGTGTAGAAGTAGGTAAAGGCGACCACCATCAGGAAGTAGATGACGTTGTACTGGAAGGACAGCGGGTTGAAGAACCGCTGGATCCAGCCGGCCAGGCTGACGACCCAGTCCTGCCCGGAGCTCTGCAGGAAGGTCGCGACCATCCCGGGGAAGACCATGATGCTGACGGCGAAGATCAGCGGGATCATTCCGGCGGAATTCACCTTGAGCGGGATGAAGGTCGTGTTGCCGCCGTAGACGCGCCCGGACCGGATCCGCTTGGCGTGATGGACGGGGATCCGGCGCTGTCCCTCGTTGATCAGGATGATACCAACGATGGTCGCCAACCCGATCAGCAGGAACAGGATCGTCCCGATGACGTTCTGGGTGGTGGAATTGTTGCTCACGAGCCCGCCAACCGTTCCGGGCAGCGAGGCGACGATGCCACCGAAGATGATGATCGAGATGCCGTTGCCGATCCCGTTCTCGGTGATCAGCTCACCGATCCAGACCAGGAGCATCGTCCCGGCTGTCAACGACAGCAGGATGGCGACGGTCGGCAACGCGGTCGCCGTGCTGAACAGGCCGAAGCCCGAGATCAGCGGGGTACCGGCGGAAGACGACTGGTTCGAGAACAGCAGTGCCTGGCCGTAGGCCTGCAGGAGCGCGAGCGGCACCGTCAGGTAGTGGGTGTAGCGGTTGAGCTGGCTGCGGCCCTGTTGCCCCTCATTCGACAGCTCGTTGAGCCGGGGAATGATCGGGGTCATTAGCTGCATGATGATCGAGGCGGTGATGTAGGGGTAGACCCCAAGGGCGGCGATCGAGAAGTTCGTCAGACCGCTGCCGGAGAACAGGTTCAGGACCTGGAGGATCTGGCTCTGAGAGACGAAGTCGCTCAGGGCGTTCCGATCCACGCCCGGCACCGGAATGCTGGCGATGAACCGGAAGACGATCAGCATCCCGACCGTGAAGAGG
>JAABUR0100006330.1_pt1 | contig 14548 bp, 18 predicted proteins | sample 5560091 | NCBI WGS metagenome assembly JAABUR01 (sample SAMN10711879, study PRJNA513375) | rock metagenome | isolation source: Antarctica rocks | place: Antarctica: Victoria Land, University Valley sud
TGGACCATGGTACCCCCACAGTGCGGACGGTAGCAGCGTTTTCCATGTAGGCATAGCGTTGTAGGTAGGTGAAATTTTGGAGCTTAGTAGGCTTGAGCTTAATGGGTGTGGATTTTGTGGGGGGTGGTGGTTGGGTGTTTTTGCCATTTCCTTGAGGTTTGTAAATTTCAGTGCCACTCTTAGAGAAAGCGCATGGCCGTTCTTGCGTAGGTAGGTGGCTTGCTAGGTTGATGGCAGTGGTTGAATCCCTACCGAGATTGAGAAGTCTACTTGTAGGCAGAATTGATCGCCCTGGGTACCCAATATTTGAGCCTAGGTTGCGCGGAGCATCTTCTCCATCACTAAACTGGGGAGTGATGCGAAGGCCCGAGGTGTTGGTGGTGTCCGAAGCATATTTCGAGAGCCCAAGAGCTATCATAGAGCTAGCTATTGCCCTTGGCTCTTTGCGATTGGATTCCCCTGATGGCAGTTTAGGCATTTCGTGGAGTGGGATGATGTACTTCGGCGCCATGTAGTGTGTAAGGCTTTTCAGTGAGCTTCTCTTTGGGGCAAACCTGCAGCGGCAATTGGCAATCCACTTCAGGTGTCGTTAAAACAACGAAGCCGACGAGCTGAGAATTAATGCTTGAGTCGCTAACGACCACAACTGCATCTTTGACACGCGGGGCGTTGAGCAAAGCTTGCTGTACTTCACCCAGTCCCACACGATAGCCGTTGCGTTTGATCTGGTTATCCTTTCTCCCCAGACATTCGATGTGGCCGCTCGGGAGCCAGCGGCCAGAGAAGCCCTTTACAGCCTCCGCACCGCCATCTTCTTTGATACAGCCAAACAGGTAGACATCATCGTTTGCGTCGACAGTGAATGCAAGAAACAACATGATGGAACAGAAAGTACCCGTACCGCCGCCGCCTTCACCACCCTCGGATGGCGGTCTAGACGGATACTTGAAAGTTTTAGGTTCACATTTTCTCTTCTTCCACTCATGGTGAGTTGTTCGACCTCCCGCCTCAACAACATCTCTTCTAATCCGACATACAGCTGCCCGAACGCCGCAGAAACTAACGTTCACTCCCCTAAACAGGGGCATCATCAACATCTTCGGCGTCTACCAAGAAAATTACGAGTCGGTCTTCCTTTCGTCCTATAGTTCGTCGCCATCTCCTGGGCTAGCACCAATCAAGGCCTCCTGCTCTTCCTTATCGGCATCCTCACCGGGCCCGTCTTCGACAGGGGGTTACTTCCGCCAACCCATCTTCACTGGCACCTCCCTCGTCGTCTTTGGCACGATGTTGACCAGCTTAGGGATATCAAACTACTAGAAATCTGCACACAAGGTGTCGCGGTCAGCCTAGGTATAGGATGCTTGTTTGTGCCTAGTGTCGCCTTTGTATCCACCTATTTCACTTCCAAGCGCGCATTGATGACGGGTTTCACGGCCGCTGATGGCTCAATTGGTCAGTCACGCCTCGTTCTCCTCGAAACCCACTTTGCTCCTCAATGGTAGACGAGAAAATCAAATAAATAGGCGGCATCATCTTCCCAACCGTCTTCCGCCGCCTCCAATCAACCATCGGCTTCGGCTAGGCCACCCGTATCGTTGGCTGCCTAGCCTTAGCAATATTGGTCTTCCCCCCGTCCAACATGCGCTTACGAAACCCACCCCCTAAATCCCCACGCGCATTACTCGACCTCCGCGCCTTCCACGAAGCGTTCTTCGTCATCTTCAGTCCAGGCCTTTTCCTTGCCCTCGTAGGCCTCCACTTCCCTTTCTTCTGTACCCCAATCTACGGCTCCCGCATCGTCAACCTTAGGCCCTCGGAATCATTCTACCTCGTCCCGTGCCAAACGCAGGCCCCGTCTTCGGCCGCATAATCCCAGGTCTCATCGCTGACAAAGCAGGCTCCCTCAACACCATCATCCCCTCACGGAATAAGCTGCGTAGTACTCGCCTTCGCTTGGCTGGGCATTTCCAATGCGCCAGGTCTTTGGGTCTTCTGCGCTCTCTACAGTATCGTTGCGCGACTATCGCCGGATATGAGCCTGGTAGGAACGCGGATGGGCATGTGTTTTACATTTGCTGGGCTGGGGCTGCTGATTGGGAATCCGATCGCGGGGGGGATCTTAAATATTCCCGAGGGCCAGTTCAAAGGCGCACAGGCGTACTTGGCGGCGACACTGCGTGCTAGAACTGCGGGGTCCGTAGCGGTGAGAATGTAACTGGCGAGGAGCGGCGACTGCGGTGGCAAAAGTTGGAAAACCTAGAGATGTTTTTCATATAGAAAGAAATCTCAAAGACATTGTTCCATCAGAAAAGCATTGGACGGGAATTGAGCACGGAATTATTTGAAATGTAACAGCGTCCTCATACGATCCTTATTGAATCGGTCTTAGATAGAACCAGATCTTTTGTCTTAAACGCAAACATCTCATATATAGGGAAAGCCTCATATTGTAACTGAACTGGTCTTTGACTAGAAAAGAGGAATCACAAAACACATAAATAGGACCATCAATAGCAATTGGGGAACGATTCAGTAACATCCTAGCTAGGACCCACCATACAGAGATTCGAGCGATAATCAGCACAGAGACCTGAGTTCAGGAACACCTCTCGGCCAACGCTGCCAAGTGCAACATCGAGAAGAGAGTGTCGCGTCGAACGACCAATTCCCTGCGTTTCGCTTACGTAAAACTATAGCAACCGAACACGTCTCCCGCAAGCTCTCTAGGATTTATTTACCACAAGCACCTGGGAACAACGGAAGATCCTAGATATGCGGTGGCTATTATCCTCTTGCCTTCTCGCGTTGCTGAGCCTGGTTCAGGCGCTCAGCAGCAGTGGCAATCGGTTGCTGGTTGTGATTGAAGAAGCAGCGGAAAAGAGCAAATATTCAAAGTTCTGGACAGATCTCGAAGGTGACAGTCGTCGGTTTGAAGAGAAGGGCACATCGGTCGCTTACACTGTTCGTGAATTCAGGGCGAGGTTACAAGCTCTCTTTTGAGTCTCCAAAGAGCGAGAAGCTTGCATTGTTCGAACATGGCGAGCGAGCATACGACCACATCATACTTCTCCCCCCAAAATCGAAAGGCATGTCTATTGCTATAGCCTTTCAATACGAAGGCTAACATCGCATCAGGACTGGGGCCGGCACTTACTCCTAATCTTCTCCTTCAATTCGTTAATCAAAATGGCAACATTCTCCTAACCCTCTCAGCCGACTCCCCTACACCAGCATCTATCTCTTCCCTTCTACTAGAACTAGACATCCACCTACCGCCCGATCGGACGTCGCTCGTTGTTGATCACTTCGACTATGACACAGTTTCAGCCGGCGAGAAGCATGACGTTCTTCTTATACCACAACCTTCAGCCTTACGGTCGGACGCCCGAAATTTTTTCGGAGGAGACGGTACGATTGCCTTCCCCAGGGCTGTAGCTCAAGAGCTGGGTAACGCGAGCCCCCTGCTTGCGCCGGTCTTGCGAGCCAAGAGTACCGCATATACCTATAATTCAAGGGATGAAGCCGAGACAGTAGAGGACCCTTTCGCTGTGGGAGAGCAGATATCCCTTGTATCAACTATGCAGGCAAGGAATTCAGCTAGATTTACAGTCGTTGGATCCGTAGAAGCCCTTGGAAATACGTGGTTTGATGCAAAAGTCAAAGCTGCTGGAGGCAAAGAGAGCAAGACCGCGAACAGGGCATTTGCTAAGCAAATCAGCGCTTGGACCTTTATGGAAACCGGAGTGCTCAAGGTCGGCAGAGTCGATCATCACTTAAGCTCGATCATTGACGGAGCTGCTGGGAACGACAGCGTTGCCCAGCTGGGTTACATGAATCCTAAGATCTACCGCATTAAGAACGATGTGGTGAGTATTCTTTGTGCCGGTTAATATTTTCGATTCTAACTCTACAGACTTTCAACATTGAATTGTCTGAATACTCCTACGACCATCTCATACCATTTAAAATCTCTCCCTCGGACGCTCTCCAACTCGAGTTCACCATGCTCTCACCCTTTCAACGCCTCAATCTCCAGCCCGTTTCCACAACAGCCAACGGCACCATTTTCGGCACCACCTTCAAATTGCCAGATCAGCACGGCATCTTCGCCTTCCGCGTCAACTACAAGCGGCCTTTCATGACAAACATCGACGTCAAGCGGGAAGTAACAGTTCGCCATTTTGCGCATGACGAGTGGCCTCGCAGCTGGGAAATCAGTGCTGGATGGGTGTGGATTGCGGGTATTTGGGTCAGCGTGGCCGGATGGATAGCTTTTGTGGCGATATGGCTATACAGTGAACCGGCGTATGAGAGGAGTCAGGGGAAGAAGATGCAGTAGAGTCAAGTTTTATACATTGTACCGCAATATACAAATATTTACAGCCACATCCTCTCGTGGCATTGGGATACTGGCTCTTATGCCCGTTCCATACTTTCAATATGTTCATAGCGCTGCTGGAGCCTCCAATGCTCCATACTCCAGCGACACTCCTCCAAGAGCCATGTAAGCTTTTTCACCCCGCAGGCAACGCGCAGAGTAGATTTCCACCGAATCAACAACTCCCAACCACAAACTCCATAGAATGCGCGCTCAACGCAACCCCCACCAACATCACTTCCCCCCCTCATCCTCCCTCCCCTCATCCTCCCTCCCCTCCGTCCCCTTCCACCCCCCCAACGCCGCCCCCCCGCCATACAACTGCGCCCCCTTCTCCCCCTCCAGCTCCTGGCTAACGGCCACGGGCTGGTTCCCGCGGAACCGTTTGCGCATATCCACCATGCCGCGCTTGCACTCGCCGTAGCCCTTTTTCAGCTGCTGGCAGCGCGTCGGGAGTGTTTCGAGGAGGGGCGGGCGCAGGCATGAGGTGGGGGTGTTGCGCGCGATGAGGACGCAGTCGGAGGATTGGAGGCAGGATGCTAGGGCGGCGCCTGTTTGGGGGAGAGGGGGGGTTAGTTTTTTTGGTGGTGGGGGGGTTGTGGGGGGGGGACGAACGGATGTCTTTGCAGGAGGAGGGCATATTGGGTGGGGTGGGTTGGGTGGGGGAGGCTGTGGGGTGGGTGGAGTGGTTTGCGACGGTTGTGGAGGTGGACTTTGGTAAGCTCTTTTAGGATTGGACGCGGGCGGAGAGATTTATACAGAAATCTGCGTTGGGGCGAAGGTGGTTTCGAAGTGCCGCTTGGATGATGCAGCACCTCTTGTCCGAGAGGGATCAATATTCACGACTGAATATATTGCGGAGGGTGATGAAGACTTGTACGATTCGATTCCGCAAGGCTAAATTTTGAGAAGATGAACTGATTTTCTGAAGGGTTAAATGGAGAAATGGCTGAGGTCAAAAATCTTCACACATAAGCCTAGCGGCGGTCAACCAAAATATCGTATTACCAGGACTTCAAGCCTCGCTACGAACTTTACTATTCCATATGATTGGCGACAGGCGTACAGAGTTGATCATGAATCAGGTTCACAAGCAGTCAAGTGATACAGTCGATATCCTGAAGGTCAACCTCCAGACCTTCAATCTGGTGTGCCTTCACTTCCTCAGGAGAACATGCGTTAGATGGTTGAAGCAGTCTCTACAATCATTCACTCCTTTATGGAAGAGATGGCCCGCAGTCCCAGTCATGCCATCAGAAAATTCTCACGGTCTCTAATTCTAATCATTAAGATTTTGATTGAGTTGAGATTTCTTGTTGCTTTAAGCAACTTTGGAAGCGCACACTGCATCACTCTTTCGACGGCTTTGAATCTTGTCGAGGCACAAGGATACGTACAAATACCTCAGGCTATAGCACAACAGACATAGACCATCTATTATCCATCGAAGAAAGCCCAGGAAGAGTAAAGACATACCGCGATATAGGCACGATTAAATTAGAACAGGACAGGAAGCTTGGTGATTCCGACATCCTTGCTAGGTGGGGTGTACTCGATCTCAGATACCGGGACAGCAAGCTTGAGGTTCGGTAACTTTTGAAATAAAGTACCTAAAGTGACGACCGATTACTATTTTTCAGCCAACCGCACCATTTCGAGCCCTGGGGAAGAACAAAAACTCACCGAAGACTATTTCGAGCTCGGCACGGGCAAGCTGTTCTGCGATGCAAACATGGCTACCGTATCCAAAACCGAGAGCCTTCTCAGATCCTCGCTTGCGGTACATATTGAAGGTGTCCGGATTAGGAAACACATCCTCGTCCCGATTAGCAGATTGTGTGGCCGCGATAATACCCTCGCCGGCTTTTATAAGCTGAAGACCGAATGCGATATATATCAGTGAGACACGAGAGAGAGGCAATCTATTGGGACGATCCGTACCTTGTCTCTGACCATGATGTCAACTTTGGCGACGCGGCGAGTGGCAAAAGAAGACGTGGTGTGGAACCGACAGAGCTCCTCAACAAAAAGCTTCGCAAGTGAAGGATCCGCCTTGAGGTCCTTAAGCTGGTCGGGATGTTCTAGAAGAGTAACCACTCCCTGGAGAGGATATATACATTAATCCACAACACAAATCACTTTTAGAGGTTCGTAGGACAATTACCAAGTTAATGGTGTTCACCATGGTAGCGTTTCCTGCAACCAGTATCAGAAAGGCGATCTGCGATACGTCTGATTTCTCGAGGTGTCCGGGCAGAAGCTGAGAGTCAGATTGTAGATGATCAGCCCAATGGATCTAGATCTGGAAATGTTCTTTGGAAAGGTTGCCTACCTGTTCAACCACAAGCTTGCTGATAAGGTCATCCTCAGGTTTTGCGAGCCTCGTTTCAACCAACTTGCCGAGGTAGTCGAGGAGCTCTCTACAAACGGATACAGCGACTAGCTCAGCCAATGCTCGGGCAGATCGCCAAAGATCATAACGTACTTGTTACTATCGGAAGCCTCCGTCGCAGTCGCGCTTCCATTGGTTCGGACGGCATTGCACTGGGTGAGGTACTCAAGGTCCTTTTCCGGAACCCCGAGCATGCCGTAGATAATCTATCAACGCGGAACAAGGGATAAGGTTCAGCGTTTGGTACGTCCGTCATACTGGTTCAAGAGATACTTACAAAAGAAGGAACTGGCAAGGAAAACTTCTCCACAAGATCGATGGGCTTCTCGCTACGCTGATTGAGCATATTTTCAAGGAGGGAGTCGACAGTCTTCTGGATTTTGGGGCGCATCTTGTCGACGTGCTCGTGAGTGAAGAGAGGCTCGACCATGCTCCTGAGGAAACAAGAATACGTCATTGGCAATCTTCGTAGCTAGTTCAGGACCGAGTCAAAGTCCAACCCCCTACCTTTGCTGCATGTGCTGCGGCGCATCCATATCCACAAACGTTGGCTTGTTCTTAGCTGCCGCTTTTCCACCGGCGCCCATTTCGGGGAAGCCAGGACGAGTACGGTCCTAGCAACGAGAGCGTAATATCGCCTAGTTAGCCAGGTGAACATAACCCAATGCATATTTCCTTTGATATATCTATACCTTCGATAGACGGTCATCGGTCAAGACACTACAGACATCTTCATGCTTGACAACGAGCCAAGGATGGCTTCCATCCCAGAGCTCGACTTGCGAAACGGGATCGGTTGCACGAAGCCTGGCGAATTCGACCGGAGGCTCAGCGGCTGCAGGTCTAGCGAAGGGAAATATCAGTGCGGCTAAGATCAAATCAATTGCTGGACTTTTGGAACTGTGTCTGTAAAACCTACGGGTAGTGGCGGACATGCTGTTCCAGAGCTATTGGGAAGACGGAAGAGTAAAGCTTTGTAAGACTATGGAAGGATACGGCGGTCTCTATATACGTTTTCTTTACGTACCTTTCATGTATATATTGATTTATAGAAAGAGGGGTTATATAACGCTTGCTCGATAGGGTTTCCCTTTCCTGTGGGAAACAGGCCTAGTGCAGGCAATATAGTCAGCTTCCTTCCTAACTAACTGCCCTGTAAACCCAATAGCTTTGGCCCGAACATAGTTTATACAGTATGTTGCTATGATATATAAGATACATGGTATGTGGATTCCGAAGTTCGGGCCAGCTCTACGTGGGCCCCCTCATGCGACCTAAAAACAAGAATCACCAAGAACTTGAACATAGTGCCTTGTGTACTTTGCTATTCAATACGCGAAGGGCTAGCTGTCAAAGTTTTTGCGTCGGTCTGAATCATGATGGATGGAAGATGGATTACAGAATACTCACATCGCAAAACGAGGGACTGAACACGGAAGTCGCCTAAAATGGGTCCTGCCGAAAACTAGCGGAAACAAGGATGTCCGCCCATCGTCAATTTCAACCTCATCTCATCCTCCAGAATTCTACGCCAAGGCGTCTGACAGCTGTCAACCCCCCCCGGCGGCCCGAGAGCACTAAACCTGCTCGATCTCAAGTACTTTGCTTCATGTCTTGATCTAACCCGACATCTCCCGTCCCTCACCAATTGACGCATCCAAGAACGAACCATGTCGACCCCCCGATTCTTCCAGCAACCCTTGCACTACCTCCGCTGGGCGTCGTACGAAAAGCCAGCAATCTTCTATTCCATGGTCGTAGGGAGCATGGGCCCAGTGGTTATGTTTACCGTGCCGCCACTACGGAAGAGGTTTGGGGATGGACCTAGGGAACACATACCGATGACATATCCGAGTAAGCTGCCTTTGCTCGTCTTATTTAGGCAGAGACTAGATTTTCTAGTCAAGTGTTTGTTTTACTGGAGAGCTTGACTGACTTTGGTCGGGAATAGTACCAGGAGGTCCTAGGAGGATACCGGAGGGGTATGATGACTAGGTTGCCATCTTGTCAGTAGGTAGATAGGTATCACGGGAATGGCTTGGCATAATCATAATGAGAGCTGTGGAGAGATGACCAGATGGACCAGAAGAAAGGAACAACGTCATTGCGTACCTTTGCGCTATGCGGCAAAGGAAGGTTTAGGAGCCGCTCTCGAGGTTTACCGCATAAAAATGGCGTCTCCGGGTACTAGGCCTCTTCTTAATGGATACCAAAATAGGCTTGCCAGGAGTCATGTATATCCCACTTGCTGACCTATGCCGGTACCGCACTGGACCCGTCACCATGCCCACTTTGACCAAGAAATCAGCGTTCCCACGATTTGAATCTTACTACCATGGTCATTGTCTGAGATGTTTCTTTGACCTTATACTACTCAGCCATATCTTTCCCTATATCAAGTGTACAAGCTCAGCGTTTACTACTCTCCTTTACCCCTGCAAAACGCGTGTTAACATTTCCAATGGTACTTGCCAAAAACCTTAGAAACAAGCACTTTTCGAATGTGAAACCTGGTCTGCAGTGAATCCCGGGTGCAAAGCATTCAAGCCAAGGTATGTGTTGCAAAAAAAGACCTCCAAAAGTGCAAAAAGCTCGGATCGCCCCGTTGGGGGTCGAACCTACGAAAACTGGGTGAATTCAATCAAACCGCGTTTATCAACACCTACTCGGAATTTGACCCTAGTGAGTGGCTGGCCGCAATCAAGTAGCCGCATACCACTGCACCATAGGTTCTGATCCTTACTACACAGGTTATTACTGACACATATAACCCTCTTATCTTTCCTCTTCAGGCTCAGTTGTGTCTAAATGCTTTATTTACTCTTTTCAAAGTTCTTCCTCTATTTAGGAAAGCAAAAGCAAAAAGTGCAAAAAGCTTGGATCGCCCCGTTGAGGGTCGAACCTACGAAAACTAGGTGAATTCAATCAAACCGTGTTTATCAATATCTACTCGGAATTTGACTCTAGTGAAATGGCTGGCCGCAATCAAGCAGCCGCATACCACTGCACCATAGGTTCTATCCTTAATACACAGGTTATTACTAACACATATAACCCTCTTATCTCGCGCCTTTGCTCTTTCTTTCCACTTCAAGCTCAGTTATGTCTAAATGCTTTCCTTAGCAGACCAAGGTAGTAGGTTTTAACGGTTTAAGATCAATCCACTAACATAAACAGTTGACCTCGTAGAATTATCGTTTGATTACGAGTTTAAGCGTTTTTTGCGATTTTCTTCACAGTTGTTTTGACTGCTTGACGTGTTTCACTGCTGGGTCGATCTCAAACCGTAAAAAGCTTTGGTGTTAGTCCGCTAAGATTACTCTCTCAAAGTTCTCCCTCTATTTAAGAAGCAAAAGCAGATTCGGTTGATAAACATCAATAAAACGTTTGGTTGCAAAAAGTGCAAAAAGCTCGGATCGCCCCGTTGAGGGTCGAACCTACGAAAACTGGGTGAATTCAATCAAACCGCGTTTATCAACCTACTCGGAATTTGACCCTGGTGAGTGGCTGGCCGCAATCAAGTAGCCGCATACCACTGCACCATAGGTTCTGATCCTTGATTTATAGGGTGTTGTTATGGTATATCAATAATAATAACAGGAAGAACAACAAATCAGTACTGATGCACCAACAATGTCTCATGCACGCATTGCTAGCTATGTCTGTCTTTAAATAGGGTGTTCAAAAGTTTACAATGCTTTGCACTCGGCTAACAGGGAGATTTCCTTTAGTTTTTTAGCATATTCATCTTCTTTGGCCCCTTATCTAAACCTCAACACCGGATTACTATTTCAAACCTCGACAGTCCAGCTCATTAACGTAAGCGGCGGAGTAGAGGCTTTGATCGCCGTCGGCCCAACTACTCAGGAGAGGAAATATTTTAGGAAAAATAGCGATTACGCTTCCTCGCCGAAGGACTCGGAATGTACTGAATTGGATTAACGGAAGAGTTTTACATGGAAGAAGGGCATGAAGGAGCTTCGAGGTTTCTGATGTAAGAGTATAGAACATGGCAGTCAGTCAAAAGATACCGCATCTTGGGAATGTCGTTGATAGCGACGGGATAGTCTGTTCACGTGGAAGATCAAACTCATTTTTGTTGCTAAGTGTGCGCGGTCCTGCAATGCAGGCTCATAAGATTTCTTCAATTTACAATATCTAATTGGGTTTTTACTGGACAGAGAGTTCTTGTGCTGGGGCGATATTGATATTCGGATTCCATCCCTAATCGGACGCTCGATCGAGGTCCGTCCTGTTCCATTTTTCGTCCATTTTTCATCGGTCGCACAGTCTTGTACCGTCTTACAGATAAAATAGGAAGACTGAAATAGTAGTCGGTCCTGTTGGTTACATTCTCAAATACGGAATAGCATCAATCAGGCCAAAGTAGGATATGTGGTGATGGTGAAGCGCGAGATTGGAGGTGAGATTAAAGTGCGTTTTGCCGAGGTGACCTTGTTCTACTCGTACTGTACGCGCGGGAACTTCGGCATCCGAGTGGGCCGAGGCTCCTTAAGGTAGTTATGTCGCCGTCATGTATTATTTTATTCTCTTGCCTCGACGGCTCTTAGTGGAAAATGTGTTCTCCCATGTTGACTTGCGTTCGAGTATTTCTTCAACCACATATCGCTTCTCGCCGTCGTGTGAGAGCTTCCCTGTGCTCTCTGCGTTGTTCTTTCATTATCGTGTGAAAGGTCAGCATCAGTGGTCGCCTAATTGCCTGCCTTCTTCAGCCGCAGTCAGCCTGAGTCACACTGGAAAATCACTTGTCGAGTCCCAGACACATTTCCTCCTATACTCGCGATAAATTCCTCCTATAATGGATCCTCTTGAGTTGTTCAGCCGCGCAAGCAAAAGCGACGACCTGCGGGCGTCATGTACTCTCAAGACCTGTCCCATCCGGCTCTCTTACTACAACTACTTGCCGTCGCTCGCTGCAAATGGCACGTTGCTCGCTCTCTTTTCGTTCTCGCTATGCTGCTTCTTGTTCCAAGTCGGGCTTTCGCGACGCTTCATCGGCTTCACCATCGCAATGGTCAGTGGCTGCATACTCGAAGTACTGGGCTACGTTGGCCGTGTTATGAGCTGGTATAATCCTTTCGGCCAGGTAAGGCTGCCGTATTCCGTCTACAAATAGGAAACGCAATGCAATCTAACCGTCTTCCAAGAATGGAATCCTAATCCAAATCGTCTGCCTCACCATCGCTCCTGCCTTCCTAGCCGCGGGCATCTACCTCACCCTCTCCCGCATCGTCATAGTTTTTGGGCCTGAGAACTCCCGCATCAAGGCCATGTCTTACCCTCGAATCTTTATACCGTGCGACGTGGTTTCGCTCCTGCTCCAAGCAGCCGGCGGTGGTCTTGCATCCGCTGCAAGCCACTCGAACAAAAGCCCCGACATTGGTGATCATATCATGGTTGCGGGTCTGGCATTTCAAGTCGCGACACTGTTCATCTTCATAATTCTCTGCACGGACTTCGCACTACGAACTTTGAAGAGGATGAGGCAAATGGGCGATGCGGCAACCGACCCGGCTCATGCGAAACTTCGAGCCAGCTGGACCTTTCGAGCATTCCTGTGCGCTCTGGCGTTGGCGACGTTATGTATATTCATACGATCTATATACCGAGTGGCAGAGCTGAGTGAGGGATGGGAAGGAGCGTTGATCAAGAACCAGAAGTTATTCATCGGGTTGGAGGGTGTAATGGTGATAGTAGCTGTGCTGAGTCTGAATGCCTTCCACCCAGGTCTGTGCTTTAGAGAAGGGTATACGCGCAAGACTAGGGGAAACAGGAGTGGCGGAAAGTTTTGGGGCAGCAAAGCCAGTAGAAATACAGAAACATCGGAGAAGGGCAGCCCTACAAAAGATGGGTCGAACAGCCCATCGGTGGTATAAAACTTAAAAATGTTCGGAGTTTTGTTTTACTACGTTACGCTAACGACTACACTTGCACGGACTTCCATTTAGAAAGCGCATAGGATTTGGTTAGGAACATTAGAGAGATACTATTTCCCTCATAAACAAATTCCATCCTAGAATAATTGATTGCGAATTCGGGCTACGGACTGCCTTTACCACCAGGGCAGTAGTCCTAATAAACAATCCCCAAGCGGACTAATTTTCTCTCCAATGTAACCTCAAAAGCGGAAACCAGTCAATTGGAAATGCTTGCTGCACAGGCTTGCCTTGCCGCCCGAACGTTGCAAGAGCCTGCAGCAGAGCTCACAACCGAGCAAGACACAGCCTACTACATCACGTCAAGGTGCGAAACCTGCTGCACCTTCACCACTGCTTGAAACGGGACAGCCGTCTACAAACGATGTTGTCGGAAGGGTTTTCGGCTGCTCTCTCGGCAATGTCGTGTCCACGCCCCTGAATCACGACGACGGAGCCCTCGTCCCGAAGTATCGAAAAGGCCCAAGAGATCTCTCTCGAGTCCCCCGCAAGCTACGCTGTGCAGAAATTAAAAAGCATACGGTTGAGCTCAGAGCCAGGGTTTTTTGCGCGGCGCCAATCAAGAACGAGCGCGACGGTTACGATACGGCTACTGTAGCTCAATTGTTGCCACTTTCAATAGCCCGAATCCTTGAGGAGTATGGGAAAGATATCTTGGTAGTTCTGCTTCGCAAGGGGCATGTCAAGGGGGGTTGGCGGAAGGTTGAAATGGGGAATACGTTGCTGGTAGAGGAATTTGGTGGGGGGTCTAGATGGAAGCTGTGCAGACGGTTTGAGAAGGGTTCAGGCTGCTTGTGGCGATGCGGCTATCGTGAGTAGTTGTCGATTTCATGAAATCGTGGCTCGCCTTTCTCGTTGACGGGATGGGGTAGGGTGGTGGGGCTTTTTGAAGAAACTGCGTGACGGTCGTGTCATTTGAGGCCTTCGTTCATCAATCCACGACCCATAGCCAGAAAACAAAAACAGAAGATAATTAGGTCAATCATGAAATTTGCGCATTTCTTCCGTGAGAGTTCGGACTGTGAAAAGCACGGCATTCAGAGCAAGACGGGCTCTTGGATTCCGCAAGCCTCCATTTTGTTTAGCGTCAGTCAGCTTCCTCAACAGCAATTTGGTCCGGGCAGTGCGGCGATTTACCTCATCCCATCTCGTCTCGGACGCGCCTGATTTGTGCATCCAAGGTTTTTTCTCATAGAAAATGTCCTAGCGCTTGTTGCGTATTCCGACGGTCGAATGTAAAGCGAAGGGAAAGGAACGGATGCCCAGTGAGATCACTCGAAAAGGCATAGACCCGCCGTCAATCAGCCAGCCACCTTGATACTGTAGCACCGCCCTAGCAACGTGGCCATGTATACAGTTGCCATCGTACTTCCATTTCGACCTGCTTGACGGTTGTGTTTGAGATCTTTTGAAAGCCAAATGTCTGGTGTTTGGTACAATCAACCGCTCTCTGAGATGTGATTCGAAGAAAAGAGATGAAATAATGTATCTTTAATCCGTCAGAGCCAAGTCTACAGCATTGCTTGCAATTGCCCTTTGGTAGATGAACTTGAAGCCGAGAGAACATGTTGTTGGATAAATGTTCAGCTTGGCAGGTCTTGGTATATATACACACCAGCCGCGCCAGGTAACGAAACTGAAGTATGAACACAATATCTACGGGATCAGTCGTGGGTAATTTTGAAAACGGTCTCCGAGGTTACCCAAGTTCGCCAGCAGTAGCAGCGAAGATGTATGAACAAACCTGAAGAACAGACCAAATCCACATAACCTCCTTTCCTGTACCAACCCCCATCTAACATCATCAAAATCTTGATA
>JAABUR0100006334.1_pt1 | contig 14543 bp, 11 predicted proteins | sample 5560091 | NCBI WGS metagenome assembly JAABUR01 (sample SAMN10711879, study PRJNA513375) | rock metagenome | isolation source: Antarctica rocks | place: Antarctica: Victoria Land, University Valley sud
CCACGCTTACGGCGCTCGTGGGATGCTCGTCCGGGAGCACCCAGTCGGGCGGGTCGAAGACGATCACGGTTGCCTATCAGAAGTTCGGAGCCTTCGTGCAGATGGATCAGCACATGACGAAGGTGAAGCAGGCCTACGAAGCTGCTCATCCCGGCATGACGGTCAAGCTCGAGCCGATTCAGGCGGACGAGAACAGTTACTACACGAAGCTGAACCTCATGAGCCGATCGGCCTCGACGGCCCCCGACGTTCTCTACGAGGACACCTTCCTCGTGAACTCCGACATCGACGCCGGGTACCTCGCCCCGATCGACAGCTACGTGTCCAAGTGGGCGGACTGGAGCCAGTTCACGCCGGCCGCCCAGGCTGCCGGGAAGGGCGCGGACGGCAAGCTCTATGGCGTCCCGATGGGCACGGATACCCGCGCGCTCTACTACAACAAGGAGCTGTTCGCGAAGGCGGGCCTGCCCACGGACTGGCAGCCCAAGACCTGGAACGACATCCTCGCGGCGGCTCGTACCATCAAGCAGAAGCTGCCGGGTGTCATTCCGTTCAACATCTACTCGGGAAAGGCGGCGGGCGAGGGCGCGACCATGCAGGGCTTCGAGATGCTCCTGTACGGCACGAAGAACACGCTCTACGACGAGTCCTCGAAGAAGTGGGTGGCCTCCAGTCCAGGAATGACCGACTCGATGAACTTCTTGAACACGGTCTTCAGCGAGAAGCTCGGCCCCAGCCCGCAGGACGCGCTGGACCCGCAGTACGGCACGAACCTGATCAACGACCTCATCCCCAACGGCAAGGTTGCCATTGACCTTGACGGCTCGTGGCAAACCGGCACCTGGAAGGCGACCGGCACGAAGCCGTGGCCGCAGTACAGCACGGTGCTCGGCGTGGCACCGATGCCCACCCAGAACGGTGAGGCACCTGGTGAGACGAGCATGTCTGGAGGCTGGTTGCTCTCGGTCGGCTCGAAGTCGAAGAACAAGGACGCGGCGTTTGACTTCATCAGCCTCGCCCTGAACAAGGACAACACGAAGAGCTACGACATCGCGGCGAGCCAGATCACGGAGCGCAACGATGTGGCGAGCGACCCGGAGTACACCAGCTCGGACCCGTTCACCCCGTTCTTCACGGGGCTGGTCAAGAGCACCCACTTCCGTCCGGCCTTCTCGGCATACCCTCGGGTGTCGGACGCCATCCAGCAGATGATGGAAGCGGTGATGACGAGCCAGTCATCCGTCCCGGCCGCCACGCAGCAGTTCGCCTCGACCGTCCAGAGCGTCGTGGGCCCGGACAAGACGACGACCGCGAGCTGACGTGTCCACCACGTTGTCGTTGTCCGAGACTCCTCCGCGCAGGCCGGCTGTCGTCAAGGCGGTGCCGCGGGGGAGCCGAGGCCCCTCACTGTGGCAGCGACTGTTGCCGCTGCTCCCCGCCGTCGCCCTGCTGCTGTTGTTCTTCGCCGGCCCCGTGCTGTGGAGCTTCTATACCGCCTTCACCAACCAGGCGTTGTCCGGCGTGGGCGCGGAGAACCCTCAATGGGTAGGCGGCGCCAACTTCAGTCGGCTGATCCGTGATCCGGACTTCATCCGCTCGATCGTGCTGACCGTCGTCTTCGTGGTCGGCTCAGCTGTCATCGGACAGAACTGCCTGGGGCTGCTGATCGCCCTGCTGCTGCGGGGGCGTCACCGCGTGGCGCAGAGCGTGGTCTCCCTCGTCGTGGTGGGCGCGTGGGTGATGCCGGAGATTGTGGCCGCTTTCTGCTGGTACGCGTTTCTGAACCAACGCGGGTCGCTGAACGAGTGGCTCCAGGGTGTGGGGATGCAGCAGAACTGGCTCTACACGACCCCGATGTTCGCCATCATCTTGGCCAACGTGTGGCGCGGCACGGCCTTCTCCATGATGGTGTACTCCGCTGCTCTGTCAGACATTCCCCCCGAGATCGAGGAAGCTGCCTCGATCGACGGAGCGGGCGGACTGCGCCGCATCTGGTTCGTCACGCTGCCGATGATCCGCAGGTCCATCCTCACCAACATGATGCTGATCACCCTACAGACGCTGGCCGTGTTCACCATGATCTACGTGTTGACCGGGGGCGGGCCCGGCAACAAGAGCCAGACGACGCCGGTATACATGTACGAGCAGGCCTTCAAGTTCTACAACCTGGGCTATGGCACCGCAATGGCGCTCGTGCTGCTCCTGGTCGGAGCATTGTTCTCGCTGGTGTACTTGCGGTTCACCCGGGTGGACGAGGGATGAGCGGCACTGTCGCGGACACCGCCGTTGTCGCCCACGGCGCTGGCCCGAGAGCCCTCACCTCACCGCGGAGGGCGCCGTCCGGACTCTTCGCCTACCTCATGCTCATCGTCGTGGTCGTCGCGTTTGTCGCGCCGATGCTGTGGCTGCTGCTGGGGTCGGTCCACGCTGCCTCCGCATTGAGCGTGCAGCTCGGCGGTCCGTATACGCTCGGCAACTTCGGCGACGTCATGAACGGAACGACCTTGTGGGTGCCGCTGCTGAACTCGGTCATCCTGTCCGGAGGCACGGCCCTCGTGACGGTGATCGCCGCTGCACTGGCTGCGTATCCGCTGTCCCGCTATCAGATGAGGTTCCGCAGGCTCTTCCTCTACACCATCGTCTTCTCTACCGGTCTGCCCATCACCGCGATCATGGTGCCGGTGTATGTGATGTTCGCCCACTTCAAGATCACCGACTCGCTGCCCTCCACCGTGCTGTTCATGTCAGCAACCTCACTGCCTTTCGCGATCTGGATGATGAAGAACTTCATGGACGGCGTGCCGATCTCGCTGGAGGAGGCAGCGTGGACCGACGGCGCCGGCTGGTTCCAGTCACTGCGCTACATCGTGATGCCGCTCATGGCACCGGGACTGGCGGTGGTGGCCATCTTCGTCTTCGTGCAGCAGTGGGGTGACTTCTTCATCCCGTTCATCCTGCTGCAGAGCTCGGAGAAGCAGCCGGCATCGGTCAGCATCTACACCTTCTTCTCCTCCTACGGTCAGGTCGCCTACGGACAGCTGGCCGCGTTCTCCATTCTTTACACACTCCCGATCATCATGCTCTACGGCGTGCTGTCGAAGTTCCTCGGCGGCGGCTTCAGCTTCGCCGGAGGTCTCAAGGGCTGACCCAGCTGCCAGCCGGCTGTCTGCACGCGAGAGCGAGCGGGTCATCCCCGGCATACGTCTCTCGTCCACTCCGCTGGAAGTGTCCGACCACATCACACCACCGTCGAAAAGGTTCAAAAGTCATGCTGTACAACAGCTCTCTGGTCGAAGCCCGGGTCCACCGCTTCCGCACCGAACGGATAGTCCCGGCGGTCTACCGGACGACGGAGCCGCTCGAGGTGAGCGCATGGGAGGTGCCGGACGAACCGGTGCCGTTCGTCGACGCGGTGGCCAGCTCGTTCCAGCCGTTCGAGGTCGGCGCGGCGTGGGGACGACCGTGGGGCACCGTATGGTTCCACGCGACGGGCGCAGTCCCCGATGGCTGGGGGTCGGACGGCGACACGAGCGTCGAGCTGGTCGTCGATCTGGGCTTTGGCGGGGCGCAGCCGGGGTTCCAGGCTGAGGGGATGGTCTACACCGCGTCGGGGCGCATCGTCAAGGCGGTCGAGCCGCTGAACCGGGCCGTGCCGTTGTCCTTCGACGATGGTGGCACCGCCCGCGACGGAGGGCGCACGGTCGACCTCTACATCGAGGCTGCGGCCAACCCGAACGTCGCTGAGGCGATGAGCTTCTCCCCCACGCCGCTGGGCGACAAGGCGACCGCGGGCGAAGGACCGCTCTACAGTCTGCGCCGGCTCGAGCTCGCGTTGCTCGACGTCCCCGTGTGGCAGCTCGAGCAGGACTTCGCCGCACTGGTCGGACTGCTCGGGCAGCTGCCGCCGGACTCCCAGCGACGCGCGGAGGTTCTCTACACGCTGGATCGCGCCGTCGATGCCATGGACCCCGAGGACATTGCGGGCACGGCCGCGCTGGGGCGAGACATCCTGGCCCCGGCGCTTGCCCGGCCTGCGTCGGCAAGTGCGCACCGGGTGCACGCCGTGGGCCACGCCCACATCGACTCAGCGTGGCTCTGGCCGGTGCGCGAGACCGTCCGTAAGGTCGCGCGAACCTTCTCCAACGTGTGCGACCTGATCGACCGCAACCCCGACTTCGTGTTCGCCGCATCGTCGGCTCAGCAGTATGCGTGGCTGAAGGAGTTCTACCCGGACCTGTTCGAGACGGTGCGGGAGAAGGTTGCGTCCGGAAACTTCGTGCCGGTCGGCAGCATGTGGGTGGAGTCCGACACCAACATGCCGGGCGGTGAGGCCCTGGCCCGCCAGTTCGTCGCCGGCAAGCGCTTTTTCCGCGAGGAGCTGGGCGTCGATACCCAGGAGGTGTGGCTGCCGGACTCGTTCGGGTACTCGGCCGGGCTTCCCCAGATCGCCGCTGCAGCGGGGGCGCGCTGGTTCCTCACCCAGAAGATCTCCTGGAACGAGACGAACGCGATGCCGCACCACACGTTTCGCTGGGAGGGCATCGACGGGACGCAGATCTTCACGCACTTCCCTCCCGTCGACACCTACAACTCGGATCTCGGCGCTGAGGACCTCGCCAGGGCCGAGCGTCAGTATGCCGAGAAGGGGATCGGCACGATGTCCCTGGTTCCGTTCGGGCATGGTGACGGGGGCGGCGGCCCTACGCGGGAGATGCTCGCGGCGGCGGAGCGCACCCGATCGCTCGAGGGATCGCCGACGGTGAGTCTGTCCACCCCGCGCCGGTTCTTCGAGGCTGCGCAGGCGGAGTACCCCCACCCGCCGGTGTGGTCCGGAGAGCTCTACCTCGAGTTCCACCGTGGCACCTACACCTCGCAGGCACGCACCAAGCGCGGCAACCGACGCTCCGAGCACCTGTTGCGCGAGGCCGAGCTGTGGGCTGCGACGGCGACCGTCCGTGCCGGCGTGGACTACCCCGCGGCGGCGCTGCAGGAGGCGTGGCACACCGTGCTGCTCCAGCAGTTCCACGACATCCTGCCCGGCAGCTCCATCGCCTGGGTCTACCAGGAAGCCGAACGCGGTTACGCGCGGGTGGCGGAGTCGCTCGAGCAGATCATCGACAGCTCGGTGCATGCCCTGCTCGGGCGAGGCAGCCGCACGGTGCTGCTCAACGCGGCGCCGTTCGCGCGAGAGGGTGTTCGGGCCCTTGGCGGTGACGAGCCGCGGGCCGTCGACACCAGGACCAACAGCGTCCAGGAGCACGATGCCGGCTTCATGCTGGACAACGGGATCGTTCGAGTGAGCGTCGACCGTGCCGGGCTCATCCGGTCGATCCTGGATCTGGGCGCGGACCGCGAAGTCGTGCCAGCCGGTGCTGCCGCGAACCTGTTGCAGCTGCACCGAGACACCCCGACGAAGTGGGACGCCTGGGACATCGACGAGCACTACCGCCGCAACACCACCGACCTCACCGACGTGGAGAGCATCGAGGTCGTCAAAGATGCGCTACACGTCACCCGACGCTTCGGGGCCTCCAGGGTGACTCAGAGGATCCGGCTCGCCGATGACGCCCCGACCATCGACATCGAGACCGAGATCGACTGGCATGAGCGTCAGAAGCTCCTGAAGCTCGCGTTCCCGCTGGACCTTCACACCGACCGCGCCGCGTCCGAGACCCAGTTCGGCCACGTCTACCGCGCGACCCACACCAACACCTCATGGGATGCGGCACGCTTCGAGACCGTGGCCCATCGGTGGGTGCACGTCGGCGAGAACGACTACGGGGTCGCCGTCGCCAACGACTCCACCTACGGCCATGACATCACGCGGGGAAGGACCGAAGGACGGGCCAGTACGACGACAACGGTGCGGCTCTCCCTGTTGCGAGGACCCCTGTTCCCGGACCCGGACGCCGACCAGGGTGCACACACGATGAACGTCTCTCTGCGGGTCGGGGCGACGATCCCTGACGCGGTGCGCGAGGGCTACCGGGCCAACCTGCCGCTGCGCACCGTCAATGGGGTCGAGGGGGTGGACGTCGAGCCGCTCATCACGGTGGACGGCCAGGCGATCGTCGTGGAGGCGGTGAAGCTGGCAGAGGACGGCAGCGGAGATGTGGTCGTGCGGCTGTATGAGGCGCACGGCACCCGTGCACGCGGGACGGTCACCGCGAGCTTCACGGTCACGGCGGTCACCGAGACCGACCTGCTGGAACAGGACGTACCGCTCAGCAGCGTCCAGGACACCGATGGGCCCACCGCGACACTAGAGCTTCGACCGTTCCAGCTCGTCACACTGCGCTTTGCTCGGATCGGGTGACACACGGATCGGGTGACGCACGGCCCGGGGAGGCACGGCCCGGGGAGGCACGGACCCCGCGACCGATGTGTGAAGTGGCGTTCCCTCGGCCGACGTCCCCGACCACCATGCCGTCGATGCTGGCCAGAGTCGGCTAACGGCCTCATCGGTGGGCTGCCCCGCGCTCGCCCGCGAGGTCGTCGTCCAGCCGGAGCTGTGGGCGGGCCACGTCGGGCTCCAGCGCCTCGAGCAGCTCCACCGCCGTGAGCGGCCGGTGCGCCGTGGTGAGGGGCTGCAGCTCGTCGAGGGGTCGCTCGACGAGTCCGAGCTCGTGCATCCGCCGGGCCGTGACGAGCACCCGGCTCTCCAGCGACCCGACGAACCCGTTGTAGGCCTCCACGGAGCGCTGCAGCGCCGCGCCCATCCGGCTCGCGTGCTGGCCGAGACCGTTGAGGCGCTCATAGAGCTCTCGCCCGACGGTCAGCAGCTCCCGGGCGTTGCTCGCGAGCGCGTCCTGCTGCCAGGTGAACGCCACCGTCCGGAGCAGGGCGAGCAGCGTGCCGGGGGAAGAGAGGATCACCCGCCGGCGCATGGCGTGCTCGTGCAGGTCCGGGTCCAGCGCCAGGGCTGCGGTGAGGAAGGCGTCGCCTGGAACGAAGCAGACGACCATCTCAGGTGTGACTGCCATGGCCGTCCAGTACGACCTGGCGGCCAGCGTGTCGACGTGCGAGCGCAGCGCCTTGGCGTGGGTGGAGAGCTGACGGCTGCGCTCGGCGGCGGTCAGTCCCTCGGCCTGCGCGGCCAGGAACGCCGACATCGGGGCCTTGGAGTCGATGACGAGGTCCTTGTCCCCCGGCAGGTGGACCACGACGTCAGGTCGCACGACGCGACCGTCGCCGCTGGTCGCCAACACCTGCTCGTCGAAGTCGCATCGGGCGAGCATCCCCGAGTGCTCCAGCACCCGACGCAGCTGCACCTCACCCCAGGAACCGCGGACCGTGGAGGCGTTGAGCGAGCCGACGAGCGACGCCGTCTGAGTGCGCAGCTCGTGCGTCGACGACTGGACCTGGGCCAGCTCGGACGTTACCTTGGTGAACTGCGAGAGGCGCTCGCGCTCGAGGTCGTGGACCTGACGCTCGACGCGCTCGAGGCTGGAGTGCAGGGGAGCGATCATCTGTGCCGTCTCGGAGTCCGCGCTCACCGTGGCCTCGAGGTCGATGACCCGCTCGCGCAGGAGGTCGCGCTCCGCCGCCGCGGTGGCGAGCTGCACGGCATACCGCGAACGCACGACGAGCCAGGTGAGCAGCGCGCCGAGGGCGAGGCCGACGAGCCCGTCGCGGAGAAGGTCCATGCGCTCACCGTCCCACCGCGCACCGACAGTCGCGGGCTACCACACCGCGGTCGTCGCCTCAGTCTCAGCAGGTCGTCGGCGCCGGCGCCGAGCCGCCAGCTCCCACAGGCCGACGGGGTCGGCCGGCGTGAGGGCGAGCAGCGCGCAGGCCCACCACCACGTCCGGGAGGCTGCCGCCCTCGACGGCCGGGCACCGACCGGCGTGCTGCGGGCGCAGGCCGGCCACGCGTCGCCGACCGGGAGCTGCCCGAGGGCATACCGTCGTTCTCCCCGCCACTGCAGTCCGACTCCGAAGGTCTCTGCCTCGCGGTCGAGGGTGTCGGCGAGGGATGCGTCGCCGTTGGCGCGAGCCGCGGCCAGCGTCACCGCGAAGGCGCTGAGCGACACACCGAGGACCAGCGGCCCCGAGTCGACGTCACCCTGGCCGGCCGACCCGATCGGGAACTCTCGCACGCCGACGAGGCCGGCTTCCCGGACGACGAAAAGCCGGGTGTATGCCGTCCACTCGCTTGGCGCCTCCTCCGGCGCCAGGTCGGGCAGGAAGGTCTGGATCAGTGCCTGCGAGCTGCCCCGCGGGCCCTCGTCGGCGCTGCCATCCTCGCGGGAGCTGTGGGGCAGCGGGCCGGTCGCCCTGTCGCGAAGCGAGCGCGTCCCGGCCAGCCATGCCCCTGCAGTGGAACGTGGGCCATCAACTGCAGGGCAGGGTGACGGAGCGGTGATCAGCCTCTGGTAGACCTTGCCGCATGACCTTCGAGTTCGACACCGCGATGGAGCTTGCCCCGCTCGCGGGTGGGGAGCACACCCCCGGGACGTTCTCCGGCGGTTTCACGGACGGGTGGATCATCGGCGACGCCGTCAACGGCGGCATCGTCATGACGCTCGCCACGACGGCACTGCGCCGGGTGCTCACCGACTCGGGGGGGCACCCGGACCCGGTGGCGTTCAGCGGCTACTTCCTCACTCCGTCCGTGCCGGGTGAGGCGGTCGTCGAGACGTCCGTGCTGCGCAGTGGACGGACCCTGTCGACCGGTCAGGCGTCGGTGAGCCAGCCGGACCCGGACGGCCGCCTCGTGGAGCGGATGCGCGCGCTGGCGAGCTTCGGCGACCTCGACGCCTCCGCCGAGGCTCTCCGCTCTGCCGCGCCGCCGGAGATGCCTCCGCCGGACCAGTGCCTGTCAGGCGATCAGGCGCCCCCGGACTTCCTGCGGGCCTCGTCCCTCCTCAAGCGGCTGGACCTGCGGATCGACCCCGCCACGGCAGGGTGGGCAGTCGGCAAGCCGTCGGGCAAGGGGGTGATGCGCGGCTGGCTGCGGTTCAGGGACGGTCGTGAGCCCGACCCGGTGGCCCTCCTCTTCGCCCTCGACGCGCTGCCACCGGTCGCGTTCGATCTCGGCCTGCTCGGCTGGACGCCCACCCTCGAGTTCACCGGCCACGTGCGGGCGAAGCCGGCTCCCGGCTGGCTGCAGGTGGCGTTGTCGAGCGAGAACCTCTCAGGTGGGCTCATGGAGGAGGACGCCCGGGTCTGGGACAGCACCGGTCGGTTCGTCGCCCAGTCGCGTCAGCTGTGCGGCGTCCGGGTGCCGGCCGGCGGGTGAGGTTCTGTGGCAGGGTGGCGACGCGCAGGTGTACCGGCACCTTGGGCGGCCCTACTCCGCGTGCGCAGGCGCAGGCGCACATCCGCGGCCCCTACGTTAAGGACGTCGGGACGTTCACCGTGGCCGACGCCGAGTCTGACGCGTTCCTCGGCATGGTCCGGCTCGACCGTCGCGTCGACGCGGCCGGGGCATCGCGACGACCCGGACGTCCCGGCGACACGCCATGGAGAGCTGGAGCTCTCCTACAGCCTCGCTGGCGGCGCGTGGGGGAAGGGGCTCGCCCTCGAGGCGACCACCGCTGCGCTGGCCTGGATTGCGCCGCTGGTGCCCGATCGTCATGTCATCGCGGTCACCCAGAGCGCCAACACCCGCTCGGTGGCCCTGCTTCGGCGGCTCGGGTTCGTCGAGCGCGAAGGGTTCCTCGAGTTCGGAGCGGAGCAGACCCTGCAGGTCCTGCCGTTGGCCGTCGAGCCTGCCTGAGCCCCGCCCGGCCGCGCCGGCTTCACACGGCATACCGGAGCGTGGTCAGGGAGCCGGCGCGAAGCGAACTAGAATCTTGGACCCGTGGCCCTCACCATCGGAATCGTCGGACTGCCCAACGTCGGCAAGTCCACCCTCTTCAACGCCCTGACCAAGAACGACGTGCTCGCGGCGAACTACCCCTTCGCGACGATCGAGCCGAACGTCGGGGTCGTCGCGCTGCCGGACAGCCGGCTCGCGACCCTTGCGGAGATCTTCGGCAGCGCCCGCACCCTGCCGGCCACCGTGTCGTTCGTCGACATCGCGGGCATCGTCCGTGGCGCGTCGGAGGGCGAGGGGCTGGGCAACAAGTTCCTCGCGAACATCCGCGAGGCGGACGCCATCTGCCAGGTGATCCGGGTCTTCGAGGACGACGACGTGGTGCACGTCGACGGCAAAGTCTCACCGGAGGGCGACATCGAGACCATCAACACGGAGCTGTGCCTCGCGGACCTGCAGACCATCGAGAAGGCAATCCCCAGGCTGGAGAAGGACGCTCGCGTCCAAAAGGACAAGAAGCCCGCCCTCGACAACGCCCGCTTGGCCGAGACGGTCCTCGAGGCCGGGGACACCCTGTATGCCGCTGGGGCGGCTGCCGGGGTCGACCTCGCGGAGGCGCGCAGGCTGGGGTTGCTGACGACGAAGCCCTTCATCTACGCCTTCAACCTCGACGAGGACCAGCTGACCGACGAGGCCCTCAAGAGCCGCCTCAGCGAGCTCGTCGCTCCGGCGGACTGCGTCTTCCTCGACGCCAAGCTCGAGATGGATCTCGCCGAGCTCGAGGCGGACGAGGCGCTCGAGCTGCTCCAGTCCGTGGGTGCCGACGAGTCGGGCATGGACCAGCTGGCCCGGGTCGGCTTCCACACCCTGGGGCTGCAGACCTATCTCACGGCCGGGCCCAAGGAGACGCGCGCCTGGACCATCGGCAAGGGGTGGACCGCCCCGATGGCCGCTGGGGTGATCCACACCGACTTCCAGCGGGGGTTCATCAAGGCGGAGGTCGTGTCCTTCGACGACCTCGTCGCTGCCGGGTCGATGAACGCGGCCAAGGCCGCGGGCAAGGTACGCATCGAGGGCAAGGACTACGTCATGGCCGACGGCGACGTCGTGGAGTTCCGTCATGGACCTACATCAGCGTCCAAGAAGTGACTTGGTGTCGGTGGGACGTGCTGGGATGACCACCATGGAAGACTCGCTTGTCGGCATGGCTGAGGCGCTGCGCGTGGAGGTCACCGGGCGTCTTGATGCGAGCATCCAAGCCAAGCACGGCCAGTACTTCACACCTGAGCGCGCTGCTGTCTTGATCGCGGGGTTCCCGAGCCTTCCGAGCAGAGGAACGATCAAGGTCCTAGACCCAGGCGCGGGCTCAGGGATGCTGACAGCGGCGCTCGTGGAGCGGATCGCCACGGAGGCTCCGGAACTGGTGGTGGAGGTGCACGCGGTTGAGGTTGACCCGGCCCTCCTGCCTTCGCTCGACGCGACCGCGCGCATGTGCGAGAAGTGGGCGGCAGGGCATGGTGTCAGGGTTCGAGTTGACGTGCGGCGTGAGGACCTCATCGAGTCTTCGACAGGATTCGGAGCAGCCCTGGCTCGCGACTATGACCTAGTGATCATGAATCCGCCTTACGGCAAACTGGCCGCTTCATCGGCAGCACGCCGGGCACTCGCCACGCTCGGATGGGAGAGTCCAAACCTGTATGCGGCCTTCCTCGCGCTTGGAGTGGAAGCGCTCCGAGATGGGGGCCAACTTGTCGCTATCACCCCGAGGTCGTTCGCGAACGGCCCTTACTTCGGACGCTTCCGGAGACGCCTGCTCGACTCGACGACGATCAACCAGGTGCACACTTTTGAGTCGCGCTCGACGGTGTTCGCCGACACCGGGGTCCTACAGGAGAACGTCGTCTTCGCTGCTACTCGTGGTAGCGAGCACGACAAGGTTCGAATCACGATGAGCCGTGACCACACCGATTTGGCTTCGGAGTACTTGGTCGAGTACGACGACCTAGTGGTGCCTGACGACCCAAATGGCTTCATTCGCATCGTGACGAGCGCAGATGACACCGCCGTCGCTGAGCGCATGGTTTCACTGCCAGCGACCCTGCCTGCCTTGGGCGTACAAGTTTCGACTGGCCGTGTGGTGGATTTCCGCGCTCGCGAGAACCTGTTCGATGTGCCGGCTGATGGAGACCATCCCCTCGTCTATCCCGGCAATCTGAAGTCCGGGCTCGTCGAGTGGCCGAAGTCCATCCGCAAGGCCCAGGCCTTCCGGCTACAGAAGGACGAGAACCGTAAGGCGCTCATGCCGAGCGGCTTCTACGTGGTAGTGAAGCGCTTCTCAGCGAAGGAGGAGCGGAGGCGGATAGTGGCGGCACTGTGGGACCCGGCTCGCAACGGCGAGCAAGATATCGCCTTCGAGAATCACCTCAACGTCTTCCACCGTTCCGGGGCTGGACTTGATCGTGAGTTGGGTTGGGGACTGTGTTTGTGGCTCAACGGCTCCCTCGTCGACCGATTCTTCCGAACGTTTTCCGGGCACACACAGGTCAACGCCTCCGACCTGCGGTCCCTGCGGTTCCCGCGCGAAGAGTCCCTGCGCCTCCTCGCGCGCGGGATCGAGACGCTGCCTGCGCAGGCGGACCTGGACGATCTGATTGATCGAGCGACCAAGGAAACGACTGCGTGATGAACGAAGATGCGTACGCGAGGGTCGAGGACGCACGCCTGGTCCTTGAGTCGTTCGGATTCGACGCAGAACGTTCAAACGAACGATCTGCTCTTGTGCTGCTTGCTCTCCTGCAACTGGCGCCTTTAGACGAGTGGCCCGGTGCTTCGGCGCCGATGCTCGGCACACGGGCCATCATGGACTGGATCAGAGACGAGTACGGGGTCGATTACGCGCCGAACTCTCGCGAGACGATCCGTCGATTTACGCTGCACCAGTTCGCCGACGCCTTGCTTGTCCAACAGAACCCTGACGACCCCAAGCGACCCGTCAACTCACCCAAGTGGTGCTACCAGGTTCACCCTCGCGCGATGGAGGTGATCAGGACCTACGAAGGGGTGGACTTCGAACCGCTGCTGGGCTCTTACCTCGCGGACGTACCCGGGCTACGAGCGCAATACGGCGCTGCGCGGGAGTTGAACAGAATCCCGATCACCTTGCCGGATGGTTCCCCAATCACCCTAAGCCCAGGTGGACAGAACGTCCTCATCAAGCAGATGGCCGAGGACTTCTGCGGATACTTCACACCCGGCGGCCAGGTGGTGTACGTCGGGGACGCCGACGAGAAGTGGGCCCTGTTCGAGCAGGACGTTCTGGCTCGCATCGGGGTCGCCGTTGACCAACACGGCAAAATGCCCGACCTGGTCGTGTGGCTGCCCGATCGCAACTGGCTCGTGCTCATGGAAGCGGCTACCTCTCACGGGCCGGTTGACGGGAAGCGGCACGGCGAGTTGGCGCGCTTATTTGAGGGCTCGACCGCCGGGCTCGTCTACGTCTCGTGCTTTCCGAGCCGAGCCGTCATGAGGAAGTACCTGTCGCAGATCGCCTGGGAGACGGAGGTGTGGTGCGCTGACAACCCCACGCACCTGATCCACTTCAACGGAGAGCGGTTCCTCGGTCCCTACGCCTGAGCGGGACAGCGCGAGTTGCCTGGAAGCATCAGGGCCATGGACTCTTTCTCCATTCTGAGGCCACGTCCGCTGCGACTGGGGTGTCGACGATCAAATCCTCCCAGCTGGACGCGCTCATCTTCGAGGACCATCGAAAGTTACGCGCGACGCCCAAGGCGTCGGAAAGCCCGTGAGTTGTCTGAATAGACACCTGAACCACGCTGCTCATCGCATTGAAGGCGTGGTGGGAGTGCAGGGCGATCTTCCCCCTTGGCGTCAGGTTGACCATGCCAGCGACACTCTGCGGAATGCTCGACTTGTCCTGGTGGGCGAAGCCGTGCCTGACCTTCACCATGGCGTCAAGCGCGTTCGCTGCGGCATCGCCCGCATAGGAGGTCGTCGCACCGCGCCACAGGGTTCCCGTCCCGTTCACCTCGTGCCAACTGGCCATCAGCCGCACGTCCCAGTCGGGTCTCGGGTCGTAGCGGAAGTAGCCCCAGAACATCTTCGCGACGTTGCTGGGGTGAGGGGTCTGCACCATCCCCCTTGTTCCGCCGATCTGGTACCACTTGTCGGTCACCTTCGCTCCGGGGTCGAGATCTAGCGCGGAGATCGCCAGGTCCTCGCAGAAGGCCTCCCAAGCCCCCACGGCTGCAACTACGACTGCGCGGTTGAGTGAGCGGTGCTGAGCCGGAGGTGCGCCACCACCGCTCTTGCCCCCGGCCGTCCGTGCCGCCGTGAGAGCGTCCATCTTCTGCATAGTGACTTCGTACAGAGCGCGCGCGTCCGCGAGATACCCAACCAAGTTGTCCAATGGGGCCTGCAGCGGGTGAAGTGCCAAATCGGACCTCCTTGAGGTGGGTTCTGCAATCAGGCTCTTCACAGTTGACGGTGTAGGTGGCGGCGCGTCGGTGACCGGGTAGGCGTCGAGGTCTCCCGATGATGGAAGTTCTGACACCACCCATCTGGAAGACCTCGACATGTCTGACGCTACCTTCGCCCGCCCTGACCTGACCACGTTCTGCCGCCTGGACGAGCTCGGGCTGGAGGTGACCGGGCAGCGGCTCGAGCCGGATCGTGCGGTCTTGGCCTGCCGGGTCGTCGAGCCGGACCAGTGGTGCCGCCGCTGTGGGTGCCAGGGCGTCCCTCGCGACACCGTGGTGCGGCGGTT
>JAABUR0100006338.1_pt1 | contig 14531 bp, 10 predicted proteins | sample 5560091 | NCBI WGS metagenome assembly JAABUR01 (sample SAMN10711879, study PRJNA513375) | rock metagenome | isolation source: Antarctica rocks | place: Antarctica: Victoria Land, University Valley sud
CCGTCACGTCGTGGGTCTGCGCCGCCGCGACCGCCGCGTCGATCTTCGCCTGGGTCGGGTTGGTCCCGGTCTCGAACACGTCGGCGTTGGCCCCGCGCGCACGCATCCTGTCGGCGACGATGGCGGTAGGTGCAACGCCGGCGCCGGTGACGAGGACGCGCTGGCCAGTGGTGGCGAGCGGCAGCAGCCCGCCTGAGTTCTTGACCAGCGTCGGTGTGCGGTCGGTCAACGCCTGCGCCGCCTGCAGGTGCTGGGGCGAACGCGTCACCTCGGTGGCGTGGGCGACGTCGACGTACGGGTTCTGAACGAGGCCGAGGTCCCACTTGAGGCGCAGGATGCGCTTGACAGAGGTGTCGATGCGGCTCACGGTCAGCTCACCGCTCCGCACCGCGTCGAGCACGGAGTCGTAGGCGAGGCCGAGGTCTGGCGGCATCAGCAGCATGTCGACGCCTGCCTTGAGCGCCAGCACCGGAACGCGGTCGTCGCCGTACTTGTCACGCACACCCTGCATCCCAAGGGAGTCGGTGATGACGACCCCCTTGTAGCCCATCTCGTTGCGCAAGATGCCGGTCATGATCGGCTTGGACAACGTTGCCGGGTCACCGGACGGGTCGAGCGAAGGCACCACGATGTGGGCAGTCATGACCGCCTTGATGCCCTGGTCGATCGCGGCCTGAAACGGCGGCTTGTCGATCTGCTCCCACTCCGCGCGGGTGTGGTCGATGGTCGGCAGCCCCGTGTGGCTGTCGGTGGCGGTGTCCCCGTGGCCGGGGAAGTGTTTGGCCGCCGCGGCAATGCCCTCGTCTTGGTATCCACGCACCTGTGCTGCGGTCAGCGCGGCGGTGAGCTGCGGGTCCTCGCTGAAGGAGCGGACCCCGATCACCGGGTTGGCAGGGTTGACGTTGACGTCGGCGACCGGCGCGAAGTTCCAGTTGACTCCGACCGACTTCAGCTCCGTGCCAGCGATTCTCGCTGCTGTCTCTGCGTCCTGCGGGCTGCGGCCGGCGCCCAGTGCCATGTTGCCGGGAAGCTCCGTGGCCGGTACTCGGAACACCACGCCGCCTTCTTGGTCGGTGGAGATCAGCGAGGGGATCTTGCGGGGCTGGCGCAGAGCGGCGTCCTGGATGCCGTTGGACAGGCGCGCGATCTGCTCGGTGTTGTTGACGTTGTTGCTCCAGGCGAAGTAGATGACGCCGCCGAGCTTGTAGCGGTCGATCAGCTGGGATGCGTTGTCGACGCCGTAGGCCTTCTGGTTCGCCGCGACGTCGGCGGGTGCGGTCGTGGTGGCCGTGTCGCCGTACGCGTAGGTCATGAACAGCTGGCCGACCTTCTGCTGAAGCGTCATGTTGTCCAGCGTGCTGTTCACCCAGCCGGTGCCGCGGTCGGCTCGCGCCGATGGTGCGGCCGAGACGCCGGCCTCCGTGGTGGCCTTGCTTGCGCTGGTGTCTGCCCCGCCAGCGGCCCCGGCGGTGGAGACCGGAGCGAGGGCGAGACCGAACAAGACGGTGGCGATGAGCGCCACCACGCTGGTGGAGCGGCGCAAGGGTGCGGTGGTACGCATGGGGTGTCCTCCTGGCTCGCCGTGGTCTGGCGAGCGCATGTCGGTAAGTCAGCAACGCAATTCGCGTCTTCTTCGGAAGTTTTCTACATCTTCCGGTGGCCGTCAAGGGGTACCCGCCAGTTTTCTCGCAGCACGTCGATCCACCTGACTACCGGCGCATCGTGGCGGGCAAGGGAGGATGGGCTGATGCCGCCCGCTCCCCCGCCTCTGGTCGATCGGCTTCCGGCCGACCCGACGCCGGACGCGCTCTTCGACGCGTTCGAGGCGTGGACGGCCGAGCAAGGGTTCACGCTCTACCCGGCGCAGACCGAGGCGCTGATCGAGATCGTCGACGACGCGAACGTCATCCTGGCGACCCCGACCGGCTCGGGGAAGAGCCTGGTGGCAGCCGGCGCACACTTCGCCGCGATGGCTCACGGGAGACGCAGCTACTACACCGCACCGATCAAAGCACTTGTCTCAGAGAAGTTCTTCGCCCTGGTCGAGGCGTTCGGTCCCGGCAACGTCGGCATGCTCACGGGGGACGCGGCCGTCAACGCGGCAGCGCCGATCATCTGCGCCACGGCCGAGGTACTCGCCAACCACGCCCTGCGAGTAGGACCTGACGCCGACGTCGGGCTGGTGGTGATGGACGAGTTCCACTACTACGCCGAGACCGACCGCGGCTGGGCCTGGCAGGTCCCGTTGCTCGAGCTCACCCGCGCGCAGTTCGTGCTGATGTCGGCGACGCTCGGCGACATGAGCCGGTTCCGCGACGACCTCAGCCGGCGCACCGGTCGGCGTACGGTGGTGGTCGCCTCGACGAGGCGGCCGGTGCCGCTGCACTTCTCGTACGCGACCACGCCGGTGCATGAGACGCTCGAGGAGCTCCTCACCACCCACCAGGCGCCCGTCTACGTCGTGCACTTCACCCAGGCGGAGGCGATCGAGCGGGCGCAGGCATTGTCGAGTCTCAAGGTCGCCACCCGGGAGGAACGCGACCAGATCGCAGCGATGATCGGGGAGTTCCGCTTCGCCGCCGGGTTCGGTCGCACACTCAGCCGCCTGATCCGGATGGGGATCGGCGTCCACCATGCCGGCATGTTGCCGCGCTACCGCCGCCTGGTCGAGACGCTCGCCCAAGCCGGCCTGCTCAAGGTCATCTGCGGCACCGACACCCTCGGCGTCGGCATCAACGTGCCTATCCGCACGGTGGTGCTGACGGGCCTCACCAAGTACGACGGCGTACGCACGCGGCACCTCCGCGCCCGCGAGTTCCACCAGATCTCCGGCCGCGCCGGCCGAGCCGGCTACGACACGATCGGCAGCGTCGTCGTGCAGGCACCCGAGCACGAGGTCGAGAACGCCAGGCTGGTCAAGAAGGCCGGCGACGACCCCAAGAAGCTGCGGCGGGTGCAACGCAAGAAGGCACCCGAGGGCTTTGTCAGCTGGGGTGAGCGGACCTTCGACAAGCTGGTCCAGTCCGATCCGGAGCCGCTCACCTCGAGCTTCGCGGTCACGCACTCGATGCTGCTCAACGTGATCGCCCGCCCCGGTGACCCGTTCGCCGCTCTGCGCCGGCTGCTCACCGACAACCACGAGGACCCCGCGGCCCAGCGCCGGCACATCCGCCACGCCGTTGCGATCAGCAGGTCGCTGCTCGCGGGCGGCGTGGTCGAGCGGCTCCCCGAGCCGGACCCCGACGGCCGCGGCGTGCGTCTCACCGTCGACCTGCAGCCGAACTTCGCGCTCGACCAGCCGCTGTCGGCCTTTGCGATGGCGTCGCTGGCGCTGCTCGACAAGGAGTCGCCGACGTACGCCCTCGACGTGGTGTCGGTGATCGAGGCGACCCTCGAGGACCCGCGGCAGATCCTGTCCGCGCAGCTGTTCAAGGCGCGTGGCGAGGCCGTCGCCGCGATGAAGTCCGAGGGCATCGAGTACGATGAGCGTCTCGAGCTGCTCGACGAGGTGACGTACCCGAGGCCGCTCGCAGAGCTGCTCGAGGCGGCGTACGAGTCGTACCGCCTGGGTCACCCATGGGTCGCCGACCACCAGCTGCGGCCGAAGTCCGTGGTGCGGGACATGTACGAGCGCGCCATGACGTTCGTCGAGTACGTCGGCTTCTACCGGCTCGCCCGCTCCGAGGGGCTCGTGCTGCGCTATCTCACCGACGCCTACCGGGCGCTGCGGCACACCGTGCCCGAGTCCGCCCGCAACGAGGAGCTCGACGACTTCGTGGAGTGGCTCGGCGAGCTGACCCGCCAGGTCGACTCCTCACTGCTCGACGAATGGGAGAAGCTCGCCGCCGGTGGCGACCTCGACCCCGCCGACCTGGTGCGGCCGCCGCTGGAGACCGAGAGCCGTCCGGTGACCGGCAACGCCCGCGCCTTCCGGGTGCTCGTGCGCAACGCGATGTTCCGGCGGGTCGAGCTGGCCGCGCGCCGGGACTGGACGGAGCTCGGCGAGCTCGACGGCGACGCCGGCTGGGACGCTGACGCCTGGAGAGACGCGATGGCGGCGTACTTCGAGGAGCACCAGACCTTGCTCACCGACGCCGATGCCCGCGGTCCGGGGCTGCTGATGGTCGACGAGTCAGGCGAACCCGGTGGCTGGCAGGTGCGGCAGATCCTGCATGACCCGGAGGGCTTCCACGACTGGGCGCTGCTCGCCTCCGTCGACCTCGCCGCCTCAGACGAGGCCGGGTACGCCGTCGTTCAGCTCGACGACATCACCTCCGGCTGACCTTTGCGCCCGCGACGTGGCACCCGCGTCCTGGTCCTCAGCTGCGCTTGCGTCCCGTGCGAGTCGTGGTGCTGCGCTTGGCGGTGCTGCGCTTGGCGGTGCTCTTCGCGGCGGTGCTCCGCTTGGCAGGAGTCTTCTTGGCCGAGGTCTTCTTGGCGGTGCTCTTCGCGACGGTGCTCCGCTTGGCGGCAGACTTCTTAGCCGCGGTCCGACGGGGTGCGCGCAATCCGCTGGTCTTCCGCGCGGCTGTCCTACCCACCGTCCGGACAGCATCCTTGGCGTTTCCAGCCTTCAGCTGGTCGGTGGCATCCTGTGTCGTCTCGGCGGCCTGCAACTCGACCAGCTTGGCCATCTGTTTGGCCGCCGCTTCCTGGTTGCGAGCAAGGTCCTTCTCGGCGCTGCGACGGTCCTTGCGAGCTGACTTCTTGAGCTGCAGCGCTTCGTCGGCCTCCTTCGCCAGTTGCTTGGCGGTCTTCTTTGCCTGCGTCAACGAGTCCTTGATCCTGCGGTGCTGCTTCTGAGCCAGGTCGTCAGCCTTGGTGGCCTCAGCAAGGCGGTCCTGGTGCATCTGTACGGCGGCCGCGGCACGTTCGGCTTTCCCGCGCAGTCTGTCCAGCTGTTGCTTGAGCTTGTCAATGCCGCCGGCCATCACGTCGTCTCCTCGTGGTCAAGGGCGCTCAAGGGTTGCGCCGTGTGGTTCTCGTACCCCGTTGGGACGATCCGTAATCGCGGAGGCCGACCGCACTCAGCGTCTGTGCTCTACAACTGCGCTCAACAACCGCGCTCACCCCTGCTCGCCGATGTCTTCGTTCCACAGCTGGGGCTCAGCGGCGATGAACGCCGCCATCATCGCGACGCACTCGGCATCGTCGAGCACGACCACGTCGACGCCGCGTGAGCGCAACAGGTCCTCGGCGCCGAGAAACGTGCGGTTCTCGCCGATCACCACCCGTGGGATCTTGTAGAGCAAGATCGCGCCGGTGCACATGTCGCACGGCGAGAGCGTCGTGACCATGGTCGAGCGGGCGTAGACGGAGGCCGGCTGCCGCCCAGCGTTTTCCAGCGCATCGGTCTCGCCGTGCCGGATCGCACTGCCCAGCTGCACCCGCTTGTTGTAGCCGGTGGCGAGGAGCCGCCCGTCCGCGACCAGCGCCGCCCCGATGGGGATCCCACCTTCGTCGCTGCCCTGCCGCGCTGCTGCCACAGCGAGCGAAAGCAAGCTTGCAGGTTCCTGTGACGCCGCGACGTCTCCCGCCTCAGTCATGTCTGCCTCCTGTCGGTGGTGGCGCTAGTGTCGTGCGACGCACGGCACTAACTCCTGCGGTACGGCTGCAGGTAGGCGCCGGGGTAGGTGAGACTCCCCCATCAACACGCGACTGCCGTCAGGACAGGACGAGGACGAGGTGCACGTAGTTTGTGCCGGAGGTGGCGAGGTGCTGCGCCTGCAGCTCGGCCGTCAGGTAGCCGAGCCTGGAGCGCATGAACGGTGAGTCGACGCTGGTGTTGCCGTTGCTCTCGACGTCGCGACGCCAGCGCTGCAAGGGCGCGGGATCGATGCCGAGGTCATCGGCAATGGTCTGGGCCGCCTTGACGGCCTGGTCGAGGTCGTAACCGATCGAGTGCACGTCGACGGTTGTCGGGTCACCCGTCTCGGGGTTGCCGGAGGCGTACGAGTCGGCGTTGAGGCGGCGTGCAGTGATGGTGGTAGCTGCGTCGTCTGGCAGCGTCAGGCTGACCGCGAAGCCGTCGTCGCACGAGACGTCCAGGATCGACTTGCCCGGCGCCATCCCGAGGTCGTCACGGGTGGGCGGTCGCGTCAGGTCGTAGGACCTGTCCGCGCAGCCGCTCGAAGAGTCGTTGTCACCAGACACGCCGGCATCACACCCCTGGATCATTGTTGCTGCCATCAGTCCGACAAGAAGTCCCAGCCGGAACCGCACTACCTGACCCCGACCTCGACGCGCACATCCCAGTCGCTGAGCCGGCCGATCAGGTCGTCGATGTTGTTGTAGATGCGTGCGTCGTCGATCCGGTCCTGGACCGGCCTGGTCAGCTCGTGGCGCACGTAGTCGGGGTCTTCGGCGAGCAGCTTCTGGTACGCCGGCAGGGTGTCGTTCTCGATCAGGTCCCAACGGGTGTCGAAGTTCGAGATGTTGCCCTCGGGCAAGGGCGTCTCGACGTCGAGCTCGCCGTAGGGCCGCGGTGTGTGGACGCCCGGGATGTTCACGGGGCCGGGCAGGTCAACTCCGCCCGTATCGACACCCGGCCCTTCGACGCCGCCCGAGAACGTGAGCGGGTCGTGCTCGCCGAGGGTGTGGGCGCCGCGGATGCCGGGCGCACCGACCGCACCCATGACGTACGTCATCGTCTCGCCCACCGGGCCATGGTAGTTGCGCATGTCGTCGTACGCCTGGCCGATGACGTCGTGCTGCTCGCGGTAGAGCAGTGCCTCGTTGCCCTCGGCCACCCGGGCCGGGTCGCCACTGTCGATGCCCTGCCAGGCCTCGAAGGTGCGGGTGTCGATGAGGCCGGCCTCGTACATCTCGCGCACACCGTCGACACCGTTGGCCAGATAGGCCTCGTGCATCGGCATCTGGTCGGAGAAGATGTCCTTCTGCATCTGCAGCAGGCTGGTCTCGAAGAAGCGGAACTCTCCCTCGCTCATCTGCCCGAGCACAGCCAGGTCGCGCAGCTGCGGCGGCAGCAGCGGGGCCACCAGCCAGTCCGGAGCGACGTCGAGCGGCCCCGACGCGAGGTCGGCCAGGTTGCGCAGCATCTGCAGGTCGAACATGCCGCCGGCGAACGTCGGACCGATCATGCTCGCCATTCCGGCCCACTGGAAGTCGGGGTTGTCGAGGAACAGCTTTGCGTAGTAGTCGTACGATGCCACCAGGTTGCCCTGGTTGGCCTCAGCGCCCGCGCTCGGGTCCCAGCCGTCGAGGTAGATGCCGGCCTTCTCGCAGGCGGTGAGCAGCCAGTAGCGCTGGAGCAACGGCCCGTACTCGCGCGGCGGCACGCCGTCCTCGCGCATCAGTGCCAGCAGTTTGTTGGCTGCCGCGGCGGTCGGGAACTGTGAGGGGTCGAGGAAGTTCGAGCGGCCCATCTGCTGCAGCTGCCGTCGGAGCGCAACCATGTCGAGGCTGCTGAAGTCGATCCCGGGGAAGATGTCGACGACGCCAAGTGGCATAGCGCCGGCACGTATCAGGGCCAGCACGTTGGCCTCGGTCGGGCCCTTGGCCAGCAAACCCGAGACCTTGGCGGCCGCGTCGTCGAGGTGGCCGCGAAGGATCTGCTTCTCCCGCTCGAGCTGTGCGACGAGGACGTTCTTGGCGGTGTTGACCGCTTGGTGGTACTCGCCCAGCTTCTCGAAGTAGTCGTCGGCCTTGCCCGGCGTCACCAGGTCCCACAACGATGGCGCGCTTTGGCCGAAGTTGTCCGCGGCCGCCTCTTCGTAACGGCGGTTGAGATCGTCGATGCCGGTGTCGTACGTCGTGATCGCGTCCCCCCAGCTGCGGATGCATCCTGCGGAGAAGGCAGCTGCTTGCAGAACTCCCTGCGCGTGCTGCACGACCTGCTGGTCAGCAGAGCTCAGCGGCGGTTTGAGGACGCCGCTGGTGGCCGCCACCGCGTGGGCGTGCCGGGACAGCACGGCACCGCGCGTAGAGGCGATCGGCTTGGCCTTCGCCTCGGTCTGGGCGGCCGACTCGTACACCGAACTCGGCGTCGCCTTGTAGTGCCGAAACAGAGCCATGATGCGCAGAGCCTAAACGGTCAGAGGTTCACTTGTCAGCGGTCGCCGAAGGACCCGGCGCGCTGCGGCGATCAGCCGGTGTCGACGGCTCGGGCGGAGCCGATTCGTGTGGATGACCGAACTGGCTGCAGTGCGGTCGCGCCGTCACTCGTCGGGAGCAGGCGGCTCGGCTTCACCGGCCCGTTCGTCGCGCTCTGCCCACTCCAGCAAGGGCTCCAACGAGAACACCGCGTCGTCGATGCCCGCGTGCAGGTCACCGAGCGCCGCGAACCGCTCGGGGACTGTCTTCATGGTGAAGTCCGAAGGCAGCACGTCGTCGATCTCGTCCCACCTGATCGGCGTCGAGACCGTCGCCTCGGGCACACCGCGCACCGAGTATGCGCACGCGATCGTGTGGTCGCGGGCGTTCTGGTTGTAGTCGACGAAGAGCTGGTCGGGCGCTCTGTCCTTGCGCCACCAGGTGGTGGTCACATCGCCACCGGACCGCCGCTCGACCTCACGAGCGAAAGCGAGGGCGGCCCGGCGTACGTCGGCGAAGGTCCAGCGGGGCTCGATGCGCACGTAGACATGCAGGCCCTTGCCACCTGACGTCTTGGGCCAGCCGACGGCGCCGAGCTCGTCAAGGACCTCGTGGCTGGTGTGCGCGGCGCGGCGGACCGTGTCGAACGTGCATGTCGGCATCGGGTCGAGGTCGATGCGCCACTCGTCTGGGCGCTCGGTGTCGGCCCGCCGGGAGTTCCAGGGATGGAACTCGACGGTCGACATCTGTACCGCCCAGATGACGCTCGCCACCTCGGTGACGCACAGCTCGTTGGCATGGCGTCCGTAGCGCGGGAACTCCACGCGCACCGTCTCCACCCAGGGCGGAGCGCCGTGCGGTAGCCGCTTTTGGTGCACCTTCTCCCCCGCCACCCCGTCGGGGAAGCGATGCAGCATGCACGGTCGTTCACGTAGCGCGCGCACGACGCCGTCGCCGACACTGAGGTAGTACTGCGCCAGGTCGAGCTTCGTTGCGCCGCTGGCGGGGAAGTACACCCGGTCCGGGTTCGAGATGCGGACGGTCCGGTCATCGATATCGAGCTCCACCGCAGGGCTCTTGCTTCGACCGGCTGCCATCCGACCAACCTAATCGCTCTGCCGCTGCCCCGGGACGCTCCTCGCCGCAGCCCCTCGGCGCGTTTGCTATGTCAACAAATCAGCTGGCTTGTTGACACGGCAAATTTGCCATGTGAACAGTGCAGCTGGTTTGTTCACATGGCAAACGCGCGGTGAGGGGCGCGGCTTCCGGCCCCGAAAGTGGAGGATAGGCCGATGACACAGGCGACGCTGCGGTCGGCCCGCATCACGCTCATCCCGCTGTCGGCCGAGCACATCGAGCACGAGATCGAGCTCGACTCCGATCCCGAGGTGATGCGTTACTTGGGCACCGGCAAGGCACGCACCCGCCAGGAGGTCGAGCACTACCACTATCGTCGGCTCGCGGCGGCCGAGCGAGTACCGGGACTCGGGTTCTGGGCCAGGTACGTCGGTGGGCACTTCGTTGGCTGGTGGATTCTCGAACCGGTCGATCGCGACGACCAAGAGCCAGTCGAGGGCGAGGCTGAACTGGGTTACCGGCTGCTGCGTCGCTTCTGGCGGAAGGGCCTCGCGAGCGAAGGTGCCAGCGAACTCATCCGACATGGGTTCGAGGACCTCGGGCTGTCTCGGATCTTTGCCGAGACGATGGCGGTCAACGCTGCCTCCCGCGCCACCATGGCCACCGCTGGGATGACGTATGTCCGGACCTTCCACCTCGAGTGGGACGAGCCGATCGTCGGCGCCGAACACGGTGAAGTGGAGTACGCCATCACGAAGGACGAGTGGATGGCACGCTAGCCGCTGCGAGCGTCGAGCGCTGCGCTAGCGGTCGCGCCCGTGACACCCCTGCGTCCCAACGTGTCAGCCACGAGACCCGGCGTCCGGCCCGTCCGGGGTGCGTTTGCTATGTCAACAAGCCAGCTGGCTTGTTCACATAGCAAATTTGCCATGTGAACAGTGCAGCTGGCTTGTTCACATGGCAAACGCCGGGGGGGCGTCAGCGGACGACGAGGGGGGACGGGCCCGCCGGGACCAGCTCGCCGACGACGGGGTAGCCGGGTACCTCGCCGACGAGCAGCAGTCCACCCGACGTCTGCGCGTCCGCGAGCAGCAGCAGCTCGTCCTCGTCGACGGACGAGTCCAGGTGCGGTCGCACCCAGTCGAGGTTGCGGCGGCTACCGCCCGGGACATAACCGTCACGCAGCGCCTCGCGCGCCCCGGCGACGTACGGCACGGCCGCTGCGTCGATCACTGCGCTCACCCCGCTGGCTCGAGCCATCTTGTAGAGGTGCCCGAGCAGACCGAACCCCGTGACGTCGGTTCCCGCGCCGACGCCGAGATCCAACGCGGTGGCCGCGGCCGGTCCGTTGAGCTGCGTCATGACCGCGACCGCCTCCTCGAACCACTCCGCCGTTACCTTGTGCCGGTTGTTGAGTACGCCGAGCCCGAGCGGCTTGGTCAGCGTCAACGGCAGCCCAGCCAGTGCGGCGTCGTTGCGCAGCAGCCGGTCGGGGTGGGCGACGCCGGTGACGGCCATGCCGTACTTCGGCTCCGGGTCGTCGATGCTGTGCCCTCCGGCGACGTGGCAGCGTGCCTCCCGGGCGATGTCGCTGCCGCCGCGCAGCACCTCGGCCGCGAGCTCGAACGGGATGCGGTCGCGCGGCCAGCAGAGCAGGTTGACCGCCACCAACGGCGTTCCGCCCATGGCGTAGACGTCTGACAGAGCGTTCGCGGCAGCGATGCGCCCCCAGTCGTAGGCGTCGTCGACGACCGGTGTGAAGAAGTCGGCGGTGGTGACGACGGCCCGGTCACCGTCCAGCCGCACGACCGCGGCATCGTCCCCCGAGTCGAGGCCCACGATCAGCTCGTGCCCGGTGTCGCCGGCCGGGGCCAGCGCGCCGAGCATCGCCTCAAGCTCACCCGGTGGCACCTTGCAGGCGCAGCCCCCGCCCGAGGCGAACTGCGTGAGGCGGACGGTTTGCTCGACGGTCACCCGACCAGCGTACGGTCGCTCTCGCGCTGCCGGTTCATGCGTTCACGCTGCGGCTTGACCACGTACTTCGGGTCGTCGGCGGACGCCAGCCCGGCCTGGAAGACCCCGAACCGGGTCAGCAACGAGGCCGATGCCAGGGCGAGCCCGGACGCCGCCGCCACCAGCCGTGAGCGACCGGACAGCACCGTGCCGACCGCCCCCGCCACGGTGAGCCCGCGGGAGGCACGCAGCAGCCGCCCCGGCCGCCCTTGCTCGTACGGCTCATGCTGCTCGCCCAGCCGGATGCGGATGCGTTCGGTCGCGGCCAGCTCGAGGACGGCGCCGGCCGCGGCCAGCCGCCGCGCCGGGCCGGCCTCGTCGGTCGGAGTCGCCATCATGGCCAGGCCGCCCGCGGCCGCCGACGCACTACCGGCGAACACGAACGGCAGCTCGCGGTACGCCTCGTGCCAGGCCGGGATCGCCGTGTTGCTGATCAGGGCCGCGGTGTACGTCGCCAGCGGCGGCCCGAGGACCGCGGCGCCAGCTCCGGCCAGCCGTCCGACCGGGCGCAGCCGCCCGGTCAGCAGCGAAGCCGCCGACACCGACGCCAGGCCGGCGAACGGCGCCAGGATCCACGAGCCCACCGACAGCGGGGACGTCGGCTTGAAGACCCGAAGCATGTTGAGAAACCGCGACGGCCGTCCGAGGTCGTGCACCAGCGCGACCGTGCCGACCGCGGCGCCGCCCGCCGCCAGCAGCCGGCATACCCGCTCGAGCTCGGTGCGGCCGGTGAGAGCCGCGCCCTCGGCCAGCGCCGCCGACGCCCCGGCCACCCCGCCGACGAACAGGTAGATAGGCACGTCGGGCTGTTTCCACACCGGACGCTTGAGGATCGGCCGCCCGTAGTACGACTCGAACTCCGGCTCGGGGACGAGCGGCTGCTCCCTCACGGGCGCTGCTTCCCGAACGCCGAGGCGAGCGCCAGACCCGCCAGGGCCACCGCCGCCGCGCCCACGTGGCGCCACATGTCGGGCAGGTCCCGGGTCGTCACGACCGGGTCGGGCGGCAGGCCGTAGACCTCCGGCTCGTCGAGCAGCAGGAAGAACGCGCCGTCGCCGCCCACGCCGTCGTTTGGGTCCTGGCCGTAGAGCCGGGCGACCTCCACCCCCTGCTCGTGCAGCTCCGCCACCCGTACGTCGGCGCGCTCACGCAGCACGCTCAGCTCACCGAACTGGATGGAGTCCGTCGGGCAGGCCTTCGCACACGCGGGTTCCTCCCCCACCTTGAGCCGGTCGTAGCACAGCGTGCACTTGAAGACCCGGCCGTCCTCCTTGCGCTGGTCGATCACGCCGTAGGGGCACGCGGGGACGCAGTACCCGCAGCCGTTGCAGACGTCGGGCTGGACGACGACGGTGCCGAACTCGGTGCGGAACAGCGCGCCCGTGGGGCACACGTCGAGGCAGGCGGCATGTGTGCAGTGCTTGCACACGTCGGACGACATCAGCCACCGCAGCTGGGTGGTGTCGTCGGTCCCGACCTCCACCGTTCCCTGCGGGTCGGCTTGCGGCGGCCCCAGCCCCGGCATCCCCAGGTCGGTGCTGGTGACCGGCCGGGTCTGCTCGATGAACGCCACGTGCCGCCAGGTGTCGGCGCCGAGGGCCTCGGTGTTGTCGTACGACATCCCCGACAGGCTGAGCCCGTCCTCGGGCACGTCGTTCCAGATCTTGCAGGCGACCTCGCACGCCTTGCAGCCGATGCACACCGAGGTGTCGGTGAAGAACCCCATCCGCGGCGGGTGGTCGACATGGCCGGCGTCACCGGCCACGTCGGCGAGCGGTCCGGACCAGCGGTTGCTCATTCGACCTCTCCTCGCTCGGCGATGCCCGCGCGCCGACGGTACTCGTCGACGTACGTCAGCAACGCGGGTCCGCGCGGCCGGCGGCCGGGCTGGATGTCGCAGGTACCGACCTTGTCCTGGATCCTGACGTTCGGGTCGACCGAGACGTTCACCAGGTCGTTCGCGGAGTCGCCGGTCGTCAGGCCGGTGCCGCCCCAGTGGTACGGCAGCCCGATCTGGTGCACGCGGGTCTCACCGAGCCGCAGCGGCCGCATCCGCTCGGTCACCAGCACCCGCGCCTCGATCGCGGTCCGTGCGGTCACGATGGTGGCCCAGCCCAGGTGCTCCAGGCCACGCTCCGCCGCCAGCGCCGGCGACACCTCGCAGAAGAACTCCGGCTGCAGCTCGGCCAGGTACGGCAGCGTGCGGCTCATCCCGCCCGCGGTGTGGTGCTCGGTCAGCCGGTAGGTCGTGAAGACGTACGGGAAGACCTCGCCTCGGTCGGCGTTGACCGGGTTGTCGGCGCCCTCGTACCTCACCACGGCCGGGTTCGACTGCTGCCGGTACGCCGGGTTGCGCACCGGCGACTCGACCGGCTCGTAGTGCGCCGGCAGCGGCCCGTCGGCCAGGCCCTTGGGCGCGAACAGCCAGCCCTTGCCGTCGGTCTGCATGATGAACGGGTCGGAGCCACCGATGGCGTCGGGCCCGGTGGCGCCGTCGGCCGGCACGTGGTGGGGCTCCCGGTCGGGGATGAAGTCGGGGACGTCGTGGCCGGTCCACTTCTTCGCGTCGGCGTCCCACCAGACGTACGCCTTCTTCTCGCTCCACGGCTTGCCGTCGGGGTCGGCCGAGGCACGGTTGTAGAGCGTGCGGCGGTTCGCGGGCCACGCCCAGCCCCACTCGGCCGCCACCCAGTCCTGCTCCAGGCCGGGGCGCCGGCGCGCCGACTGGTTGACCTCGTCGGCGTACACACCGCAGTAGATCCAGCAGCCGCACGAGGTCGACCCGTCGGTCGCGAGCTCGGTGTACGCCGACAGGGCGCGGCCGTCGGGGCCGGTGCCGCTGATGTTGCGCAGCACCGCGTCGGCGCTCGGCTCCCCGTCTGCTTCCTCGGGGAGGTCCCACGCCAGGTCGAGCAGGGGGGCGTCCATCGGGTCGGTCGAGCCGGCCAGCTTGGCCCGGATCCGTTTGCCGAGCTGGTAGTAGAACGCCAGGTCGCTGGTCGCGTCGCCCGGCGGGTCGACCGCCTTGTGGTGCCACTGCAGCAGCCGTTGGGTGTTGGTGAACGTGCCGCTCTTCTCGGTGTGCGCGGCCGCCGGGAGGAAGAACACCTCCGTCTGGATGCCCTCCGTGACCAGCTCGCCTGTCTCGATCTCCGGCCCGTCCTTCCAGAACGTCGCGGACTCCACCATCACCAGGTCGCGGACGACGAGCCAGTCGAGGTTCGCCATGCCCAGCCGCTGCATCTTGCCGTTGGACGAGCCGACCGCCGGGTTCTCCCCCACCAGGAAGTAGCCACCGCCGCCCCGCTCGATCTGGTCGCGAACGATCCGGTAGGTGCCGTGGTCGCCGGTGATGCGGGGCAGGTAGTCGAAGCAGAAGTCGTTGTCGG
>JAABUR0100006340.1_pt1 | contig 14526 bp, 12 predicted proteins | sample 5560091 | NCBI WGS metagenome assembly JAABUR01 (sample SAMN10711879, study PRJNA513375) | rock metagenome | isolation source: Antarctica rocks | place: Antarctica: Victoria Land, University Valley sud
TGGGCGTAGGCAGGAAAAAACGACGTGAGAACTGACGCGGTCGCGGTGGTGGTGGCCGGATCGGCCAGCCACGCCGGGTCGGCGGTCACAAGGTTGGGTGCTTCGCCGCTGAGCACCGCACCCGACGCGGACACCTTCACCACGCCGGCGCTGCTCTGCACCGGCACCGCCAAGGTCACCCACCGGGAACCCAGGTCGGTCCAGCCCGCCGGCACCGCACCCGGATCGCTGGCCGACCCCGACGGCACCGCCGCCGTCCCCACCTCCGCGGTCGTCTCCGGTGCCGGGATGGCGGCCGGCGACGCCGACAAGTACGCCGCGGCAGGAGCGACGAGAGCGGCTGCGGGCGGTTTCGGTGCGGCGGTGGTCTTGCCGGGCCGGGGCCGCTTCGCAGCCGGACCCGGTTTGGTCGCAGTCGGGATTGAAGTGGGAGTTCGTTTCGTCGGAGTCGGCGGCGCGGCCGCACTTGATGGTGATGTCGGCGCCGTCGGCGCCGCGGCAGCTGTCGGGGCGGTGGTGGTTGTCGTCGGCTGGGTCGAGGGCATGGCCAGGTGCACCCGTACCGTCACCGACACCACCGCGTGACTGGCGTCTACTACGTGCCAGCTGCCTGGAACGGCGGTGTCGGCGTGCAGATAGCCGCTGCCGGCCCACCGCGGCGGTGCGGCATCACCACCGCCGACCACATCTGCGGTCACCGCCGCGGCGGCGGCGCCGGCCCCGGCGGGACTGTAGGACAGGTAATCCAACGCATATTTTGTCGCGGCGCCGTCGGCCGCCACCTGATCCATTCCCGTCGGCCCAGCCGCGGCAGTGCCGGCGGTGCGTCCGAAGATCGGGTTCCAGATGACCTGTTTCACCCCGGCGAACGCGATCAGCAGCAACACCAGGCCGATCAACCCACGGCGCACCGTGGCGCCCAGTTCCCGTGGCGCCCGGGACACCTCCAGATCCTGCGAAGGCCGCGACACCCGCCGCGGCGGCCGGGCCGGCTCACCACCAGCAGCCGCCGCATCCTGCCGGCCGGCGGTGGGATCCGCAGCGGCCGGGACCTCGCCGGTCTCCAAATGGCTGAGCCATCCCGGCGCCGAGCCATCCGACGACTCACCTGCACCGCCGGTACTGGCCGAGGGAGTACTTGTGGGCCGGTTCAGGCCCAACACCCGCCGCACCAACTTGATCCCGCTGCCCTGCCCCCTACCCGCAGCCGTGGACCCGGTCGGGTCGCTGCTCACCCGCGATGCGGCGGTGCGGCGCCGCGGCTTCTTCACCGCAGCCGTCACGGCCGACGGCGCAGCCGCGTCGTCCTCCGGCAGGTCGGTGCCCTCGTCGGCCCACCACTGCTCCTCCTCCGACACCCCAGGCGTCACAGTCACCGGATAGGAGCCGATCAGGGCAGGATCAGCCAGCGACGCGGCACCAGGGAACACGACCGCAGGCTCCGGCACCACACGGGCCGCCACCGCAACTGGCGCCACCGGAACTGACTGCCCCGGAACTGGCGGCACCGGAACCGACGCCGCTGCCGGCGGCATCGGAAGGTCTTCCGAGCCGTAACCCATGTCGGCGTAATTCACGGCCGGTCGGCGGCCCGCGCCGGGACGAGACTGCGGAGGCGGAACTGGGAATGTCATGACGGGACCCTCACGGTGAACGGGGCGGAAGAAGCGGAGCGAGTCCCGGCGGTCGCCGACACCGTCACGGCCACGACGCCGGCACCGGTGTGCACGGTGCGGGCGTAGGTCCCGCCGCCGGCTGCCGCCGGGGCCATCGCGAACTGCTGACTACCCTGCGGACCGGACACGTGCACCTGCACCGTCACCGGCGCGCTGTCGGTGTCCACCGACGCCGTCACCGCCACCCCACCCGGTACGGCGGAACCGCCGGCCAATACCGACAGTCGGGTCGGAGCGCCGGACACCGGCGGTGTGGTCGCCGGGCCGGCCTTTGGAACGGGAATGGTTTTGCCCAGCGGCGGCTGGGACCGCGGCGGCGTGGTCGGGGTGACCGCCGGAGCGGCGGTGATCCGGGTAGTGGTGGCCGCCGTGGTGGTCGCCGTGGCAGTCGCCGTGATCGTCACCGTCGCCGTCATCCTCAAGATGGACACCACCGGCGCCGCCGATGTCGATGCCAGGCTGCTGTGCGCCACCGCTGCAGACACGGTGGGTGCGGTCGCGGCGGTGCCCGAGCTCAAACCGTTGACAACGACGAGAACCACGCCGGCGGTCAGGACCGCGAAACCGGTGAGCAGCGCCGGTCGGCTCATCCTTGCCGCCACCGTGGGCGCAGGAATCTTGCCGGCGGCAACTGCAGCAGCGGCGGCATCGGCAGGAACCGGCGGCGTGGCACGCAGAAAGGGGTTTAGACGTTCCCCGGCAGCCGGCTGGGTGCTATCCGACTGCGGCGCGGTGTCATCATCGGGGCCGGTCAGGTCGGTACCCCAAGGGATGTCGTCGTTGTCGTCGGCGTTCACCCGGCCCACCCGCCGCCTGCCTGGCCGGGGTCCCGGTCAGGGTCGGCGGGATCATGTCGGCGGGCCGGGCGGGTGAACGTTTGCGCGGCGTGCACGCAGGCCTGCAACAGCGGCAGCCGCGCCGCCGGCGCCAAGGCGGCCCAGTCGATGACGCCGCCGCCGTCCAACGCCGCGTCGTACGGCACGAGGAACGCGGCTCCGCACAGCCGGCCCCACCTGGCGACCGCAGGCGCCAACTCGGCCGGGTCGACGTCGGGCTTGTCGATCCCGATGACCACCGTCGCGGTCTTGAGCTGACGGCGGTAACCACGCCCATCAAGCTCCTTGAACGAATCCTCCAGCGTCGCCAAAGAATCGGTGTAGCCCAGGGCAGCGACCACCAGATGATCCGCGGCGTTGATCGCCGCGGAAAAGTAAGAATCGACGTGGGAGTTGCCGGTGTCCAACACCAACAACTGCGCCAGCAGCGACAGCCGGGTCAGCACCGCATCCAGCTCGCCGCGGCTGGTCCCGGCGACCCGGAGGCGGTCCACACCGCCGGTGTTGTGCACCAGGTGCACCCGACCGGGCGCCGGCTGCAAAAACGGGTCCAGGTCCATCGGATACTGCACCTGGGCAACCTTCCCGGCCAGATCCACCAGCCGCCCCACCCCCGCATCGGGACGGGCCACGAACCGGCCGACCAGGGTGGAGACGTTCGGGTTCAGGTCCACCCCGACGGTCAGCATCCGCACCGCCGACGACAGGAAATGCAGTAATCCGGCGGCCACCGTCGTTTTGTTCGACCCGCCCTTCCCGCCGATCACCGCGATGGTGCGGGAACCCGCACCCGCAGCCAGCACCGCCGCTTCCAGCTGCGCCGCGCACTGCTCGATCTCTCCGGCCACCGCGGCGTAATACTGTGCCCACGCCTGCGCCTGCGTTTCCGCGGCGCGGGCGGCCTCCGCGGTTGCGGCTTTTCCGCCGGGGAATTTCAATGCACCCACGTCCACAACCACACCCCCACCACGAGGACCCCGATGACCACCAGGGCGTCCATGACGTCGCGGCCCCTCGGGCGGGTCAAATCCGCCGGGGCAACCCCGTCCCGCCTGGCCCGCCGGATCGCCTTCAGCTTCTTGGCATTGCGGCGTGCCTTCGCCCGCCGCGCATCATCGCTGGCCATCACGACCCCGAACCAGAAACTGTTGCTACCCATCAGATTTTCCCTTCCTGAGGTGGCCATCACGTGCCGAGCCTGGGTTGCGGCACCCATACCGGCAACGGCCGGGCGGTGCGACCGGAGAACCGATCCAGCATTGGGGATAACTCGGTGGTCGTCGCCAGCTCCGTTAGCTGCTGCTGCACTTCCAGCACGCTGGTGACCGCGATATCCCGCAACGAGCGCAGCTCGGCGCTGACCGGTCCGTGGCGAAAGTGCAGCAGCTGTACGCCGACCGCAACCGCCCGGTAGGCGTGCTGCCCGATCAGATGCGGCAACACCGAAATCCTTGCTTCGTCGGCCATCTCCAACGCCTCCGCGCCGATACCTGCACGGAGCACGTCATACTCGGATTCGTTCAACTCCCGCGGATGCGCACGGTGCTCGGCCAGGAACGTCTCCAACAGGACGGCGGCCGCGCAGGTCAGGATCCGGCTTACCCGATCCAACAGTCCAGGCCAGTTGAACATCGCGGGCGTCAACTCCGGCAGCTCGTCCAAATCAGCCGCGTCGTCAGGCAAACCCGTCGCGGCAAACACCGCCGGCGCCAACCCCCGCACCAGCCAATCCACCGGCACACACCCAGCATCAGTCAACCGGGCAGGGTCATCGGCCGGCGCAGACTCATTGGACTCACACATCCGGTACGTCGTGCTCGGTGTCTCCGACATGGAGCTGCTCTCCTCTTCCGGGTATTGGTCGCTCTGGGATGGGGATGAAATCGCCCCGATTTCGTGCTTGCTTCTGCTGCTAGCAGGGCGAGGACTTACCGACACTCTTGCCGGACCCCCCGACAACCGGCGGGGCCTACCCAAACGGCTGGCGGCGCGGTTCCTGGGGCAGCGACCGCAAACGCTTCTCAACTGAAGCTCATCCCCCTTGTGAGTCACCCTGATCTAGCCCAGGCGGCCTCACACAGGACACCCCCGCCGCACCCTGCGCACGGCGGCCCCCCACAAACGTCCTACTATCCGCCCGTCTGAGTGCCTAGAACTTTCACGCTTCGTGCTTGACCGTGCTCGTGGCGTGAGCTCCAGATGGTATGGCATCCATATGTATCCAAATGTTCACGCTGGAATCACGACCTTAAATTGTGACCTAGCTCTCGCTCGTATTGATTGGCTGTCCTCGGCCGCTGACCCGGCACTACGACTTCCTACAGGACGGGTCCGACACCGACTGCCTTGGGTTGAAGCGGCCCACCTCCTTCTGAGTGCTCAAAATCGAGTATGGTCCAAGACGCCACGTATGGCAAGTAACTGTGTCAGGTATCTGTGCCAGCAGGTGTTCATTGGTGTGAGGAGCGGTCACGATGGAGCGCGATATCGACCGCACTTTTAACGATGAGGACCAGTTGGCACAAGGTCGCGCGCATGCGTTCAACGGTCGCCGACTGCGGTTGCTGCGCAGGCGAAACGGACTGACCCAATCGGCGCTCGCGGCAGCGGCGGCCATCTCACGACCTAGCGTCACCGCATACGAAACAGGCACGGCCGTTCCCAGCCCCAGGGTGGCAGCGGCGCTGGCAGCAGCGCTGGGCGTCTCCATCGACCACCTGACCCTCACCGACGCGGACCGCGCCGGCCTAGCGGACCTTCGCTACCACGCCGGCCTCACACAGGCCCAGATCGCCGAGCGGTTGGGCGTCAGCCGCAACACATTCCCTGGCATAGAGCGTGGCGAGAGGCCCCCTACCCCCGCGCAGATAGCACAGCTGGCCGAGCTGTATTCGACTACTTCCGCTGAAATCCTCGCCGCTTGGCAACGAACTCGGGCTACGATGGCGACACGCCGAACACGTTGACGAACTGTGCATGTATTACTGTCTGCAACTCTGCGATATTTAACGGCATGCCCTCGGCGCGCCTCTCCCCTTGCCTACACAAAGAAGGCAGTATTCCAGTCATCGAACGGGGAGGAAGGTGCACACATGGGTAGAGGTAGACCAAGCAAAGGACTCCGCGCAAGAGTCGATTTTTGGATTGACCCTGCCGTCAAAAACGCGGCTGTTGCGAAGGCCACTTCGCTCGGTATGAGCTTCACCGACTACATAAGCCAGCTTGTCGCCAAGGACGTCGGTCCGACGGCCGCAAAACAGGAGGAGTCGCCGTTCGCTGACGTCGCCTGAAAGCTGCCACGCGAGCGGCGATAGCACAAGTCCATAGAAATGACAAAAGCCGCCTTGGCGGGCGGCTCTAGTCGAAGTAGCTGATCGGTACCAGTATCCAGCTGGCCCGATCTCTGACTCTTAAGGATCTGTCTTGACCGACAGCTCTGAGGATAGCGCATACCCATCGACCTGCCAAGGGTTCGTCGGGTGTGTCGCCGCACCCTCTACCCAAATAGCCCGAAATATTTCTTCCGCCGACCGGATGACCGGCCCGGCGGAGTCCCCTGCTGTGTCTGCGGCTCGGGATCAAGCACTGGCCGCCACTGTCTGGGCTGCGCTGACCCCACTGTTGGCCGGCCGGCCGGAGGTGCGGGAGTCCCGCAACGGTGGCCGGTCGTATCGCGGTGGGTGGAGGCGGTCGTTCGGCTCGCATGTGCCGGGGTCGGTGCCGGCGGCGGTGCCGATCTACAGCAACGCCGGCGATACCCGCCTTCTGGTGGTGGATTTGGACGTCAAGCTCGGCGGCCGCGAACAGGTGCTGACCGACGCGGCAGCGGTCCGGGCGTTGGTTCACCGCTGCGGTGGTGAACTGATCAGCGACGAGTCACCGTCGGGCGGCGTTCACCTCTACATTCCGTTGGCCCGGCCGGTTGCTTTCGACGCGGCGCGGGAGGTGGCGCGGGCTTTGGCGTCGCGGACGCCGAGCATGGATGTGTCGCCGATGTTGGGTTTGACGGACGGCTTGATCCGCCCGCCTGGCGCTCGGCACCGCTCCGGCGGTTTCCAGGTACTGCACGGGCCGCTGGAGGAGGCTGTGGCTTTAGCGCGGGTCGGTAACCCGCCGCGGGTGTGGCAGGGCCTCACCGAAGCCTTGGCCGTCGAGCTCGCCGCACTGACCGCTGCTCCCCCGCTGTCGCCGGCGGCCGCGCCGATCATCGACCACGTCCAGGCGGCGGCGGGGGCTGCTGGTGTTTCTCGCCGCGGCGGTCCGCGGGAGCTGGCCGGGAACTATCTGCAGATCGCGCACACCGGTGTCTATGACACCGCCCGGTACGGCTCCCCGTCGCAGGCGCGGCAGGCGGTGATCACCGCGGCGGTGTGGGCCGGGATGAGCATGGTCGACGTGCTGGCCCGGATCTCCGACGGCCGGTGGCGCGGGCTGGCGTCGTTCTACGCCCGGTACAGCAATCCCACCTCTCGGCGGGAGGCGCTGAGCAAATTCGACTGGCCCAACGCCGTCGCCTACGTCACCGCGCAGAAGGGCAAAAACCCGGGGTCGAGCCTTGTCCGCCAATCACTCACAAGCGGGCCCCCATCACACCGGGGGGCTCCCGAGCAGGCAAGATCCAACAGGAACACACAAGGTGAGTTTCGTTTTCTGCGGACGTGGTGGTCGGCTATGGCGATCGCGGAGCAGAACCAGCACCAGCTCGCAGATAGGCCGTCGGGGTGGATGAGTCGGCGGATGGTGCTTCGCGCGTTGGGTGAGGCCGCGATGAAGTCCGGTTCCCGGTACGTCCACTTCGGCACCCGGTCGTTGAGTATTGCGGCCGGTGTCGGTCAGTGGACCGTCGCGGCGCAGCTGCGGGCGTTGCGGGAGGAACCTGACGGGTTGGTGGTGTTGATCGACGGTGACCGCGGTGGTGATGGTGACCTGTACGAGCTGGTGATCCCCGCTGCCTTGGCGCGGCGGGCCGGGCGGCAGGACTGGCGCGGCGGGAAACTGCATGCGTTGCGGCCGGTGTTCCTGGAGCTGGGGATCCCGGTCGCGCTGGTGTACGAGACGTTGGAGCAGGCCAGAGCCCCGCTGGCCAGCTTCGAGCTGATCACCGTGTCGGGGCTGTCCCGATCGGCGGTGTACGCGGCGTTGGAAACCCTGTCCGCGTTCAACCTCGCCGGCCAGCGCGGCGGCCGGTGGAGCATCGTGGCCGCGACCAGTCTGACCGTGTTGGCCGAGCAGTTCGGCGTCCTGGAAACTATCCGAAAAACGGTGCAACGTCACCGTGACGAAAGAGCCGCGTACCGACGAGTCCTGCAGATGGTGGAGGCGAAGCCGCTCCTGTCCCCCGACCCCGCAGACTGGTCGTGGCCGCCGCCGGACCCGCCACCACAAGACGACGTCACCGCGTTGGATCTGCTCGAGCGGATCCTGGGCGCACACCCCATTCCGGCCTGAGCTGACGTGACCGCGGATCGCCTCCGGTTGTACCGTTGGCGCTGCCCGACACCTGACATGGTCCAGCGGCCACGCGACCCCCCTCGCGCCAGGTGACGGGCCCGCTGGCCGCCTCAACCCCCCGGAGGCGGCCGGCCCCCATATCCGGAAGCCTGCGTCCGGCCCGTAGCCGGTTGCAGTGCCAAGCGGTGTGCCATGGCAGTCGACTAATTCCAGGGGAGCGCTGCACTGCCATCGACGTCGAAGGTAAAGCCGTGGATGAAAGCTCGCCACCGGACACCCAAGAACCCCGCACAGCCAAACGTAGGCCATGCCAGCAAGCCAGAACCTTCGCCGAACCCGAACGGTTATGTCACGCGGACCGTCAAGTTCTGTCGCCCGTGGATCCGCGACCAGCGGTAATGCACCACCACCGCTTCCCCGATGGTCAACTTCAATAATGTCGTCGATCGGTGATCAACGAGCGTCGTGAGCAGGTCTCACGGGCCACCCAGCACCCATCATCCCAGACGGCGCTGGGGGCCGGCCGCTTCACGCCGAGTGACCGATGAGCCGGGGCCAACACCGCTGTCCGCAACGGCCACCCACGGCTTGCCGAACGCGAACGCGAACACGTCCCGGCACGTCGATGTCGGCGAGCGGTTGCCATACGAACTCCCTGATGATCCCCGGGTCGGGAGCCATCACAGCGGTAACCGCGGTGGAATGCCACGGATAGAGCCCATGACCAGCAGCCGATCGGCGGTCAGCCCGGGACACCTGAACAGTGTGCGCATCTTCCGGAGAAATCCCGGCAGTCATGTTGATCATGGCGTTTCCCTTCATCGAATGGGAGTCACGGCAAGTTCCGCTGTTCGTGAACCCACCCCCGATCGGCCAATGGTTTCAACAATCGCCGAAAGATCACCCCCTTGGGTCGACAAGACTTTTTGGAACCTCTCTGCGGTTGCGCACAGACACCGACCCCACCGCGTCGGCGGTGTCCGAGGCGGCGTGGGCGCTGATCAAAAAAGGTAACTAGTCCTTGCGACCTGTTGCCCTGTCGGGTTACTCACCCGTTTGAGGCCGCAAACTTTTCCGGGATCGGCGATCAACGCCCCGCCCCGTCTTTGACCGTTCGATGACCGTGTGTGGCGATCACAGATCCGTCGGGCTCGACAACCTTTCGGGTCGACCGCGGTCAAATAAAGCACTCAGCGTCATGACGTTTTCGGCCGCGGTCAATCGACCGTGGATTTTCCGACACCTTGGGGATTGAATTGTTACGCCTTCAGTCAACAACTGGCTGTGCTCGCTGGTGAGCATGTCGAAAATTCCGCGAAACCACTGAACAGGTTCCCGTCCGGTCCTGTTGCCACGTGGTCTCGTTCCGTGTACTTTCGCTGTCGTCGGGGGACAAAATCCACGTTTGACCCATTCCAACGGAGGCTCCCGTGTCAAATTCACCCATCCGCCGCTCGACACTCGTGAAGGTCGGTGTCACAGCGGCCACCGCAATCGCGATGCTGCTGGCGGCCACCCCGGCCCAGGCCCACACGCCGACCGGGACCCACACGGTTAAGATCGCACCCCGGCATCACCCCGCGCCGGCGCCCGGCAAACACCACCCAGGAAAACCGCAACCGAAGAAAGCCGTGGTCTCCTTCACCGCCGACGGCCTCGTCGTGGCGCACACCGCCAGCACCGTCACCGTGCTGGCCCATGACCTGCGCATCGGCAAAACTGTTCGCCACAACCAACTCATCACCGCCAACGCAGCCCCGGGCCACCGCTACGCCGCCAAGGTCACCACATCCGGCAGCACCACCGCCGCGGACGCAGTCATCGGCGACCGGATGACCATCAGCGGCAGCGTCACCGGCAGTGGCGCCGCCGCCACCTTCACCGCCACCGCCCAGGAACAGCACAGCACCCCCGGCCACGCCTACCTGGGCACCGTCGAATCGGTGAACGGCTCGATGATCACCGTCAGCAAAGGCCCCAAGGCCAGCGACAACGCCGAAGAGGACAACAACGGCCAGGACACCTTCACCATCGACGTCTCCGCCGCCGCCGTCCTCATCGACGGCGCACCCGGCGCCCTCACCCCCGGGCAAACCGTCGTCGTGCTCGGCGAAGGTGACCACGACACCATCCTCGCCGCCGCCGTATACGCCTACACCACCGCGCCCACCGTCATCGCGGGCGAGGTCACCGCGGTCACCGGCAGCACCCTGACCATCGGAGACCAGGACAACCCCACAAGCGTGGACCTGACCGGAGCTGCACTGGTCATCGACGGACAACCCAACACCACACCCGACGCCCTCACCGCCGCCGACACCGCCCTGATCGTGGGCACCACCGACACCACCGGCACCTTCACCCCCACCACCGCATTCGTATTCACCACCCACGACACCCAACCCCTACCCGGCAACGACACCAACAACGACTGACCCCCACCCCCCGCACCCTCCGCGCTCCGACGGACACCCGCTGCCCCACCAGCAACCGGTGTCCGTCGGCGGCATTCCAACCATGAACGCCGAAGAACCTGAGGGTTTCTGACACCTTGAGAACCCACAAATACGCCTCCCGTTCCACCCCGGACGCGCCGTCACGGGGGTTGAGGAGGATCCGCGCAGCGAACAGCGCTATTGATGCGAATCGTTCTCGATAAGAGTCCTTTGTGGTGCCGGCAGGCTACCCGGTGCCGTTGCTTGGTGCGCAAATGTTGTTCGAAGGGTCGCCGAACCTGTTGCGGCTCAGCCTGTCTGGGTGAAACGCGCAAGGCCCGCTACTGTCCGATCGCGGGTTGTTGGTCGAGGTAGCGGTAGATTGGTGGGGCGAGTGACGCCGAACTCGGTGGCGATCTGGGCGACGGTGTACCTGTTTTGCCGCTGACCGAGTTGGTTCCGTCGTACATATGCCTACACTCAGATGTTGAACGATCTCAACGACGGCTGGCGCCGGCATCGATCACCTGCATTAAGGCTGGTACGACTTCGATTTATCACCACGCGACGGACTACTACTAAACCGCACTTGGCGTAGATCAAACGAGGGGCGCGAGACACTCTCAGGTGTCCTCGCGCCCCTCGGTTGCTGAAGAAGAGAAGGAGTCTCGCGTTGCCCGCACAGGCCGACCGCTCGGTAGCCTTCCGGTCGATATTGGTTGCCGCACTGCTGGTTTCACCGCTGACCAGCTGCACCAAATCAGGGTCGGCAAGTGCCGTCGCATCCACAACCTTCTCTGCGACAACCAGTAGTTCAGCTCATCTGCAACCAGTCTCCTCGACCCGACCGCTCACGACGTCGACGTCGACGTCGGTCAATCCTGGGACCGTTACCTCCACGGTGACCCTACCGCCGAGCAAGTCAGCCGCTGTCACCCCTAAACCTCCCCCGAGCACCAGAGAACCGGCCCCGGTCACGCAAGACTGCCCCTACGTCAGCACCGAGGCGGTCAAACTGATCACCGGCCAGAGGGAGGGGCCGGCTCAGATCATCCAGACCACGCCCTACGTGATCTGCCTGTTCTACCGGACGGACGGCCAGTGGAGCGCCCGCGTACGAATCATCCAAGCGGCGACCTCGGCCGCCGCGGTGGCAGCAGTCAACCAACACGTGCCGGTTGCCACCTCCGACCCAGCGGATCAGCCGGCCGGGTGGACCGGCGGATCGTTCACCACCGGACAGAAAGTTGCCGACTCGGCTTCCGGTCGGTCCATCTACGCGGTGTCCAAGGGCACCGTGGCGATCGTCGTGGAAGAAAACGAAACCCCGTCGATCAAGGCGCGCCTGATCGCCCAGTGCGCATTGTCCGGCGCGAAGCTATCCGCCAGCCCGGCGCCAGCGTCCTGCAGCGGCACCGAATAACGCAGCGGTGGGTGGTATCGCCCGCTCATGCCGATTTTCGTGGGCACGACCACCACTCCTGCACCCGCTCGCACGCCGGATCTGCCAGTGCTGGGTGAATCGGACTCTGTAGACAAGGACGCTACGGCATAGCTGAACCGTCTGTAACGAAAGTCGATCGCTTTCGTGCCCCGTCACGACACCTTAACTGCGGCGGAACGCGGAAGACCACGCATTCTCCTCAGGGCCGGTGTGTTGCTACCGACTTCGTGCGCACATTCTCGCGGTTTGATCAGACAACGTCGGCCGGGTCTCCGAGCATGTGTTGGAGTATCTGGCCATGACCTCAGGTCCGCCCAGGATGGATGCAAATCCGTGGCGGGCTCACTGGTTTGTGGAATCGGATGAGTTCGGCAGCTATTCCCGCCGCCGGAGGGAAGTGTCGATTCCGAAACGAGACGGGAGCCTTCGCGTGTTGAGGGTTCCGACGGTGTCGGATCGGATCGCGCAGACGGTGGTGAAGATGGTGCTGGAACCGGGGATCGAGCCGGTCTTTCACGACGACTTCTATGGGTATCGGCCGGCCGGTCGGCGCTGGATGCGTTGGCGGTACCCGGCGTCGGTGCTGAAAGTCGGACTGGGTGATTGAATCTGGACATCCGGCTTTTCTTGGTTGTGTGCTCATGCTGCTTGGTCGTGGTGGATCTCGGTGACGGTCACGGGCGTGAGGTCGGCGCCGGCCGGGCGCCATCGGTCGCCGGGGGCGACGTGACCGATGTGGTGCTCGTGGCCTTGACAACCGGGGCAAGGGTGGTCTTCGGTGTGGCCGATGCCGTGCTGATCAGCACGATAGTGCGGCGGCGCAAACCGCGACGGCGATGTTGGATCGACGAGAACGGACACCCGTCGTTCCCTGCCGGACCCCTGTTGGTGAACCCAGCCTTGTCCGTCGACTAGGCCGAACGGCTCGATCACCGCTCCAAAGAGCGGTTGCGTTCGGCTGATTACTCCAATAGAATGAATTCGAGACCATGGTCGGACGCGATGGGGATGGCGTATCGACGAGCTTCCAGTCTCGCATGAGCGACAAGGCAAACCCGGCGTAAGCCGGGGACGCAAAGCCACGGGGCCCAGTTCGGGTCAGCCGGGTTACCGAACCTAGGGGAATCGGATGGAAATCACGCTGGTCACCGTCGCCTCTGCCCGGGACGCGCGCACCGTTCTGCAGGCTCCGCACCCATCCACTCCGGCGCCGACGACCACGTCGTAGCAACGGGGCGGATCGCAGGTGGCGTTACGTGCTGCCGCCACCCGGCACCCTCACCGGCCGGCGAACCCGCCGGTCGGTTCAGCACACATTTTCCGAGTCGAAGGAAACCCAGCATGGCTGCAGTCGAGACCGGACCCAGCAACCGATGGCGCGCGGTGCGGGCGTGGGCCACAGCGGGGTTGCTGCTGACGCTGCCGCTGGGACTTGCCGGTCCGGCATCGGCGGCCGTCGCTGGCGCCGCGTCAACCATCGGCGCCACCCCCATCGCCGCTGCGGCAAGAGTGGCCGCACCGAGCCCGCCGCGGGGCGCGGGCAATGCAGGTCCGGCGAGTTTGAAAGGACATCGGCACGCGCGGGTCTGCGGTGCTCCGTCGAAACGTCGGGCCGCGTGTGACGCCGTTGTCGACCTGGATGTCAGCGGCCCTCTGGCCACGTCCTCAACGGTTCCCAGCGGATACGGACCCGCGGACCTGCAGGCTGCCTACTCGCTGCCCTCCGCCGCGTCGGGCCGCGGCGTCACTGTCGCGATCGTCGACGCCTACGACGCGCCAACCGCACAAGCCGACCTGGCCGCCTACCGGAACCAATACGGCCTGCCGCCCTGCGGCGCAGGCTGTTTCACCAAAGTCAACCAGACCGGCGGCACCGCTGCGCCGCCGGTGAACGCCGGCTGGGCGCAGGAGACCTCGCTGGATCTGGACATGGTGGCCGCCACCTGCCCGAACTGTTCCATCTTGCTGGTGGAGGCGAACTCCTCCTCGGTGGATGACCTGGGCGCGGCGGTGAATACGGCGGTCCGACTCGGCGCAGTCGCCGTGTCCAACAGCTACGGCGCCCCGGAGACCGGTTCGCAGACCACCTTCGACGCGAAGTACTACAAACATCCCGGGGTGGCCATCACCGCCAGCTCAGGGGATTCTGGCTACGGCGTCGAATATCCCGCGGCGTCCCAATACGTCACGGCCGTCGGCGGCACCAGCCTGACCCGGGACACCAGCGCCCGCGGGTGGCACGAAACCGTCTGGGGCTCCAGCACCGCCGGCGCCATCGGAGCGGGAAGCGGCTGCTCCCTGTACGACCCCAAACCCAGCTGGCAACACGACTCCGGCTGCGCCCACGGGCGCACCGTCGCCGACGTGGCCGCGGTCGCCGACCCCAACACCGGTGTCGCGGTATTCGACAGCACGCCCAGCAACAACCAGTCCGGTTGGCTGGTTTTCGGCGGAACCAGCGCGGCCTCCCCGGTGATCGCCGCCACCTACGCCCTGGCCGGTACGCCGGCCTCGCAGAGCTACCCGGCGGCCCAGCCCTACCTCGCCTTGCCGGCGGCGTTCAACGACGTGACCAGCGGCAGTAACGGCAGCTGCGCCGTGCGCTACCTGTGCACAGGCGGTCCGGGCTACGACGGACCGACCGGCCTGGGCACCCCCCGCGGAGTCGCCGGCTTCAACCACGC
>JAABUR0100006341.1_pt1 | contig 14523 bp, 13 predicted proteins | sample 5560091 | NCBI WGS metagenome assembly JAABUR01 (sample SAMN10711879, study PRJNA513375) | rock metagenome | isolation source: Antarctica rocks | place: Antarctica: Victoria Land, University Valley sud
TCACCACCGTCTCGTAAACCAGTGAGGATGAGTGCGGCACCACCCGGTGGGTCTGACTCTCCGTAAGCCTGACGCGATTGTGCTGTCTTTCGTTCGATTTGCCGGCCTGTTGGGTGGTGCCGTTTCGTACGCACGCACGCGCGCGGTCGGGTGGCGTGACCTCATAGGAGCCTGCGCAAAGGCGCCCATCACTGGCTTGTCCGCCTGCTCAACCGCCGCGTGCCGACCTATCCGGACAAACGGAAGAAGGACGGCAATGACCAGCATGACCACCACAACGGCGGATGTCACCGGCGGTGTCGACACCCACGGCCAGACCCACCACGCAGCGGCGCTCGACCCCGTGGGTCGCCAGCTCGGCGATCGAGAGTTTCCTACGACCCCGGCCGGCTACCGAGCATTGGTGGACTGGCTGCAAACGTATGGCCATCTTGAGCGGGTCGGCGTGGAGGGGACCGGGACCTACGGAGCGGGCCTGACTCGGCAGCTTCGCGCCGCAGGGGTCACCGTGGTCGAGGTTGACCGCCCCGACCGTAAGGCTCGCCGAGCCCAGGGAAAGTCCGACCCGCTGGACGCCTATTCGGCAGCGCGCGCCGCGTTGGCCCGCAAAGCCACCGGCGTCCCGAAGACCCAAGACGGCCGTGTCGAGGCAATCCGCCTGCTGCGTGTAGCCCGAAGCAGTGCCGTCAAAGCCCGCAGCCAGGCCACCAACCAGCTCAAGGCGCTGCTTGTCACCGCCCCAGCGGAGCTGCGCGAGCAGCTGCGGACACTGAGCAACATCAAGCTGATCGCGGCCTGCGCCCGGCTGCGACCAGCCGGCGACATCGGGGATCCCGAACATGCCACCAAGACCGCGCTGCGCCGCCTGGCCCGGCGCCACCAGTACCTGTCCGAGGAGATCAGTGCCGCCGATACCGAGCTTCGCACATTGGTGACCGCGGCGGCTCCACGACTGATGGCGCTGCCCGGGGTCGGCACTGAAGTCGCCGGACAGATACTCATCACTGCCGGTGACAACCCCGACCGGCTGCGTTCCGAAGCCGCGTTCGCGCATCTGTGCGGGGTTGCTCCGATCCCGGCCAGCAGCGGGCGGACCCACCGCCACCGGCTCAACCGCGGGGGCGATCGCGGTGCGAACAACGCCCTGTACATCGTCGTACTTGGCCGGCTGCGTTACGACTCCCGAACCCGGGCCTACGCCGCCCGGCGCACCACCGAAGGGCTGTCCAAGCCCGAGATCATCAGATGCCTCAAGCGCTACGTCGCCCGCGAGATCTTCACCATCCTCACCGCCCGCGCAGCCGGCGATCCATCCCGCCAGGCCCACCCGATGTCAACGGCGGCTTGACAATGACCACCCGCCCAGCCTGGTGCGTCTACGCCTTACGACCTGGTGACCGACCGCGCTGCCAGCTCACCGCGAACGTCACCTACGGCGGGATCGCCCTGTGCCCAGCTTGCGACGCACAGCGCAGCACCCTCGGCAAAGGTCAGACCCGCCGCCGCCTACCGGGCACCGAACCCGACCCCATCGCCCTGCTCGCTGACGCCCGCCTCCACCTGATCGACGCCCAAGAACAGCTGCAGGCCGCTGTGATCCGCGCCCGGCAGTACCACACCACCTGGGCCGCCATAGCCCGCGTGCTCGGCACGACAAGACAAGCCGCTCAACAGCGCTTCACGCGGCCTTGACATCCATAGGAGCATCGAACCCCTTACGGCGACCGCGCAGGTCAGTGTGCGTACGGGTGATCGAGCGTCCCGCAACACCCGCCCGGTGACGATTCCCGGTGCGGTCCCTCAAACGGGACACCTCGGAGCCCGACAACAGATCTCCCCAGGTTGGCACGAGCGTGACCGGGTTGCGTCCCCTTGCCGGCACTACCTGAAACGACGCGGATGACATCCTCGCCAAGCATGGATATGGAAACCGCCACAGTGCATGAGCACGCGACGCGCTGAAGGTGCTCGATTCGGCATGTCCGTGAGGTCCGACAGGGATCCTCCGAACGAGTGTGGATGCATCAATCAAATCTGGCGGAGGTAAAGCGCGGCTACTTCTCGCAGGGATCTGCAGGCTCGTTCGCTGGCGGGCGGTAGGTCTGTGTGGAGGTCGTCAGCGGCTTTGACGAGCCCTGTGGCCGCGATGAGGACGGAGCGCTGCATGGAGGCGTTCGTGATCGTCTGAATGTCCACGGGCCGGAGTTGACTTACGAGTGCACCGCCTCTGAGCTCGGTGATGTCGAGGCCGGGTCCTTGCTCCTTTATTCCGCGTTGGAGTTCCCAGGCGACGGTGACTTCATCAACGTGGCCACCGATAGAGGCCAGGATCTCGACCGCGTGAAAGGTGGCGGCGATCTTCGGTTGATCGAAGTCGCTGGGACGTAGGCGTGCCAGCAGCAGCGAGCGGGCCCCTTTCGGCGAATCATGGACGGCGGCCTTCACGACGGCCATCTCGGCGATGGCGAGAGCGCGAGACTCACCGGCAGGCGGCCCGGAGTCTTCTCGGTCGACTCGACGCGTTCCTGGCAACATGCGGCTGCCTGCATATTCGTCTACGGATGAAGCTGACGGTGGGGGATGAATACGTTCCCACCGGCGCCCGAGGTCACCGATGGCCCGCATGCTGGCGGACAACTGGGCGTGATCTGGCTGCGGGTTCTGCTCGGCGGCTGTGCCGACCTTGAGTCCGAGGGCGATGAGCTTGTTCCTGATGGAGACCTCGACGATGATCTGGCCGTAGGCGACGGGATCCGGCCTCGTGGGTGCCTGTATCTGTAGTTCGGCGATCTGTGATGGCGCGGTCAGCCGGGGGTGGAGGTCGGAGGTCCTTCGGAGGACATCGGAGAGGGTGACGAAGTCGACGGGTGGCGCGAGGTCGGATTCGGCGCCGGTCTGGAGGTGTTGCCAGAGGGCCCGGCAGAGGGGGTTGGTAAAGTCGTCGACCTCGAGCCAGGAAACGTCCTCTCGGCGGGTGGGTTCGTTGAGGATCGCGCCGAGGAGGGCCTTTTCGACGAACTCGGCGTTGATCATACCGGGCCGCCGTCGGCTTGGGCGTCGCGCAGGCGGCGGTCCATGGCGTCGAGCTGGCTGTTGCGTTCGTCGTCCAGGGGCGTCCAGACGCCGGACCCGGCGCCGTCCGGCACGCCGTACCAGCGCCCCTGGTAGCGGATCGGGGTTCGGGCGTCGTTGGGAAGCAGCGCCTCGGCTTCGTGGCTGACCAGCAGTTCGCGGACGACGCCTTCGCTGAGGTCACGCCCTTCCCTCGGGTTGGGGTTCGTCCCGATGGTGAGCTGGTCGAGGACCGTCGTGAAATCCGTCTCGCCGGTCAGCGGGGGGCGGGGTCGGGCCGGTTCGTGGGTGCCGCCGGTGCATTTGGGCCAGACCCGGAGCTGGACGTTGAGCCGGTGCAGGGCCGGCCAGAGCCAGCGGTCGTGCCAGTTGATCAGGGCGTCGGACGGGGCGCTCTCGTCCTGGGAGTAGGCGGCCTGCCAGGCGACCATGAGCGCGGTGAGCTCTTCGACGGCGCCCGGGTGGCGGTACCAGCAGGGCGGGATCGTCTGCGCTTCGGCGCGCAGCTCGTATCGGGTGATGAGCCAGTCGACCCACTCCCGCAGCTGGCTGAGCAGCTCGCGCCGACGGCTAGGGCCGAGGGCGCGCCACGCCCACGGCCCGTCTGCGGGTGTGGTTCCGAGCCGGCGGGAGAGGGCGTCGACGGCGCGTTCGACGGCTTCCTGACGTCGGGCGAGGGCCTCGAGAACCTCGGCGAGCATGAGAGGGTCGAGCGGCTCGACCGCGACGGGTTCGCCGGCGGCGTAGATGTCTTCGCCGAAGGAGGGGTCAGCGGGGATCTCGTTCATGTTGTCGCCTCGCGGCGTTTGGTCGTGACCGCCGGGGAAGCGTTGGCCGTGCTGGCCTTGCCGGTTGTGAACCTGGCGGCGTCGGGGCGTTGCCACCAGGCGGGCAGGGTGATCAGGGCGGGCGGGAGGGAGCGGTAGAGCAGCAGGGCGGTCCCGGCGGGGAGGCGGGCGAGGTCCTGGACGGGCAGGATCCGTTCGCGTTCGCGGGAGGTGGAGGTGGAGTCGTCGGTTCGGGGCAGCAGGCCGGTCCTGCTGGTGCGGGAGGTGCGGGGGGCCCATCGGTCGCCGACGACGCGGGAGATCTTCTCGAGGTCGTCGGCTTCGGTGCAGCCGCCGAGCAGTAGCTTGGCGGAGGAGGCGCCCCAAATGGAGTCGGCGCCGTCGCGTCCCCACCGGGCCCGTAGCTGGGCGAAGGACTGGACGAACGCCCAGGTGGTCATGCCGCGGCCGCCGCCGTCCGCCATGAGCATGGGCAGGTCGGGTAGCGGTGCGACGTTGGCGGCCTCGTCCAGGATGAGGGTCAGCGGCGGGTCGAGCCGGCCGCCGGGAAGGGATTGAGAGTAGCGGCGGGCGGCGGAGACGACGGCGGAGGCGAACGCGGTGACCAGGGGCGCGGTGGATATCCCGTCGCCGCCTTCGCTGAGCAGGTAGAGGGTGTCGGTGGCCTCGCGGACGAACTGCTCGACGTCCAGTCCTTCCCCATTCCCCGGGCAGAGCAGGTCGAGGACGCGTTCGTCGGCTAACGCCTTCAGGACCAGGCCCAGGCTCATCGCGGTCGAGGAGACGGTCTCCGGGGCGCCTGCGCGGGCGAACTTGCGCAGGTCCTCCAGCCAGCCGGGGGCCGCGCCCGGGTGGGTGCGCAGGATCTCGTACGGCCGCTCGTCGGTGAAGTCCCGGGCCCAGGCCAGGACGTGGCGCATGGAGAGCTGCTCGAGGGCGGCGGCGTGCAGCAGGCAGCGCAGGACGGTTTCGCTGGCGCCCTCGAAGAAGCTGGAGTGCCGTTCGCCGTGCAGGGGTTTGGCGGCGACCATGGCGCGGGCCCGGGTCAGGGCCTCGCGCACGTCCTGGCAGCCGGCGACGGCGTCCCACCGGCACGGGTTCGGCAGGTCCAGGAGCCTGTCGGGGTCGAACACGTGCGACCGCCGCACCGACTGCCGTTCACCCGACTTCGGACCCGACTCTGCGGGGGCGAGGGTTCGGGCATGCGCGGTGAGGTGGACGAGGTCGGTCTTGGTCGAGGTGGCGACGACGGCGCCGGGGGCGTCGACGATCCGCCCGACGGCCAGCCGGGTGGTCTTGCCGGCTCGGGCCGGGGCGATCGTCAGGGCCGAGTCCTCCCCGCGCAGCCGGACCGGCATGCCGAGGTAGCTGCCGTACGCGGTCCCGGCATCCGCGGCCGTGAAGGCTGTCTTCAGCTCGCGGCGGGTCGCCAGACCGGGCCGGGCGCGCCTGGCGAGGACCGCGGTGAGCCCGAACCCGGCGGCGAGGACCTGCAGCGCGGTCAGGGCCGCGACGGTCCCCCAGTATGCGGTGGCGCCGGGCAGCCTCGCGCCGACCGGGCTCCCGTATGCGGTGGCCGGCGACCGTGGGTGGGTGGCGAGCCCCAGCAGGGCGGCGGCCAGGTGGTCTCGGGCTGGCCAGGCCCAGCCGTGGCCGAAGAGCAGCCCCGACAGGGCTCCGCCGAGCAGGACCGTCGCGACGGCGAGGACCAGCACGGCGGCGGCGGCGAGCAGTGCGGTGTCGCCGCGGGTGAGGAACGGCTCGTTCTTGGTCTTCAAAGGGCTGTCCTGTCATCCGGTGCTGGCGATGGGTGGCGCGGTGGTTGGGGTGGGGCGGCGGATGGCGACGATCTGGCCGCGCCAGGCCGAGATGGCCTGGATCTCCACGGTCTTGCCCGTTCGGGGGGCGTGGATCAGCGACGGGGTGCCGGATACGTCGCCGAGGAACAGGCCGACGTGGCCGGGGGAGGCGGGGGTGCCGTCGAGTCCGGCGATGAAGATCAGGTCCCCGGGCTGCATCTCGGTCGGCGTGGGGACGGGGTTGCCGGTGAGGACCTGCGCGAACGTGGTCCGCGGCAGGGCGACCCCGGCGGCGGCCCAGGCGGCCATGGTCAGGCCCGAGCAGTCCCAGCCGTCCGGGCCGGTGGCGCCCCAGACGTAGGGCTTGCCGAGCTGGGCGAGGGCGAACCGGGTCACCGCCGCCGCGGCGGCTTCGCCCGGTGGGGGCGCGTAGCCGGCGGGCATGGTGTCGGCGCCGGGCAGGCTCATCCCGTCGGAGCCGGCGCCGGGACAGGCCGCGGCGGCCAGTGGGACGCCCGCCGGGCGCAAGACGCCCCCGCTGCTGCCACTCGGTCCGGACGAGCGGGGCGTCGACCAGTACGTCGCCACGAGTGCGGTGGCGGTGGCCTCCCAGCGGGCGACGGCCCAGGGGTGGGCGCTGTGCTGGACCCGGTCCGAGGCGACGGCGAGCGGCAGCTGCTCCCAGCCGGCGACTTGTTCCAGGGCGTCGAGAAAGTGGCCGGTGGCGGCCGCCGGTTCGAGCCGAGTGGTGGCGGGCCCCCAGCTGGCGCGTTGCTGGAAGAGCCCGAGGGAGTCGCGGTCCCCGGTGGGAAGGTTGCGGAGGCTGGACTCCTGCAGGGCGGTCGCGACGGCGACGATGCCGGCGGTCGAGGGCAGGTCGCGGTCGGCCGTGACCCCAATGATGGTCTGGGCGTTGGCGAGCTGTTCGGCGTCCAGGGATGTCCCGGCAACGTCGCGGGCTGGCCCGGCCGGCCCGCACGGGGCGGTACTGGCGGCGGCGGTGACGAGGCCGGCGGTCAACGTCACTCCGGCCGTCGGAAGGAGAGCGAGCAGGGCGACGGCAGCGACGGCGGCCTTGGTCACGCCGGGCCGCCTTCGGTCCGTGTTGGGCCCGCCACCCGTGAGTCCCCGACCTCCGTACCTTCGGGACTGCCGATCTCCCGAGGAGTGGGTCTGAGGGCTTGGTTGGTGTCGAAGAGGTCGGCTTCGAGGGGGCCGCGGATGGTCTGGACCCGGAAGGAGCGTTCGCCGACCCGCCAGATGGCGCGGCCGCGGCGTTGCCGGGCCCAGCCGGCGATGTCGTCGGTCTCCAGGTCCGTGAGGGCGAGGAGGTGTTGCAGCTCGCGGGCGACGACGGCGTCCTGGCCGAGGAGGACCTTGGTGTCGCAGAGGGTGAGCAGGTCCTTTGCGATGGTGGCCGCCTGGCTGCCGGTGTCGCCGGCGGCGAGCATGTCGGAGGGTTTATGGGCGACGACCATCTGGATGCAGTTGTCGGATCGGGACAGGCGCAGGTCGGCGTCGAGGGACTGGACGGCGCCGGCGCCGAGGCGCATCTGGCGCCAGACCTCGTCGCGGACGACGAGCTGCTGCTGGCCGGGGGCGCGCAGGTCGGTCATCGCCCGCGACCAGGAGTTGAGGCAGGCCAGGGCGGTCCCGATGGCCTGGTCGCCGAGGGGTTGCAGCCGGCCGAGGCTGAGGGACTGGATCGGCGCGGCCCAGTCGATGCTGATGGTGGTGGGTTCGTCGAAGAGACCGGCCAGCGCCCCGCGGACCATCGCGCCGAGCGCTGCGGTTACTTGCCGGGTGGCGTCGGTCATCTCCCAAGGGCTGGTGTAGCGGCAGGCGTGGGCGAGGTCGGCGCTCGGGTCGCGCAGGGCCGCCCATACGTGGGGGATGGTGATCGGGCGCAGCAGGGGCGAGCCGGCGGTCCACCCGGTCAGGTCGGCGAGGACCGCGGTGAGGGCGTCCTCGTCGGCGGGGGTGGTGGCGATGCCCTGGGCGCCGATGAGGGCCTTGAGCAGGACGAGCCAGCGGCCGAAGATCACCCGGGCCCGCTCGGCCCGCTGCTCGTCGGTCAGGGTGTCCCAGCCCTGGCCGAGGGGCCCGGGGTCGAGGGGGTTGATCCGGGCGGGCAGGCCGACGCCGAGAGCGAAGGGCTGCACGCCGACGGCCCGGCACAGCTGTTCGTACTCGTCCTTGACGTCGCCGGCGATCAGGGTCCGGACGCCGAAGTGCATGAGCCGGAACAGGATGGCCTTGACGGTGGTGGACTTGCCGGTGCCGGGTTTGCCGAAGAGGACGATGTTGGGGTTGGAGACGATCTCGGCCAGGACCCACCCGATGGGGTCGACGCAGAACCCGGACCCGGTGGCGGTGGCGACCCCGAGCGCGGCCCCGGTCGGCGGCAGCGGGTCGCCGCCGACCAGGGGGTAGATCCCGCCGATCTCGGCGGTCGAGGCCCGGTAGGCGACCAGCGGGTCGGGAACCGGCGCCCACCCCCGGCCCGGCCGGGCGATCCCCCGCCGAGAGCCGACGGCGCGCGCCAGCAGGGACTCGGTATGCCGGCCGGCCCGGGACGCCGCAACCGGCCCGGATCGGGGCAGGTCGAGCGGGTAGAGGGCGGCGACCTCGACCAGCGAGCGCCCATGTTGCCCGCCGCGGAGGCGACGACTGGCCCGGGTCATGACCGCTCCTGAAGGGTGGCCTGGCCGTCGGTGCCCCAGTCGAGCAGGACCTGCCAGACCTGGAGGGTCCAAGACCCCATCCGGGTCAGCGATTCCAGGTCGAGGGGCTGGCTGGTGGTCAGGGCGGCGACGAGCCGGGCGAGCCGGCGTTCGGTGGAGGAGAACCCGTCAGCCTCGATGCGGGCGGCCGCGGCTTCCCAGTCGAGGGCGACGTCGTGGAGCGGCTGGGGCCGTTCGTGGCCGTCGTCGTCGTAGATGGGGACGACGTCCTCGGCCTGGTAGCAGGCGAAGAACCCTTGGACCCGCGGCGAGAGGTCGAGCAGCCGCCGGGCGGTCAGCCAGTCCTCGTTCCGGACCTGGGCCCAGTACTCGCGCCACAGGGCCCCCGAGTTGTCGTCGCTCGTGGTGCTGGGTGTGGTGTTGATCATGTTCGGGTCTCCTTGTCGGTGAGGCCGACGCCGACCGGGAGGCAGGCGGCGACGAAGCCGCTGTCCTGGGCGAGGTCGAGGCGCAGCAGGGCGTACCCGCAGGCTCGGGCGGACGCTTCGAGCGCGGCGGCGTGGTCCTCGACGTCTCGGCCGGTGGGGACGGTGATGGAGGCGGCGCCGGCGACGCGGACCATGGTGTGCCCGGCGGTGAGCTGCTGCTCGTGCGCGGCGGTCTCCCAGGCTCGGCGGCGGTCTCGCCGGCTGACCCGGAAGCCGCGTTTGGTGCGCAGGTCGTGGCTGATCTCGGTGGCCCACATGTCGTGCTCGACTTGCCGCCCGGCCCGCGCGGCGGGGATCGGCTCGTAGTGCAGGGCCAGGGTGCGCCGTTCCCCGGCGGCGGTCACGGCGAGCATCCGGGTCAGGGCTCCGACCCGGGTGGCCAGCTCCGGCAGCAGGAGCGCGTAGGAGATGGTGGTGAACGCGTCGTGGGTGTAGCTGCGCGGCGCCGGCGGCGGCGCAATGCTGGGCCCGGCGGCGGCGAGCGGCGGCCCGAGCGTGGTGGGCCGGCCGCGGGCGGCTTCCTCGCGGGCCCGGTGCAGCGGGACGGCGTCGGCCGGGTTGTAGCCGGTGCGGATGGCGGCGGCCAGCTCCTGGGTGGACAGCCACGCCACGTCGGTGGCGCCGAGGCCGCGCAGCTGCTGCTCGACCTCGACCAGGTGCCGCGCGAGGACCTTCGCCCGGCCGGGGACGCCGCCGCCGGACTCTTTCGCGGCGCGGCGGATCCGTTGCTCGGCGACGGCGACGGTGACGAACACCTCGTGCCGCACGGAGGTGGCCCGCATCAGATCCTCGAGCTGCTCCGTCGCGGCCACGACCGCCGGGGGTGAGTGCGGGTCGCGCCGGTCGGCGACCCAGGCGGCGCGCCGGGTTCCGTCGTCGGGCACGGTCCGGACCTGGATCGAGATCCGGCTGATCTCCTCGCTGGCGGCAGCGGCCGCGAGCAGGGCGCCGAGCTGCGCGGCGTACCCGTCCCGGGTCTGGGCGTCGGCGTTGCCGAGGCCGGGGTGGGTGACCTGCGCGGAGGCGGCCCACCGGCCGACGCCCGGGTGCTGGATGACGCAGACCGATACGCAGTCACCGATACCCGGTCCGTTGTGGAACCGCAGCGCTGCCGCGATCCCGGGCAGGTCCGGCTCGTCCAGGTTGGTGGCAGACCCCTGGTCGAGGACCCGCAGCCGGAACGTCGACCAGCGGGCGGCGCGGCCGGCGACGAAGAGCAGGACGTCGAGCAGCCACCGGATGGCTGGGCGGCGGCGGACCGGCACCGCCACCAGCAAGGTGAACAGCAGGGACATGCCGGCCAGCGGGAGAGCGGTGTCCCACTGGCTTCGGCCGACCGCCGCCAGCGGCGGCAGCCAGGCGAGGACCACCGCGGCGGCTTGGCGGCCGGAGAGCCCGGCGAAGGGGCCGAACCGTTCCCGGCGCCAACCCGAGTAGGTCGAGTCGCCCATCACGCCACCACCGCCGCCTCGGAGGCACCCGCGGCGGCCCCGCCCGCGCCACCCTTAGGCCCGGCTTTACCACCGGGCCGGGAGCCTTCGGCCGGCTGGTCCGGCTTGGGCCCGGGAGCGCCGTGGCCCGGGCCGGACGGGTCGGGGCTGGGCATCTCCGGTGGTGCCGGCGGGTCGACCTGCGGCGGCGGAGGCGGCGGCGTCTGCTCGGTCGACGAGGTCGAGGAGGTGGACGGGTCGCTGCCCCGGTCTGGGCCGCGGGGGGTGCTGGTGTTCCGGCTTGGCGGACGTCGGGTGCCGTGGTCGGGGTCCGCGCCGGCGCCGACTCCGACCGCGGACAGGACGGGGCCGGCGCTGGACATTGCGGACTGGGCCCCCGACGCCATCGCCCGGTGTGGCGCGGAGAGCTTGCCGACAGCTGCCGTCCAGCGGCTGTCGACCTGCTCGGACGTGTCGTGCTCCTGGCTCGTCTTGGCGCCGGACGTCGACGGGCCGCTTTGACCGCTAGGACCACTGGGCGCGGCGGCGGCGCGGCCGGGGGAGAGGGAGGTCCGCAGGCGCTGGCCGGAGCCGGTGCCGGGGTCGATGAACGCGAACAGCTTGAACAGGGCCAGCGGGCAGAACACGGAGATGAGCAGGACCCCGGCGCCGACGAAGGCGGTGACGGCCTGCTGGCCGGTGTCGCCGGCGGTGGCGGTGCTGGAGCTGGTGGCGTTGGCGGCGCCGGCGGCGAGCTGCAGGCCCAGGGCCAGGACGATGGCGACGGCTGGGGTGAGCATGATCAGCGCGAGGAGCCAGCGCAGGCCGGTCCAGAACCAGCGGGCGGTGGCCTCGGCGACGAGGCCGGCGGCGAGGATGGGGATGGTGGCGGCGATGACGAGGATGGAGGCCTCGCGCACGAGCGCGGCGACGAGCAGGCCGATCGCTGCGGGTAGGACCCCGAGCAGGGCGATCAGGCCGAGGCCGGCGCCGGAGATCCCGTTGACGCCGTTCTGCCAGGGCGTGTTCGCGGCGCTGATTCCGTGCCAGGAGTCCGCGTGGAGGCCGGCGGCGAGAATCCCGAGCGCGGCCGCGTTCGCCGCGGTGACCAGCACCATGAGGATGCCCAACGCACTCACCGAGACGATCATGTACTGGGCGATCCCTTTGAACAGCTGCGCCAGGCCGGATCCGCCGGTGATGGCGGCCTTGCCGACCTGGACGAAGCAGAGGACGACGAGCAGGACGGCTCCGACCCATACGGTGGCCGGCATCACCGAGGCGAGTGGGCCGGTGCGCGGGTCGAGGTTCGGGGTGGTGAGGTGGTCGATGATGGAAAGGACGGCGCCCAGCAGTGCGACGGCGAAGTCCCAGAGGGACTTCATCGCCGCGTCGAACGCGGACCCGGCGAGCGTGGCCATCGTCGCGCCGAGGCCCTGGCCGAGCTGGTCGATCGGGTTCGGAAGGTTGGGGAGCTCAGGCACGTCGGGCCTCCTGCCAGCCGGCGCGGACGCAGTCGGCGCTGCCCGGCCAGGTCGACGGGGCGAACGCGGGCTGGGCGCCGGGCCCGATCCACCAGCGCCCGGCATGCCAGGTCATCCGCTGGCAGTCGCCGACGCCGGCGCGGGCGGTGGCCCGGTAGGTGGCGTCGAGCTCGCCGAGGACGCAGGCCAGGACGAAGTCGCCGCCGTCCAGGACGCCCTTGACCTGGGCGTGGGTCACCGTCCAAGTCGCGGTCAGCCCGGGCGACCCGGCAGGCGCGCCGGCGGTCCGCAGGATCGCGGTGACGCCGACCTGCGGGGTCCACTCGGCCAGCGGGACCGCTCCGGGCAGGCTGGCGCGAGCGTGGACGCCGGACAGGGTGGCGGGGTTGAGGTTGCGGAACGCGGCAGTGTCGATGGCCGCGAGCTGTGCGATCGCGCCCTGCGGGGTGCGGGGGAACCCGGTCGGCATGGGAGTAGCCGGGTCCGTCGGGTCCGGCAGCGTCAGCGCGGCCGCCGCGGTGCTGGTGGCGGCGATCGGCTGCGGCGAGGCCGCGGCCAGCGGCACGACGGTCATCGGCCGGGCCGCGAGCTCGTCCTCCGCGGCTGCAGTGGCCGAGCCGGCGTCACGCCCCGGGATGGTCGGGGCCGCGGCGACGGTCCCGGAAGCGGTGGTCGCTGGGGTGGCCGGGGCTGGAGTGGCCGGCCCGGTGTGCGCGGTCAGCGACCAGATGAAGATGGCCAGTCCCCAGATCAGGGATACGCCGAGGACGAACAGGCCGGTCAGGGTCAGCCACGCCCTCGCCCGGGAGGAGCGGGTCAGTTTCGTTGTTGTCGTGGTCATCACTCAGGCCGCCCCGAAGCCGGTCAGGAAGGCGTACAGGCCGACGTAGACGACGAGCGCGCCGACGGCGGTGACGAGCATCGAGACGCCGACCTTGCTGGCGCCGTGGTTGCCGAAGACCCGGCCACCGGCCAGCGCGCCGACTCCGGCCAGGGCGGAGAGGAAGATGACGATCAGGACGCCCCACTTGACGTAGCTGATGACGGCGGAGACTGGGGCGGCGACGCCGTCGGGGGCCTTGGCCGGCGGGTTGGGGACGACGTCGGTCAGGACGCCGGCGGACTGGTGAACGGTGGCGAGCAGGTCGATGGTGCTCATCGGGCGATCCCTTCGAAGGCTTGGAGAGAGGTCGAGGGGATCTCGGCCTCGGGCGTGCGGTCGGTGTGGCGGCGGTCGAGGATGGAGCAGGCCCGCTGCGCGACGGTCCGGCGGGTGACCGGCACGCCCTCTCCGGCGAGCTCCGTGCGCGCCTGGGCCTGCAGCAGTGGGCGCAGGCCGCCGGTCTCGGAGAGCCGCCATTCGAGGTCGGCGAGCTCCCCGGCGTCGATGCGCAGGTCTGCGGCCAGGACGGCGGCGTCCCACCAGGGACCCGCCTCGGCGACCCGGGCCGGCGATCGGGTCTCCGGGTCGTCGGCGACGGCCAACAGCGCCGCCTGGACGCCGTCAGCGGGCCAGCCCTTGCCGATCACCGCGAGGCTGATGACGACGGCCAGGCAGCGCGCCGTCCACCGGGCGGTGGGCCTGCCCAGTGCCTTCCGGGAGGCGATGCACTTCGCGGCGAAGCCGTCGAGGTCGGTGATGCCGCAGCGCAGGAGAAGCTGACGGTCCGCCTGCTCCACCGGCGTTGCGGCGTGGCCCGTCGTCGAGGGGGTCGGGGGAGGTGGTGTGTCGGTAAGGATCTCTCGGTCGGGCCGCACATCTGCGGCCACCCTGGCCGCAGAAGTGCGGCCAGGGGTAGCCGCAGATGTGCGGCCACCTCCAGGCCCGGATTCGGGGGTGGCCGCACAAATGCGGCTACCCCCCTCAGTCGGTGCCGGAGCGGGCGGCGACGTGCGCACGTGGTAACGGTTGGAGAGGAACTGCTCGCCCGCCCGCCGGTGCTCGATCCGGACGATCCCGGTGTCCGAGAGCTGGCGCATGGCCCGGTCGACGGCGTCGACCGAACGGCGAAGACGGCGCGCAAGGGTGGAACGAGACGGCATACGGGAACCCGAGCCGTTGCCGTAGCGCAGCAGCAGCGAGTAGAGGCGGAAGGCGGCGTCCGGGATGGCCGCGTCGATCACCCACTCGGGCACGAGCGCGAAGCGGGGTTCCTCGACGACGAGGGTGCCGTCGAGGTCGTCGGTGGACTCAGAGCACTGGGTGTCCGAAGTCATCAGCTGACCTCTCGGTGAGGACGGATACGGGTGGGCATGACCGACTCGACCGCCGGCGCGCAGGAGGCGCGGCGCGTCAGGGATGCGTCAGGAAACGCAGCAGAACTGCACGGAAACGACGGCTCAGACGTCCGAACCGACACAGGGCGGAAGGACGTCCTTGCACGTCAGGGCCTATTCAGGCCGATTCCGGAACCAGCCGGATATTGGCTGGACTGCCTTGTAAACAAGGGGTTGCGGGTTCGAGTCCCGCCGCCGGCTCCACACTCCACAACCTGCTGACGTGCTGACGTGCAGAAACATTCACGGCCGTCACCACGGTATACCGGCTGCTCAAGCACGGGGTTCAACCGGGTCCTGTTCCTCGTCGACCGCAACAACCTCGGCGACCAGACGCTGGCGGAGTTACAGAACTACCGCACCCCCATCGACGGGGAGTGGCGGTTTACGTCGTCCACAACGCCCCCCGGCAGACGACGACGACCCCTCGCGCAGAGCCTCTCCCGCAACAGCAGCAGCCGAGGGGGTGGGTGGTGATGCGTGCGCCGGAGGGTGGCCACC
>JAABUR0100006343.1_pt1 | contig 14522 bp, 16 predicted proteins | sample 5560091 | NCBI WGS metagenome assembly JAABUR01 (sample SAMN10711879, study PRJNA513375) | rock metagenome | isolation source: Antarctica rocks | place: Antarctica: Victoria Land, University Valley sud
TACTCTTACTTCGCTTTACTTCCCACAATATTACTTCGGGTATCCAGCAAACTGATAATACTCATCGCTTTCCGTGGACAGGTGGAGTAGGTAGGTTGATAGTTCTGCGTTTGGAGGCCTCCGAGGGTGCGAGGGAAGAGAAAGCGATAACGTCATCTCTCCCGCATCTTCTCGAGTTCTCAACTAGAGAGTAGATGAGGTAGATAACTTGTTCGCTACCTTCTCCAATCGACATGTCTGGGTTAAAAGTGGTAACTTAAACATGAGGTCGCGGAACTCATTTGTTCGGGGTCATACATCCAAGACGATGTTTCCTACGCGTTGGTGCGTAAAGAACGAAGCTCTAATTTATCCAGTAAGCATTGTCTAGTGCCGACTTTTTGAAGCTCAACTTTTGAACAGACAGGATAGAGTAATCTGCCTACAAGCGTATTAGTAGTTTGCTGGCAAATCTCTTGGCTTAAGGGCTTTGGTCCGTCTTCTCACGTAAGGTGACGCTTACTCTCGTGGTTTAGGTAGCGACCTGAAGAAGCTCTACTACGACAGCCCATCAGCATTCCTGGGACTGAAAAGCACTTGTATCGGAATGGTCCCTAGAGAGAAACAGCATAAGCAGGAGATCTAAGCCGTCGCCCAGTCAAATGCGCTGTATATTCAAAAGACGTTGGAGGCTTGCTTACGCCTTTTCCTTACACTATCTCACATCAGCAGCCACATAGTCTAGACATCGATGCTTTAGCACTGTCCTACAAGGGAAAGCGTTCATAATTGGAAGCATCGTCTGAGGTGATGGTCTATCCTGGCCAAATAGCTGGTCTTGTTTTGGGTAGCTCCGTCAGACTTGTCGTGGACATCCTCCGTCGACAATGTCTCCACCGAGTATATAAGTTGTTGCACGCCTCAGTCTCTCCCTTCTCTCATTACGCTTCCCTAACATTCAATTTATTTCCTACGTCTATCAGTCCACGCAATAAGCATTTCTTTGCTGTTATCGCACCATCACTTGACTTTACAGGCATAATTCAGGCTTTCCCAACGCTTTCCCTTTTGTTCTTTACGTTCGACTCCTTACCTCTTCCTTAATATCACAATGAAGTCCAACTCTATCGTCCTCGTTGGAGGGTTGGCCATGATGGCTGCTGCTTCATCTACGGTCACCGTTACCCAAGCCTGTCTTCCAGGACAGACAAGTGCAACAGGCTCCTCGGGCCAGTACAGTGCTCCTCCGCCCCAGTATGGCGCTTCCACCGTTACAGTCACTGTGACAGAAACGAAGGTCGTCCCACCAACGACGATTACAGTGACATCTACCGCAAACGCTGCCCCTGCTCCTGTCACCATAACCAAGACAACCACTATTGGAAACCAAGGGTCTCCTGTTATGACAACGGTTACCGATTACCATTCTCTACCGCCCCCTCCAGGAGCTACAACAGTATGGACTACCTCCGCAACTACCACGGCTTCTGGCTCTAAGCAAACCCATCATGTCGAAGTTGGCACCTTCAATGGCACAGTCAAGTTTGTCCCTGACAATGTCGTTGCCGAAATTGGTGACGCGGTTGAGTACAACTTCCTTGCAAAGTCGCACTCTCTCACTCAGTCTGAATTCCTTACTCCATGCACCTACAATGGTGGCTTCGATACCAATTTAAACCAATCGAACCCAAAGAACATCTCCGGTCTTTTCGTTATCCCTTTTGAGGTCAAGAGCAAAAACCCTCAATGGTTCTATTGTAAACAACAGGGTCCTCCCAATCACTGCGGCCTTGGTATGGTCTTCGGGCTCAATCCAGGTAACAGTAACAAGATGGACGCTTTCAGACAAAATGCCCTCCACCAGAACGGGAATAAGACAGGCGTTGCATCTTCTACCAACGGAGCCTCTACGGCCACTTCGACTTCCTCTTCTTCTTCCAGCACTTCCGCTGGGGCAGTGACAACCGTTACAGTCGGCCTCGATAAAGGCAAGACCCTGAAGTTCAGTCCTGCTTATCTTCCCACAGCCTCCGTTGGCGAGAAGATCCATTTTGATTTCCGGGCCGCCAACCACACTCTGACCGAGTCATCACTCGAGAACCCTTGCAAGAAGCTCTCGGGAACCGACATCGACACCAACTTCCAGAATGTCAACAAGCTTGACACCCCCGAGCTCAAGCCATTTGACTTAACGGTCCGCGACGGCAAGCCAAGGTTCTTTTATTGCAAACAGAAGAATGGAACCCCTGAGGGTCATTGCGCACAAGGGATGCTATTTGCTTTGAATACTGATGAGGCGACGTTTGGCAAATTCTTGAAGAACGCGGAAGCCACGCTGCCGAAGATCAAGGGGCGTGCCGTAGCATGAAACAATAACGGCGTAGACGCGGGTTTTAGAGCGTAGTCCTTTCTATTCGCATACATTAGACGATTTTATGCTTGATTTTTCGCTTAATTTTAATCACTCCTTAGATATTAATGACACCTGTTATTCTACCCCAGTATACTTTACCACTGACTGACCTGTACTTTGAACATCAGCAAACGTTGGTTGAAGCAATGGGATCACTCATGTGGATAACATTGAGCATTGGGCTATGAGAAGACAGCCCTATCGTGGCTCATAATGGACTGCCGTAGGAACCGAGGCTGGAACTTAAATCGCATTTCCCCAATCTTTAGCCCTGATCTTCTTGCCGGATTTGTCCATCATGACGCGCATTATGGCGAAGGTACGTCTTGACCGCGCGACACTTCAGGACGTAGATTGTTCTCGTTTTCCTGAGACAACATATCTGAACTTGCCACCTCATAATTCAATCTCACCACATTCGAGCAGTCATCTCCTATGCCTTCCAAGACAATCTCAGAAGTCATTGGCGACGACCACAAAACCATCGACAGCTATGCCGACAACATCAAAACCTCAATGACCCTAGAGGCAAAGATAGGATGGAGAAACCAATTTACCTGGGCCTTAGCACGCCATGCTATCAGCGAGGAACTGACAGTGTATCCGGCTATGGAAAAGCACATGGGCCAGGAAGGCATTGACTTGACTAATGTAGACCGTCAACAGCATCAAGCAGTAATACGAGCCTCCCATTTCCCAGAAACACCACAGAGGCTGACATAACCCAGGTAAAAGAAGACCTTTACAAACTTCAGAGCATGTCGCCCTCGGACGCTCAATTCCTCCCCCTCCTTGACCTCCTCCTCAAAGACCTCCATACTCACATCGAACATGAGTCCAAAGAGGACATGCCACGACTCGAGAAGATTCTGTCAAGGGAAGAGAGCCAACTCTTGGCGAATAAATTTGAGCGGACAAAGATGTTTACACCGACAAAAAGTCACCCCAGTGCGCCGAACAAGCCATATTTTGAGAACTTTGCGGTGATGCTAGCAGCGCCGATTGATAGGTTTATGGATCTGATGAGGACCTTTCCGGAGCAGAGTAAGCTATGACAACATTGTTGTAAAGATGTTGTGATGTGAACATAGCTGGAGGCATGTTAGTGTTATGTATGTCCGTGTTTCTTACAAGAGTCTGAGTATTGGTAATCAGACTTGAGAGGAGAGGACTTTTTCGTCTTGAATGATATCTTGCTACGACAAATCACTACATCATAACTGAAGATAGAAAAATAATCTGGTCAGCTACAACGAGCTCTAAGACTGCCCATGGAATGGTAGGCTAGGCTTCTCTCTGTCAACGATCGTCATTGATGTATGACCGTAGCCATGGCTTCGTTTCGTACATTCGTTGAGGGTATTCCCCCAAGTCTGTCCTTGCTTCATCGTATCTCTTCAGGGGGCTTACCGTCACATCATATGGTAGTCTTTCCCAATAGCATGCAGTTTTGTACCGTATTGTAAGACGCGACAGCAGAAAGTGGCATCACTTCAAAGGTCGGAAAATTCCTTACAATAACTACTCTTGTCCTCTGGGTCTTTGAGCTCAGACCGTCGACCTCCTTTCACTGCTCTCACCTCACCTGCCTTCCCCCACAATCACTACAATCCCACAACAAACTACTATCCTCGTGGCTTGCTTCCACAACTACTATCTCTGACAACCTCCACAATCTCTTTGGTGATATTCTTCGAGCTGCGTAACTGCACCAGCTCACAGCTTCATCCCAGCATCAATCTCACTGATTGTACTTCCAATAACGGGCATCCCACAACAATACTGTTCAACCCAAATTCAGCCAGTTGTGCACGCTAGAGCTTACGGTCTATCTGCCACAATCTTTCGGGCGTCAACAAACAATGTCGAGCATAGTCACCCTCAGTCCAACAGCAGATGTCAGTTTTCTCTCTTTCAGCCGACTGAACATGCGCTAACACTCAGCGCAAAGATGGACTCTATACTCATGGTGAATCGGATCGGTCGCACCATGATAACCATAACGAGCCACGATTCTATCCATAGCTTTGAGATCGCCCCCGGACCAATCACAACCTCGGTGAGGAAAGAAGCCTATGAGTACAAGGACTATCCGTTCAGCTACTCGAGGGAAGCCCTTGGCGGCAGGCTGGAGGTTTACGATTACACAGGGAGGCTGGTTTACTCGTGGCAGCGTGCCTATTCATGTATGGAAGTTCAGCAGCAGAGTTCTCCTGTTCTATCGCAAACCCCAAGCTCGATTATTGAAAGAGGTCGTGCCCATCCACCCACTAGTGCTCAGCGGAGGCGATCTTCGATCCCTCCGTCCAATCTACCGCGTCAAATTCTTCCCAGCAATCGAAACTTAACCGCCGAAAGATCTCGTACCTCTTCAAACGCTGGTGCTCAACAGCAGCGGCCTTTTATCTCTTCGGGAACCTTCTCGACGATTACTCACGGCGGCCCGAGTGTAGAGGCTGAGAATGCTGATGGTTACTCGGCTAAAGGAGTACAACAGCAGCAACCTCCTATCGCTCCTTCAGCTCCCCAGCAAACCTTTCGCAGCGGCACAAGCTTGAACGCTGGAAGAGCTTCGCAGAATGTAAACTCGATATTCAAGAAGAGAAAGCGACCCACCGGAGCGAAATACCTTTCACGTGGTGAACATTCCGCGTCTGCCCCTCGAGGTTTGTTACATGTAGATTTGGGTAATGTTGTTTGATTGCTAAAGGCTTACAGCAGATACAAGAAAGTATGCCAGCTATGGATTGGAAGGCGAAGATTCCGAGCCAACCACTTACAAAGAGGCAGCTACCACGAACGACTCTTCCCAGAACACGGATGAATTCGACAGTCTTGACCAATTCTCTGTAGAGGAGCAGAACTCATCTGAGGACGAAAGCGATTCCAACTCGGAACCTGAGCCTTCCGATCCAGTTGCTACCCGGGAGCTGAACACACGGAATTCCAAGGATAATTCGTTGCAACAACCACAGCCCATCACCGAACTTCAAAAGACCTTCATCATAAAGCAACTCACCACCGTCCGGAAATATAACCAAGCCAAACCCTTCCGATTTCCTGTCGACCCGGTAAGGCTGAAGATCCCCGACTATCCAGACATAATAAGAAAGCCCATGGACCTGCACACAATGGCACAGAAGCTAAAGAAAGACATGTATTCGTCGCTTCCCACCCTTGTCGCAGACTTTAATCAGATAGTTTACAATTGTGCCATTTACAACGGCGAAGACAACGAAATCACCGTTGCGGCTCGCAACATGAGAGAGGTTTTTGATCGTTCCATGATCGATTTACCACCACCAGACCCCGCGCCAGTGAGAACGAAATCATCCTCAACCAGGACAAGGGCTATGGGAGCGGAGAAAAAGATGAGCAGGTTTTCAAACTGGACAGCGGGCCGGAGCCACACGAGGGCTGCTCGGGCAATGAGGTTACTCAACCGATCGAAGCAACTATCGTGATAGTAATCAAAGAGTCGATCCGGACGGTAATCCTGTGTTATGAACTGTAAACATGCCTTGAACCAGGGCACAAGTCTGATGCGATCGAACAAACATCATAATAGAGATTGGAGAGAAGATCCGAACGACAGGTCTGGGCGGGAGAGGAGGGACCTATCTCAAAGGGCTGAGGCGATGGAAAGGGTAGCCGGATATCTGTGGGGGATGGGTAAGACTGCAATTATAGGCAAGGAGATGAAATATCATATATCAATCAACTCTACAGATACCCTTCTCCACCCTCTCCCCCTTCCCTCTATGTTGATTGTGCTAGAACAAATACCTATAGCCTTTAACTATAGAGTGAAATTCTTATACCCAATGTCTATAATCACAACTTCACTCATCTCTCCCAGATTCGAAACCCCCCCTTCCATCAATATCACAATTCTCTCACAACATCCCTCACATAACATCAACATTATCTCGTACAGCTTTGCATTAATTTCCTTTATGAAGATGTAAATGCGTAAAAAGACGTAAAAAGTGTCTGATGAGGGGTGTGGACGGTAGAATGCGGAAGTGTTGGGTGGAGAGCGGGGGAGAGAAGGATGCCAAAGGGCGGAAAAGGATAGATGAGGAGGGAGAAGGAAGAACCCTCCCTTCTCCCCTCCCCTCCCCTCCCCTTCCACCATCCCCATCACCCCCTCCCCTCTTCACCACCTCATCCCTCCCACATCCCCTCAACGTTTCGCCCCACATCCAATCTCGATATCCCCCTCCGCGTATCCTCCATATTCAGCCCTCGTCCGTGACACGCCCCCCGCGCCCTTTCTCACTCAACCCATTCAGGACTTGAAACAGACAAGGTGGTTTTGTATGAGGGGGTGAGGGAATGGTGGGGAGAGGTTTGGGAGGATGGAAGGGAGAGGGGAGACTGGGAAGGTGGGGAGAGGGGGAAAAGGGAAAGGTGAGGGGGCTTGCGAGCGCGTTGCTAAAGGTAGATGGGATAGCGGTTTCTCTCATTCTATCGCTATTTCCACTTTCTCACTCATGCAGAGTCTCGAACCGTACTTTTCACCCGGAAATCCCTTTCATCATTCGTCCTTTGCCTTTGTCAAGATATTTTTCGATAAGGACCAAGCAAGGGGGGGGGCCTTTTGGGTTTTAGAAGGGGGGGAATGGTTTGCTATTCAACGTGAGAGACGAATCCACGGATTCTTCAATTCTGAAACGTAGAAACGAAGAAAGCAAAACCAGAATGCGTTTAATCCTTTCTAATATATTTCTCCAGTTTCAGAGCTCGTCCATGAGAATCAAATAACATCTTTCAGACTTCAAATCTTTTTTGAAACACCCCTTTTAATTCTACCACATCAACGCGCCCTCAAACCCTTTCACTCCCAACACTAAACACAACAAAGTCGTCAAAGGTCTTTCCATGCCATCAAATTCAAACACGTCACATTCAGCAATTGTCAATACCACGCAACAGCACGGTATCAGGGTCAGCGCACCACGAAATTGAACGAAATTGCACAATGGAAGTGGTAAGGCTAGAATCGGTGGGTGTCGACCGGGAGGAACGGAGATATTAGCGTGTGCAGAAAGCTATGAATTCCTTGGCATCGCAATTGTCGCGCCCCCCCCCCAAATTTACTATTGAATTCAGACATTCTTGATATTCTCGCTATCTTCAACGCTTTCGCATTAGAAAAATCAATCAAACAGGTAAATATAAAGCTATTCAAACGGTTCACAGTGCTAACATTCTTTTAGCTATGACAGATTCACTGGCTTCGACCCTTCGCTCGAAGATACTACGTCTTCTGCTTTTACATTGAACTCTCTTCGCCATCGTCGAAGAGGTTCACTGTCATCGTAACATCGTTTATACTATGCAAGAGAATCTCTTCATGTATGACTCTTTCTTTAGATCTCAGTTTCGTTCGAAGAGCATCTCTTGAAAGATCTTTTCAGCAGCTGAAGACTTTCTAATTACATATCTGAAGCAACAATCATGAATCATGCAGAAAGAAATGATGTGATTTCTATGAAAAGAGTGAGATATACATGTTCATAGATTCACGATATTCAGAATTCTGAAGAAAAGACACTGAAGCAATAAAAAGAAACAGCATGTGAATATCAGACAGAACGATGAGCTGCAATTAAACTGAGTTGCAGATCTGCTTCGTCTGACTGCTGAGCAGCTTGTCTTCATTGACGAGATTTTGTTCAACAAGACTACGAGATGACATCATCAAGTCTATGCATCAATTGATGAGTCAGCTCACTATCAAGTCTCTAGAAAGAGAAAGCATTTCTGAAATGTTCTTTCAATGTATACAATCAATGACTATTTACTCTGTATTAATATTCGTGAAGATTAATTCAACAATGAGACTTTCTTTCAATGATTAACAGATGAATTGCTATCTTTATGCAGTTTCTTTTCGACTTCAAGAAGTGTGATCATCATGAATAATATCAGCATACATTGTAATGCTCATATCAAGAAACTCATTATCTCACATAAGTGTGAAATATGATATTTGTCTTCATATTCGTTGAATTTCAATCTCATCGAGCTCAGTTTTAGTGTTTTGAAGATCTGAGTCAGAAGACACTTTCATGAAATATGACTCAACTTTAAAAGCTTCTTCAATGAGTTTCTGCATTATGCAGTAGCTAGAAGTCGCTGTGATCGATTTTCAAGACAGCATTTCAAGCATAACATCAATGATTATATATTTGAGATGAATATCAAAGCGTTGAAAAGAAAATTGAAAATGAGTAACATAGATTTCAATTCTATTTAAATCGAAGCTTGTTCTATATGTAAAAGATTCTTTGTCTGACATCATTGAGACTTGAAGATCTTAAGATCATTTTTGAAGCTTCAAGTCATTTCATCTGAAATTTCTAACTTTATAGCTGTTCAATATATAAAGATTGTAGAATTTAACATCTCTTTTAAATCATCAATGCATCACATTTGATTATTCACAAGTTATCTCACTTCAACTATTTTATTCTTTGTTGCTTGATTTGTTGTTCAAGCTATCTTTCATAGAAAGAACTGTTCAATCACTGCTTTCTTCTCTTCAGATGATTTGATGAGACTGAAGCGTTGTGACTAAGATGATGAAGCAAAGAATAAGAATGAAGAAGAAGCTTCTTGTCATTAATGAAGCAAAGAAATTGAAACTGATTGCTGTCACTGTGAGTACGATGATGATTGATACGTAGAATACAAACTGTTAACAGACGACTGTTGTCACTGTGATTGAAATGAAGAAGAAATCAACAGAGAAGATGAAAAAGATCTTTGACGAGACATCATTCTTTTCATCTGTTCAATCATACTCTTGACTAAATGCATTTTCAACTGTTGTTCATTGAATTTCATGAATTTACTCATAAAGTTCTTTGATTCTTCTCTATCTGTTCACGTCTTCAGTCTTTTCTGATGCATCAGTGATCATCAAGAGTTCTGAGTCATCTCTTCTTGTGAGTTGATTCAGAAGCAATAAAGAGAGATAGAAGATCTTTCAATAGTAACATCATCATTGTCGATGATAATGACTTTGTTTCAAAGCAATTGTTGAGTGTGATTCATATTGAAGTGCTTGTCTGCAAAGTCAACGAAACATCAGTCGTTGAAGTTTTGACACGCTTTATCGATGCACTGTCAGCGATGAAGCAGCTCACGATCAAAATTATTGATTGCAGTGAGATCATCGACTCGTATATGTGCATGATCAAGCAGCTTATCGATGCAAATGATTCTTATTGCTTTGAGCAACGAAGACTTCAGAGAATCGAATGATAAAACATTCAAGAATCGCTTTAAAAAACTCTTTCTCTTCGAGAATTCAATCTGAAGCTTTATTCTTACATCATATTCGATGATAGTCTTTGAAACAATGATTTTTAACATCTTATTTCACTCTGCTTCAATGAAATCATTGATGAACTGTAGCTTTCGAGTGATCTTTGATCGAGAAGCTTGAATGCTGATCATTCGATGAGTGATCTTTCATCTTTTGTTATGATCATCTCTTTTGCTGATTGCATTCTTCAGCAATTGCTCGAAGTTTCATATATTAAAGAAACTACTAGTCTGAGTTTCTACGAAAGTTGATCATTCAATTCGTTTATCGACTCGAAGACAGACGAAAATCTTAAGCGTTGAATCAGCAATTCGATTCTTCAACTTCATAGTCTCAATATTCGAAGTAGAAAGTTCATCGACGATGTCTTTAGCTTCTCTTTTCTCTCTACGACGACGTAGAGTCTCTTCTTCATCAAATCAAGCAATCTCTGCAGATCGAGCTCTTTTCTCTTGTTCTATCTGAGCTTTGACATGATCTGCAGCATTCGCTCATCGCTGAAGCTCAACGACGTGAGTCTTGCGTGCTTTCTTTGCTGCTTTGAAATTATCAATGATATGTCTTTTGAAATTGCGAAGACAATTGACTTTGACAGCAGCGTCTGCAGTGTTTGCTTTGACAGCAATCTCTACAATGATTCTAGCAGCGACGTCTGCTTTGACTTTGCGAGCAACGTCTGCTTTGACTTTGTCAGCAGCGTCTGCTTTGACTTTGCCAGAAGGTTTCTTCGATCTTGATGAGATGCTTGAGAAGATGAGTGAATTCTTCAGAGATAGATTCTGACTTCGACGTGACGACGGCATGATGGCTTCGGGGATCGGGGGGGCTAAAAGAATGTCAGCACTGTGAAAGGGTTGAACAGCTTCAAATTTACCGGTTTGATTTTTCTATTGATTTTTCAATAGAGCGTTGAAGATTTGAGAATGTCAAGAATGTCTGGATTCAATAGTAAATTTGGGGGGGGGCGCGACAATTGCGATGCCAAGGAATCCATAGCTTTCTGCACACGCTAATAACACAGCTTCCCAGTCACACAACAGCAGCAGCAGCAGGGAAGCAGCGTCTCAGCCTTTCCCCACGACGCTCAGCGGGTCAAGTCGATGGGAAATACGAGTTGATGAGTAATAAATAGCCAGTTGGCATCGTATTCGAGACGCGCAAGTTGCCAAGGACAAGATTCAAGGGAACTCGTTCCGACGGCGGACTCGCAACCTTGAGGAACGAGAGCTGGCCACTGGAAGTAGAGGTGGGTAGGGAGGGTACTGTAGTGATGTACCCCAAGAAGCGACGGGAGCTGGGGGCAAACGCTCGCTACGATGGGTGTAGCAAGCAAGCAAGCCGGCAATGCGAGCTGGTACTGTCGGCTGCGAGAAACTTGGAGCTGCAACGTCTTGAGAGTAGTTAGCGATGTAGAAGCTTGGCCAAGGGCGGGGTTTTCAATCCATCACGATGCTTCATATCAGTCGTCTACATCAGTCCGACGGCTTCGTTTGATTTCTTCTTCGCTCGATCTCGTCTCTCAAGCCTTGCACAACCGCGTCCAACACGTCCTTTTAAGAAATCCCTGCTTGTGAGTTGTATTCTTCGTCTATTCTTCCAACTCGGCAGTCTTGTCGTTCCGTCGCCTGAGCGTTTTTCGTCATCCCACATTTATTTGCTAGTCGTAGGGTAATCCATAACTCACATCACCCTCTAGTCCATCCCCACAAATCACCGTACAGTCTTCTACCATACCAGCATTCATGATAGCAAATCCGATTTCAGCAACCACCAGCTAAGCTTCTTGCTAGTTCATTCTCCCTTGCCATGCATTAACAATCACAGGCACCGGGTTTCCATACGCCTCCCCCCTTCCAATGCACCGAGTACGACATCGGCCACTCCTTTTAGCAACAACGACGCCCATGACAGCTGTCATCTCCTGCAACACCAAGTCTGTACTCCCCCTCTTTCCACCCCGGAAATCTCAATATTGCCGCCATCACAGCAACAATCTTTCATGGGGAGACCATTTCCCATCCGCATCACACACAATCAGAACGGTTCGGTGTAAACATCACATCTCTTTCTCGTAGACGGTAGAAGTTTTCCAGCAACGACGGAAAGGAAAGTCGTTCGCCAAGCACAGAAATTCTTCTAGGCTTGTAGCATCGGAGAGAGAGAGAGTCCAACGCCTGGACGTCAAGGAGACAACGGCCTTTTCAACACAGCTGTTCTCCGTAGTATTCTGAAGCGTAGCGGCGAACAGAGAGGGGGTGTCGGTAATGAAGCACACGGATACATGGGATCGTTCGTACTGTAGCTTTGACTTTCAGTAGATACATAGATCAAACAGGGCAGAGTAAGACATGTATGAGTTCTAACGCACTCGGTCCGCCCAAGGGTACGAGATAGGCGAGCTTGGGACTGGTCTTCTTATTCATGGATTCCTTGGCCTGCCATCGCGCGTGCTGCTTTGCGTCCCGCTTGCGAAGGCAGGCAGACAACTTGGTGGCTCGCCAACCATTTGGATTGACTGTGAGAGAATGGTGCTTTGCTATACATGAGCGCTGGGATTGGATCAAGTCCGAACCCTGAAAATCCGCTTTAAAAGAGAGAAACATTCAATACGCATACGACGGATGCTCTTGAATAGCTTTCACAACGTTCAATCCAAAGGCAACATGGTTCAGGAACACCAAAATATGGGTCGCGAGGAAGTGCAACGAGCATCACAACATGGGTCGAGACTGGTCGAGGCGCTCAGCAGATTTACTGTAAAATTGGAGATTATATTGCTGCAACTCAATCCTGTCGAACCAGGTCCGTTGGTCATGAATTGCGTCGCAAGCACCAAATCGATTCTTATTCCTCTTATCTTGGACTAAACACCTTTGCTCTGAACAGCGCACTATACCGCATTCCAGCATATTTCCTGAGACTCTCGTGAATATCTCAAATTCAGACTCTCCCACCTGTTTCCTCCTAGCAGCTGGCAGGAGCTCAGAAAAAAAAGATTATCCACAAGTTCCGAATGTAGTATCAACGCTACAAAGGCCATGCCCGGATTAAGGACACCTTGGAAGAAATGTTAGTTACGAATATAATTATTCAACTATGAAGTCTGGCTTACTCTTGGGGAATCTCATAGTGTCGGCTAGGTCGACTGAAGGCATATGTACTCGTACTGTAGCATGCGGAAAGCGCGTGTACCGTGAGGTTGAAGCCTGGGAGAGCGTAAAAGCTTTTGGATAGAGTTCGCGTTTCTCTCCTAATCGCTAACAATCTCTATTTCGCAGTTATTACCTTTGTTTATCGAAACTGTCCAGCTGTTTAAAGGCACATGCAATAGCGTGACCTCGCTCGGGGCTATTTCAGCTTTTGTTCGAATCCAGCATACTTCGTCGATCATTTGGTCTGACTTAACAGATCTACAGAGAGTATATTGCCAATGCGTATCAACTGCTGCGTGAGCCATTGTCTTTGATCTTCAGGCAGACATGTTATCTTCAAAGCTATCCTTAAAGGTTCAATGAGTTGCCATCCCCCCAATGCAGCGGATGCTTGCCACTGATTGTTTGTGATGGCACTTGTGGCTTGAACGGGATACTCGACCCCAGCGTCGTCCCCTAACCCTCCCCCTATTTTAGTTCCTAAGTGGAAGGGAACACTTCCACAGATTTCGTCGACCATCTGTTGGCTGATCCGTATGGCACTCCTCGATTGCTGCATCAGCTGTGGCGAGTCTGCCCAGGTTGCCCGCGATAGGCAATCGAGCACAATAGACTGGACCATAATTCGAGTGATACGGTAATTATTCCACAATCCGGCAACCCATAAATCGTAATAGATATCGACTCGGTCTTGGTGAACAAAAAGTGTCCTCGGCGTCTCAGAAGGGCAGTTGAAACTGAATGCAGGCAGCCATTCCCAACCTACGGGTATGGATGATTCGGCCCATTCTGCAAGCACAGCATCAATTTCAACGGCGGACTTCAATACTTGGCCGACACATTGCTCGGTTACAGTCCTTGACGGCGCACCAAGCAGAGCTTTGGCTACAACCTGAAGATCTGCGACCCTAGCTGACATTGAACCGAATCGGCCTGCGGCGTTTTGCGGCAGGTATGGGGAAAGCTCGGCCCATTCAGCAGACGTCGATCCGTTAAACCCGGACCCTTGAATGATGCCATCAACCTGTTCTAATCTCAGCTCAAAGAAAGTGTGATACAGTATGTTGCGTTGGCCGGACTTACCAGCCGTCCGTGCACTGTGAGAAGTAGGCTTCGGGAAAATTCAGATCTGCCGTTCCTGTCCTTCCGATGTTTGACCAACGCAAACGCTCCGTTATTGTGGAGACACGTCCTTTTCGACGACTCAGCAGTCTGGGTGATGCGCTGGGAGCGTTGTCAGTATTGTTGGAAGATCAAGTACAGCGCATCCTCGTTGACGGTAATATTCTCGTACGAGAGACGCTCAATCTTAGATACGCCATAGTTTTCTCTGTAGACAACCCCCTTCAATGAAGCATATGGGACATCTTGAGCTGCACTGGAATCCCTCATAGTTGGACGACCATTACGAAAACACAGGTGAGATTGAGAATCAGCGTACCTCGAACAGGCCCAGAAGCAAAACAGTAATCAAAGTCTCGTCGGTCAGGCTCTCAATGGGGTCGTCGATAGCTGCCTTTGTCATCTGCAGCGCTTTCCCAAAGAGCGTATAGCCGAGTTTATAATAGGCAGATCTTCGGTAGGCACCGCCAACGGCAGCTAAAGCGACAGAGGAAGTTGCCAAGGATATCAAAGAGTC
>JAABUR0100006349.1_pt1 | contig 14516 bp, 16 predicted proteins | sample 5560091 | NCBI WGS metagenome assembly JAABUR01 (sample SAMN10711879, study PRJNA513375) | rock metagenome | isolation source: Antarctica rocks | place: Antarctica: Victoria Land, University Valley sud
TTCGACGTTCTCATGGACTGAGGCTTGGAGGGTGATACCGGAGACGGAGGGAAGGACTTTAGCCTTCGTGCGGCCACCACGTTCCCGCATCCCGATTACAGATGTCTTGCCGATGGTGCCCCGGCCCATCTTCTGCTTCTTGCCTTCGTGCTTATTCTTCTCTTTGCCACCAAAGTAGGCTTCGTCAATCTCGACAATCCCACTGAGCAGGGTTGTGTCATTGCCGCAAGCCTCACGGAGACGTTGGAGGACGAACCAGGCAGACTTCTGTGTGATTCCAATCTCTTTCGCCAACTGCATCGAGGAGATGCCCTTGCGCGAGGTCACAAGCAGGTACATCGCGTAGATCCACTTGTGCAACGGGACGTGGGAACGCTCGAAGATGGTTCCGGTACGCACTGTGAAGTCCTGCTTACAGGCGTTGCAGCGGTAGAAGCCACCCTTGCGGACAGTGATTCTGGCGTTGCTCTTGCACACACTGCATGTCGGGCCTTGAGGCCACAGCCGCGATTCGAGGTAAACCCTTGCGGCTTCTTGATCGGGGAACAGCGCGAACAACTGGAACGTGCTAATTGTACTCGCGCTCATGGGAGAATAGTAGATGATTCCCGTGAGGGAGTCAAGTGCTATCTTGTGCCCAAATCCCACATTCTGCACTACGATGAGCGTATGTCATCCCTAATCTCTTGCACTGATTCAGAGCAGACTCTGGTACTGACGGACACACTAGCAGTCGTAGACGGTAAACCCTTCAAATTCACACCAAAGCCCACATAGTCCCTCATATCAATGTAATCATCGCTGGAACTGGCGTCGGAGCTTTCGCAGATTGGTGGTTCGTGGAGGTCAACACCAAGATCAATGTTCAAGGCATTGACGGTCTGAATACCAAAACGTCTAATGCTCTCGCTGATCTGTGGGTGCGGTTCAATCGTGCATTTGAGGTCGGCGGGGCGAAACCACTCACGATCTACCATTTCGGATTCTCTGAGGTGACTGGGCTGATGAAGACTTTTGTCTACAGGTCTGAAACAGGATTCCAATCCGAGCCAAGGGGCTACGGCTACCTCACGAAGCCCTCTGTAGACATACCAAGCGGGTGTAATCTTCCACCTGATGCAAAGTCCCTAATGGATCGGCAACGAAAGTCTCAGGCACGACTGGCAGAATCAAATGTGTTTACATCGGCGGAAGAATCCAAGTCCACCACCTCACAAGGAACGGGTGCGTTAGCGTCATGCCATTACAACCATGATTCCCTCAGCTTTTCAGCTGCTAAGCACAGATGTCTAGCTGGTATCGTTTGCACTGCAGCAGAAACCCTAGTTTCAATAGAATGGTATCAATGGCGACCGCTCGGCAGATTATCGCATTGCTGAACAGCTTGAATGAAGGTGACGAGGAGCAATTTTTCTCCATCGCTCTTCAGGTTGCAGCAGCTGAATCAAAGCGGGGCAGACGCGCGGTCGCTGATGAGCTACGTGGGTTGGTAGAGCAGAGCCGGGATCGCCGAAGACTCGCCGTAAATCCACAGAGGCCGTCGACCGATGTGGTCGTTCCCATTACGAGACCTCGGGGTGAGTTGCAGACTTTGTTGGTGTCGAGTCAACCAAAGGTGTCAAGGGCGGAGTAAAAGTGGGCCACTGTGGCGGAGTAAAAGTAGGCCAGTGATTGGGTGTCGGGTAGTGAAGTATTTCGTGGGCGAAGGGCCTCTGGAGTGTAGCGGAAGAGGTCCTTCGCCCACGAGGCGCGTTCGGAGGGGGCTGGTTCAGGAGCCGCGTTTGCGGCGGCTTTGCTTGAGGCGGTAGCTGTCGCCGTTCATCTCCAGGATATGGACATGATGGGTGAGGCGATCGAGCAGGGCACCGGTGAGGCGCTCCGATCCCAGGACCTCGGTCCACTCCTGGAAGGGCAGGTTCGAGGTCACCATGGTTGAGCCGCGTTCGTAGCGTTGGCTGAGCATCTCGAAGAGTAGCTCGGCGCCGGTCTTCGAGAGCGGCACGAAGCCGAGCTCATCGACGATCAGCAGTTCATAACTGGCGATCTGCTTCTGGAAGCGGAGCAGCTTCTTCTCGTCGCGGGCCTCGATCAGTTCGCTGACCAGTGCAGAGGCGGTGGTGAAGCGCACGCGATGCCCGCGCTGACAGGCAGCCAGGCCAAGAGCCAGCGCGATGTGGGTCTTGCCGGTGCCGGAGTTGCCGAGCAGCAGCACGTTCTCACGGCGGACGAGGAACTCGCAGCGTGCCAGCTCCAGCACCAGCGTCTTGTTCACGGATGGCATAGCGAGGAAGTCGAAGCTGTCCATGGTCTTTACCACGGGGAACTTCGCCTGGCGGATACGACGCTCGGTGGCCCGGCGCTCGCGATCCAGCAACTCCAGCTCGGTCATGCGCAGCAGGTAGCGGGCGTAGTCCACCTGCTCGACGGCGCACTGCCGCGCCACCTTGTCGTACTCGCGCAGGATGGTGGGCAGCCGCAGTTCCTTCAGGTGATGCTCCAGCAAAAGCTGTGGAGTGTCTGCCGTATGAGTCGCGGTGTTGGTCACGGCAGCCTCGCTCATGCGCACACCTCAACGAGCAAGGTCATGTAATCGGCGGCCTGCGTGGTATGCACCTGGGCCAGCGGCAGGTGGGGATAGTTTTCCATGTCCAGCCGCGGCGGCCTTCGTTCGATGCGGCACAGCAGCAGATGGCGGACAGCATCGAAGCTGATCGTGCCCAGCCTGAGCGCCTGTTCCACGGCGTAAGTCACTTCTTCGACGGCGAAGTTCTCCATCAGCCGAAGCACCTGCACATACTCGCGGCTGCCATGCTTCTTCAGTCGCGCTTCGAGCAATCGCCGCAGTTGAGCGAAGCACTCCGGCAACTGCCAGCCTGCAAGCGGAGCGGCCTGATCGAGTGCCCGCGTCTTCTGTTCGAGCAGTGCGAGATAGTGCAGTGGATCGAAGACGACGGTCTCGCGTTCATAACTTCGTCCGTGCTTCGCGATGATCTCGCTGCCGCATGCAATCACCACTTCGTGCACATAGCCCTTCACCCATACCTGGCGGTGGCCGTACTCGGTCGGCACCGAGTAGTCGTTGGTGCGGTAGCGGACCAGCGACAGCGAGCTGACTCTTGCCGAGATCTTTTCGCAGGCTTCATAGGGTGCCGCGGGCAGCGGCAGCATCGCCGCACGGTCGCGCTCGAAGCGTTCGCCGATGGTCTCCTGGTGTCCGCGCAGCCGCCGCTCACGCCGAACTCGACACCGCTCTGCCAGTTGTGCGTTCAACTCGTCCCAACTGCTGGCGCATGGAATCGGGACCATAAAGTTACGCCGCGAGTAGCCAACGATCCCCTCCACCTTGCCCTTATCGTTGCCCTTGGCGGGGCGGCCGAACTTATCGGCGAACAAGTAGTAACTCTGTAACTCGGAGAAGGCCCGCGTTCGCTGCCGCTCCTCACCACCCAGAATCCGCGCCACCGCGATCTTCGTGTTGTCGTAGAGAATGCGCGTGGGCACACCGCCGAAGTAGGCGAACGCCTGCACATGACCTTCGAGAAAAGCCTCGGTGGTCTCGGCGGGAAACGCTGCAACGAAACAGTCGTCGGAATGCGGCAGATCCATCGCCAGGTAGTGCGCCTTCTGCTCGACCCCGGCAATCACCACCAGCGCTTCACCGAAGTCCGCCTGCGCCTCGCCTGGCGGGTGCACCAAGGGCACGAACATCTCCTGGCTGCGCAGCGTCGCCGTGTGCACGTAATCCTTCACGATGGTGTAGCCGCCCGTGAACTGATGCTCTTCTCTTAGCCGATCGAAGATCCGCTTCGCCGTATGCCGCTGCTTGGGCGGCCTCTGCCTGTCGTCGTCCAGAATGGCATCGATGACGCCTATCCATGGCCCCAGCTTGGGCCGCCTGACCGGTTGCAGCCGCCGGTAGCCGGGCGGCACAGCAAACTCCAGCATCTTCCGAACCGTCTCTCGCGACAGCCCAAAATCCAGGGCCACCGCACGCTGACTCCGGCCTTCCACACGTACCGCTCTCCGAACACGACCGTATATCTCCACCTCGAACATCCCTCCGGTGTCTCATGAAACCGTCCCATCCAGGCAACAGCTCACGAAACGAAGATCCGGCGGTGGACTACTTTTACTCCGCCGCAATGCACCGCTCACGCGGCGTACTGTGGCCTAGTTTTGCACCGGCGCGCATAGCAGTGATTGCGCATGAAATCAACAACCCCCTTGCGGCTGTGATGGACCTTCTGTATCTGGCGCAAACCGTGGATGGGATGCCCAATGAAGCCATTGAATATCTGAAAGCGGCGGATGGCGAATTGAGACGAGTCGCCCATATTACCCGACAAACACTGGGCTTTTACCGCGAAATGAATGCTCCCACTTCATTCCATCTCTCATCATTGCTTGATTCTATTTTGGACTTATTACAGTCCAAGATTAGGTCCAAACGGGCCATCGTAGAGAACCGCTGCGACCCGCAGATCCAAGTAACCGCCGTCTACGGAGAATTGCGGCAGGTGTTCTCGAATTTGCTCGTGAACAGCCTGGATGCCATTCCTGAGGATGGCAAAGTGGTCCTGCGGGCCTCCGCTTCAAAAGACCCTCACGCTGGAACTAATCGAATTAGAGTAGTCGTCGCCGATGATGGCAAGGGCATCAGTCCGGCGATTTTGCATAAAATATTTGAGCCGTTTTTCACCACAAAGGGTTCAATCGGCAACGGCCTGGGGCTTTGGGTCAGCAAGCAAATCATTGAAAAACATGGAGGAGCAGTCCGGGTTCGCTCGCGTACCACAAGCCCGCACCAGGGAACAACCTTTGCTGTGGTTCTGCCGGCAGATATGGAATCAGATTGAGCAAATCTTAAGAGGATGAAGAACCTGGCATAACTTTACAGATCATTCCGTATCGGCTTGCAAGGAAGAGCTCCCTGTGGTGTGACGGCTCCATTGAGCGGTCACATTGCAGCTTATACTCGCCCATCGTGTAAACCTTTTCGGCTTCGAGAATAGCCTCCACTGCCGCTGCTAGAAGAATCCCGGTTCCAGCCGCAGGATCGAGAATGCGGATGCTGTCCCTTCCCGTGAGATCATCACGCGTGCCGCAGGCTATATCACCTCGGTCTGCGCGGCGAGGTCTCGCACTTCTCGCTGGCCTGATGCCAACGAAGCGCACGACTGGTGCATCGTCGCCGACTTCACCCAGTTGTTGATCTCCATCGCTCGCCCACTCTACATCAAGGAGCCGATCGGTCTCGATTTCGGCAACGCACCCTACGCCCTCGACTCAACCACCAGCGATCTCTGCCTGAGATTGCTTCCCTGAGCACATTTTCGCTCCACCAGGTCTGCCGTCACGATGAAAATATTGACCGTTTTGACTTCACACGATGAACTCGGCTCTACGGGAACATGACAGGTTTTTGGCGGGAGGAACATCCGAACCGCAGATCTTTTCTGTAAATGCCGTTATAAGATGTAGCTAAAGCTTCTCTATGCGAGGTCAATACGTGCCTGAATACGTGAAGAATGTGGGTGCCATCTCTCTCCTAACTCCTGGCGCATTTCAAGTCACGCAACAGAACGGCACCGAACGACCTTTCGAGAATGCCTACTGGGATCACGATGAGCCCGGCATCTACGTGGACATCGTCTCGGGTGAGCCGCTGTTCTCGTCCCTGGAACAATTTGCCAGCAACTGCGGTTGGCCGAGCTTCACGAAGCCCATTGAGCCAAAGAATGTGGATGAAAGGCAAGACCGTAGTCTTGGAATGAGCCGGACAGAAGTCCGATCTAGCCATGGCGACAGCCATTTGGGGCATGTCTTTGATGATGGTCCGAAGGAGGCTGGAGGTCTTCGGTATTGCATTAACTCCGCTTCCTTGCGCTTCATTCCTCTCGACGAGTTGGAGAGCGAAGGCTACGGTGACTATCTCAGACTGTTTGAGACGAAGGAGCGAAAGTAACAACATGGAGTCATCGAACGAGTACGCAGTTTTTGCCGGTGGCTGTTTCTGGGGGATGCAAGATCTGTTGCGGCGCTATCCAGGAGTGATTTCTACACGAGTCGGATATACGGGCGGCAACGTCGCAAAAGCGACCTATCGCAACCATGAAGGTCATGCGGAAGCGATTGAAATCGTCTACGATCCTCAGCAAATCAGCTATCGCAAGCTCCTGGAGTTCTTCTTCCAGATCCATGACCCAACGACATTGAACCGCCAGGGAAACGATATCGGGACTAGCTACCGTTCGGCGATCTTCTATACAACCTGCGAACAGAAACGTATTGCAGAGGAGACAATCTCCGACGTCAATGCTTCGGGGCTGTGGCGCGGCAACGTCGTAACCGAAGTGGTACATTTAGGCGATTTCTGGGAGGCGGAGATTGAGCACCAAGATTATCTGGAACGTATTCCAAACGGATATACTTGCCATTTCATCAGGCCAAACTGGCTACTTCCGGAGCCAGCTGTCTGAACTGCTACTTCGGTGCTCCGAAGGCACCTGCTGGAACTTGACACTGCTCGCAGGTTTCCCATTCGATGTAAGACGATCATTATCGGAATGCCGACATCCTGTCAGTAGGTCCCTAAAGTTACTTGTTAGTGTTTGCTTTTTAGCTCATGGGGTGTTTGCCCTCGTGTCCGTGGCACTCAGGACGCGTGTTGTCTCCGCCTAAGTTGTGTTTGTACTCTTGAGCAACCTCCGTTCGGGGAGCCCAATGCTGTTTAGCCTTGATATCTCATTTATGAGATGGCAAAAAGATAAGGTTGGTTCAGGTAGGTCTTCAGCTGAGATGGAAAATGTGGAGGCTTGGTCCGAGTTGCCTAAGATCCGAATCGGCAATAATTGAAAACTGATGACCCCTCCAATCTCGCGGGGCACGCACTCATAATCACGTTGGCGATCAACAATCCTCTCAGAGAAGAGGCATCTCCGTTGTGCACACTCACCACCAGCGACAACAGTACAGAATGCGATTCCTGGGAATCGTAGGTTAGATTTTGGCCAAGGCATCGCTTGACGTCCGCCACGCTCATTCGAGGAGTCCACCATGACGGGCACCTTGGCGACTTCCGGCACGCTGCCCAGCAACTGCAGCTAGCGCGTTATGGCGGCGACGCCGTTCGATCAATCCATCAACCCCGCAGCGCCCCCAGCTAAACAGCTAAACGACACCCCTGTACAGAGGTTCTCTAGCACACTACATCATGGAATTCGCGCAGCTTGCCGACGAGGTTTACCAGGGGGTGGGTTCCATTTGCTCCGCTTGGGCTGGGGAGCAGCCATAAACCAGCACCGGCCAGCATTTCCGGCTGTTGACCGATTTGTGCATTCGGCCGCCTGAAAGCCGTCCGATAGGCTTGGACGCCGAGCACCGCAACCCAGCGTGGGCGATAATCACGGACCTTACGAGTGAGCTTATATCTCCCGTTTACAAGTTCCACCGAAGCCAGTTCGCGTGCGGTCGCTGTGGCACGGCTGACCAGGCTCGTGATCCCGTACCCCTCTTCGAGAAGAACAGAACTCTCGTCTGGCGTAAGAATCCGCGGAGTGAACCCGCCGAGGTGCAGCGCGGGCCAAAACCTGTTGCCCGGTCGCGCAAAATGACGCTTCATCGCTGCCGAATAGAGTCCCGGATTGATGCCGCAGAAGAGAACCGTAAGGTTGGGCGCGATGAGATCTGGTATATGGGATCCTGCCGCAGCTAGGATCATGTCTGGAGTTGGCCGTCGCGCGCTTGACTGTGATTTCATGCACGTTCCATAGATGAATGCGTCCTACGCAACCTCAAACCTTGGTCAGTGCTGTTCCTTTGTGCATTGCGATGTGGTCCGTTTTGTCGCTCTTGATCTCGTACTGCGGTTCATCCTTGCTCGCATGGACTTTATAGCCTTTGAACTCAACCTCGGACGTGATCACCTTTGTGATCGTGCCACCGACTGGGCCGGCCTCCGAGTTCCAACTGACGTGGTCGCCAACTTTGAAGCTCTCTGTCACCATTGCTTCTAGCTCCGATATCCTACTTCCAAACCGATAGGACTACTCCACGCAGCTTATCGGATGCCTGAACATCTCCACCTCATTACCTCCTGCGGGTAAACGGGGGAAGGATGCGAGTGCAATTATGCGTAACTGCTCAATCACCGTTGACAGTTTCGACTGAATCATTGGCAGCAGACATCGGATAGCGTAGCGTCCCGTCAAGCAAAAGACGCGCGTCTGGCGTTATGATTGCGGGCGTCACCTGGCCAAGTCCCATGATGTGGTCAACCTTCACTCCATAGGCCAGCAGGTAATCGGTGATGATGCGTCGGTGACAGCGCCACCATACGGCTTCGGCGCACATGATCGCGCAACGATGATTGCACGCGAGCGCGAGCAGATCTACGAACCCTGCGCGGAACGCATCGGTTTCAGCGTAATCTGCGTAGTTCCGAAAAGCTAATACGTGCCAAAATGTATTGGTCGAGATTGGCGCGCCTTTAGAGTGGTGACGTCTCCCACCGAGCGCACGCAAGTGCTGGTAGCCGATACCTTCCTGCGCGAGGGAGTGTGGCAGCGTGTCAAAATTGAACTGCGGCACCATGCGTGAGCGTGGAATCGAGCGCACATCGACGAGTAGATCTACATCGGCCTGCTTCAGTAGCGCAACCAACTCGGCGATAGTTCGGGTCGAATGGCCAATAGTGAAGATCGTCCGGCGCACCGCCGGAGGTTTTGCCATCATGGTTTTACTTCCATGAGGTAAAAGCAATAGTCGAGTGGATCAAGTTCATGCAAGAGGCTTTCCTGCAATTATTCCCTCCTCGGATGAGCTTCAAAGGCCTTTCGGGACATAGGAATGCTAAGGATTAGACTTAGTATGCACGATTGCGTGCGACGCGCATCATAAATGGCGGGTGTCAATTGGTCTACAAACACAAGGTTCCCCTCACCATGCCGTACCGCTTGGATCTCACGGTGAGCGTGCTCCGGCGCCTCTCGACCAATGTCGTCGATCGGTTCACGCCAGAGGGACAATATGTTCGTGCCTTCTCCGGCTTTCGCAGTCCTGTGATCGTACGCGCCACACAGCTCCCTGACGAAGAGTGCCTCTCCATCACCATCGAAAGTGATGTAGAACAGGACTACTGTGTGCTTGCCCTCGTTTGCCGGATGCTCGGAGCAAGCCGCGATCTCACGGATTTCGATCTTTCGGCTTCGCACGTCCCCTGGCTGGCTCCGCTCGTCGCTCGAATGCGTGGCGTTAAGCCGCCTCGATATCCCACCCTTTGGGAGGCATGCGCGAACGCGATCATCTTCCAGCAGGTGAGCCTGCGTGCAGCGAGTTCCATCATGCAACGCTTGGTCCTTGCCCTTGGGCAAGCGGTAGACGCCGTCGATCTGCCGACTCCTTGCTTCGTCTTTCCATCTCCAGAACGCTTTCAAGATGCCTCGGATGAAATACTACGCGCTGCCGGACTCAGCGGCGGCAAAATCGCGACCTTGCGGCGCGCGGCCGAAGCGCTGGCCTCCGGCATCCTTGATGAGGTGAGTCTCGAGAACTTTTCAAGTCCGGATGCGGCAGCCATCTTGCGCGAGATCAAAGGTATCGGTCCATGGACCGCGTCAGTGATCCTGCTACGTGGCTTGGGAAGACTCGATGTCTTTCCAGCCAATGACACGAGCATAGCGAGCAATCTTGCGCTCGTTGCGGGATCAGTGCCTCTTGATACCCGAGCTGTTCTAGAAGCTCTCGGGCTGCAACGGGGAATGCTGTATTACCATCTCCTGCTCGCTCGCCTGGAGGCCCGTGGCGAGATCGCCCACACGTCATCCGAGAGATCGAGAAACCCAGCCGATATATCAGCTGCGACTAGAAACGTTGGTCACTCTCCCCATCACGCCTGAATGGCATCTCATCCTGGATAAGCATTAGCGGCTTGCATCAGGAGGAGAAATGACGGCAACCCCGGACGTCACTGGTGGCACTGATTGTGAAGAATCGCGAATAACTCAGTTGAAACCCATCGAAGAGAGCCTCCAGAAGCTCGTCCATAAGGCGTTTGATAGAGGTGGGGAACGGGGACAAGCGATTAAGAACTTCCTGAACGGCACCTGGATGGGCGAGCCCCTTCATGTCATTTTGACGGATATTCCCATCGGAGCCTGGACTGTTGCACTCGTATGCGATGGCCTGGAGCTGATCAGCAACAACCACGAGTTTGCCGGGGCCGCGGATGCTTCGATCGGGATAGGTCTAGCGGGCGCACTCGGCGCGGCTGTAACCGGTGTGACCGATTGGCAAGATACTGACGCGCCCGCTCGGCGTGTCGGCCTGATCCACGGGCTGCTGAATGTGACGGCTACGGCGCTTTTTGCTACCTCTCTCGTTCTTCGCAAGCGGAAGTCGCGGACGAGCGGACGCATCTTGGCCAGTTTGGGATATGGAGTGATGACATATGCCGCGCATCTCGGTGGCAAGATGGTGTACGACTACAGAGTAGGCGTCGATCGAACCGATGGCGAGGCATTTCCCCCGGACTTCGTCGCCGTGATGCCGGAAGCGGAGTTAGCCGAGGCCAAGCCAACCCGCGCCGAACACTATGGCGTGCCAATCCTGCTGGTTCGCCGTGGAGATCGGATCTTTGCGCTGGCGGAGACCTGCTCTCATTTCAGCGGACCGCTTTCGGAAGGCGAGCTGGTCGGCGACAGCATCGTCTGTCCGTGGCACAAATCCAGATTTGCGTTGGAGGACGGCCGGGTGCTCGATGGACCGGCTGTCCATCCCCAACCATGCCTCCAGGTCCGCATTCAGCATGGGCAAATAGAAGTCCGTAAGCCTCTCTGCAACGTCGCAATTTCAACACCGCCTACAGCTGCGGAACCGATCGCTGTAGGTCAACCAGCCTAAACGGAGCTTGAAATGATTCAGCTGGAGCCTGAGCAGGTTGCCGCGCACTGTCATCTCCTTCTCTAGCGACCGCGTCGCCGAGCAATGGATTATCAACCGGGAGCGAACTGTAATGCCTACCAAGAAATCATCATCGTTCAAGACGATTCCCGCAGGCACCGCCGTATCTTGGCACTATCGCAGTGCAATCGGTCACGGTACCGTTACCGGTGTCCACAAGCACGGCACTACGGCGGCCAACACGATGTACTCAATCACTGAGCATGACCACCACCCCGGCGAACCGGTTGTCGTATTCCATTCTGGCAAAGCATTAACGCGTACGGGAAAGTGAAAATGGCAATAGCCCCCTCGTGGCTGCTCGACATGGAACGATAACCCTCGTGTACAGCTCACTTGTTACGGAACACAATCACGCAAGGGCACCTGAAGAATCTCTCAAGCATCATCTGCATGCGATGTCTAATTCGCAGAGATCAGTAAGGGTAGCGTGTTCAAAGTATTGGAATGCGGCGAAGCGTATGAAACGACTCAGCAGTTGCATGACCTCGGCCAGAGTCTCTGGCTTGACGACATCACGCGCGGACTCCTAACGAGTGCCGCGAATGCCAACTCCATCGACGAACTCTCGACCACCGGTCTCACGTCGAATCCGACGGTCTTAGATCATGCCGGCAGCTCATTCCGCAAGACCCACTGCATGAGACCTTTCGTCCAAGTGAAAGGGCGTCTTGTCTTCTATCCTGGCCCAGCTTCAGAGCGGGCCGACCTCATGGGCATAGTTCCGTAGAGCCTCCGCGCTCGTACCGGCGAAGCCGATGTAGCCATCCGGCCGGACCAGATAAATTCGAGGTCCGCTGCCCAGGAGCCGTTTGATAGAAGGTGCCCATTGGCGTGAACGGGAGCTGAGCGCGAAAGTGGCTACTTGTCTCAAACTGTTTGTTATTTCCGGGAAAGAACCGTCGACCGTAATAAGTAGGTGCTTCGGCTCGCGCAACGCTGCCAGCAGCGTCTGACCCGTCTCTTTGCAGACTGCATCCGGCATACGGTCTCCGGCACGGAGTGGCCTATTGCCCCCCTGCGTGCGCACTATGGACGATCCACGGTAATTGATCGAAACTTCAGAAATCGTTCGTCCAATCGCGGTCTGAACCATCTGAAAGCGAATCGCGGTGTGGATGAGGAAATCGCGCACCCATCCAAGGAGAAAATTTGAAGTCGTCGCAAGCTTCAGACCACGCGCGGTGCCACGCAGCAGTTGTTCTCCCACCTTGCCGCGCTCCTCGTTATAGCTTTCCAACAATCGAACATTTGCGCCCTGTCCGACGGCGGCAAGCTTCCATGCCAGATTCGCCGCGTCCTGAATGCCGGTGTTCATTCCCTGACCACCGACAGGGGAATGAATGTGAGCAGCATCTCCCGCGAGAAACACGCTTCCTTGACGATACTGTGAGGCTTTCCTTTGATTTACTGAGAAGGGAGCCATCCATGTCGCTGATTCGGCCGAGATTCTCAGCCCAGAGCGTTTGAAGGCTGCATCGAAGTCCTCCAACCCAGGCACGCGTCGCTCATCGAACATCTGTCGCCGGTGTAACGCAAGCACGACCCGGCTGATTCCATCTCGCAAACGCCCCAGTGCCAGCACGTCCCCGCCTCGATGCAAATGAACCTGAAGTTCGTCGCCGGGAACGTCCTGTCCTGCAAGACGAAGGTCTCCCAATTGAAAGTTCAGGCTTGACGTGTTGCCCTCGAAAGCAACCCCCATCCCGGCCCGAACGGTACTGTGTGCTCCATCGCAGCCCACCATCCAACGAAATCGTTCTCGCTCTTCACGTCCATCCAAATATCTCATTTTGGCCAATATTCCCGTGCCGTCGTCCGGGTTGTCAAAGCTGATCAGTTCAACCTGGCGCTCGATCTCGACTCCGAGCAACCGCAGGTGAGCTGTCAGCAACTCTTCGATCTCATTCTGGGGAAGGAAGAGCAAATAGGGGAAGCGGCTTGGAATCTGTGCGAAATCGAGAGAGGCGATCTGTTTTGCATTGCTCCAGATTTGCGCCTTCGAGATCTTTCGTCCTTGAGCTACTGCCTGATCGGCGATTCCGTATTGATCAAACTGTTCCAACGTGCGGGCCTGGACGACAAGTGCCTGCGACCACTGGGCGGCCCGATCAGCCTTATCAATCAATCGAACTGACAGGCCAAATCGTCGGAGTTCGATGGCAAAGGCAAGTCCAGTGGGTCCTGCGCCGACAATCAGGCACTCATGCTTCATTGCCGCCCTCGGCTTGTTCTGGTGTTGATTGAGTGTATTGAGAGGAGCTTCGCGTGAGATCGCGACAAAAGCTTACGCGGATCGACCTGCGGCTTCAGCGGCTCGCCTTTGCCGGGACGATCTGCGGGATAACGAGCAAGTTCTGCAAATCGGCACGCGGCGCTGCCAAATCCGCCAGCGTGTAGCCATCCAGCACCTTGAGAAAGGCAGCGCGTCCCTCTTCCATCACATTGCGCAGCAAGCAGGCAGGCGCGATGGGACAAAAGCTATCCACCGGGTGCATGCATGGGACGAACGCCATATCGGGCTCCATCCGGCGCACCACTTCGCCGACGTTGATCTCCGTCGTTGCCCGCGCCAGGCGCAAACCGCCCTTCATTCCACGAGTAGTGATGATGTAGCCTTCCAGGCCGAGCCGATGGGCCACCTTGACGAGATGATTCTGCGAGATTCCATAACTCTTGGCGACCATCGGAATCGTGCTCAGCCCATCACCTTGGACCGCGAGATACATCAGGAGCCGGAGAGAGAAGTCGGCATAGACGGTCAGGCGCAAATTAGTGTCCTTTCCATGAAGATGTATATGCCATGTATCTTATCTTTCGAATCCACTATAAGATGTATACAGGATGCAGCTTTGGCCCTGGATCAAATCAGCTTTGCTCCTGGAATAAATGGCCCCTTGTGATCCCCCAAACTAACCGCAATGCCGGAGGAAGTTGTTCATGCTGTCACCTTCTCAAAGAGAGCTTGTCAAGGCAACCGTGCCCGCCCTGCGTAAGCACGGTGAGGCTGTCACTCGTACGTTTTACGCCAGTCTTTTCGAGGCGCATCCCGAGTTGTACAACATCTTCAATCCGGCCAACCAGCGCGACGGAGGCCAACAGCGCAGTCTCGCAGCAGCGGTCCTTGCTTACGCGGAGCATATCGACAATCCGCAGGTGCTCGGTAAGATGCTTGAACGGATCGAGAGCAAGCATGTCAGTTTAGAGGTCAAAGCAGAACATTATCCCATCGTGGGCAAATACCTTCTGGCGGCTATTCAGGACGTGATGGGAGCGGCAGCGACGCCGGACATTCTTGGTGCCTGGAGTGCCGCCTACGGGCAGTTGGCTAGCATAATGTCCGGCCACGAAGAAGCACACTATGTCTCAAGTGCCGCGCTTATCGATGGATGGCCTGGGTTCAAACCTTTCCGTGTCGAACGGAAGGTGCCGGAGAGCGAGGTCATGACCTCCTTTTACCTGGTGCCTGCGGACGGCTCGCCTCTGCCGCCCTTTCAGGCAGGCCAATTCCTGTCGATCAAGGTTCATCCTGCCGGATTTCCCTACGACCAGATCCG
>JAABUR0100006352.1_pt1 | contig 14512 bp, 12 predicted proteins | sample 5560091 | NCBI WGS metagenome assembly JAABUR01 (sample SAMN10711879, study PRJNA513375) | rock metagenome | isolation source: Antarctica rocks | place: Antarctica: Victoria Land, University Valley sud
GAACGCCAGAGCTCCTCAAATGAAAACGCGCGGTCGATCATCCCGCCGCTTTCATCACATCAGAAGCTCGCCAGAACCGCCAGTCACGCCCCTGCAAGCCAACACCCCGGAACCCGATATGAGCCTCGGCGGTTTGGGCTTACACCCCCTACTCCTTAACTGCACCCGCGCTCAGTCCGTGGACGAGTTGTCTTTGCAGGAACAAGAACAGCGCCGCCGGGGGCAGGATGGAGATCCATGCCGCCGCAGCGATCTTGCCCCATTCCACGCCGAAGTCCGACAAAAAGAAATACAATCCGACCGACATCGTCCGCATGTCCTGCTTGGCGCTGAGGCTGACCGCGATGATGAACTCGTTCCAGACATAGACGAAAACGATCATGCCGCCCGCGACCAGGCCAGGAAGCAATTGCGGCATCACTACGCGGAAAAACGCCCCGGTCCGCGTGCAACCATCGACCATCGCCGCTTCTTCGAGCTGCGGCGGGATCGCATCCAAGAATGAACGAATGAGCCACAACGTCCCCGGCAACTGCCATGCCGTGAACACGATCACCAGGATTTGGTAGGTGTTCAGCAAACCGAGTGCCGCCGCCATCCCATACAGCGGCACCAACACCGCAATAACCGGCGTCATGGAGGCCAGGAGCAGGCCTGCCATCACCGGCTCCTTGCCGCGGAAGCGGTAACGCGACGCGGCATACGCCCCGGTGCAGGCACAGACCAGCGTGCAAAGCACCGTCAGTACAGCAACGGCCGCGGTGTTCAGCAGGTAGGTGCCGATGGACGAGCCGGCGAGCACCGCCGTGTAGTTGGCGAGCAGGCTGCTCGTTCCCCCGGCACTCGCGTTGTTGCCCAGGCCGAAGCCGAGCGACAGGGAGAACAACCAGGCCAGCGGCAGCACGGCGCCCAGGCCGGCCAGCGCGATGGCCCCGTACATCCACGGGGTTGCCTTATCGCGGAACACGGGAGGTTCTCTGCTGTCCCTGCTTGCGGATGTAGGTCACCGCCAGCAGCAGGTTCAGCACCAGGATGACGACCCCGGTCGCGGCCGAGGCTCCGAAATGGTAGTTCGTGAACGCCTCGCGCCAGGTTCGCAGCGACAGGACGTAAGTCGCCTCGTTCGGACCGCCGCCGGTCATGATGAACGGCAGAGTCACCAGGGTGAAGTAGTCGAACGTCAACAACGCCGCGACCACGGCTGCGGTGCGGCCGACCATCGGGACCGCGATATGCCGCAGCTCCTGCCAACGGGTTGCGCCGTCCACGCGCGCCGCCTCGTATAGCTCGTCGGGAATGGATTGCAGCGCCGCCAGCATCAGGATGGTCGCAAACGGGTAGGACCGCCAGACATTGGCGACCACCATGACGGACATGGCGCCGTACCCGTCGCTGAGCGGCGACACCGGGTGCCCCACCACTGTATGTAGTACCGCGGTGACCGGGCCGAAGTTGGGATCGAACAATCCCTGCCACATCAACGCCGTAACGACCTGGGATACCAGCCACGGCGCCATTACGAGCGTGCGCAGCAGCCCGCGGCCACGCAGCGGGCCTTCCAATACCAGGGCCAGCCCGAGTGCCACAGCCAAGGTAAGGGCGTCGGAAGCTGCCACGAACACCGCGGAGGACAGCACCGAGCGCATCCCGCTCGCCGTCGCCAAGGGCAGGAAATTGGCGCCCCCGTTCCACTCACCTACCCGGAAATAGCGCGTCGCGTGGAACGCTACGCGGAACAGGTCGGCGATCGGGTAGGCGGTGATGCCAAGGACCAGCACGGCCGCCGGCAGCAACAGCAAGTAGGGCACCATCCCCGCCGCATGCATCCGTCGCCGCGGGGACCGGAGCAGCCCGGCTGCCGCCCCTGCCTCGGCAACGACGCTCACGACTTGCGTGCCGTTTCCCAGTCCTCCGCCGCCTGCTGGAGCGCGGCCAGTGCCGGTCGGCCGCCGACCACCTGCTGGGCAGCCAGCGCGAGGCGGCTCTGCAGGTAGTCTGTGCGCTGCGGGTAGCGGAACGCGTGCGGGCTCTGGGCCATGTATTCCACGGAGAAGCGGATGTCCGACCCTTCCTTGGTCTGGAACCAGGGGTCGGACAGGACCGAGCGGCGGACCGGGATCTCGTTGCCGATCTTGGCGTTCGCGAGCTGGGCCTCGGGGGAGATCATGCTCTCGATTAGTAGGCCGGCCGCTTCCTTCTCACGGCAAACGGTGGTCATGATTACCGTCTTGCCGCTGGCGAAGGCCGGGCACAGGCCGTTCGGACCAGGTTGCCGGGCGAGCTTAAGGCTGTCGCCCAGGCTGTCCCGCGCGGCGCTCACGATGTTGCTCGTCAGCAGGGTGGAGACGGACTTGCGCCCCTTCATCGCGTCCAGGGCATTGTCGCGGGTCAGCGACACGATGGAGCCGGGCGCGATCCTCTGCGCAACCAAGTCTGCCAGCCACTCGAACACCTGGGCGCCGTTCGGGTTGGCGAACCCGGCGCGGCCGTCCGGCAACACGTAGTCTGCGCCGCACGCCCACAGCGCAGGGATCAACCAAGCGGCGAACCCGAATCCGTTGCCCTGCTGGCTCAGCCCGGTGACGAAGCCCTGGCTGCCAGTCTTCTGCATCGCCGGGCGCACCCACTCCGGCAGGGCCGACCAGGTCTGCGGTGGCGACCCCTGCAGCCCGCCACCGACGTACCAGAGCTGGTTGTTCAGCAACGAACTCCAGTACGCGGCCATGATCTTGCCGTCATAGGTCGTGTTCGACCACGGCAGGAGGAAGTCGGCCCGGTCGGTATCCGACCACCCCTTGCCGAGGACATCGTTCAGCGGCGCAGCAATTTCCGCACCGACCTGGTCGGGCAGGTTGGTCGTGGACAGCTGGGCCACGTCCGGGCCGGCGCCGGACATGACGGCCTGGATCACCTGCTGGCCCATGACCTGCCAGGGTACTGGCTGCAAATCCACCTCAATGCCGGGGTGCTGCTTGCGGAAGACGTCAAGCATCGCTGCCTCGCCGCGCGAGCGGGCGTCGCCACTGCGTGGATCTAGCGGGCTCCAGTAGGTGAGCTTGACGGTGCGCGCGATCGCGGGCCGGGGCAGACTGCCGACAACGGTGACCGCCGTGGCTGCCTGCACCAGGCGCCGCCGCGTCAGCCCAGCTGCACGGCCTGGTTGCGCCGGGCGTCTATCGTCCATCTGGTCCCCCAACGTTTCGGCGCTCGCGGCGCCTTGCCTCGTTTATGTGCTTCTCCTATGAAGCATCAGTTCAAGAATGTGGGCCGTCCGACCCGGCCCTGTCAACCCGGTCCAACCACCTGGAGGAGCATGCCATGCCGCACGAAGGAGGTAACGTCCCCGAGACCGAGCGCTACATCGTTCCCGGGCTGCGGCGCGGCCTTGCAATCCTGCGTCTGTTCAACCGGGATCGGACGGTGATCGGGGTTCCCGAGATCGTGCGCGAACTCGGCATCTCCCGCGCGACTGCCTTCCGCCTGGCCTACACGCTGGAAGCGGACGGCTACCTTCAGCGCTCGCCGCATTCCCACGCATTCCGCCTCGGCATCGGCGCCCTGTCGCTCGGCTTTGAGTATCTTGGTTCGCTCGACTTGGTGGAGACCGCGCGGCCGGTGGTCGAGGATCTGCGAGACCGCACGGACGCGTCGGCGCACCTGGGGCTGCTTGACGGCACGGATTGGGTGACGGTGCTGCGGGCCCCGTCGCGGCATCGACTGCGCAGCCCAGTCACCGTTGGCACACGCATGCCGGCGCACGCGACTTCGATCGGCCGGGCGCTGCTGATGGATCACGGCCTGGCGGAGCTGCGCGCCTTGTACGGCAAGCGGCGGCTTCCGATGTTCTCCGACCAGACGCCGGCCACGGTCGAGGCACTGCATCTGCAGCTGCAAGCCGAGCGGGAACAGGGCTTCGTCGCCTCCCATTCGGGCTACACGCCTGGCATCGCAAACGTCGCAGCACCCGTGCGCGACGCAACCGGGCGGATCGCCGCCGGCCTCAACGTGTCCGACCATGAATCACTGCCCGCGCTGCTGGAACTAACGGGCGGTACTGCGGTCGCCGTGGTGGCTGCCGCCGCGACGATCTCGGCCACGCTCGGCTTCCGGGCGCCGCGTCCACAAGCCAAACGTGGCTAGTGAACCCTCGCTGCACCCTCTCCCGCTGGGGCGGATCACTGGCGGGAGGGGGAGCAGATAGGTGTCAGACGGCGACGTCCTCAGCATGCAGCGGCATGCCGATGCTCCGCAGCACGGCCTGTACCTTGGCCACGTCCACCTTGCGGACGGGTACGCCATCGTCGATAGCGATGGCCGCCGCGATCCCGGCCGCTTGTCCGGTGGTCATGCAAGCTGGCATGTTGCGTGACCGCGCATGTGCCGTGTGATCGGCGGAGATGCAGCGCCCGGCGACCAGCAACTGCTCCACGCCCTGTGGCAGCAGGCAACGATAGGGCAGCTCGTACGGCCGCATGCCGCGGAAATCCACGTCCGCCCCCTTCGGGTCATGGATATCGAGGGCGGAGCTGTCCGCACCGATGCTGTCGTCGAAACGATTACCTTCCAGCGCGTCCGGCCCGGTCAGCGTGTATTCACCCACGATATGCCGCGTCTCGCGCACGCCTAGCACCGGCGAAATCTGGCCGATGCTCGCCTTCTCGAACCCCGGCACCTCCTGCTGCAGCATACGCGCCACCGCCTCGATCTGGCGGTAGCACTCCACGATTGCCCCAGTGAACTGCACGGGGTCAAAGATGTCCACTCCCATCACCCGGGTGGCGTTGACGTACATAAGGCCGTTTGCAGTTTTCAGCGTGATGTTCTCGCGTTGCAACCTGATGCCGCTCTCCTTCTGGAAGCGCTGCAGCAAGCTGTTGAAGCCGGTCAGCCACAGGCCATAATCCAAGTCCTTCGGGTCGTCGGGGATCGCGCGCGCCGGGATGTCGTTGTTGCCGCGCGCCCACCCGGCCAGGCGCGGGATGTCCACCTGGTTCATGGTAAAGTACATCGACACCGGCTGCATCGTGCCCTTGCCCGACGCATGCCCCTCGTTCGCTCCCATCACGAACGGGGCGCCGGCCTGCACCGCGATGTCAGCGTCGGCGGAGCAGTCGATCACCACCTCGGCCAGGATGGCCTGCCGGCCGCCCTTGCTCTCGATCACGACGCCCGTCACGGTCCCATCCTCGACAATCGGACCCGACACGAACGTCTCGAACAGGATCTGCACGCCGGCCTCGACGCAGAGCCGCGTGAGCAGCATCTTCATTGTCTCCGGATCGCAGGGCGAGGCAATCTTGACGCCGCCTGAGTGCGACACCGCCATATAGTCCGCACCCGCGCCCCCAGCGGAACGCGCGAGATTCCAGACCTCCAGCGGCAGGCCGCCGATCAGGGCGCCGGACGGCTTGGTGTTCAGCCCCAGCGTCATGTTGCCGCCGAGCGAGCCGAACCGCTCGACCATGACGACCCGCTTGCCCTGCCGGGCGGCGGAGATGGCGGCGAACGGCCCGGTGGTGCCGCCGCCCACGACTACGATGTCCGTCGACATCAGCACGGGTGTTTGCCGCTGCGGCTCGGTGATGCTTTTGCCCACGGCCATTCCGTCCATCATGTGCCTCCACTTTCGCTTCATATACGAAGCGCTATTTCATATTGTAGTATTTGCCTAACCCTGCGGATCGTCAAGACAGCATGCGGGTAATGCGCCGCCACCGTATTGCCGGCGCCCCTACCCTGTGGATAGGCTTCCAAACTTGGCTCATCCGCAAACTTGATGGTCGGCTCGCACTGGCAGATGCGAGTACGTACATAAAGCGAACAGTTTGGAGTTCGTGTTGTCCCTTGTCGAAATATACACTGCCCTTCTTGCCTGCTGACCTGGTGGTCGAGCAGGTTCTGCCTGATCCCGACCGAGTTGTTGTTGTCTGCCGCGCCCGCTCCGTTGCCGCATCTTGCCCGGTGTGCGGACAGGTCTCGTCGCGCGTGCATAGCCGCTACCGGCGCAAGCTCGCCGACTTGCCGTGGCAGGGACGCGTCGTCTCGCTCACCTTCTGGGCGCGACGGCTGCATTGCGCCAACAGCGCCTGCTCACGCCGGATCTTTACCGAACGGCTACCTGACGTCGCCGCCCCGCACGCCCGGCGCACGGCGCGGCTGGGCGATATACAGGGCCACCTCGGCGCAGCCCTGGGCGGCGAGCCCGGCGCGCGGTTGGCCAAGCGGCTCGGCATGACCGTAAGTGGCGACACCCTGCTCCGCCTCGTCCGGCATCAGGCGCCCGCGACATCCATGGTGGCACCTCGGGTGCTTGGGGTTGATGACTGGGCTTGGCGTCGAGGCCATCGTTACGGCACGATCCTCGTGGACCTGGAGCGCCGCGCCGTTGTCGACCTTTTGCCCGACCGAGACGCAGACAGCTTCGCCGCTTGGCTGCGTGCACACCCCGGCGTCGGGGTGATCGCGCGCGATCGGGGCGCTGTCTATGCCGATGGCGGACGCCGCGGTGCACCCGGCGCCACCCACGTCGCGGATCGCTGGCACCTTTTGGAGAACTGCAGCGCCGCCGTCCTGAGCGTGGTCAAGCGGCACATGCCGGTGGTGCGCAGGGCGGCAAAAGCCGCCTTTGAACCTGCGGAGACCCCAGCACAGGGGCCGCCCGAACCGCTCTCCATGACGAGCGCACAGCGGCGACAGTGGGCAGGCTGGCGACGACGAGCAGAGGTATATGAAAGCGTCATGAGCCTGCACCGGGCCGGTGCCTCCATCAAGCAGATTAGCCGCGATCTGGCGCTGGCACGCAATACGGTCCGACGCTGGCTACGCGGCGAGCAGCCCGAACTCTGTCGGCCACGGGTGCATTCGCTTGACCCTTGGCGGGCGCTGCTGGAACGCCGATGGGCGGAGGGCTGCCGCAATGGCGCCCGGCTCTGGCGTGAGGCGCGCGATGCTGGCTTTGCCGGAGGATTGCGCGTCGTCACCGAATGGGCAAACCGTCAGCGGCTGGCCGATCCGGTGATGGCGAAGGTGCCCGGTCATGCAGCGCCTCCTGCGCCCGCAGCACGCCGCGTCGCCCGTATCCTTACGGCCGACTTGCCGTCGCTCAAGGAAGCAGAGCGCACCTACATCGAGCGGCTCCTGGCGTTGTCTCCGGCATTGGATGCCGTGCGCGGCCTCGCCCGCCGTTTCGCGGCCATGGTGCGAGACCGAAATGCCGACGCATTCGATCCCTGGCTGGTCGAAGCAGCCGAGAGCGAATTGATGTCATTTGCCCAGGGTCTCAAACAGGACGAAGCCGCAGTCCGGGCTGCGCTGACGTTGTCCTGGAGCAGCGGTGCGGTCGAGGGCAACATTACCCGCCTCAAGCTGATCAAACGTCAGGCTTACGGGCGCGCCAAGCTCGATCTGCTCCGCGCCCGTGTGCTTCATGCCGCATGACCAGTCTGGGAACCATCAAGTTTGCGGATGAGCCAATCTTCCACGCCGATCCTCACCCGATAGGTCCTCAAGCCGGTCGGAGATCATGTGGACCACCTCACCCTCGCGCTGCACCCGGCCATGGCAGGCGAGCATCGTGGCCGACAGCACGAGGCTGCGCTGCTTGATGAAGCGATCCGGCCAGAGGATCAGGTTGGTCACCCCGGTCTCGTCCTCGATGGTGATGAACATGACGCCCTTGGCCGAGCCCGGCTTCTGCCGCACCAGCATGATCCCCGGCACCACCACGCGCCGGCCGTCGCGGACATGGGCGAGGTGCGCACACGTGACCATCCCGCGCGCCTGCAGCGTGGCCCGCAGGAACGCGACCGGATGGGACCGCAGGCTCAGCCCGACACTCCGGTAATCCTCGACCACCTCCCGGCCCTCGCGCATCGGCACCAGCGCGGCCGGCGCCTCCACCAACTCCGGCCGTGGCCGCCCGCCGGCGTCGGCGGCGGCGAACAGCGGCAGCACGCCGCCGGCCAGCCCCTTCACCTGCCAGAGCGCCTGGCGGCGGTCGAGGCCGATGCCCCGGAACGCGTCGGCCTCCGCCAGCCGCTCCAGCGCCGTCGGCGGAATGTTGGTCCGGCGCCAGGTCTCCTCCACGCTGGCATAGGGCTCGTCGCCGCGGTGCGCGACCAGTTGTGCCGCGTGCTCGTTGGCCAGCCCCTTCACCGTCCGGAACCCCAGCCGCACCGCGGCCCCCCTGCCCTGCCCTCGCCGCAGCTCGAGTGTGCAGTCCCAGCGCGAGGCGTTGACGCAGACCGGGCAGACCTCCACCCCGTGCTCGCGCGCATCCCGCACCACCTGCGCCGGCGCATAGAACCCCATCGGCTGACTATTCAGCAATGCGGCGCAGAACACGTCGGGGTGGTGGCACTTCAGCCAGGCGCTGGCGTAGGCGATCAGCGCGAACGAAGCGGCGTGGCTTTCGGGGAAGCCGTAACTGCCGAAGCCCTCAAGCTGGGAGAAGGTCCGCTCGGCAAACGCCTGCTCGTATCCGCGTTCGACCATGCCGCCGATCAGCTTGTCGCGGAACTTCGACACGCCGCCGGTGATCTTGAACGTCTGCATCGACCGCCGCAGTTGGTCTGCCTCGCCCGGGGTGAACCCGGCGCAGTGGATGGCGACCTGCATCGCCTGCTCCTGGAACAGCGGCACGCCGAGCGTCTTGCCGAGCACGCGGCGCAGTTCCTCCTTTGGGAAATGCACGGGCTCCGTGCCCTCGCGGCGGCGCAGGTAGGGATGCACCATATCGCCCTGGATCGGGCCGGGCCGCACGATCGCCACCTGCACCACGAGGTCGTAGAACGTGGTGGGCTTGAGCCGGGGCAGCATCGCCATCTGCGCCCGGCTCTCGATCTGGAAGGTGCCGACCGTGTCGGCGCGGCGGATCATCGCGTAGGTGGCCGGGTCCTCGGCCGGGATGCTGGCGATATCCATGGCTGGGCGTCCAGCCATGTCCATGCCGACAGTCCCACCCTGCTGTTCGATCAGGGTGAAGGCGCGGCGCAGACAGCCGAGCACGTCGACCTTCATGAACTTGAGCGCGTCGATGTCGTCCTTGTCCCACTCGATCACCTGCCGGTCGGCCATCGCCGCCGGCTCGATCGGCACCAGCTCGTCGAGCCGGTCCTGGGTCAGCACGAAGCCGCCGGGATGGGTGCCGAGCTGGCGCGGAAAGCCGATCAGCTCCTGCGCGAGCTCCATGGCGAGGCGCAGGCGGCGGTCTCCGAGGTTGAGATTAAGGGCGGCGGCATGCTCCTCCTCGACCCCGCCCTCCGATCCGCCCCAGACCTGGGCGGCCAGCGCCCCGGTGATGTCCTCGGTCAAGCCCAACACCTTGCCGACGTCGCGGATCGCGCCCCGGGCGCGGAAGCGCATGACGGTGGCGCAGAGTGCGGCGCGGTCGCGGCCATAGCGTTCGTAGACCCACTGGATCACCTCCTCGCGTCGCTCGCTCTCGAAGTCGACGTCGATGTCGGGCGGCTCGCGTCGCTCGGCCGAGATGAAGCGCTCGAACAGCAGGCCGCTGCGCACCGGGTCGATCGAGGTGATGCCCAGCACGTAGCAGACGGCGGAGTTGGCGGCCGAGCCCCGCCCTTGGCACAGGATGTTCTTGCTCCTGGCAAAGCGCACGATGCTGTTCACCGTCAGGAAGTAGGGGGCATACTCCAGGTCTCCGATCAGCTGCAGCTCGTGCCGGAGCTGCGCCTTGACGTCCGGCGGCAGGCCGTTCTGGTAGCGGAGCGGGATGCTCTCGCGCACCAGCCGCACCAAGGCCTGCTGCGGCGTCTCGCCCGGCACATCGGCCTCGTCGGGATACTGGTAGCGCAGCTCGGACAGGCTGAAGCTGCAGCGGCCGGCGATCTCAACCGTCCGCGTCAGCGCCTCCGGATAGCGCGCGAACAGCCGGGCCATCTCGTCCGGCGCCTTGAGATGCCGGTCGGCGGACCGTTCGCGGCGGAACCCGGCGTCGTCGATCGTGCAGCCCTCGCGGATGCAGGTCACCACGTCCTGCAGGATGCGCCGCGCCGGCACGTGGTAGAGCACGTCGCCGGTGACGACGGTCAGCACGCGCGCGGCCTGCGCCAGGTCAACGAGCTGCTGCAGCCGCACGGCGTCTCCCGGACGCCGGCGCACGCTCAACGAGAGATATCCGCGGTCCGCGAAGTCCCGCCGCAGCCGCGCCAACGCCGCGGCCAGCGGCGTGTCGGCCGCGTCCGGCAGCAGCACCGTGATCAGGCCCTCGCCATGGCCGACTAGGTCCGCCCAGGCGAGGTCGCAGCCGCCCTTTCCCGTGCGCCCCTTGCCCATGGTCAGCAGCCGGCAGAGCCGGGCATAGGCGGCGCGGTCGGTCGGATAGACCAGCACAGGCAGGCTGTCGCGCAAGTTCAGCCGGCAGCCGACGATCAGCCGGAGGCCCACCTCCTCGGCACGCGCATGCGCCCGGGCGATGCCGGCCAGGGTGTTGTGGTCGGTGACGGCGATCGCCGGCAGGCCGAGCGCCTGGGCAGCGGCGAACAGCTCCTCGACGTGGCTGGCGCCGCGCAGGAAGGAGTAGTTCGTCGTGACCTGCAGCTCGACATAGGCGGGATCAGGGGCACTAGGGAAACCAACCACGAAGCTTAGTCGCTGTTTGGGTGCCGGTGCCCGCTGGTGGACGGGGCTGCCTTGGCAGGCCGCTTCATCAATACGTAGCCGGAGCGTTCGAGGTGCTGCACCAGCCGCTCGGCCGTGACCCGGGCCATGACGTAGAGTGGGCGGCTAGCGAGTTGCCGTTGCCGGTACTTTTCTATCCGCCCCTCCCCAAACCGGGCGTGCGCCTTTCAGAGCACCCGGCTTTCCAGTGTCGTCCAAGACCGCAGTTGAGCGCGCAGCGCCGACCGTCCCGCGTGGATGTCGGCGTGGCACGCACGGCACGTCACCAGCGTTTTGCGCTGGCGTGCCGCCATGATCTCGGGATGATCCCCAGCACGGTTTCGGCGTTCCGCATCTCGCGTACCTCCCCGTCTGGATCTCAGGACACCTGCCGCCCTTCCCCGTGTGGCCGGCTTTCCCGTCCTCGGAGTACTATGGCGGCTCCGTCGCCCTGCGCCTCGCGGCGCGGCGGGCGATCCCACATTCCCTTGGTGCTGGACGTGTCGAGCGCGACGTAGGTGCCTCGTCCGCCCCCTTGAATGAGACGACGTCCCATCGCCCACCGCGTGGAAGGTTCGGACGACGACGACATTGCCGTCCTATCGCAGTGGCCCCGACATAAGACGCTGTGTCGGGGGATGACCGCTTGCATCGCTGGAGGCTGAGGTTCGAACAATCCGGTCCTCACCATATCGCGCGGGCCTTGCGGGACGCGGCCGTAAGCGTCTTTGGACCGCTCCCGCTTCGACGGCATGCTACTGTCCCCTCTGACTTTCATCATCAGGTAAGCCGTTGGCCCAGGGGTCATTTCTTCCAAGCCCCTCCTTTCTGCAAAAGGGATCCAGCGCCAGGTGATGTGGCGCACGTCATCGGCCGTGTGCACGCGCCGCCTGCCGGCATAGCGCAGGGCAAAGGACAGGGTCTCCTCCAGCTCGGCGGCCGTGGCGGGATGCAACGTGCGCTTGTCATCGTCGGTCATGCGCGGGTTGTCAGTGTCGGATGGAACCATGCAGGCACGAGACGTCCGGCAACGCCGTCCGTCGCGGCATCGATGGCATCGCCCTGCCGAGACACGCAGGCGTCGCCGGATCGGCACTCGGGTCCTTCCGTTCTCCCACGCTGTATCGCAACGATCTTCGCCCGCACCTGCCGCATTGTCACCCACCCTTCTCAAAATACAGACCGGAACGTATAGCGAACGTAGGCACGTAGAAAAGCGAATTCTGGCGGGAAATCCATTCAGTCCTCGAAGCCTGCATGCGATCAAACGGATGCAATGCGCTGTGCATCCGGTGGATGAGCCGTCTCTCGGGCATCGGTACGCTCTCTGCAGGATGGTGAGGGCTTCGGCGGGTAGCCGGACAGCGATCCGGAGCTGAGCAAGCAGTGCGACAGCTCCGGACGATCGCGGCAAACGAGCCCTGGCCAGCGGTATGATCTGCCGGCTGGCGACCTGCTGCCCAAAACGGCCCTGTGCTTCGTCCTGGCCCAGGTTCTCGAGCGCGCACGCCTGCGTGCTCCGCAAGCAAATCCGTTGTCGCCCCGCAGACCGCCTTTTATCTTCCTACCGGGTGCCCCTGAATCCGTAGTGCCACCGCGGCCCTGCGAGGGCTACCTCGCCCGCCTTGCGCCGAGCCTCTCACATCGAGGGCATGCCGGTGATCGGCGGTCGCCTGCCCGACGGAGAGGACGGCCAGCTCATGCCCAGCACTCCATTCGACAATGGCCACCAGGAGAGCCTGCGCGACCTGATCGGCAAGGTGTTGCCGGACGCTGGGACGCAGCATATCGCCGAGGCCGTCGCCGCCGGCTACGGCCACCGCTCGCACTGCGCCTTCATGCAGGCGGTCCGCGCCGTTGAGGCCGGAGGCCCTGCCCCGGTGCACGACTTCGACGCGGGCCGGCTGATCGACCGCTTGTAGGCGCTGGGCGAAGCCATCGGCAAACAGGAGGAAGCGCTCCGGTTCCTGCTCACCGTCATGGCGGATAGCCCGCGGTCCAGACCGCCGCTGGAGCAGGATGCCCCCGACGAGGCCGAGGCACGGCGATCCTTGCGAACTGCACGCCCCTACACGGAGGTCGGCCTGTGGCAGGGCGCCGGCGCCATCCTCGACACCGCCATGGGGGTCGCACCCGCCAGCCTGAAGAGCGAGGTCGCCGCCGCCCTGAAGCAGGCAGCGCAGCATGCTGAGATCGCCGCGACGAACTTCGCCCTTGCGCTGATCTTCGCATAAGGCGTGGCGAGTGATCTTGTCCGGGCCGGCGCCCTGCTCGAGCGGTTGACGCAGGCCCAGGATCCGGAGGTGCGTGGCAACGAACCCGACTTGCCGGGACACATCGCATCCGGGTGGCTGAGCGGCTTCCCTGCCCCGGCGGTAACAGTGGCCCATTTCGAAAAGGCGGCCCGGCTCGTCTGCGGCGAGGCCGCGTTCAACGTCGGCCTGCTTTACGAGAGCGGCAAAGGGGTGCTGCCCCCGGGAGACATCGGCCGCGAAGATCCTGCCAATGAAGTCTGGCTTGATGAAGACGTTCGCTTTTTACCGGCCGAGATAATGGCACTTCGGTTCCAGGACAGCGTGGCGATCGCAACGGCGAGATCCTTCACGGCCATTTAGGTCTGGAAGCCGACCAAGACGTCCGCGCATCGACGTTTGTGCGTCGAGTCCGAGGCCAGAACGCCCGTGGCGGACCTCGCTGACATGTGCACCTGATACCGACGAGACACGTGAGCAAGACTGCAAGCAGGCATGTTTGCTCGCATGTTTGTTAGCCCGAATAATTCATTGGATCGCCCGGAATCGGCCCAGGCTACCAAATGCCTGGGCCAGAGATTTCATTGAAAAAAGCTCCACCAAACAGACCGTTCGCATAGTTGCGAGCGATATTAATAGTTTAGTCTTGATCGCGCATCTCTCGTGAATTATTGCGTCTAGTGACCTTCGCGGCGTAGGAACTCGTGAATCGCCTGGTCGAGAACGTCCTGCTTCTTCCTTCTATTCTGGTGTGCATATTCGCGCAGGCGATCCTGGAGCTTCTCCGTCATTCTGAAGCTCACAGCTGACCGCGGACCGTCCTGGTACTCCGCCGTCGCATCGGGATCCGCCGCCAGAGCCTCGCTTGCACGCATTCACCTATGCAAGTTAGAATGATTGCTTTCTTGCTTGCTTTTTTTTAGTCTGCTTGTTTGCAAATTATCGGCCAGTCTCACTTGACGACAAGAGACGATGCTCGTCATCCTCCATCTGGATTGCGTGCCTGCTCAGTATCCCGCTGCGGATGTGTTGAAGCATCTGCTCGGGCCTTGGGGCAACCCAAAGTTTTCCCCACGCACCGCAACAGCGGTTTGTGCGTTCTCATACTTGCACTCAAAACAACTTGGCGTGCGCCCTTGCCTATGCACGTACTCAGGTATCCCCTCATTTTTTCTGGTTTGATTTCAATGAGATACGCGTCGGCAGTGATCAACCGCCTTGCATCTCCGCCGAGGCATCCGCGTCTACCGATTTCAAGGAATGGTGACGCAGCACCGTATTCATAATACAAACTTTCCCAAACATATAAAGGTTAAATAAAATGGTCGGATTTCGAAGAATAAAATGAGGGGATCCCTGAGATGCACGTAGCCAATTTTTGCCACATTTGGATTGCTCATTCCAACAGATGCAAGCAAGTTTGTGCAACTTCGTTGTACACGCCCGCTGCTGACCGACATAGGCCCGACCACCGCCGGCTAGGACACGGTAACCCGATATAGAATGAGTCTGAGGCATTGTGTCAAGAAGACGCGCGAGCGTCATGCTGTACGAGAGATGAAGGAGGACCCTTCGGAGCCGTCCTGTAGGGGGAGGCTTCAAACCGCCACGAGCTGCTTCGGTCAATGCCGCGGTGGTGA
>JAABUR0100006353.1_pt1 | contig 14508 bp, 14 predicted proteins | sample 5560091 | NCBI WGS metagenome assembly JAABUR01 (sample SAMN10711879, study PRJNA513375) | rock metagenome | isolation source: Antarctica rocks | place: Antarctica: Victoria Land, University Valley sud
GGTACCGATCTCGAGCCGCTCTGCCAGCCGGCCCAGCAGATCGTCGAGCTTCTCCTCGTCCGCCCCCGGGGCGACTCTCCAGACCGCCGGTACGTCGTCCATTCGAGCCATCCTAAGACATCCGGGCCACGGCGGCGCTTCCGAGGTCCTACATGGTAAGCCCCGCCACCTTGTTGTCCGCTGGGTCGTCCTCGAACTGGCGGTCAGGGAACGGCAGGAGCGCACGGTGACCACGACGGCCACGTACAGGTCGCGGTGGACCACCCCGTCGTTGAAGAGGAAGTCCACGTAGTGGCTGCTCGCGCTGGGATCCGCGAAAACGCCAGTCCAGGCCTCGCGGATCAGAGATGGCAGTCGGGCGCGAACAGCCGGTCGCTCTGGGGCTCCTGCCGGGGTGTCAGCGGTGGGAACGGTGTGTACTCCTGCTTTCCTTTGGCGATGGCCGAGTTGAGCGCCAGTAGCCGTGACGTGATCTCCACCGGATCAGACAGCACCGAGACCGGCCAGCCGTAGGCGTCGCACACCGCGCGATCGAGCTGGTCGTGGAGTTCGCGCAGCTCGGTGTGCGCGCCCTCGTCGCACTCGTTGTAGAGCTTGGTCAGCCCGATGTTGCGTTCGAGGCTGAGCCTGTCCCGCAGCTCGATCAGCCGCTTGGCGACAGCGGCGATCCGGGCGCGCTGGGCGTCGTCGGGGGACGGCCAGGGGAAGGTGGCGAAGACCGTCGTGGGCGTGTAGCGGAGGTCGGCCTTCAGGGTGCTCGACTGGGCGCGCGCCCAGCGCTCGTGGATCTGCGACACGAGGATCCCCATCGCGTAGTCATCGTCGAAGGCGAAGACGTTGACGAGGTTGCTCGGGCAAACGTCTGGTTCGGTCCACGCGAGGACCAGCCGCTTGCCGGTCGCGGTGCCCGTCACGTAGCGCTTGAGGCGGTTCGTAGCGGCTCGCATCGCTGTCCTGGGCTCGGAGAATCTCCACCAGTAGTCTCGGTACGCCTTTCGACGGTTCTGCTCCCGCCGCGGCTTCACTCGCTCTCGCACGATCTCGATGGCCCCGCCGTACCGCTCGGCCTCCTCCAACCGCATCGCCCCGAAGTCGATCACCCACCGCGATGGCTGTGCGCCCGGCTCGGTGGTGATGTCCTTCCCGATCAGGTAGGGCTTGACGACGCGCTTGTAGTCAGCGTCGGTGCGCTTGAGCAGGTCGATCGCGTCAGCGCGAGAGATCACGAAGCCCTCGTCGCCGGGAATCGGACCCTGAAAGGACCGGCCCCGGTTGGCGTCGAGGATGGCGGCCCGGGCGGCGCCGGCCGAAGTCAACGACGTGGAGATCTCAGTCACCGGCGCGCCGTCGAGGATGAACGCGGACGGGGGAGCGGACGGCTGCTTCACCCAGTTGACCAGCGAGACGTGCACGTTCGCCTCGCCCGGCCACACCTGGGTCGAGACGGCGTCGGTGATCACGCCGCCACCGCCGGCCACGTAGTCGAGACTTGCTCCGCGAGCCCGGTTCTGGGACACCGAGTTGGTTCCCACCAGTCCAGCCCTCTGACCGGGCTCGAGGTGGTCGTGCGCTCGCCGGAACCAGTAGACGCAATAGTCCTTCACGCCGACGCCAAACCGCTTCTTGATCCAGTCGATCTCGTCGTCATCGACCGCCCTTCGCAGGTTCTGGGAGCCGATGAACGGCGGATTGCCCACGATCGCGTCCGTCTGCGGCCAGTCGACGTGGAGCGCGTCGGCGCAGACGATGCCGGAGAGGTCTTCAAGCGGAAGCACGTCCTCGTTCAGGCCGTGCTTGTCGATCGCCACCTTGTGGCCGATCCAGAGGACGACCTGGGCGAGACGAGCGGCGAAGGGATCCTTCTCGATGCCGAGCATGTTCGAGAGCCCTACGCGCGGAAGGTCCGGGGGGACCGTGCGGCCGCTCGCTCGCGCCAGGTCGCCGATCCGGACCTTCAGCTCGGCTTCCAGCGTGCGGAGCTGCTGGTAGGCGACGTAGAGGAAGTTGCCCGATCCGCACGCGGGGTCGAGTACCCGGAAGGCCGAGAGCTCGTCGAGCAGCGTCAGCGCGGCATCCGGATCGGTCAGCGCCTCGATCCGCTCGCGCCACGGCCGTACGATGGTGGGCTGAACGATTTTCTGGATCTCGGCCTCGGGCGTGTAGTGGGCGCCCGACACCCGACGTCGCTCGTCGGCGAGCGTGCCCGTGAACAGGCCGCCGAACACGGCGGGCTCGACTTGGTGCCAGTCTGCTCTCGACGCGGTCAGCAGCAGGTCGATCTCGGCCCGATTCAGCTCGACGTGTGCCGGGCGCTCGAACAGGCCACCGTTGACATAAGGGGCGCCCTTGAAAGCGCCGCCGGTCGGGCGCTCGCCGGCCCGGTTGAGCCACTCGAACAACTCGCCGAGCACGTCGTAGCTGCTCGCAGCGGGGTCGGCCTTGAGTCGCTCGGCGGCGTTGGTGATCAGCAGCTCGGGGAACATGCCGAGGTCCTCGGCGAAGCAGCACCATGTGACCTGCAGGGTGAAGTCCCGCGCCTCCTGGGAGTCGATCCCGCGGTCGGTCATTGACACGTACAGGCGGGCCACGGCATCGACGGCCCTCTCTGCCAGGTCGACGGAGTTCACCGCGAAGTTTGCACTGGTTCCACGCAGGAAGTCGAGGGCTTCCACGCGTTCGGGAAGCTCACCCAGCATGAGGTCGATCCGCGCCGGCCCCGGCCTGTCGAGGACCGGGACGGGGAACTCGCCCGGCTCCCAGACCACGAAGCGGTCGAAGGAGCAGAGCAGGACGTACCGCGGGGCGCCGATCCCCTCCTCCGGGAAGCTCGACCGATCCCAGTAGTCGGACGCCTGCTTCCAGTGGGTCTCCGGGAGCGTCGGCGTCGTGTACTTGGACTTCATCTCGACGAGCGCGTTGCCCTTCCACAGCAGGTCGGCGAAGCCGCCGCTGGGAAAGCGGTGCTCGAAGCGGACGTCGGTGTTCTGGCGCCATTCGGGGTCGTAGCAATCGAGGAGCTCACCCAGAAAGGTCTGGGCCTCCGACTTTTCGTCCCCCGCCCGCTGGGACCAGCGAGCGACGAACGCCGTCAGGCGATCGCGGATCTGGGGGCGGGTCAGGTGGTCACTCATCGCTCTTCAGGGACTCGACCACATGGGTGAGCGCCTCTTCGGCTTCCCGCACTGCGCTCTCGACCGCCCTCGGCGCGTCCGGTTGGCTTTCGATCTCAGAAATGGCCTCCGACGCCCGCATGCGCGCCTGCTCGACGGCCTCAGCGAGGCGCCGCCGTGCTTCAGTGTCCATTGCTAGAAGAAGCTGCCCTGGAGGTCGTGGCGCAGGCCACGCTGGTGTAGGCGGCGGTGGATGGATCGGAGGTCAGCGATGACCGTTGCGGGCGCCGAGACCTTCTCGGCGAGCCGAAGCGCCGCCTCGATCTGAGCCAGAACACGCTCTGCCTGATCCTGCGCCGTCGCTGGCCGGGTAGCCATTCATCGAAGGTACCGGAAGCGGCGGGCGGCAAGAGTGAGTGGCGCCCTCCTGGCCGCGCTGGCAATGGCCGCCTGGCAGGTGCTGGAGGCGCGGCGGCTAAGCGAGGCGCAGGCACAGCCGTTCGTAGTGGTCGACTTCGACGCGCGGGAGCACCTGGTGACCTTGCCTCCTGGGAAGGAGATGCGGACTCTGCTGGACAGCTTCCCGCAGCGTGAGCAGACCGGAGGCTTCCCGGACGCATACACGGTTACCGCGCGTTGCTCCGACAGGAAGGGGAAGCCGATGCCGAACGCGGCATTCCACCTCGACATCGGGCTATACCGTGACGTGCTTTCGGTTTCGCGCGACGACGTGCACGACCTGAACAACACCCTCGACAAGGTCCTCAAGGAGATGAAGCGGTGGAGCGGCGGGTCCGGTAGGCGGGGGCTGCTCACGATGTCGCCCGACCAGAAGCGCGCCGAGGGCAAGCGGCAGATGCGCGAGCTCAGGGAACGCCCGCAGATCCTGGGCGGTCAGGGCAAGCCGGGCTGGCGCACCCGCGTTGCCAATCTGTTGCCAGTCCGCCGTTCAGAGGGCTGATCGAGCTCGCCCCCGGAAGTGAGAAAACCCGTCGTCGCGGGCTTTCCATCAGAGCGGACGACGGGCCTCGAACCCGCGACCTCAAGCTTGGGAAGCTTGCGCTCTACCAACTGAGCTACGTCCGCACATCGAGCGCGGGGCGCTCGGAGGCGCCATTCTACCCCGCGGGCGCGAGCGGGGCCCGCCTACGTCAACGCATGCCGATCCGTTGACGCCCCTGCTGCACACGGCCCGCGTGTACGCCGTCGCCTGGCCCGCGTTGATCGCGCGTGCGAAGCAGGAACACTCCGCTCAATACCCTGACCAGGGACATGCAGCGCCTCCGCTCCCCCTTCGTGATCGCCGCCCTCCTCGGCGTCGCCGCCCTCCTCGGGCTGCTGATCTACGGGCTCGGCCACAGCAGCCCGGACCGAGGCATCGAGGACTCCCTGGCCAAGGGCGAGCGCAAGGGTGCCCCGAGCTTCGACCTGCCCCGGCTGGGGGGCGGTGGCAACCGTACGCTCGCCGACTACCGAGGCCAGGTGGTGGTGCTGAACTTCTGGGGATCCTGGTGCGATCCCTGCCGGTCGGAGTCGCCCCTGCTCCAGCGGTGGCACAAGCGGATATCAAGGCAGGGCCGCGCCACCGTCCTGGGCGTCGACGTGCTCGACAACACGCCCGACGCGAAGGCCTTCGTGCGCGAGTACGGCCTGACCTTCGACCAGCTCAAGGACTCCAATGACGTGCTGCGCCCCGAGTACGGGGTGGCCGGGGTGCCGGAGACGATCGTGATCGACCGCCGCGGGCGGATCGCCGCGCTGAGGCGCGGGCCGGTCGACGACGCGTTCATGCGCCAGAAGGTGCTGCCGCTGGTCAGGGCGGGCTGATGCGCCGAGCGGTCCTCGCCGCGCTCACCGTCCTGTGCCTCCTGGCGCCCGGATCGGCTGTGGCCGCCGGCTGCCCCAGGACATCGCTGGCCGATGTGGAGGACGAGGTGATGTGCGTCGTGTGCGGCACGCCCCTGGGACTGGCCACCGAGGCGCCCCAGGCCAACCGAGAGCGCGCGCTGATCCAGCGATTGGTGGCGCAGTGCCAGAGCAAGGACCAGGTCAAGGACCGGCTGGTGGCCGAGTACGGCGACCGCGTGCTCGCCACCCCCGGCGACAGCGGCTTCGACCTGGCCGCCTACGCCGTGCCGGTGCTGGCCGTGGCGCTCGGTGCCGGTGCGGTGGGCGCAGCGGCGCTGCAGTGGCGGCGCGGCCGGCGCGCCGCCGAGGAGGACCCGGCCGTCGCCGCGCCGGGCGCCCCGTCTCCCTCGCCCGAGGCTTCGCGACGCCTGCAGTCCGACCTGGACTCCTACGAGTTGTGATCGTCCTGGCCGAGGTGAACACCACCGTCGTGGCCGCGTTCGCCGTCGGGCTCATCTCCTTCATCTCTCCCTGCGTGCTACCGCTGGTTCCGGGCTACCTCTCCACCATCTCGGGCGTCTCCTTCGCCGACATCGAGGCCGGCCGGGGACGGGCCAAGGTGCTCGGCCCGGCGATCCTCTTCTGCCTGTCGTTCACGGTCATGTTCGTGGCGCTGGGGATGACGGCCACCGGCTTGGGGTCGACGCTCCAGGATCACCGGCTGGTGCTGCAGAAGATCGCCGGGGTCGTGCTGATGGTGCTCGGCCTGCTGTTCATCGCCACGCTGTTCGTGAACCGTCTGAACCGGGAGTGGCGGCCGGAGGCGCTGCTCGCGCGCGCGTCCACCGGGGGGCCGATCGTGGCGGGCCTGGCGTTCGCCGTGGCGTGGCTGCCCTGCACGGGGCCGACGCTGGGCGCCATCCTGACCGCCGCGGGGACCGAGGGAGACGTGGGCCAGGGCGGCGTGCTGCTGGCCTTCTACGCGCTGGGCCTGGCCGTGCCCTTCATCCTCAGCGCCGTGGCCTACTCCTCGGTCTCGGGCCTCTTTCGCTTCTTCCGCGACCACTACGGCCTGATCACGGTCTTCTCGGGCCTGGTGCTGATCGTCATGGGGGGCCTGCTCTACGCCAACGAGCTGACCCGGCTGAACTCCGAGGCGCTGTCGGTCATGGAAGACCTGGGCATCAACTTCTTCAGCGACCTCTAGCGGGAGGAGCGCAGCCCGGCCGTTTACCGGGCGAGCACCGCATCGAGGCTCTGGACAAGGGCTCCCGGTAGGCGATCGGCCGCCCCGGCCGCGCCACCCTGCTGCGGAGATCGCGCCATGACGCCCGGTAGCGCAGCCGCGCCGCGCCCCGGCGCCGGAGCGCGAAGCGGTAGTAGCCGGCCGGATTGGTGCGCGCCGCGCGCAGGCGCCTGAACGGGCCCTTCGCCGATCGCGACACCGAAATCACCGGCCGGGCTCGCCCGCGGGCCGGACGCACCTGGCCCCACACCTCCACCTTGCCGCCCCCCCGGCGCGTGACGACAAGCGGCATCCTGTAGGCGGCGAGGGAGGGCTTGGCGACCCCGCGCACGGTCCGCAGACCCGTGTTGAACACGTCCCCGGGCTGCTCGGGCACGTCGAAGAGCTCGAACTGTGCCGTCGACCTGATCCGCGGATCGTCGAAGAAGAGCCGATCCGCCTCGTTGATGGCCTTCGCCTGCGAGCCCAGCCCGAGACCACGCACGGAGGGGGGCCTGGTCTGAAAGCCCGTCTCGGTCACATAGACGCCGCGACCCCTGGGGATGCGCTTGTGCTTCTCGGCGACCTTCAGCAGCTTGGTGGCCCGGCTCAGGTAGGCCATGGTCATCGACGCCTTGGTGGAGGTGCGGGTGAACACCGATCCCAGGGCGCTGGAGTTGTAGGGATGCACGGCCAGGCCGCCGATGGGCAACATGCTCGGCTTCGAGCAGCCCTGGGCCTGCTTGATCTTGCCGCGGTAGGGCCGGCCCCTGCGATCCAGGCACAGCGCCGAGTACAGGGTGTCGCGCGGCGAGGAGATGGCCGCCGTCTCACCGAACAGCACCCGCCGGCGCGCGCCGGGGTCCGCCTGCTTGATGGCCCTAAAGCCCGCGATCCACAGCTGGCGCAGCAGCTTGCCGCCCAAGTCGACCCGCCCCGCGCTGGTCCTTTGCGTCTGGGGGTAGATGTAGTTCTCCAGGTTGGGCTCGTTGTAGATCGAGTAGAAGGCGACCTTGCCCCGGTAGCGCGTGGCCGCCGCCCGCACGAACTTGCCGAACAGCCGCGGGTCGGGCTTCCAGAAGCAGCCCAACCCCAGCTTGCGCTGGCCGCCCACGAAGTGCGGGCAGCGCCGGGGCTCGCTGGATCCCCAATAGGGGATCGATGGCGACGGGTCGAGGATCACCTTCAGGCCCTGGCGGCGGGCGCCGTTGACGATGTCGTCGTAGCGCTTCCAGTCATAGCCGCGGGAACGGTGGTTGGCCGGGTCGAAGCCGGAGGGGATGGTCCGTTGGGCACTGCCCGGCGAGGCCCGGCGCCAGGAGAGCACCACGCGGACGGCGTCCGCGCCCAGCTGCCGGGACTCCCGAAGCGCGACCTTGGCGCTGCGTGGTGTGAGGCCGAGGAACACGGCGTCGTCCTCGATGATCGAGAACTGACGCGACCCTCCGCTCGCCGCGGCGGGTGCCAGCGCCACCACGGCCGTCGCGGTAGCCGCCATCACGAGGATCCGTCCTGCGCGCATCACCTGGGGAACACCATCCCGGTGCCTCCGATTCCCTTGTCCGGTCGCCTAGGGCTTCTCGCGGTACTTGATCTGCCGCCCCGCGGTGGCCGTCCGGCTGGAAAAGGTCTCACCGTTGGGGCTCGGCCAGCTGAAGCGATAACGGAGGGCCGCCGCGCTGCCGCGCTTGAGGCGGATGCGGAAGTAGCCCGAGCGGTTGGTGGCCGGACTTCCCACCCGCTTGGCCTTGGCGCCCCGGCGTCCGGCGAACAGCGCGACGCGGGTCCGCTTGGTGGCCGGTCGGACCTGTCCGAAGACCTCGACCTCGTTGGCCGATAGGCGAGAGACCACCAGCGGCATGCGGTAGGCGCCCCAGGCGGGCTTGAGCTTTCCGTCGCGGCGGCGCAGGCCGGTGTTGAAGACGTCCTCGCGGGGAAGCTCGGGCGCGTCGTAGAGCTCGAACTGGGAGATCGCCTTGACCCGCGGGTCGCCGAAGAAGAGGCGGTCGGACTCGTTGAGCGCCCTCGCCTGGCTGTTCAGGTTCAGTCCGTATCTGCGGTCGGGGGGGTTGGACTGGAAGCCGAACTCGGTGACCCAGATGCCCCTGCCCCTGGGGATGCGCTTGTGCCTCTCGGCCGTCCGCAGCACCCGGGTGGCGCGGCTGACGTAGGCCATGGACATGGAGTCGTTGGTGAACGAGCGGGTGAAGACGTTCCCGGCCGCGTCCTTGTTGTACGGGTGCACGGCCAGCCCGCCAATCGGCAGCGCCTTGGGCTTCGAGCAGCCCTGCGCCTTCTTGAGCCGGCCCGTGTAGGGCTTGCCCTTCTCGTTCAGGCACAGCGCCGAATAGAGCGTGTCGACGGGTGAGGAGATAGCGGCGGTCTCACCGAAGAGCACCCGCCGGCGTGCGCGCGGGTCGGCGCTCGTGATGCCCCGGTAGCCCGCGGTCCAGAGCTCGCGCAGCTGCTTGCCGCCCAGGTCGACGGTGCCGTAGCTCGTCCGCTTGCGCTGGGGGTACAGGTAGTGCTCGAGGTTGGGCTCGTTCCACAGCGAGTAGGTGTTCACCTTGCCCCGGTAGCGGGCGGCCACGGCGCGGGAGAACTGCCGGAACCTGGTGGCGTTGGGCTTCCACATGCACGACTTGGCCAGGTTGCGGTAGCCCCCGATGCGGTGGGGGCACTTGCTGGGCTGGTTGGATGCCCAGTAGGGGATCGCGCCGCCGGAAAGGGAGAGGACGACCTTCAGCCCATGGCGCCGCGCCCGCTCCACGAAGGAGTCGTAGATGGCCCAGTCGTAGCCCGCGGAGTTGGGATCGGCCGGATCGAAGCCGGCCGGAATGGTGCGGCCCTTGGCGTTGGGACTCACGCGCGACCACACCACGAAGACGCGAACGGCGTCGGCACCCAGGTACTTGACCTCGGCCATCGCCCGCTCCGGGTCGTGCTTGGTGAGTCCGAGCAGCACGGCGTCGTCCTCGAAGATCGATATCTGGCGGGACCCGGCGCCGGCGGCGGAGGGCAGGACGGCGAGGGCGGCCAGGACGACGAGCAGCGGCAGGAGTAGACGGTTCATTCGGCTCACTTGGAAGAGGTCAACGCGGAAGGCGGGCACAAGTTGCGAGGCCGCAGGTTACATCTCCTGGGGGGCGGACACCCCCAGTAGCTCGAGCGACCGGGCGATCACCCTGCGTGTGGCCTCACTCAGCGCGATCCTCAGGTCCTCGTCCCCTCCTTCCTCGGCGGCTCCCACCACCTTGCAGTCGCGGTAGAAGGCCGAGAAGTCCTGAGCCACCTCGGTCACGTAGCTGGTCATCCGGTGGGGCGCGCGGCGGGCGGCGGCCTCCCGTACCTCGGCGCCGAAGGCCGCCAGGCGCCTGACAAGCGCGCGGGCCGATGGGTGCAGCCGCTCGGGGCTCTGAGTCACATCCGCGGCCAGGGCCTCGCGCACTCGCCCATCCCCCGCCCGGCGCAGGATGCTGGCGATCCGGGCGTGGGCGTACTGGGCGTAGTAGACGGGGTTGTCCTGGCTCTGGCGCCGGGCCAGGTCCAGGTCCAGGTCCAGGGTGGTGTCGTGGCTGCGCTGGAGCAGGAACCAGCGGGTGGCGTCGACGCCGATGTCGTCCAGGAGGTCGTCGAGCGCGACGATCGCGCCGGCGCGCTTGGACATCTGCGCGCGCACGCCTGCCTCGAGCAGGTTGACGAGCTGCATGATCACCACCTCCAGGCCACCGGAGGCGCCGCCCAGCGCCTCCCAGACCGCGGTGACGCGGGCCACGTAGCCGTGGTGGTCGGCGCCCAGCACGTCGATGGCGCGGTCATAGCCGCGTTCGCGCTTGTCCTCGTGGTAGGCGATGTCGGCGGCGAAGTAGGTCAGCTCGCCGCTGGAGCGCACCAGCACGCGGTCCTTGTCGTCGCCGAAGGTCGTGGTCCGCAGCCAGGTGGCGCCGTCCTGGCGGTAGACGTGCCCACGCTCGCCGAGCCGCTCGATCGCCGCCGCGACCGCGCCGCGCTCGTGGCTCTCGCTCTCGCGGGCGAAGCGGTCCATGTGCACACCGAAGCGCTTGAGCGTCGCTTCGATCTCCTCGAGCATCAGCTGCACGCCGCGCCCGGCCAGCTCTGACGCGTCGAGCCGGGCGGCGTTGCGAATCCGCTCGGAAAGACCGATCACGTAGTCACCGCGGTAGCCGTCCTCGGGGGGTTCCTCCCCCCGCGCCCGCGCGCCGATCGAAGCCCCGAAGCGCTCGATCTGGGTCCCGTGGTCGTTGACGTAGTACTCGCGCTCGACCTCGTGACCGGCCATCTCGAGCACGCGGCTCAGCGAGTCGCCATAGGCGGCGTGGCGGGCCGAGGCCACCGTGATCGGCCCCGTCGGGTTGGCGCTGACGAACTCCACGTTCACACGCTCCCCGCCCGTGCCGCGCCCGTAGTCATCGCCGGCCTCGATCACCCCCGCGATCGACCGCGTGTACCAGGAGTCGGACATGAACAGGTTCAAGAAGCCGGGGCCGGCCACCTCGGCGCGCTCGAGGTCGTCACCGAGCCGGTCGGTGAGCGCCGCCCCGAGCCGCTCGGCTATCTGCCGCGGCTGCTCGCCCAGCGAACGGGTGAGCAGCATGGCGGCGTTGGTCGAGTAGTCGCCGAGCTCGGGCTTGGGGGGGCGCTCGAGCGAGGGAGGCTGGATGGGGCCTTCGACCAGGGTGCTGGAGGCCTCGGCGACCTGCTGGGCGAGCTCTGCGGCGGGATCGACCATGCAGCCCGCAATCTAGGCCGTTGCGACCGATCAGTAGTGGTAGGGCTCCCGGGCCAGGATCTTGTGCCCCCGGTAGAGCTGCTCGAGCAGCACCACGCGGGCCAGCTGGTGGGGCAGCGTCATCGGTCCCAGCGACAGCGACATGTCGCCGCGGGCCTGCTTGTGACCCCTGGGGCCGCCCACCACGAAGCACAGGTCCATGCCCGACTGCCGCCGCTGCTCGAGGAATGCCGAGAAGCCCTCGGAGTCGTAGGCCTCCCCGCCGGCGTCGAGCAGGACGCTGAAGCTGCGCTCGGGGATCCTGCGGGGCACCTGGTCGTCGTCCTTGAGCTCCACGAGCTCCACGCGGGCGTGGCCGGCAAGCAGCTTCTTGTAGTGCTGGACGTCGTCGGCGTAGGGCGGGCGCAGCCGGCCCACGGCCAGCACGACGATCCTCATCAGGCGGCCTGCGCAAACGGTGCGATACTGCGAACCGTGGCAGAGCAAGGAGACGAGAAGCAGTACGACATCCATGCCGATCCCGAGGTCATGGCCGGCCACTACGCGAACTTCGCGAACGTGAGCCACTCCGACTACGAGTTCACGGTGACCTTCGCGCGCGTGGATCACGAGGTCGAGGAGGAGGCCGTGCCCGGCGTGGTCGTATCCCGGATCAACCTCTCTCCCCGCTTCATGCGCGAGCTGATCGACGCGATGCAGGACAACTTCTCCAAGTGGCAGACGCGGGAGGGCATCAAGAACCTCCCCGAGCTGGACGACGACTCCGGCCGCTAGCGGCCGTCGCCCTTCTTCCAGGCCTCCCCGAAGCCGATCCGCTGCTTTGTGGTCGGATGGGTGCCGAACAGCAGCTGGAAGGCCGCGGGCGGGTCGGGATCGCCCAGGTTTCGCACGGCCAGGCTGCGCTCCAGTGCGATGAAGGCCTTCGGGTCATCGGTCAGCCTTAGCGCGAACGCATCGGCGTGGGCCTCTACCGGACGGGACAGGGCGTTGCTCCCGCTCATCAGGCCGAAGCTCACCAGGCCCAGCGCCAGGGCCAGCGCGGGTAGTGCCGCGGGCACGCCGCGAGCGCGGGTGATCCGCTCGGTCATCAGCTGGACCAGCCACGCGCCCGGGAACGCCACTATCAGCACCCAGGTCAGCCCGCGCGGAAGGTCTGAGTCATGCACATGGCCGAGCTCGTGGGCCACCACGCTGCGTACCTGGTCGGGCGGGAAGTCGTCGATCAGGTTGTCGTAGATCACCACCCGCTTGGTGTGGCCCAAGCCGATCACGTAGGCGTTGATCGCCGTGGTCCGCCGGCTGGCGTCCACCCGGTAGACCTGACCCACGTCAACCCCGGCCCGGTCGGCGAGCCTGAGCACCTCGCCGCGCAGCGGTCCCCGGGGCAGCGGCTCGAACTTGTTGAACAGCGGGTCGATCAGCACCGGCGACAGGTAGATGCTGAGCGCCGCCAGGCCGACCACCACGCCGCCGCCGGGAATCCACCAGCGGCGCGGGAACCGGCTGGTCAGCCCTACGGCCAGGAGGCCCCCGACGGCCGCGAAGAAGAGGCCGATCGCGCCCGACTTGGCCACATCGCCGAGCCAGGGACCCAGCGACTGGGTGGAGAGGCCATAGTCCACGGCGCGCTCGTGTGCCCACCACGCCAGCGGCAGCCCGGTGACCGTCAACACCAGCGAGATCACTGCCCCGGCCACCGCGCCACCCCGCAGGGGACGTCTCTCCAGGCGCGACAGCACGGCCCGGAAGCGCCCCGGGGGCCGGAGCGCGAGCACCCCGAGGACCATCCCTGACAGGACCAGTTGCCCGATGCCGATCACCCGCTGGAGATCGCGGAAGTCCGTCGCCCGTTCGAGCTGGGCGGGCCTGAAGTAGGCTGTGACGTCTACCGCGGCCGGATCGATCAGGCCGTCCCTCGGGCGGAGGATGAGAGTGGCCGCCCCGGCCGCGACCACCGTCGCCACCAGGGCGAGCGGTAGGCGCAAGCGAGAACCTGCCATTTCCCGGACAGTAACGGTGACACCCTGAGAATCGCGGTGCTTTCAGACGTGCACGGGAACCTCCCCGCCCTGCGGGCCGTGCTGGACGACGTAGACGGGGCCCAGACCCAGGCGCTCTGGTGTCTGGGCGACCTGGTGGGCTACGGCGCCCAGCCGGACGAGTGCGTCCGCGCGGTCTCGGAGCGCTGCGACGTGTGCCTGGCGGGGAACCACGACTTGGGCGTGATCGACGACATCGACATCGCAGACTTCTCCCCCCACGCGGCCCGGGCGGCCCGTTGGACGCGCGACCACGCGGATCGCTCGACGCTCGAGTTCCTGCGGAGCCTGGACCCGAGCGACGATGGCGAGGTGATCGGGCTCTACCACGCCAGCCCGCGCGATCCGGTGTGGGAGTACGTGCTGTCCGGGTCCCAGGCCGCCGAGTGCATGGACTTCATGCCGCCGCGGGTCGCAGCGATCGGCCACAGCCACGTGGCCCTTCGCTTTACGCGTACGAACGGCCGCATGGAGGGCGAGGCGGTGGCCGGCGGCACCCGTCTCGACCTCTCGGAGGGCGACTGGCTGGTAAACCCCGGCAGCGTGGGCCAACCTCGAGACGGAGACCCCCGGGCCGCCTGGCTCCTCCTGGACGTGGAACGGTGGACCGCCGAGTGGCGCCGGGTGGAGTATCCGGTCGCCGAGGCGGCCGCGGCAATCGATGAGGCAGGGCTTCCCACCAGCCTGGGCGAACGGCTCTACTTGGGACAGTGACCATCCGGCTCCGACACTCACCGGCGGTCCTCGGGGCTGTCGCCACGCTCGCCGTCTCCCTCGCCCTCGCCGGGTGCGGAGGCTCCGAGGAGCCAAAGGGGGCGCAGCTGCCCCGGTCCTCGGTGAGCGAGCTCAACCAGCGCCTGGACGAGATCCAGCGGCGCTACGACGACGCGAAGCGCAACGATAACCCCGGCGCCTGCGACGACATCCAGCAGGACTCCTTCGGGGCCGTCAGCCGAGCCATCGACGCCCTCCCCCAGGATGTGGACACAAAGCTGCGCGATGCGGTCACCCAAAGCTTCGCCAATCTGCAACAGCTCACCGACGACGGCTGCAAGGACGTGCAGGAGAAGACGGAAACCGAGACCACCCCGACCGAGACGACCCCACCCGTCACGCCCCCGCCTGTCACGACTCCGCCCCAGACCACCCCGACCGAGACCACCCCGACCGAGACCACGCCCGAGAAGCCGAAGAAGCCGCCGAAGCAGCCCAAGAGCAACGACAACGGGGGCTCCGGCCCACAGAGCGGTGACGGCGGCGGCACCCAGGCGCCCTCCCCGGGCGGGGGCCAGGGCGACTGATGGCCGCGCCGAGCGAGATCGCCGGGCGCTATAGCCTGGAGCGGCGGCTGGGCGCCGGGGGGATGTCGACCGTGTTCCTGGCCACCGACACCGTGCTCGAGCGCCCGGTGGCCATCAAGCTGCTGGCCGAGCACCTGGCCGAGGACGAGGACTTCGTCGCCCGCTTCCGCCGCGAGGCGCTGGCCGCGGCCCGCCTCCAGCACCCCAACGTGGTGCAGGTGTTCGACTCGGGCGA
>JAABUR0100006358.1_pt1 | contig 14501 bp, 13 predicted proteins | sample 5560091 | NCBI WGS metagenome assembly JAABUR01 (sample SAMN10711879, study PRJNA513375) | rock metagenome | isolation source: Antarctica rocks | place: Antarctica: Victoria Land, University Valley sud
GGGGCCACCCGGCCGTCGAGCAGCTCCAGCCCGGCGCCCGACGCGCCGAGCGCGCCGCTCACGCCGACCGCGTCTCCCGGCCGCGCGCCGTCGCGACCGACGAGGTCCGCCGCGCGCTCCGCCCAGCCGACGACGGTCACCGCGAGCATGAGCGCGGGCGCGCGGGTCACGTCGCCCCCGGCGATCGTCAGGCCGGTGTCCGCCGCGAGCGCCTCCATGCCGCGAACGAGCCCGAGCGCCTCCTCCTGCCCGAGACCCTCGGGTGCGGCAAAGACGACGTACGCCTCGCCGGGCTCCACGTCGCCCATCGCCGCGAGGTCGGAGGTGGCGCCGGCCAGTGCGCGCCAGCCCACGTCCTCCGGGCGGTACCGGTCACGCCCCCGGCGGAAGTGCACGCCGTCGACCATCGCGTCTACGCTCGTGATCGCGAGCGGCCGGGAGCGCACGACAGCGGCGTCGTCGCCCGACCAGCGCACCATGCGCGTCGAGCGGACCTCCAGCAGCTCCCGCAGGGCGGCGATCAGGGAGCGCTCGCCGGGCGGCGGGAACAGCTCAGCGGTGGCGGTAGACGATGCGGGCGCGGCTGAGGTCGTACGGCGAGAGCTCGCAGCGAACCCGGTCGCCCGGGAGGATGCGGATGCGGAAACGGCGCATCTTGCCGGCGACGTGCCCGAGCACCTCGTGGTCGTTGTCGAGCTTCACGCGGAACATCGCGTTGGGAAGCGCCTCGACGACCTCGCCCTCGAACTCAACCTTTTCTTCCTTGGCCATTGGGCCACAGGGTACTCGTCGCCGGCGCCCTCTAGCCCTTGGGGTCGGCGGCGACCGCCTCCGCCGCCGCGGCGTCGGCTGCCGGGTCGGCCGGCGGCGGGGGAGTCGGCTCCGGCGGCGCCTCGTACTGGTCGGGCGGGTACCCACCGTCGTCGGGCGGGACCGCCGTGCCGCCCGCTCCACCGCTCGGCGGGGGCGGGGGCTGGGGCGGGACTGGCACCGGCGCAGGCGCCTGGGAGGGCGGCGGGACGCCCGGCGCGTAGTACTGGCCCTGGCCGGGACCTGTGGGCGTCGCGTTCCCGCTCCGGGGCTTGGCGGCCTTGGCGACGAACTTGGTCTCGGGCTTGGGCCAGTCCTTGCAGTTCTTGCCCTTCACCGCGCCGATCATGAAGTCGTGCCAGATCTTCGCCGGTGCCGTGCCGCCGAACATCCTGCCGTAGCCGGGCACGGCGTCCATGACCCTGCCCTCCGAGCCGGGATACCCGACCCACACGGCGGTGGTCAGCCCGCGCGTCATGCCGTCGAACCACGCGTCCTTGAACTCGCTCGAGGTGCCCGTCTTGCCCGCCGCGACACAGCCCTTGAGCTTGGCCGCGGTGCCCGTACCGGAGTTGATGTTCCCCTTCATCGCCTGGATGGCCTCGTAGGTCTCGCCCTCGCTGAACACCTTCTTCTTGCGAACCTTGCCCATCTTCCGGTCGACCCTGCCGCCCGGGAAGTCGACCCGCGTCACGGCGATCGGCTTCAAGCGTGAGCCGCCATCGTTGATGGTCGCGTAGGCGCGCGCCATCTGCAGCGGCGAGACGCCCGTGCGCAGGCCGCCGAGCGCCTCCGCCGGGTACGACTGGAGCTTCGTCGTGATCCCCATGTCGTAGGCCGCCTTGGTCACGTTCTTCGGCCCTACGGCGAGGTCGAGCTGCTGCATGACCGTGTTGTCGGAGGTGACGATGGCCTGGAAGATCGTCTTGGCCTTACCCGAAGTGGCTCCGTCGGAGTTGTCGACGTCGATCGGTCCGTACCTCGGGTCGACGAACTTGAGCCGCTTGGACACGAAGCTCGTCTTGTTGATGTCGCGACCCTGCCGAAGCGCGGCCATCATCACCATGACCTTGAACGTCGATCCGGGCTGGCGGCGCCCCTGGGCGGCGAGGTTGAACTTGGAGTCCCCGTAGTTCGAGGAGGACGCCATCGCCTTGATGTAGCCCGTCTTCGGGTCGATCGAGACGATGGCGGAGGAGGGCAGGTCGGGCGCCGGGAGGTTCTTCTTGATCGCCGCGCGCGCGAGCTTCTGCAAGCGCAGGTCGATCGTGGTGTGGACCTTCAAGCCGCCGGCGCGGACCCGGGCGGCCCCGTAGGTCTTGATGAGCTCCGTACGGACGTAGTCGAAGAAGTAGTTCTCGCGACGCGTGGAGTAGTAGTCCGAGTCCTGCAGGCCCAGCGGCTCGGCGGCGGCCTCGCGCTCCTGGGCCGCGGTGATGAAGCCCGCGTCCCGCATCTGGACGAGCACGTCGTTGCGGCGGCGCCGCGCGGCCTTGGGGTTCAGGCGCGGGTTGTAGGCCGTGGGCGCCTGGGGCAGCCCGGCGAGCATCGCGCTCTCCGCGAGGGTCAGATCGGCCGGGCGCTTGTTGAAGTAGACGCGCGCGGCGGCCCACACGCCGATGGCCTCCTGGCCGCTCGGCGAGTTCCCGTAGGGCACGTTGTTGATGTACTTGACGAGGATCCACTGCTTGCCTTCGGGGCCCGGGTGCCGGTTCTCGAGGTCCTCGGCGAGCTTGGCCTCGCGGATCTTGCGCTTGTAATCGCGCGCGCGGTCCTGCAGGTAGATGTTCTTGACCAGCTGCATGGTCAGCGTGGAGCCGCCCTGCACCGTGTCGCCGCTCTCGGCGTTCTTCATCGCAGCGCGGATGACGCCCTCGAAGTCGACGCCCTTGTGCTGGTAGAAGCGCTTGTCCTCGATCGCGACCGTCGCGTCCTTCATGTCCTGCGGGATGGAGGTCGACGAGACCTTGCGGCGCAGGACGTCGGACTGGATGACGCCGAGCTTCTCGCCGTCGGCCGCGAGGATGATCGAGTTCTGTCCCTGGTCCTTCTCCTTGAGCGACTCGATGCTCGGGGCGCTCGCCGCGATCGACACGACGTACCCCACCGCGCTCAGCCCGACGATCCCGAGCGTCGCGGTCAGCACGGCCAGCATCAGGAGGACGGTGCGCCCGGGGCCGCCCTTGCTGCGCTGCCGGCGTCGTTGGCGTTCGTGGCGGGAGATGGGAGTCGGCTTCTGGCTGGGGCGGGAAAGGTCGCCGGGATGGTGCGTTCTGCGGTCAGGGCTGCTGGCGATGGTAGCCGTCCTGATGCGCGCGGGCTCTCACCGGGGCGCTCGGACGTCTACTTCGACGTCGCGCCCCGGATCCCGCTTTCCGCCGACGCCGGCCTCCCGCAGTGCCCGGAGTGCCTGCTCGCGCAGCGCGTGCTCCAAGCCCACGCGCTCGTGCGGCGGGGCCTTGGCGCCCACGAGCAGCAGCCGGGCGCCCTCCGCCGTGGTCTCGGCGAGGCGGACGCCGACGTCCCCGAGACCACGGCGGAGCGCGTCGACGGCCTCGAGCGGGTCGACGTCGTGACTCAGCCAGACCGAGGGCTCGACGGCGACGGATGCGCTGATGATGGAGTCGTTGCGCAGGACGCCGGCCGCGAGGCGCTCGTTGGGGACGATGACCCGCGTGCCGCCCGGGGTACGCAGCCAGGTGTACGTGAGCCGCACGTCCTCCACCGTTCCCGTCTCCCCCTCGAAGGTGACGACGTCGCCGATGCGCAGCGGCTGCGTGACCGCCAGCAGCACGCCGGCGATCGCGTTGGCCAGCGTCTGGCGCGCCGCGAAGCCGACGACGGCGGCGGCGATGGCGCCTGAGGTGAGGATCGTGCTGGCGACATCGCCCACCGCGGTGAACTGCTGCAGCGCCAGGGAGAGGCCGATCACGACGATCACCACGTCGACAAGGCGCTGGAGGAAGCGCAAGCGCGTGTCGATCTCCGGCCGGAGCTCTCCGCCGGCCACCGCGGCGGCCAGCCGCCCACCCCGGCGTGCGACGCCGCGGTGGATCACGACCACGGCGAGCACGGTGAGCAGCAGCACCCCGAGGGCGGTGAGCTCCTCCTCGTAACGCGGGAAGAAGCTCTCGGCAGCGAGGATGGCCGACGGCATGGCGCATGACGGTACCTCCACGCTTCGCGGGCGCGCTCTCCCGGCGGTGCTCGGGTGACCGTCGTCCTGCTCGACGCGCTCGGGACCGTCCTCGAGCTCGAGCCGCCCTGGCCGCATCTCGTGCGCGAGCTCGGGCAGCGTGGGACGCGTGTCACCGAGGATCAGGCGCGCGCGGCGATGCTCGCCGAGATGGCGCACTACCGCGCCGAGCATCACCGCGCCGACGGCCCAGACGGCCTGGCGCGGCTGCGCCGGGAGTGCGCGGGAGTCGTGCTCGCGCACCTCGGGCCCGCGGCGGCGGAGACCGGCCTCGACGACGTCGAGGCCGCGCTGCTGGCGGCGGTGCGCTTCGTCGCCTACCCCGACGTCGCACCGGCCCTCGCCGAGCTGCGGACGGACGGGGTGACGCTCGTCGTGGTCTCCAACTGGGACGTCTCGCTGCACGGCGTGCTCGAGCAGACGGGTCTCGCGCGGCTGATCGACGGGGCGGTCTCCTCCGCCGAGGCGGGCGCCGCCAAGCCCGATCCGGCGATCTTCGCCATCGCGCTGGGGCTCGTGGGGGCGAGCGCGGGGGACGCCTTCATGGCGGGTGACTCCGTGGAGACCGACATCGCCGGGGCACAGGCCGCCGGGATCGCACCCGTGCTCGTCGCACGTGGGACGGGTGGAGGGCTCGGCTCCTTCGGCGCCGGCGCCGCGGCCCCCGCGGGCGTGCCGACCCTCCCGTCGCTGGCGGGGCTGCCCGAGCTGGTCCGCTACCGTCGGTAGCCTGCCGATGTCGTCTGTCCCGCCGACGAACGAGCTCGCGCTCGGGCTCACCCCGCCGCCGCCCGAGCGGCCCGAGCTCCCGGACGGCGTGGAGCCCACGTCGGTCCTGCCGCGCTGGAAGCCGGTGGGCGTGCTGTTCGCGTTCGTGATCGGACTGGCCGCGTCGGTTATCGGTGTGCTCCTCATCGGGGGCATCGCCGTCGCGCTCGGCGCGGACCCCAAGTCCCTGCCGTCCGGCGTCAGCCTCGTTCTGACGCTTGTCCAGGACGCCGCGTTCGTCGGGGCGGCGCTGTTTGTCGCGAGCACGGTCGCGCGGCCGGAGCCCTGGCAGTTCGGGCTGCGCGGTACGGCGGTCGGCCCGTTCGTCGGCTGGCTCGTGGTGGCGTTCGTCGCCTTCGACGTGTTCGGCTTGCTCTACGGCAAGCTCGTCGGCATCGGCCCGCAGAAGGAGCTCCCGGACGCGCTCGGTGTGGACGGTGGAGCGGCGGCGCTGGTGGCGGCGGCGTTCCTCGTTACCGTCGTCGCGCCCGTTGCGGAGGAGCTCTTCTTCCGCGGCTACGTCTTCGGGGCGCTGCGCAATTGGAAGGGCACGTGGGTCGGCGCGGTGCTCACGGGGCTGCTGTTCGGCGCGATCCACATCGGCTCGACTCCCGACGTGCTCTACGTCCCGGTGCTGGCGGTCTTCGGCTTCGTCCTCTGCCTGCTCTACGTCAAGACGAGGTCGCTCTATCCCTGCATCGTGCTTCACGCGGTCAACAACGGCGTGACCTTCGCCGGGACCCGCGACGGGTGGGACTGGGAGACCCCGGTGCTGCTGGCGAGCTCGCTGGGCACGATCGCCCTGATCGCGCTCCTCGTGCGCCGTTTCGGTGGGGCGGCGCCGACCGTCGTCGCGCCCGGCTAGAGGAAGCGCTGGAAGGCGGTGAGGCCGGGGAATAGGATCCCCCGATGCGCACCGTCACCGTCGGCCTCGCCGCCCTGCTCGCCCTCGGCGTCCCGGCGACGGCGCGCGCCCAGGGCCTCCTGGCGCCGCCTCCCGCCGCAAGCCCGTCCGCTCCCGCCCCCGCCGAGGCGCCCGCGGCAGTCCCGGCGCCTGTGGCGGGCAGGCTCACGCTGCGCGCCGAACGGGTCGGCGGCGGCCGCGCTGTGCTCGCCCGCGCGCGCTGGCGCGTGCGCGGGACGCTCACCCCGTACGTCGCCGGCCAGCAGGTCACCGTGCGCTTCGTCCGCTCGGGCAGGAAGCTCAAGGTCAAGCGCGTCACGCCGCGCCCGAGCAGCACCGGCCGGAGCGGCACGTTCCGCGTCTGGTTCTCCACCCGCCGTCCCGGCCGGGTCGGCGTGCGCGCCTCGCACGCGGCCACCCCGGAGCTCGCGACGATCGTCGCGCAGCCCACCGCCGTCGACGTGCTGCCGCTCCGCGCGCGGCAGGGCTCCCATGGGCTTGCCGTCCGCCTCCTGCAGCGGCGCCTCGCGCGCCTGGGCTACGTCGTGGGCCGGCGTGGCCGGTTCGACGCGCGGACCGCCCGGGCCGTTCTCGCCTTTCGCAAGGTGACGGGCATGGCGCGCACGTCCTCAGCCGACCGCGGCGTCTTCCGCCGTCTCGCGCGCGGCCAGGGCGTCTTCCGCGTGAGGCGCCCGAGCCACGGGCGCCACGTCGAGGCCGACCTCTCGCGCCAGGTCGTCGCGCTGATCGGGGCCGGCGGAAAGGTCGAGCGGATCTACCCGACCTCGAGCGGAGCGCCGTCGACCCCGACGATCCTCGGCTCCTTCCGGATCTACAAGAAGGACTTCGGGACCAATGCGCTCGGCATGGTCCACGCGGCCTACTTCGCCGGCGGTTACGCGCTCCACGGCTACCGCTCGGTGCCGACCTACAACGCGAGCCACGGCTGCCTGCGGCTGCCCGTGCCCGACGCGCTGAGCGTCTTCCGCTGGGTCCGGCACGGCACCCGGGTGGACACCTACCGCTGAAGCTACCGCCCCGCGAAGCGCGCCAGGACGCCCAGCCCGAAGCCGTAGACCACGAGGGCGATCAAGGCGGGCACGGTACGGCGCACCCAGCGGCTGCTCGCCTTCTCCGAAAGGGGCGCGAACGGTGAGAGGAGTACGTCGTTGACGTCGTCGACGAGCTCGCGTGCGCCGGAGTGCGCGCGCTCACGGGCGCGCTCCTGCTCCGGCGAGGGGTCCGCCGAGCGCGCCGCCAGGCGGCCCTCGACCTCCGCGGTCGTCTGGTCGGAGGCGCTGCGTGCCTCGTCGATGGCGAACAGCCCCCAGCCCACGATGACGGCGAGGCTGGCCAGGATCGCGAAGCCGCGAAGGAGACGCTCGAGCACGGCGGTAGCCTACGGCCCCGGATGGACGCTCAGCAGCGCCTCGTGGACGAACTGCGCACGCACGCTCTCGTCCTCGGCGAGGTCGTGCTGACCTCGGGCCGGACCGCGCAGTACTACGTCGACGCCAAGCGGGCGATCCTCCTCCCCGTGGGCTTCGCCGCGCTGGGCCAGCTGGTCGCCCACCACGCCCGGGCCTGGGGCGCCACCGCCGTCGGCGGCCTGACGATGGGCGCCGACCCCGTCGCCTGCGCCGCACTGGCCGGCGGCTTCGGAGGGAAGGCGTTCTTCGTGCGCAAGGAGGTCAAGGCCCACGGCCTCTCGCGCCGCATCGAGGGGCCCGAGTTGACCGAGCAGGATCGCTGCGTCGTCGTCGAGGACGTGGTCTCCACGGGCGGCTCGACGGTCATGGCGATCGAGGCGCTCCTCGACGAGGGCCGCGAGGTCATCGGCGTCATCAGCGTGCTCGACCGCCTGGCGGGCGGCGCCGAGGTGATTACCGCCGCGGCCGGCGGCGCGCCCTACGTCGCGCTGACGACGATCGACGACGTGCACCCCGACCGCCGCGAGTAGCCGCAGGACATCGGGCGTCATGGCTCGCGCCGCCGGTAGAGTGCCCTGCTGGTCTCCAAGTCCGGGCAGGCCCTCGTAGCTCAATGGACAGAGCACTCGCCTCCTAAGCGAGGGATGCAGGTTCGACTCCTGCCGGGGGCATCGTCGCCGCGTCGCAGGCGGCCTACTGGTAAACCGAAGCAGGCCGTCGGAATGGGAACGTATGTTCCTGGGGTGAGCGTGGCACCGACCATCCATCAGGCGTATCGTCGAACTGATCTGAGTAGCGCTCGTGCCTCCACGCTCCGAAGGAGTGGATGGACGGGTGAACGGGAGGCGACGCGCGTCCTTGACTTTCCGCGAACCGGAGGCGTCAGCAGCACGTTTTGCCTGCATTCGTGGCCGCATGCGCGTCGCCGGATGCGTATAGTCGGACCCCCGCGCGAATGTCCGCGGACGCGATCCGGACGCCCTGTAATGCCGCGTCGGGGGTCGCAGGACGCTGATAGGAGAGACGCAACCACCATCACCATGCTGCCCGCCACTACCGGCTGTCCGGTGTGAGCACGACCGCCTCAGGTCTCCTCGGGGATCCCGGCGCCGGGCCGACCGGGCGCATCGAGGCCGCTGCGGAGATCGCCGCACGCTCACCGCGTCAGCTCTTCTGGCGCCGTTTGAGGCGGGACCGGCTCGCGCTGCTCGCGCTCGGCGTGGTGGTGCTGATCGTCCTGGCCGCGATCCTCGCCCCGCTCATCGTCGACGTCGCGGGTGCGCCGGACCCCGAGAGGCAGAACCCGGACCTCACCGGCAGCTTCGGCGAGCCGTTCGGCCCGCGTCAGCGCGCCTCGTCGTCGCTGGCCGACGGCACCGTGCCGCAGGCGGGGATCTTCGGCGTCGACAAGCTGGGCCGCGACGTCTTCTCACGCACGGTCTTCGGCGCGCGCATCTCCCTGCTGGTCGCCTTCGTCGCCACCGCGATCACCGTGCTCGTCGGCGTCACGGCCGGTCTCCTGGCCGGGTACTACCGCGGCTGGCTCGACACCGCCCTCACGCGCACGATGGACCTCATGCTCGCGTTTCCCGTGCTCGTGCTGGCCATCGGGATCGGTGTCGCCTGCTCGGGGCCGCAGGGATGTCTCGGCGGCCTGCTCCAGCCGGGCTTGACCGTCGTGATCTTCGTCATCTCGCTCGCGACGTGGCCGTACATGGCGCGCATCGTGCGCGGCCAGGTGCTGTCGCTGCGCGAGAAGGAGTTCGTCGAGGCCGCCAGATCGCTCGGCGCCTCCGACCGTCGTATCCTGTTCGAGGAGATCCTGCCCAACCTCGTCGCGCCGATTATCGTCTACGCGACGGTCCTCGTCCCGCAGAACATCCTCTTCGAGGCGGCGCTCTCGTTCCTCGGTGTCGGCCTCGACCCGAGCACGCCGAGCTGGGGGACGATGATCTCCGACGCGACGTCCGTCTTCCGCGAGGCGTGGTGGGACATGACCTTCCCCGGCGTGGCGCTCCTCGTGACCGTTCTCGCCTTCAACCTCGTGGGTGACGGGCTGCAGGACGCATTGAACCCACGCACCGCAACGTGACCGCACAGACATCAGAGGATCACGCATGACCAGCACCTCGCTGCGCCCGCTCGCGCTCGGTGTCGCCGCCGCGGCCTCGCTGCTCGCCGTCTCCTGCGGCAAGGCCGGCAACGGGTCGAGCTCCTCGTCCAGCCTGGGCGCCGCGTCCGCCCCGTCGGCCGCTGCGGGCGAAGGCAAGCAGGGCGGCGTGCTCAGGCAGCTGAACACCCAGGGCGATGTCGACTTCCTCGACCCGGGGCACACGTACTACTCGGTCGGATACCAGGTCGCCTACGCCACGCAGCGCCCGCTCTACGGCTTCGAGCCCGGCAGCGACGAACCGGTGCCGGATCTCGCCGCGGCCGCTCCGGAGATCGCCGCGGACAGCCGGTCGGTCACGGTCAAGCTCCGCGAAGGGGTCAAGTTCGGTCCCCCGGTCAACCGCGAGATCACCTCCAAGGACGTCAAGTACGCCTTCGAGCGGTCCTTCTCCGCCAACGTCGGCGGTCAGTACGCGCAGTCCCTGTTCGCCCCCATCGAGGGCGCGCCGGAGCAGCCGACCAAGGGGGTCAAGCCGATCTCCGGCATCGTCACGCCGGACGACCGGACGATCACCCTCAAGCTGACCAGCCCGCAGGCGGCGGGCATCGCCGCCGCCCTCGTGATGCCGATCACCATGCCCGTGCCCGAGGAGTACGCCAAGCCCTTCGACGCGAAGAGCCCGTCGACCTACAACACGCATGTCGTCGCGTCGGGCCCGTACATGGTCGCCAACGACGCCTCGGGCAACCTCACCGGCTACAAGGCCCAGAAGTCGATCAAGCTCATCCGCAATCCGAACTGGGACAAGGCGACCGACTTCAAGCCGGCCTTCCTGGACGAGATCGACATCAAGACAAACACGACCGACGCCTCGGTCGCGGCGCAGCAGGTCCTCAAGGGCAAGGGATCCGCGCTGGACTCCAATCCTCCGGCCGCAGAGCTCAAGCTGGCCGTGCAGCACTACAAGGAGCAGTTCCGGCAGGTTCCGGCCGGGGCGTACCGCTACTTCCCGCTGAACACGACGATCAAGCCCTTCGACGACGTCAACGTCCGCAAGGCGGTCCTGGCGGTCTTCGATCGAGAGGCGGCCCGCAGGGCGCGCGGCGGTGCGTTCGTCGGCGACATCGCCACGCACTTCCTCCCGCCCGGGCTTCCCGGCTTCGAGGAGGCCGGCGGCGCCAAGGGGCCCGGGGTGGACTTCCTCTCCAACCCGCGCGGCGACATGGCCGTCGCTGAGAAGTACATGAAGGCCGCGGGCTACCAGAGCGGCAAGTACGACGGCGATGAGGAGATCTTCATGGTCGGGGCGAACGCGGACCCCGGCAAGGCTCAGGCCGAGGTGGCCAAGGCGCAGCTCGTAAAGCTCGGTTTCAAGGTCAACCTCCGGGTCGTGCCGCAGGACGCCGTCTACACGGAGTACTGCCAGGTGCCGGCGCGGAAGGTCGCCGTGTGCGGCGGCGCCAACTGGGCGAAGGACTTCCAGGATCCGCAGTCGATGCTCGAGCCGACCTTCAAGGGCGCGAACATCGCCCCGAAGGGCGGCAACATCAACTACTCGCAGCTTGCCGACCCGAAGATCGACGCGGCCATGGACGCCGCCGCGGTCCTCCAGGGCGACGAGCGGCTGAAGGCCTACGGCGAGATCGACAAGATGATCGTCGAGTCGGCCGCGGCCGTGCCGTTCCTCTGGGAGAAGATCACCATCATCTGGTCGGCGGACGTCACCGGCGCGGTCAACGACTACACCGGCTCGCTCGACTTCGCGTTCAGCTCGCTGAAGTAGCGCATCGCCGCCACGTGGGCACCTTCATCCTCCGCCGCCTTCTGTGGACCGTCGTGCTGCTCGGGTTCGTGACGGTGCTGACGTTTACGATCTTCAACGTCCTGCCGACCGCCGATCCGGTGGCCCTCCGCGCGGGTCGCAATCCGACGCCGGAGCTGGTCGCGGCCGTCCGTGATCAGCTCGACCTGGACGATCCGATGCCGGTCCGCCTGGTGCGCTACCTGGGGGACCTCGTGGTGCACTTCGACTTCGGCACCTCGGTGATCAACGACACGCCCGTACGACCCCTGATCCTCGACGCGCTGCCCAACACGCTGATGCTGGTGCTCGGCGCGGCCGTCGTCTGGCTCGTCTCAGGCGTGGCCATCGGCACGATCTCCGCCGTGCGCCGGGGCACGCTCCTCGATCGCTTTGCGATGACCTCCGCCCTGGTGGCGATCTCCGCCCCGGTCTACTGGCTCGGCCTCGTCGCGCTCTACGTCTTCTCGAGCGATCTTGGGGTGCTGAGGATCTTCCCCGCGGCCGGCACCTACGACGCCGCCGACGGCATCCTCACGAGCATCTCGTCGCTGTTCCTGCCGTGGATCGTGCTCGCCGCGGCGTTCTCCGCGACTTACGCGCGGCTGTTGCGCGCGAACCTCCTCGAGGTCATGGGCGAGGACTACATCCGGACCGCCCGCGCCAAGGGCCTCACGGAGCGTCGCGTCGTCGTCTGCCACGGCCTGCGCTCGGCGATCACGCCGATCGTCACCCTCCTCGGCCTGGACATCGGGATCCTCGTCGGCGGCGCGATCCTCACGGAGTCGGTCTTCGGCATCCCGGGGATCGGCCAGCTCTCCTACGACGCGATCGAGCGCAACGACGTCGACATCGTCGAGGGCACGACGCTCTTCCTCGCGCTCGGCGTCTGCCTGACGAGCCTGGTGGTCGACGTCCTCTACGCCTTCCTCGACCCTCGCGTGAGGTCCTCGTAGGTGGCTGCGCTGCTGGAGATCTCAGACCTCCGCGTGCACTTCCGCACCGACGACGGCGTGGTCAAGGCCGTGGACGGCGTCTCCTGCTCCGTGGAGGCAGGCAGGATGCTCGCGATCGTCGGCGAGTCCGGCTCGGGGAAGTCCGTCAGCGCGATGACGGTCATGGGGCTCACCCGTCGGAGGAACGCGGAGATCTCCGGCTCGGTCGTCTTCGACGGCCAGGAGCTGCTGACCGCATCGGCGAGCGCGCTGCGACGCCTGCGCGGAGGCTCGGTCTCGATGATCTTCCAGGACCCGCTCAGCGCGCTGCACCCGATGTACCGGATCGGCAGGCAGCTCGTGGAGGCCGTCCGGACCCATCAGGAGGTCTCGAAGGCCAGCGCGCGCGACCGCGCGGTCGAGATGCTCGGCCTGGTGGGGATCCCCGAGCCGCGCCGGCGCGCGGACTCCTACCCGCATGAGCTCTCGGGCGGCATGCGCCAGCGCGTGATGATCGCCATGGCGCTGTGCAACGACCCGAAGCTCCTGATCGCCGACGAGCCGACGACGGCGCTCGACGTCACCGTGCAGGCGCAGATCCTCGAGCTGTTCGAGCGCCTCAGGGCCGAGCTGGACACGGCGATCGTGATCATCACCCACGACCTCGGCGTCGCCGCCGAGGTCACCGACGACATCGCGGTCATGTACGCCGGGCGGATCGTCGAGAAGGCGCCCCGCGCCGCGCTCTTCGGCGCGCCCGAGCACCCGTACACCTGGGGTCTGCTGCGCTCCATCCCGCGCCTGGACGCGCCGCGCGACGAGGAGCTCGTGCCGATCCCGGGCCGTCCCCCTTCCCTGATCCACCCGCCTTCGGGCTGCTCGTTTCACCCGCGCTGCCCGTACGTGCGCGAGGCGCACACGCGCGTCGAACCGGCGCTCGAGCGCGTGCCGGGCGCGCGCGACCATGCGGTCGCGTGCCTCCTGCCCTCCGACACGCGCAAGGCGCTCTGGAAGGGCTCCTGATGGCCGCCGGCGAGCCGCTCGTCGAGGTCCGCGACCTCGTCAAGCACTTCCCGATCAGGCACGGCTGGGTTCGCCGCCGGCAGGTCGGGGCCGTGCAGGCCGTCGACGGCGTCTCCTTCGACGTCATCGAGGGCGAGACCTTCGGCCTCGTCGGTGAGTCGGGCTGCGGGAAGTCGACCACCGCGCGGCTGCTCACGCGGCTGCTCGACCCGACGTCCGGGACGATCTTCTTCCTGGGCAGGGACATCGCGTCCCTGTCGCACAAGGAGCTCAAGCCGCTCCGGCGTGACATGCAGATGATCTTCCAGGACCCCTACGCGTCGCTGAACCCGCGCAAGTCCGTCGGCTCGATCATCGCCGACCCGTTCGTCATCCACCGGATCGAGCCCGACGAGAAGCAGCGCCGGCGGCGCGTGCAGGACCTCATGGAGCAGGTCGGGCTCAACCCGGAGCACTACAACCGCCTGCCGCACGAGTTCTCCGGGGGGCAGCGACAGCGCATCGGCGTGGCCCGGGCGATCGCTCTCAAGCCGCGGCTGATCGTCGCCGACGAGCCCGTCTCGGCGCTCGACGTCTCCATCCAGGCGCAGATCCTCAACCTCCTGCGCAGCCTCCAGCGCGAGCTCGGCCTGACGATCGTCCTCATCGCCCACGACCTCTCCGTCGTGCGCCAGATGTGCGACCGGGTCGCGGTCATGTACCTCGGGCGGATCGTGGAGCTCGCCGGCGCCGACGCGCTCTACGGCCACCCGCGCCACCCCTACACCGGCGCGCTGCTCTCTGCCGTCCCCGTGCCCGATCCGCGCCTGGCGAAGCTGAAGGTGCGCCAGCTGCTCGGCGGCGAGGTGCCGTCGCCGACGAACCCGCCGAACGGCTGCCGCTTCCACCCGCGCTGCCCGAAGGCGGTCGCCGGCACGTGCGACGTGGACGATCCGGCGCTCGCGCCGAAGGAGGGCGGCAACCTCGCGGCCTGCCACTTCCCGCTCTCCCACCAGGAGATCGCGACGACCGCGACGACCGCGCCGCCGTAGTGCCGGCCGAAGTCAGTCGAGGAAGGTCGCGATCGCCGCGACGGGCGCGCGCTCCGGCGTGCGCTCCTCCTGGCGCCGCGGCCCGAGGTGGAGCAGGCCGAGGGCGCGCTCCCTGTCGGGGATGCCCAGCGCCGCGCGCCCCGCGTGCTCGCGCAGGACGGCCGGCGTGCGCCAGTAGCCGGCGAGACCGCGGTCGTGCGCGCCGAGCAGCACGAGGTAGGCGGCGACGGCGGTCGCGCAGAGGTCCTCCTCGTCGGCCACGGGGTCGTCAGACTGGACCGCCGAGACCGCCACGAGGGTCGGCGCCCGGTCGAGCTTGGCGCCCGAGCCGGGCTGGAGCGCGTCGGCGGCCGCGCGCAGCCGCTCGAGCGACGCGGGGCCGAGCACCCGGAAGCGCCACGGGTGGGTGAGGTGGTGGTTCGGCGCCCACGACGCGAGCTCGAACAGCGCCTCGAGAACCTCACGGGCCACGGGCTCCGGACCGTAGGCC
>JAABUR0100006359.1_pt1 | contig 14499 bp, 20 predicted proteins | sample 5560091 | NCBI WGS metagenome assembly JAABUR01 (sample SAMN10711879, study PRJNA513375) | rock metagenome | isolation source: Antarctica rocks | place: Antarctica: Victoria Land, University Valley sud
GATATCCGCCTCGTGAAGCCGGCTCTCCTTTACGCCGATACGGTCACGCTCTACAGTCCAGCGGCCGCGATGCTGCTACTCGTCGGCGGCGTGGCCCATCTCAGTGCGCAGAAGCGGATGGTCCTGGCCAGCCAGCTCTACCCACTATTCAAGCCCGAACAAGCCCCTGTTGCTGGCAATGCTCGACGACTACCAGCGGCTCGACGCGCGGCAGCGCGGACGGTCGAGGGATGAGCTCTTGGCCTACCTCCGGCTCCGTCCGGAGATGGAAAGGCTGAGAAACGACATCGACCGCGTATGGAACGACGAACTCATCCCGACGGTCGAGACGATGCTGGAATCGGCAGGGGCTACCGAATTAGCTGGAGCAATGTCCGCCGGATTGCTTGTGGTCGATCCGCTGGTAAAGGGCAATGAGGAATTTGACAATGATCGGGTCATTGAAGCGTTCGTAGCAAAGCTTGCCGAGGTGCTTTCCGGACGCGGAATTTACCCCCTCTTCGACGACCAGACAGGAACGCTGGTTCGGCACGGGCTTTCCGATGGGCTATTCAAGGCATCACCCATAACCAGGGAGCGGGGCAAACAAGTGGCTGCGGCGTCTGAATTCTTGACACGGCTACCGGCCTTTCCGAAGGCGAACGTTTCGGAGATCCTCGACATCCGGGCTGAACTAGAGGCTCCGCTGGTGCGCTTTCGGGCGGCGATGGTCGATCTAGGCAGGCTCGTCGAATCCGCCGCTTACGAGGAAGAGTTCCCTGAACAGGTGGATGAGCTATACCGGGCGAAGGTCGAGCCGGCTCTGCTCGAGATCGAAGAGCAGGTGCGGAGCAACAGCTACCTGCGAGTGCTCATCGGCGAGATCGTCGGTGACTCCAAGACTCTCCTCGCAGGAATCCTGGCGGTGGGGATAGCTCACGCCGCGGACTTGCCCCAACTTGTGGCAGGCGGCGCGGCTGCTGGCCAGGTAATTGCCAAAGCAGCTTGGGAGAAGCATATTCGCGGGCAGCAGATCAGTGAGCATGAACTGTACTTCCTCTATCGCACCGAGCATCTCCTCGCGGACAAAGCGTAGATTCTGAACCCGCCCCCGAACTGGGGTGGCGGTCTCTCCTCCACCTATGGCCGCCCAAACGCTGCGGATGGATCCAGGTTTGCCACTGCGGGCGGTGACGTTTTACCCGTTTCTATCTGCGCTTGACCGAGACTCCGCCACGACACGAGACCCAACGGCCCGGGGCCGGGCGACCCGAGCAGCCGCGAGCACCACCCTGCCGTTGTGGTCGGTTTCGAGTCCTCGCCATGGCTGATGATGCTCCCCCCGCGATGAGCACCCGGCCGTCGGCTCGGAGGGACCGACGCGAGAGATGCCCACGGTCCCGTTTGTCTGGTATAGGGGGGCCGCTTCGACTCCTGCTATCTCCTATCCCCGTAGGCGTTTGAGGGGTATTTCGTGCGGTCCTACACTTGTCCTCTATACCAAACCAACCATGGCTTCTGCTAGAATAGCTTTTACAATCAAGTGGTGGACGCATTGGGCCGCCGGACGCGAGCAAGCTAGCTCGCCCGGCGGCCCCTTTTTGTTCCAGGAGCACGCACCTATGGCAGCTCAACACGACAGCGATGACACGACCGCACCGCTCACGTCCCTCCTTCCCGACCCCCGCAATGCCCGCCGCCACACTGACCGCAACGTCGGCCTGATTGTCGATGCCCTGCGCGAGGTCGGTGCTGCCCGCTCCATCGTCGTCGATGAGACCGGGGTGGTGCTCGCCGGTAACGCCACCGTGACAGCCGCCGGGACTGCGGGCATCACGCACGTCCGGATCGTGGAGGCGGATGGATCCGAGCTCATCGCCGTCCGTCGCTCTGGCCTCACCCCCGAGCAGAAACGTCGTCTTGCCCTCCTCGACAACCGCACCGCCGAACTGGCGGAGTGGGACACCGAGATGCTGGCGTCCCTCGCCGTGGACACCGATCTCGCCGGCTTGTGGGAGGAGGACGAGCTGGCGGAGCTCCTGGCCGCTACTGAGGCGCCCGTGCCGTTGCTCGGCGATCCGGAGGACGTGCCGGACCTGCCCGCGGATCCGGTCACGCAGCTGGGCGATCTGTGGCTGCTCGGCCAGCATCGCCTGCTGTGTGGGGATGCGACGAAGCAGGAGGACCTCGACCGCCTGATGGCCGGGGAGCGTGCCACCTCTCTCTGGACCGATCCCCCGTATGGCGTTGGCTATGTCGGTGGGACGAAAGATGCCTTGACCCTGGCCAACGACGATGCCGCCGGTCTGGAGGGACTGCTCCGCGGTGCGTTGGGGAATGTGACCGATGTCCTGGTTCCCGGCGCTGCCTTCTACATCGCTCACCCCGCCGGCCCGCTCTCCCTGGTCTTCCTCCGGGTGGTGAGTGAGCTCGGCTGGAAGCTGCGCCAGACCCTCGTCTGGGTCAAGGACCGGCTTGTGCTGGGCCATAGCGACTACCACTACCGCCATGAACCGATCCTCTATGGCGTCCTTCCTGGTGGTGGGAGGAGAGGACGAGGTGCAGCCGGCTGGTATGGGGACGACGCCCAGACCAGTGTCTTCGAGATTCCCCGGCCGAGTGCGAGTCCGGATCACCCGACCAGTAAGCCGGTGGCGCTGCTGGCGGCAATGCTCGGCAACAGCACCAAGCGGGGAGATATGGTGCTCGATCCGTTCGGGGGTTCGGGGAGCACGCTGGTTGCCTGCGAGCAGTTGAGGCGGCAGGCGCGGCTCCTGGAGCTGGATCCGCGTTACTGCGATGTGGTGGTCAAGCGATGGGAGGACCTGACCGAGCAGACTGCGGAGCGTGTCACGTCGCGGGAGGCGGCATGATGGTCGTCGCCTCACGGACCTCTGGCTCTGCCGCAGCCTCGGCCAGAATGGTCTGCACCGCTCGGGCATACAAGCCGGTCGGGGTGCGAGTCCCCCGTTCCCAGTATGAGACGGCGATCGGGGTGCACCCGATCCGCTCGGCCAGCTGGACCTGGGTCAACCCGAGACGCTGCCGAGCGACGCGAATCGCCTCGGGGCTCACGTCCACCATGCTAGCTCAGCACCCGCGTCAACTGGCGGACGGCCGCCTCGGTGGCGCCGCCGGCAGTCGCCCAGGGGTGCTGCCCCTCCAGCACCAGCTCATGATCCTCAGCCCGAGCGACCCAGAACCAGCCATCCGCGGTGCGGCTCGGCCAGACCCGGATCACCACGCTCATCCCCTCGACGTCGACCACCGTCTCCACTGCCTGCATCGTGTCCTCCGTTCCCGGGCTGCTCATGGTCATAATATAACACGTTATATCCCGAGATGCAAGGGGTCGATGCCGGGTCGGGCGACCTGCGGGTGGGAAGGAATCGGACGGAATGCCCACAAATCGGACGCTTGAGTCGTCCCTCTCGCCCAAGCAGCGTCGCGCGGTCACGGCCCTCCTGGCCACCGGCGAAGTCACCGCCGCGGCGAAGGAGGCGCAGGTCTCCAAGGACTCACTCTATCGCTGGCTGAAACAACCGCTCTTTCTCCAAGCCGTCCGCGAGGCGGAAGCCGCGGCCCTCGATGAGCTCTCCCGGTTGCTGGTGCGGCTCGGTCGAACGGCGGCGGCCACCCTCGCGAAGGCGATGAGTGATCCGACGGTGCCCTGGGCCACCCGGGTCCGGGCGGCCGATGCCTCCCTGGGTCGACTCCTGCAACTACGGGAACTGGCGACGCTGGAGGCCCGGGTCACCGAGCTGGAACACCTCAGTGGGTTAGAGGAGTCAGCGCGGTGAAGCGGCAAGTGAACGTCTGGGTCCGGACCGACCGGGTCGAGGAGAAGCTGGAGCGCGCCTCACTGCGACGGGATGCGACGCGGATTGCCCTGACCACCGGCGCCGACCCCGAGGCATTGATCCGCGCAGCGGAGGCGCTGGTCGCCCGGGCGCGGGCCGCCGGGGCTCGAACGTGGGATGAGATCAACGCGTATGCCGCACGCGAACTGGGCATCGATCCCGATGAGCTGCGGGCGGAGACGGAACGGGTCGCGGCGATGAAGGCGCGATGAAGGGACTGGACCGACGGCTGGGGCAGGTTGAAGCCGTCTCCCGCAGTCGGGAGCGGGCGGCGTCCTGCCGCCAGGATGACGTATCTGACCTCACCCCGCAGGAGCAGTACGAGCTGGCGCTGCTGCTCGACCGGGTGGGACCGGTTTTCTCACACCAAGAGTGGTCTCGGATACCGCTGACCTGCGGCGAGCAGGGGCGGATGGAAGGGAAGCGCTGGTGGGGCGGGTGCGGGTGGTGGAGCAGGGGTCTCGGTAACAGGACTGGGGAGACGCGATGCCAACCACGGCGCTGGGGCGACGATTGGAGCGGGTGACGGCGGAGCAGCACCGTCGGCAGCGTGCTCGGGGAGGTCGCTCTGACCTTGCCCGTTTCACCGATGACGAGATCGAGGAGCTCAGCGAACTCGCGCACAAGGCGGAGTAGGCCAACGCGGCGGGACAGCCAGTGATCTGGACGGCGGAGGAGACGCTGGTCCTGGACCGGCTTGGGGCCAAGCACGCGGCACGGCAATGATGGGAGGCACGCTGGGATCGCGCCTCGCGCGGGGCGAGATCACGGTCCAGACTCGCCGCCAGCAGTTGACGCGGGTCCCCACCATTCTCGTGGTCTTCCTTGATACGCTCTCCGCGGAGGATCTGGTGGCCTTCGAGGGCGAGGATCCGGGAGCACGAGCCGACGTGGTCGAGCGGCAGACGAGACAGCGACCGCGATCAGGCACGCGGCTAATCATCATCACGACGCGCGCGGATGGACCAGCGTGAGCGGGATCGGGACGCGGCTGGGGAAGGTCGAGGCGGTGCTGCGCCCGACACCGGGCTGCTCGACGTGCCGACGGTGGGATGGCTCGGTGGTGGGGGATGACACGGGCAAGCGGAGTCGGCCGGAGATCTGTCCGGGGTGCGGACGAGTGGTGCCGGTGCGGATGCTCGCCATTGTGGTCGGCATGGATCTCGACGTGCTGTAGGCGCGCCCACAAAACGGGGTGGTCTGCACCACTACTCCGACCGCCATCATTTTTCGAGCCAGATGGCGTGATTCGGGCAACATGCCATACTGAGGACGACAAGAGTCCATCAGTCACGGCTCTTCATTGAGGACTCTCCCGAGACTGCTCGGTCGACCTTCATCATTCAGGCGTCGGTGTGGCAATGAACGCTCTGAAGACGCTCGTCATCGCTGACCGGGCACCGATCCGCCGCACCCTTGAGCGAGCGGCGATAGAGCGTCGCCACCAGGTCATCGCTGTCCGTGGTGCTGAAGCCCGCGCTGCGTTCTCGAGAGCGGACGCCTTTCCCTTGCTGCTCCTCGACCGCCAGCTCACCGGCACGGACGCTCTCGACCTGTGTCGGTGGCTCCGATCACGTCCCGGTGGCACCCGCAGCGTGATCCTTCTTCTCACGGAACAATTGGAGCCGGATGACATCGAGGCAGCGCTGACGGCCGGGGCGTCCGCCTGTCTGCCGGAGCCGCTGGATATGGCCTCCCTCGTCATATGCCTCATCCAGGCCGAGCGAGAGGTCGCTGAGCGGACAGGGCGGGCGGAATCCCAGGCGGCACTGGCCCATGAAGGCAACTTGCTGCATGCGCTCATGGAGAGCCTGCCCGACCCTATCTACTTCAAAGATGTGACCTCCCGATTCACCCGGCTCAACCAGGCGACCGTGGCGGTGCTGGGATGTCACACGGCCGATGAGGTCATCGGCAAGACGGACTTTGACTTCTACCCCGAGCCGTTGGCTGATCAGTTTGCCGCCGATGAGCGCCGCATGCTGGCAACGGGACAACCACTCATCAACCAGCTTGAGCCCCAATCTGGCGATAGGTCAGTCCGAACATGGCTCCTGACGAGCAAGGCTGCGGTTCGCGATGATCAAGGACGGATCGTGGGCCTGGTGGGCAACGCCAAGGACCTCACCGCGCGCCAACGAGCAGAGATCACGCTGGCCGGTCAACGCCGTGTGCTGGAGCTGCTCGCCACCGGCGCGTCCCTCCACGATGTCCTTGACGCGCTCTGTCGCTCCCTTGAGGCAGTCATCGAGGGCGCCCTTTGCTCGGTCCTCCTCCTCGACGACGCGCGCAGCACGCTGCGACATGGCGCCGGTCCCAGTCTGCCCGCCGAGTACACCGCGGCGATCAGTGGCGTGACTATTGGACCGATCGCCGGTTCCTGCGGCACCGCCGCCTTCCGCCACGAGCCGGTCGTCGTGGAGGAGATCGCCACCGACCCGCTCTGGGCCGATTACCAAGCCCTCGCCCTCTCCCACGGTCTGCTCGCGTGCTGGTCGGTCCCCATCCTTGATGCCGAGACGGACCAGGTGCTCGGGACCTTTGCCGTCTACTATCGCGAGCCGCGACGCCCGCGGGAGGCGGAACTGCGGGAGGTCATAGAGGCGGGGTATCTGGCCGGCGTGGCGATCCGGAGCACACGAGCCGCGGAAGCGTTGCGTGCGAGCGACGCCCGCTTTCGTTCTCTGATCCGGAATGCCCTCGACATCATCACGATTCTTGATGTTGACGGCACGATTCGCTACGAAAGTCCCGCCATGGAGCGGGTCCTTGGGTATCCGTCGGACGCCGTGGTCGGCATGAATGTTTTCACCCTGGTCCATTCGGATGACGTGGAGCACGTGACGGATCGCTTTACGACGGCGCTCGACCAACCTGGCGTCAACGTGCCTGTGGAGTTCCGCTTTCGCCACCAAGACGGCACCTGGCGGTGGTTGGAGGCAATCGGGACCAACCTAGTTGACGATCCGAGCCTGGCCGGCGTGGTGGTCAATTCACGCGATATCACGGACCGCAAACAGGCGGAGGAGACGCTCCGCGAGCATGCGCATCATCTCGACACCCTCCATACCGCGGCGAACCGCCAGGCGCAGGAGCTGCAGCTGCTGGATCGGGCACGCACCGCGTTGGCACAGGAGCTGGAGCTGTCAGTCCTCTTTCGCACCGTGGTGGAGGCGGTCGTCGAAACCTTCGGCTATACCCAGGTCAGTCTCTATTTGCTGGAGGGAGCGACGCTGGTGCTCCAACACGAACGTGGTTACGACAACCGGCGTCTTGGACGCATCCCGGTGTCGGAGGGTATTTCTGGTCGCGTCGTTCGCACCGGGGAACCCGTGCTGCTCCCAGACGTCCATGTTGACCCGGCCTTTCTCGGCACGATTGACGGCATCACCTCCGAGATTTGCGTGCCGCTACACGACGCGGGTCAGGTCGTTGGCGTCCTCAACGTCGAGAGCACCGATGGGACGACGCTGACCGCGGACGATCTGCGATTGATGCGCGCTCTAGCCGAGCATGTCGACGTGGCGATCGGACGGGCACGGCTCTACACCGAGGTGCGGATAAGTGAGGCACGCTTCCGGTCGCTGGTGCAACAAGCGGCGGACATGACCTCAGTGCTCGACGCTGAAGGCATCCGCCGCTACGCCAGCCCCGCCTACGAGCGCGTCCTGGGGTACCGCCCCGAGGAGCTCATTGGTCAGCATGCCGCGGCGATCGACCACCCCGATGATGCTCCTCGGACACACGAATTCTTCGCCGAACTGGCTCAGCAACCAGGGGCCGTTGAGCGCCTTGAGGCCCGTGTTCGCCACCGCGATGGGTCCGAGCGGTGGCTTGAGGTCGTGGCCACGAATCGACTGGATGACCCGAGCGTCGGCGGGATCGTGATTAACTCGCGTGACATCACGGAGCGCAAGGCGTTCGAGGCTCGACTGGCGCAGCTGGCGTATTCCGACTCGGTGACTGGTCTCCCAAATCGCACCCGCTTCACTGACCGCCTGGCCGAGGCGACCCATCGCACGCGACGCGGTGGCGACGGGGTGACCGTTCTGCTCCTGGACCTCGACGGTTTTAAGCTGGTCAATGATAGCTTCGGGCACGATGCTGGCGACCAGCTGCTCATGGCCGTCGGTCGCCGTCTTCAGGCATGTCTCCGTTCCGAGGACCTCCTTGCCCGCTTCGGTGGCGACGAGTTCGCCGTCCTGCTCGATGGCGTTGCCGCCTCCGACGGTGCGATTCGCATGGCAGGTCGCCTCGTCGCGGCCTTGCAGGAGCCCTTCGCCGTCGACGGCTCGGAGGTGTACGTGAATGCGAGCGTCGGGATTGCCCTGAGTACCCGTCGTCGCGCCCAACCTCGCGACCTGCTGCGCGGTGCTGATATCGCCCTCTACCAGGCCAAGGCGGCTGGACCAGGAAGTTGGGCGCTGTTCGAGCCGCGCATGGTCGCGCCGGTGGTCGCACGGCTTGAGCAGGAGACGGCACTGCGGCGGGCGCTGGAGCGGGATGAGCTGCGGCTGCACTATCAGCCGAAGATCGACCTCACGAGTGGCCAAATCGTCGGAGTCGAGGCGCTGGTCCGTTGGCAGCACCCTGAGCATGGACTGCTGCCGCCGGCCGAGTTCATTCGCCTCGCCGAGGACACCGGCCTCATCGTTCCGCTGGGACAGTGGGTCCTCGGGGAAGCCTGTCGGCAAATGACGATGTGGGATACCGTCGGCTCACGGCCTGACCTGGTCATCTGCGTCAACCTGTCCGCGCGTCAGCTCCAAGTGGTGGACGCGGCCAAAGCGGTGGCGCGGATCCTCGCGGAGACCGGGCTGCGACCGGACCGCCTGGAGCTGGAGATCACGGAGAGCGTGGCCATGGCGCCTGGCACGGCGACCAGGCGGACCCTGCGGGCGCTGAGAAAGCTCGGGGTGCGGTTGGCCATCGACGATTTCGGCACCGGCTATTCGTCGCTCGAGAGTCTGCGCCAACCGATGGCTGACGCGATCAAGATTGATCGCATGTTCGTCGCCGAGCTGGGTCGCGACCATGGGAGTCTGGCCATCGTGCGATCGGTCATTGGACTCGCCCATGATCTCGGACTGACGGTGATTGCTGAGGGGATTGAGTCAGCCGAGCAGGCGACACGCTTGCGTGCGCTGGGGTGTGATCTGGGGCAGGGCTACTACTTTGCCCCGCCCCTCGACGCGGAAGCGTTGAGCGCGATGCTGACGGTGAACGGGGCAGCGACACGACCCACGTCCGCACAGAATGGTGGACACGGGTCCCGGCCGCACCGACGTGGAGCTCGTGAGACCTCGCTCGACGAGCTAGAGGGACGAAACACGCCCAGGTAGGACGCGCGTGCGCTCGAGCCTCGATGAGCGTCCATTCGCATGCAGAACACTGGGAGCTAACCGGGCCACGTTCGCAGCGAGCGAGTCACGATGCAAGCGGCCGTTCGACATCATCATTGCCCTGCTTGGCGTGAGGACGCGGTCGGGAGCTGACAACCGGAGCGCGGACAGCAACCCACGAAGGCGATCGACGAGGAGGCGTCCTTGTCTGGGGCGCCGTGCATGGTGCGACACGGGCCGCGTCGGGGCCACCCGAGCGCCGACGCGTGAGGGTTTCGCCATGGGTCGCCACATCTTGACCATCGTCCCTCACGGCCGCTTGATATCGTCCCATCGTGACATTGGGCGGCTCTGGGCGAGACGTGCGATCCACCGTCGCACGGCGCGCATCAACCTGGCCACGGTTCCATCCTAGCCTGATCGGCTGATCGGCACCTCTTGACCAACGTGACACATCACCCACCGGTGCGCAAGCGGCACAGGACCTGAAGACGAGCGCGATTGGGACTGTCAGGCTATCTTAGGGAGTGTCCGCACGGCAGAGATTCGTCACCGTCGCCGCTGATGCTGCCGGTTGGGCCGATGGCCCACGTTGCTGGAGGTCGGCTGTGACCGATGGCAGCGGCACGACCGACGCCGAGCATGCTCCCCGGGCAACATCCTCACTGCTCATCCTGCTCCACTGCTTGCGATGGCACTTCGTGCTCGTGGCATCGTGGTCACCGTGGTGGATCATCCCGGGGCATGCTGGTCGATGCCCGCGCCGGGGCTGCTCCTAGTCGACGCGGAGAGTCTGTCATTGGATGAGGTAGAACGGCTGCGGGAGCTGTTCGATGAGCTCCAACGTCGAGGCATTCGGGTGATGCTAGCCACGGCAGGTCTTGACCGGCTCGACTGGGAGTACGTGGAGAGTCGATCTCGTGAGGTGAAGCGAGATGAGGAGCCATCGGGAGAGTGAGCTGAGCGCCTCGGGGAGCGACGGGGCATGTGGCGTCAAGCCCAGAGATCCCATGCCCAGGCGGCAATCACGACGCTGATCGGGACGAGCACGAACCAGAAGAGCGGCACCGCGGTGAGACCGGTCAGGAAGCTCAGCCCGATCGTGCTCAGCAACGCGCGGACGCTCATGGTGCTGCCAGGGTCTCGTGCGCGGCCATCCACTCCTCGATCACATCACACCGCGCCTGATGCACCGCCGACTCAATGCGCTCGATGATGTCCGGACCAAAGGCCGCGATCAGGACGGCGGTTCGGGCGTTGGCCGCGTCGTTGCTCGACCGGTCGTGGGGCAGGATCGTGCTGATCATCATTGTTGGATCTCCCGAATCGACAGTCCGCGGTGTCGACACGCCACCGACAGCAACGACAGCGACCCGACAGGCGAGGTGTTACGGTGGGAAATTTGGGCGCCATCATGCCCTCTGGCACTCGACCCCACACTGGAGTTCGATCGCGCCAGCGGGCCACTGAATGTGTCAGCGGGGCAAGCGTCCGAAAGCTGCCCATGTCGAGCCCTGAGGCTTCCCAAACGCTCGCCGAGATAACTGCAATTGGCGGCAACATAGTGTGTCTGCCGTTGTGTCGGTGACGAGACGGGCCGGGACGATCCCCCGGCCTGTCATCATGCTTGATCGGTCATTAGCAGGTCGGGGTGGCGACCGCGGGCGTCCCCGCCGCGAAACCGGGTGATCCCCCGCCCATGCGAGTCGCCGTTACCGGTTTCACGCCGGCACCGGGGAACTGTTGAACAATGGCGCCGGTCGGGTCGCGGATGGTCACCATGCTTGACCACACCAGAAGGGCGAGCCACAGCGGCTCGCCCTTCTGGTCGTTGTGTCGTGGTCGGCTGGGTCGGGTGAGTGATTATCCCTGAGTATCGTCGACCGTGATGTCAGCGCCGGTGTTGCCACCGCCATCGACCGTGCCGATCGTGATCGTGCCACCGGTGGGGATGGTGGCCACCGGTCATCCCGACATGACAGCAGCGACGCGGGAAACGGACGGTGGCACAACTGATGGCGAAAACCGCGCACGCACCCCGTCTTTGGCATCCGTGCGAAGCGGCGGGGCCGCCGATGGCCGCCGATGGCCGCGTCGTCGCTAGGCCGTCGGGGTGCCTTCGAACTGCACGGGCGACCCCACGTTCTCGATACCGTACTTGGTGCCCACCGCAACCAGCTTCTCGATGTCCGGCGTCGAAGGCGGGGGCAAGGTCCGCTCCTGGGCCGGCTCGCCGGCCTCGACGACGAAGCGGTCGAAGCCGGCGGGCAGGGCGATCACCAGGGTCCGCAGCGGCTCGTCGCCGTCGACGGCGGAGCCGTGGGGAGTGCCGCGCGGAAGCCAAACGAACGCCCCCCGGTCGTCGCCTGCCACTCCTGATCCCCGCACACGCCCCGCATTGCGCCCGCGAGGACGTAGAACGCCTCGTCAGCCGTGTGGTGGACGTGCAGCGTGGTGGCGAAGTCGGGTGGGTGCAGGAACTCCACGATCGCCAGGGCGCCCCCCGTCTGGCTGCCCACGCCCTTGATCAGCGCCAGCGTGCCGATAAACCAGATCGCCTCGGCGTCGTCGTCCGCAAGCGTGTAGTGGTCCGATGCGGATGCCATCGTCTGTCCTCCTGCCGGCGTGGTGTCCCAGGCCGCGGCGCCCCGGGCGGCGAGAGCGAGGCCGAGGCCGCTGGCACCGAGACCGGCGAGCGCCGTGCGGCGGGAGACGGTGTCGGTCCGGGGAATCGTCATGGGAGAGCTCCTCTTCGCGTGTCGGTATGGCAGGGACAGCGAGTGTCCGGAACGCATGACCGGATCTGGGTCGACTGCTACCTCCTCCTTTCTCAACCGGATGTCTGGATAGGCGAGGGCGGTCGCGCTTCCCACTCAGGAACGAACGCTACGGCGTCGGGCTGCTGGCGCCGGGCGTCCCGGATCCGCCGCTCGTCGGCTCTAGGGTCAGGACGTAGACGGTGAGGGTCTCCGCCTGCCCGGTATTCACCATCGTGTTATCGCTCATCCTCCCGATGAGACCAGCCCGGGGGGTCCCCGCGGCGTTCTCAGGGAGCGTCACGGCGAAGCGGGTGCCCTCCGCTGACGGCGGAAAGGCGGCGCCCGGTGCCAGATCGATGCGCTGCAGGCGCACCGTCGCCGGGCCGGTCGGCACACGGATGCCGTAGGAACCCGCATCCCCGGACCTCACATCATAAGCATGTGTGATCCAGCCAGCGAGGAGGTGGCCACTGGAGCGCTCGCTCGGATCGTCAACCAGGACCCAACTCAGCAGCTCCACCGACGCGGCGCCGCTGTTCGCCCCTTCGACGACGATCTCGTTGCGGGAGACCAGGGCATCGCCCGCCGCGAGGGTGACCTCCGTCCCGGCGGGGATCTCCTCCACCGGCCCATCGGTGCGGATGACCCGGATTGCCGCCTGGGCCTGGACGGTGTACGAGCCCGACAGGACGTACTCCATCACTGGCCCAGGGCAGCACGAGGGCGGCGTCCACGTCGAGCGGGTTCCCGGGGGAATGGTGAAATGAGCCAACCCCGCCCCCACACCCGCCCCGCGTGGAAGCACGTTTGCCGGAAGCGTCACCGTGACGAGCGTCTGCTCGGTCACCCCGTCCGGTGATGGCGTCGCCGGGGCGATCACCGCGGGAATCATGGTCCGTTGGTCAGGCGCGGTCCACCGGCCCGTGCCGAGCGCGAAGGCACCGACGCCGAGGGTCACCAACACCACCAGCACCGCGGCGAGGCGGGTGAGGCTCCAGCGTTGGTGGCCCCCTCTCGCTGGGGTCCTGGGTATGGCTGGGTGCAGTGGCTGGGCGCCGCGCTCCCTCGGCCACCATCGCGGACTAGGATCGCTCGAAACGGGGATCGCATGGGTGTGCATCAAATCCTCCCGTAAGCGTTGGACGAAGGCCCTCGTCGGGCCGGATCGGTCGTCGAAGGCATGGAGATATTGGATCGTGGCCGCGTCCGCCGGGTCCAGTCCCCCGTTGGCGTCCGGTCGGCCCTGGGCGACATGGTCCCAGAACCGATCGACGGCTCGCTCCTCCTCCGCGTAGTCGTCAGGAACCATGGCACCCCTCCTCGTCAGTCGGGGTAATGCCCAGGAGCACCCGGAGCTGCGCCAGCGCGCGGCGCTGGGCCGTCCGCACGGAGTCGTGGCTCCGGCCGAGCGTTGCCGCGACTTCCGGGCCAGTGAGCCCGGCCAGGCGGAGCTCCACGACGCGACGCTGGTCGTTTGGCAGCAGCGTGAGCGCCCGTGCCACCGACCCGCGACGCTCGGTCGCCATCGCGAGGTCGTCAGGCGATGGGCTTCGGTCCACCACGCCGAGGATGGCGTCCAACGGCCGGTCAACGGAGGCGTCGCGGCAGGCGTTGAGCACCGCGTTGTGGGCGATCGCGAACAGCCACGAACGGACCGATGCCCCGCGCTGGGTTGGCAACGCGGCCAGCGCGCGCGTGAAGATCAGGCTGGTCGCATCTTCGGCGTCCTCCCGGGTGCCAAGTCGGCGATAGCAGTAGCTGTAGACCAGCCCGACGTAACGGTCATAGAGGTGGCCGAAGGCCTGCCGGTCCACCAAGGCCAGGGCAACGAGCGCGTCGTCGCTCGCCTCGTCAGTCTCTGTTGCCCGTCGGAACCGGATGACGCTGGGCACCGCTGCCTCCGCCCATGCCTCGTTCAGCCTCATACTTAAGGTAGACACGGGGTCGGCCAAAGTGTGGCGGATCCCCGACCGGGGTTATCGTCTCGCCCACGCCCGGAGTCGTCCCTCCCTGCTCTCGACGTTGAGCCAGACGCGCCAATCATGCGGCCAGTCGGGGTCGACAATCACCCCGATCTCGACCCAACCATCGGCGCCGACATGGGCCAGCACGTGATCGAGGGCATTTGGCATCAGCGTGAGGCGCTGCGGACGCGAGCGATCGGCCCGCAGCCGGGTGATCGCCCGCTCCATGGCCGGGGTGATGGTGTCGTCCGTTAGGCTCCCGCCGGTCATCGAATGCGACGAAACCACAACCAGACACTCGTCCCGACGACCAGGCCGATGACCACGGCCCAACCAGCACTCTCGGTGAGGAACCACGTGATGAGCCCGGCCAGGAGCGCCGCGGCGACACCCGCGCCAATACTCACCTGCTCCCGTCGATTCATCAAAACCTTCTCCACGACATCACAGCTCGTCCTCGGTGGTGATCCCCAGCATCCGGGTTAACGCCAGCGCCAGCGCCCCGGTGTCACTCGCTCCAGTCGCCCGCGCCTGGCGCATGCCGAGCACCCGGCCGCTCCACGGGTGAGCTCGACTGTCACCAGGGGCAAGTACC
>JAABUR0100006360.1_pt1 | contig 14498 bp, 13 predicted proteins | sample 5560091 | NCBI WGS metagenome assembly JAABUR01 (sample SAMN10711879, study PRJNA513375) | rock metagenome | isolation source: Antarctica rocks | place: Antarctica: Victoria Land, University Valley sud
GGAGCCCAGACCCGATAGGTCACCACGAGATCACGACCGAAGGCGACGACGTCCGAGGTGCCAATCGGGTGGGCTTGTGCCGTACGGCCGTGCAGCGACGGGCCGTCGACCAGAACATGACCGACGCGCTGCGCGGCGTAGGAGTCCTCCAAGCCGGGCCGGTACCCGCACTCCGGAGCCCAGATGCCCGCCGGGCGCATCCCCCATCGAATCTGGGCGTCGTCGGATCCGGTGCGCAAGGTGTGTCCGACCAACCGGTCGTCGAGCAGGGGGAGGAAGGGATGAGCCACTGGACCGCCGAGCAGTTCCAGTACGCCGTCGTCGGCGAGCCGCCGCAGGATCGGTGATCCGCCGCGCAGCCAGCGGGACTCGACATCGCTCAAACAGGCGGTGGCTGCGAGGTGTTCGTACCCGGCGAGCGAACGAAGGCTCGAGTCCCGGCTGGCCGCGAGTTCCTCGGCCCGGAGCAACCAGTTACCGGTCCACCGGTGCATCTCTTCCAGGCAGTACGGGTCGTCCAGCATCGCTGCGACCGTCGGCGTGACTCCGAGGGTCAGCAGTTCGCGCCGGCCTTCGCCGGCCAGCTTTTCGCAGACCTCGACGACCCGGCGCCACGAGGAGGTGAACGCCTGGTGCAACCACTCCTCACCGACCGGCCAGACCCCGGCGTGTGCGACCCACGGAAGATGGGTATGCAGGACGAGGCAACAGGTTCCGACCTCGTCACGTTCGCTAGCGGTGACCAGGCTCACCTCCTCGCCGGATAACCGGCCGGGCTACTCGTCAGTAACATCGGGGTGGAATCCACCGGGGAGCGAGCCTGCCAGACTGCGCGAACTCGAAGTATCACCCGGACAGGCAAGGCAACTCGGCGAACAGTTGCGAACAGATGCGGACAGGGAGCTCATAGGGCATGAACATCGTCGTGCTGGTAAAGCAGGTACCTGATTCGGGTAGCGAGCGCACGCTCGACCCCACGGACAACACAGTGGCCCGCGCGTCGGCCGACAACGTGATCAACGAGATGGACGAGTACGCCATCGAGGAGGCGCTGAAGGTCAAGGAGGCCCACGGTGGCGAGGTGACGATCCTGACGATGGGCCCGGACTCGGCCGCGGACACCATCCGCAAGGCCCTGTCCATGGGAGCTGACAAGGCCATCCATGTGACCGATCCAGCTCTGCACGGCTCCTGCGTGATCGCCACCAGTGCGGTGCTCGCCAAGGCCTTGGGCACGGTCGAGTGGGACCTGGCCCTGTGCGGTGCGGAGTCCACCGACGGTGGGGTGACGATGATGGCCGCGCTGCTGGCCGAGCGGCTTGGTGTGGCCCACCTGTCCGGTGCTCGCAAGCTGACCGTGGACGGGACCAAGCTGACTGTCGAGCGGCAGACCGACGGCGGCTACTGGACGATCGAGGCCCAGACGCCGGCCATCGTCAGCACCTGGGACACGATCAACGAGCCGCGCTATCCCTCGTTCAAGGGCATCATGGCGGCGAAGAGCAAGCCGGTCACGACGCTGAGCCTCGACGATCTCGGCGTGGCCGAATCAGACGTCGGACTGGGTGCGGCCACGAGCGCGGTTCTGGAGTTCGCCAACCGGCCGCCCAAGGGCGAGGGCCAGCAGATCAAGGACGAGGGAGACGGCGCGACCAAACTCGCCGACTTCCTCGCGTCGAAGAAGTTCGTCTGAGGCCTGGGGAGTAGCGAAGATGTCTGAGGTTCTGGTACTCGTCGAGACCGTCGCCGATGGCGACGGTGTTGCCCTCAAGAAACTCACTCTCGAGATGCTGACCGCCGCTCGTACGTTCGGGGAGCCCTCGGCCGTTGTGGCCGGTGCGCCCGGGACAGCGGCCGCCGTCAAGGAGCGGCTGGCCGAGTTCGGCGCCGCCAAGGTTTACGTCGCGGAGTCCGCCGATATCGATGACTACCTCGTCGCACCGAAGGCCGAGGTACTGGCCAAGCTGGTCGCTGACACCTCTCCCGCAGCGGTGTTGCTGCCCAGCACCCAGGAGGGCAAGGAGATCGCCGGCCGGCTGGCTCTCAAGATCGGCAGCGGACTGCTCACCGATATCACCGAGGTCGACGCCGACGGAACGGCGACTCAGGTCGTCTTCGCCGGGGCTGTCATCGTGAAGTCCAAGGTGACCAAGGGAACTCCGATCTACACGGTTCGCCCCAACTCGATCGCCCCGGAACCGGTTGCGGCCGCGGGGGAAGAGGTCGCGGTGGACCTCGCGATCAGCGACGAGGCCAAGAAGGTGACCGTCCGCGACCGCACAGTAGAGGCAAGCGGTGGGCGGCCGGAGCTGACCGAGGCATCGATCATCGTCTCCGGTGGGCGGGGGGTCGGCAGTGCAGACAACTTCGCGCTCATCGAAGGACTGGCCGATTCCCTCGGCGGCGCGGTGGGTGCCTCCCGGGCCGCGACGGACTCCGGCTTCTATCCGCATCAGTACCAGGTCGGGCAGACCGGAAAGACGGTGTCGCCGCAGCTCTACCTGGCCGTCGGGATCTCCGGTGCCATCCAGCACCGCGCGGGCATGCAGACCTCGAAGACGATCGTGGCGATCAACAAGGACAGCGAGGCCCCGATCTTCGAACTCGCCGACTTCGGCGTCGTGGGTGACCTCTTCCAGATCGTTCCCACGCTGACCGAGGAGATCACCCAGCGCAAGGGCTGAGCGCGCGAAGCAGCCGAGAGCATGGTCGGCCGCGGCACTGTGCCGGACCAGGCGGTTAGGCTTTCCAGCGACATGACCTACCTCGACCATGCGGCGACGACCCCCATGCTGCCTGCAGTGGCGACGGCGATGGCCGAGCAGTTCGGTGCCGTCGGCAACGCCTCCTCCCTGCACGCCGCCGGACGAGCGGCGCGGCGCGTGGTCGAGGAGTCTCGCGAAGCGATCGCGGCAGCGCTCGGCGCACGTCCGTCCGAGCTGATCTTCACGTCGGGCGGCACGGAGAGCGACAACCTCGCCGTCAAGGGGATCTTCTGGTCGCGTCGGGAATCCGACAGCCGCCGTAGGTTGATCATCAGCCCGACCGAGCACCATGCGGTGCTCGATGCCGTCGAGTGGCTGTACAAGCACGAGGGTGCACAGGTCAGCTGGTTGCCGACCGACGCAGACGGCAAGGTCTCCACCGACGCACTCCGGGCCTGCGTCGAGGAGGACCCGGACGACGTGGCGTTGGTCAGCATCATGTGGGCCAACAACGAGGTCGGCACGGTCAATGACGTCACAGCTCTGGCTGCGGTCTGCTCGACGTACGGCATCCCGCTGCACACCGACGCGGTTCAGGCGGTCGGGGTGCTGCCGGTCGACGTGACCGCGAGCGGCGTTGCCGCGCTGACGATGACAGGACACAAACTCGGGGGCCCGTACGGCGCCGGAGTCCTGATGCTGCGTACGGACGTCGGAGCGACGCCCCTGTCGCACGGCGGGGGGCAGGAGCGCGACGTACGGTCAGGAACGCTAGACACTCCGGCCGTACGCGGACTTGCCGTCGGCGTGCAGGCCGCCGTCGCCGGCCGCATCGATCGGGCACCGCGGGTTGCGGCCCTACGGGATCGGCTGGTCAACGGCATCGTCGCGCAGATCCCGGACGCTGTGCTCAACGGGGCCCCGGTGGACTCATGCGTCGGGGACGGGCCGGGTCGGCTGCCCGGCAATGCCCACCTGTCCTTCCCGGGCTGCGAGGGCGATGCGCTGCTGATGCTCCTGGATGCGCGAGGCATCGAGTGCTCAACCGGATCCGCTTGCAGCGCAGGTGTTTCCCAGCCAAGCCATGTCCTGCTCGCCATGGGAGCCGACGTCGAGCGGGCCCGCGGATCGCTGCGGTTCTCCCTCGGTCACACCTCCACCGACGCTGACGTGGATCACCTGCTCGACGTCATTCCAGCCGTGGTCGAACGGGCCCGGCGGGCCGGCATGTCCGGCGCCCGCCGCTGACTCGCCGTCGTGAGATAGCTGCCATGAATGTGATCGCCGCCATGAGCGGTGGTGTGGACTCCGCCGTCGCAGCTGCTCTGATGGTCGAGGCCGGTCATCAGGTCACCGGCATCCACCTTGCGCTGGCCAGCACGCCCGATGCCGCGCGCACCGGTTCGCGCGGCTGCTGCACGGTCGAGGACGCCAACGATGCCCGGCGGGTGGCCGACGTGCTTGGTATCCCGTTCTACATCTGGGATCTCGCTGAACGGTTCCGCGCCGAGGTGGTGGACGACTTCGTCGCCGGGTACGCGGCCGGTCGTACGCCCAACCCGTGCGTGCGCTGCAACGAGCAGATCAAGTTCGCCGCCGTCCTCGACCGGGCATTGGCGCTGGGCTTCGACGCCGTGGTCACCGGCCACCACGCCAGGCTGGACAACGGCGTGCTGCGCCGTTCCGTGGACGCGGCAAAGGACCAGTCCTACGTCCTGGCCACGCTCACCGAGCGGCAGTTGGGACTCGCGGTGTTTCCGCTCGGCGAGAGGACCAAGGAGGAGGTACGTCGCGAGGCCGCGCGTCGTGGACTCCTGGTCGCCGACAAGCCTGACTCCCACGACATCTGCTTCATCGTCGATGGCGACACCCGGGGTTTTCTCGGCCGACGGCTCGGAACGAGACCCGGTGACATCGTCGACGACGAGACCGGGGCGGTCGTGGGACAGCATGCCGGAGCGCACGGCTTCACGGTCGGACAGCGGCGGGGGCTGAGTCTGGGAGTGCCGGCCCCCGACGGTAAGCCGCGCTACGTCCTGTCGCTGTCGGTGGCCGACAACACCATCCGGGTGGGCCCGGGCGAGGCTCTCGAAGTCACCTTGATCCATACCGGCGAACCGATCTGGCACTCCGGGATCAGGGCGGGGGAGCCCTTCGACTGCACCGTCCAACTCCGCGCCCATGGAATGACCAGTCCGGCGACGGTGACTCCGTACCCGAGCCACACCGAGGTTGTGCTGCACCGGGCGCAGCGTGGGGTCGCGGCCGGGCAGACCGCGGTGTTCTACGGCGCCGATGACTCCGACGTCGTCATCGGTGCCGCCCGGGTCGCCAGCACCGCCGGCGCGAGCCAGCCGGTTCCGGCTCGGTGAGCTCCACGGCAACGGAACCGAACATGGGCTGGCCGCCGGCGACCGGGATCGGATCCCTTCCGGGTACCGACCCGGTCGCAGCACTTCGGCAGGTCCTCGACGTGCTGCCGGATGGACCACACCTGCCCGAACTGCCCGATCGTGGGCCCGGCGCCGACCTGATCGGTCGAGGCGCCGGTCTGCTCCTCGATCTGGCGGTGGACCTGCAGCCCAGCGGCTGGCGATTCGTGCCCCGACCCGGCATGGACCTCGGCCGGATCCGGGATCTGTGGGCCCGAGACCTCGATGCGCTGGCTCAGGAAGCCAGCGACTACCAGGGCTGGTTCAAGATCCAGATCGCCGGTCCGTGGACTCTGGCGGCTGGAGTCGAACTGCATCGCGGGGACAAGGCGGTCTCCGACCTCGGAGCCGCCCGGGACATCGCGGAGTCCTTGGCCGGCGGCCTGGCCGAACACCTGGCCATCCTCGCCCGGGCAATCCCGCACGCCGATCTGGTCGTCCAACTCGACGAGCCGAGCCTGCCTGCCGTCCTGCGCGGGGGCGTGCGAACTGCCAGCGGCTTCGGCCGGCTCGATGCGGTCGAGGCACCGGTCGTCGAGTCCGCCCTGCGCACTGTGCTGCAGGCGGCGGGCCCGCTGCCGACGGTCGTGCATTGCTGTGCCGCTGACGTTCCGATAGAACTGCTCCGCCGTACCGGTCCGACGGCCCTAAGCCTCGACCTGACGTTGACCTTCGATGACGACGAGATGGGCGTCGCCGTCGAGTCCGGAACGGCTCTGTTGCTCGGCGTGGTGCCGGGTACGGACTCCAGGCTGCCAGCGCCGCGGGCGACGGCGGATCGGCTGCGGGCCTGGTGGCGTCGGCTCGGATTCGACCCGGAGAATCTGCCCGGAATCGTCACCCTGACCCCCACCTGCGGGCTCGCCGGGGCCAGCCCGGCCTATGCCGCCGCCTGCATGGCTCACCTCCAAGCCGCGGGGCGCGACCTCTCTGCCGGCTGACCCCATTGCGACTCAGGTTCTTACTTGCGCAGGACGAGTTCGTCCATCGCGACCTCGATGTGCGCGGCCTGAGTAGCAAGCAGGTCGGCGCCCTGGTCTGTCCCGACACAGACTCTGGCTGGGAAGTCGGCACCGTGAGCCACTACCACGCCGTCGAAGGACACGGTGTCACCCGGGCGTACCACGTACGGAGACTCGCCGGCACCGATCAGTTGAACCCAGACGCGGTCGGTGTCGCTGGTACCGATCCAGAACCCCTCGTCGGCCGGTACTGACAAAACGGTCACTCCCCTTCCGACCGCCGGCTCCCGAACGTATCCGGCGAGGCTGCCGTCAGGCGTTGCCGAATCGGACAGAGGTAGCAATGCGGTGCCACCCGCGGTGAGCGTTCCGTCCGATCCTGAGTTGGTGGGCGCAGGCTCAGTCGAGGAAGATGCTGTCCCGATGCCGGCCATCCCGACAAGCCCGATCGAGCCGCGGTCTGGTTGGTAGACGAGTTGGTCGATCAGGAACAGCAGCAGGGTCAGGACAACCACTCCCAGGAGGGCCTTTCGGTCCTGGGCGTACTGGTACGCGACGAGTTCCCGGTCGCGGGACATCAGCTCAGGCCGAACGGTGGGACGGCGGACATCCGAGTTCGAAGATGGGGATGGTCGTCACAGGTTCGAGCCCAACGTGACTCCAATCCGACCCCGCCAAACATGTGCGCGAAGCGAGCAGCCTGGCCCACCTGTGCGCGGGCAGCAACGCGGTCGCATCGGTACAGACAAAGGGTAGACATCCCAGTTCTGGAACTGCAACCCCATGGGCCCCATTAACAACATCGCACCCACGATGCCCACCTCGGAACACGCTTTCCTCGAGCTGCTGACGGGAACGCCCAACCTCGGACCGTCTTGCGTGGTCGGTAACGTTTGAGCGTGGCCAATCCCGAGGACGCGCGGCCCCGCTCTGATCACGGATCGGCGGCCGGGATACCGGGCGAGATACGAGCAAGGCACGCCGAATTGGTGCGTGAGCTGGACGAGCACCTGTTCCGCTACCACGTGACCGATTCGCCGACCATCAGCGACGGCGAGTACGACGCGCTGATGGCCCAGCTACGCGAGCTCGAAGACGCCGATCCCGGCCTGGTCACCTCGGATTCCCCGACCCAGAAAGTAGGAGCGGTCTACTCGACGTTGTTCACCCCGGTCGACCACCTGGAGCGGATGCAGAGTTTGGACAACGCGTTCACCGAGGACGAGCTGGCCGCATGGGCCGCCCGGGCGCAGCGCGAGGGCGCCACCGATCCGAGCTATCTCTGCGAGCTCAAGATCGACGGCCTGGCGATTGCGCTCGTCTACGAGAACGGCTGGCTGGTCCGAGCCGCGACCCGGGGCGACGGTCGTACCGGTGAGGACGTCACGGCCAACGTCAAGACCCTGGACAACCTGCCAAGCACGCTGACCGGGGACCGGATCCCCGAACTGATCGAGGTACGCGGCGAGGTCTACTTCCCGGTCGAGGGATTCCGCGAGCTCAACGAGAGCCTGGTCGCGGCGGGCAAGGCGCCATTCGCCAACCCCCGAAATGCCGCGGCCGGCTCATTGCGGCAGAAGGATCCCAAGATCACCGCCAGCCGGCCGCTTCGCCTGCTCCTGCACGGTGTAGGTGCCCACCGCGGGTTCGACTTCGCCCGCCAGTCGGAGTCCTACAAGGTGCTCAAGTCCTGGGGACTGCCGACCAGCGAGCGCTACGAGACCTGCTCCGACCTGGCTGGGGTGTACGACTACATCCGGCGGTACGGCCAGGACCGGCACAGCGTCGAGCACGAGATCGACGGTGTCGTCGTCAAGATCGACGAGATCGCCTTGCAAAGACGGCTCGGATCGACCAGCCGGGCTCCGCGGTGGGCGATCGCTTTCAAGTACCCACCCGAGGAGGTCAACACCAAACTGCTCGACATCCGGGTCAATGTCGGGCGGACTGGGCGGGTCACTCCGTACGGGGTGATGGACCCGGTCCTGGTGGCCGGCTCCACGGTGAGCATGGCCACCCTGCACAACGCCTCGGAGGTGGCCCGCAAGGGCGTACTGATCGGGGACACCGTGGTGCTGCGCAAGGCCGGAGACGTGATCCCGGAGATCCTGGGTCCGGTCGTTGCCCTGCGCGACGGTTCCGAGCGAGCCTTCGAGATGCCGAGCAACTGTCCCCAGTGCGGCACCAAGCTGGCACCGCGGAAGGAAGGCGATGCCGACATCCGGTGTCCCAATGCGCGCTCATGCCCGGCCCAGCTTCGCGAGCGGATCTTCCACGTTGCCGGCCGGGGAGCCTTCGACATCGAGGTGCTCGGCTATGAGGCCGCCGTGGCGCTTCTGGAAGCCGGACTGGTCAAGGACGAAGGCGACATCTTCTCCCTCGACGAGGCGCAGTTACTGCGCTGCCCGCTGTTCACCAAGAAGGACGGCACGCTGTCGGCCAACGGCGCCAGGCTGTTGGCCAACCTCGACGCCGCGAAAGACCGTCCGCTGTGGCGGGTGCTGGTTGGACTCTCGATCCGGCACGTCGGTCCGACCGCCGCCCAGGCTCTGGCGAGGGAGTTCGGCTCGATCGATGCCATCGTCGCTGCGTCGGAGTCAGAGCTGGCGGCCGCAGACGGGGTCGGCCCGACGATCGCTCGGGCAGTGGTGGAGTGGTTCACCGTCGACTGGCACCGCGACGTCGTGCAGAAGTGGCGGACGGCCGGCGTACGGCTGGCTGAGGAACGTGCCGACGAGGGCCAACGCCCGCTGGATGGCCTGACCATCGTGGTCACCGGGTCGCTGGAGAGCCACAGCAGGGACTCGGCAACCGAAGCCGTGCAGGCTTTGGGCGGCAAGGTGACTGGTTCGGTGTCGAAGAAGACCGACTTCGTCGTCGCCGGGGACAGCCCGGGCGGTTCGAAGTACGACAAGGCGATCGCGTTGAAGGTGCCCATGCTCAACGAGGCCGGTTTCCGCGTACTGCTCGAGCAGGGGCCGCAGGCCGCGTCCGAGCTGGCGACTACCAGCCCGCCGGACTGAGCCCGACCGGTTCGGCGTCGATGGTGGCCACCGTGCCCGCGATTCCGACCAGGTGGGCCAGGCGAAGCAGTTCCGAGCGCAGGAACGCCGGACCGCCGGCGCGGCCCACCAGGACGACGTGACCGGGATCGCCCATCGGCGCACCCATCATCTCCGTGCCGAGCGAGGAGAGGATCGTCGGAGCGTCGTCCGCCTCGGAGTCGAGCAACCTCGGTGTCGGCATCGGGCACCAAGGGAACGAGTCGAGGTCGTTCTCGACGATTTCAGGAGCGGCGGCGCTGGACGCGAATACGATCGGAATGGCGCTGTATGGCGCCGGGGAACTGACGAGCAGGGCCCAACTCGCCCGAAAGATCCGTGGCAGTTCGTCGGCCAACAGCTGCCCGACGCCGCGGCCGGATCCGGCCAGCGCTTCGACCAGAGTCAGCTCGCGGTGGGTGTCCAGTGCTCCGGAGAAGGGTCGAAGAGAGGCAACCGAGACTCCCTCGACCGACCGGGCAGCGGTGATCAGCCCGTCCGGCAGCCGATCTGGCGGCAACTCGACCACGATGTCATCGACGGCCTCACCCCCCGAGCGCTCGACCACGTCGATGCTGACGATGTCGGCACCACTGGCACCCAGGGACACCGCCAGCGCACCGAGCATCCCAGGACGATCCGGTACGACGACGCGGAGAAGGTAGGACATGACGGGGTTAACAGTGCCAGACATGCCGTTTCGGTGGATGATCACTCGGCGTTACGGTCTTGTTACAGAAAGCTCTCACCATCTGAGTGCGGGCCGCATGCGACCGACAAAGGCTACTGGCGTCGGCATGGGACGGTCCCGTCTCATAAGCTGGTACCTGCCCGGCCGCGCACGATGGCTCATCCCGAAGGCTCATCGTGCTGGCTCATCGTGCTGGCTCATCGTGCGCCAGCCACCCGCCCATGTTCGAGGAGTTCGTCCCTGCATGACGCCCGCCCGATGACCGCTATCTCCCGCGACGACGTGGCGCACCTGGCCCACCTAGCCAGGCTGGCCGTGACCGACGAAGAACTCGACCTGTTCGCCGGGCAGCTGGATGTCATCCTGGCCTCGGTTGCCCATGTCGCCGACGTGGCCGCCGACGACATCCCGCCGATGACGCACGCCGTGCCGTTGACCAACATCACTCGCCCTGATGAGCTCGGACCGTCGTTGCCGTCGGAGGACGTTCTCGCCGCGGCCCCGGTTGCCCAGGACGGTCGTTTTCGGGTGCCGCGCATCCTGGACGAACCGGCATGACCGTGCCCACCGCAATCACCTCCCGTACGGCTGTCGAGATCGCTGCGTTGATCTCGACCGGACATGCCAGCGCCATGGAGGTGACCCAGGCGCACCTGGACCGCATCGCATCCGATGATGATGCACTGCACGCCTTCTTGCGGGTGGACGTCGAAGGCGCCCTGCACGCGGCGCAGGCCGTCGACGACAAGCGCGCCGGTGGTGAAGCACTCGGCCCCCTGGCGGGGGTCCCGCTCGCGCTCAAGGACGTCGTGGTGACCAAGGGCCTGGAGACCACCAGCGGTTCCAAGATCCTGTCCGGCTGGATCCCGCCGTACGACGCGACGATCACCACTCGGATCAGGGCTGCCGGCATCGTGATCCTGGGAAAGACCAACATGGACGAGTTCGCGATGGGGTCCTCCACCGAGAACTCCGGATTCGGGCCATCCCACAACCCCTGGGATCTCGAGCGCGTCCCCGGCGGCTCCTCGGGGGGCTCCAGCGCTGCGGTGGCTGGATCGCTGGCTCCACTGGGGATCGGCACCGATACCGGCGGATCTATCCGCCAGCCGGCTGCCGTCACCGGACTGGTCGGCCACAAGCCGACCTACGGCGGCGTCAGCAGGTACGGCCTCATTGCCTTCTCCTCGAGCCTTGACCAGGCCGGGCCTTTCGGCCGTACGGTTCTGGACACCGCCCTGCTGCACGAGGCAATCGCCGGGCACGACCCGGCCGATTCGACCTCCATCCCGGCGCCGGTCCCGCCGGTGGTCGCCGCGGCCCGTGCCGGGGCCTCCGGCGATCTGACCGGACTGCGTGTCGGCGTGGTTCGCGAACTCGGCGGGGCGGGGTTCGCCGACGGCTACGAGCCCGGCGTGCTTGCCAGCATGAGTGCAGCCGTCGAGCTGATGGCCGAGTTGGGCGCTGAGATCGTCGAGGTGTCGTGCCCACATTTCCAGTACGCGTTGGCCGCCTACTACCTCATCGCGCCCAGCGAGGCGTCTTCCAATCTGGCTCGCTTCGACGCCGTCCGCTACGGCCTGCGGGTGGGCGATGACGGCGTACGCGGTCTCGACGAGGTGATGGCCTTGACGCGTCAGGCGGGGTTCGGCCCAGAAGTGAAGCGCCGCATCATGATCGGGACCTATGCCCTCTCGAGTGGCTACTACGAGGCCTACTACGGTCAGGCGCAGAAGGTACGAACACTGATCAGCCGGGACTTCGCTGCGGCCTTCGAGAAAGCCGATGTCATCGTCTCGCCGAGCACCCCGACGGTCGCCTTCCCGCTCGGGGCTCGTACCGATGACCCACTTGCGATGTACGCCGCAGACCTGTGCACGCTGCCGGCCAGCCTGGCTGGTACGCCGGCGATCTCGGTGCCTTCTGGATTGTCCGACGGGCTTCCTGTCGGTCTGCAGATCATGGCGCCCGCATTGGCCGACGATCGCTGCTATCGGGTGGCCGCAGCCGTCGAGTCCACGCTGGACTCCCGCCGGGGACATTCGCTGTTACGCGCGGGTCCGCTCCGATGAGGCAACTAGCCACCTTCGTCCTGACCACTGTCACCGCGTTACCGCAGACCTCACGCTCGCGCGAAGGTCGAGACTTGTGTCATGCTCGACCGCGTGACAGCGCAGGACGCCTACCCGCCACCGGCTGCGGGCGCTGGGGCGCAGTTCGACCCGCCTCCTCCATGTCACCACCCGCAATGTCCGCACCTCGCGAGCAAGGTGACGCCGACAGAGGTGAACCCGCGAGAGGTGCTCGCCCAGCGATTGCTGGGTGGTGCCCTGATGCTCGTGCTGATCGGGTTCGCTGGCCTGCTATGGGGGATCGACGGGGCATTCCGGATTCTGTTCACCGTCTACACCGTCTGGGCGGGGTTCTGGCTCTATGCGCTGTTCGTCAGGCGCCCAACCGTCTGACGTACGGCGCAGGCCGCGACGGTGTCGTTCTGGAGGCGATGTGACCACTGCCTCCCAGCTCACCGTGGCCGATGTCACGGCTCGATACGACCCGGTGATCGGGCTGGAGACTCACGTCGAACTCGGCACCCTGTCGAAGATGTTCTGCGGCTGCCCCACCGAGTTCGGAGCCGAGCCCAACACCCAGACCTGTCCGGTCTGCCTGGGCCTGCCCGGCGCCCTTCCAGTGGTGAACGTGAAGTCCATCGAGTCCACAATCCGGATCGGGTTGGCCCTGAACTGCTCGATTGCCTCGTGGTGCCGCTTCGCCCGCAAGAATTACTTCTATCCGGACATGCCCAAGGACTTCCAGATCAGCCAGTACGACGAGCCGTTGTGCACCGACGGATATCTGGACGTCCTAGTCGATGGCGAACCGTTCCGGGTCGAGATCGAGCGAGTGCACCTCGAGGAAGACACCGGTAAGAGCCTGCACGTGGGCGGTGCGACCGGCCGGATACACGGGGCCGACCACTCGCTGGTCGACTACAACCGGGCCGGCATCCCGCTGGTCGAGATCGTCACCAAGCCCATCCCCGGGACCGGTGCTCGCGCTCCAGAGGTGGCCCGCGCCTACGTCACCGAACTGCGGGAACTGCTGCGCGGGCTCGATGTCTCCGATGTGCGGATGGAACAAGGCTCGATGCGCTGTGACGTGAACACGTCCTTAGCCCCGAAGGGTGCCGCCGAGTGGGGCACCCGGACGGAGACCAAGAACGTCAACTCGCTGCGGTCGGTCGAACGCGCGGTGCGCTCGGAGTTGATCCGCCAGTCCCAGGTGCTCGACGAGGGCGGCCGGATCATTCAGGAGACGCGGCACTTCCACGAGGACACGTCCATGACGACGTCGGGTCGGAGCAAGGAAGAGGCCACCGACTACCGGTACTTCCCGGAGCCTGACCTGGTGCCGGTGGCACCGGATCAAGCCTGGGTGGAGGAACTCCGCGCGGCGCTGCCCGATGCGCCGTCGGTCCAGCGGGCGCGTCGGCAGACCGAGCTCGCGCTGTCCGACGACGAGATGTCCTGGTTGGTCAACAGCGGGGCGCTGGAGCTGTTCGCCGAGACGGTCGCGGCCGGCGCATCGGCCGCTGATGCCCGCAAGTGGTGGCTGGGAGATCTGGCTCGCAGAGCCAACTCCGAGGACATCGAGCTGGCCGACTTGGCGATCACACCGGCGCAGGTTGCCGCGCTGGCCGGGTTGGTCGCCGCAGGGAAGATCAACGACCGGCTTGCCCGCCAGGTGCTCGATGGCGTGCTCGCGGGAGAGGGAGACCCCGAGCGGGTGGTCGCCGCCCGGGGACTGGCAGTGGTCAGTGACTCCGGCGCACTCGGAGCCGCCGTGGATCAGGCGATCGCGGACAATCCCGATGTGGTAGCCAAGATCCAGAGCGGCAAGGTCGCCGCCGTCGGCGTGCTGCTCGGGTCGGTCATGAAGGCCACCCGCGGCCAGGCCGACGCTGCAGCCGTGAAGGCGATGATCTCCGAGAGGCTCGGAATCGACCTCTAGACCCGAAGCGGCAGCTACGACGTTCCCTTGCCAGGCGTTAGCTCAACCGCCGCGTAGAGCTTCGAGCTCTCGGTCTGACTGCGCCTGTTCGATTCGGTCGAGGATCGGAGTGAGGTCATAACCCGCGCCACGCGCAACATCAACGAGAGCCTGCGTTAGCTCTTCGAGCGATGGATCGTCAACGGCTGGTCCGACAACGGGAACGGGCATCGTCGACATAGGCATCTCTCCGGACAGAACGAGGCCGGTGACGATGTCCTGGGCAGTTTCGTAGCGTCTTTCCACTTCCGTTCTCCCCACGGCCGGCGGGGCGCCGGAGACGCTGTCGGCGGTGCCCACAGCGCCGGTCCCATCCTGGTAGTCCAAGATGCCAAAGACGATGTCCAGCACCCCCGATCCGCCCGGTACCGGAATCGAGCCCAGAATCGCTTGCGTGATGTTCATGCCATCTTGTCGCGTGCGAGCTGCCTCGGCTTCGGCAGCAGCCTGATCCGCTCCGGCGTCCAGTCCGGCATTGACGAGACCTGCATCCACAAGCCCCCGGATTCGACCGACGTTGCCACCGTTCACTTCGGTAGCGCCCGATACGGCGTATTCGTAGAGCTGCTGCTGTTCATACGCGTACGCCGCCCCGGCCAAGGCGGCTGCAGAGTCCG